>Ga0105053_10000724_pt1 | contig 53018 bp, 35 predicted proteins | sample BON01_FD_78093 | JGI IMG/M metagenome (GOLD analysis project Ga0105053, IMG submission 78093) | Freshwater microbial communities from Lake Bonney liftoff mats and glacier meltwater in Antarctica - BON-01 | ecosystem: Environmental > Aquatic > Freshwater > Ice > Glacier meltwater | place: Lake...
ATTGGCGATACCGCCCTTTTCCCAGGCCATGGTGAGGGCGTTTTTTTCGGGAAATAAAGCGAAGTGCTCGCGCTCCATATTTTCGCCTGGCAATATGTCCAGCACTTCCAGGCCGTAGGTGTTGAGGGTGAATTGGCAAGCTTGCAGCGACTGCTCTGAGGTGAATGTTATATCAATAATTTCACCGACCTCAACGCGCCCGTCATCCGTCAACCGTCCACCGTCAACCGTGAATTGATGGATGCCTGCGCTGCGTTCATCGGAATCTCCTACTACATGAAGCGCTGCCGTATTGTTTACATCGCCTATTTTCATGCCGACAAAATTGCCATTCGTAACATCCTGAAGTACTTGCGCGATGCTTATTTGCCCCGGAAATGTAGGCATGAAAGGATTCATTGGGTTCGGGAAAGTATAATTCTTTGGCACAAAGCGCCAGCTGGTATTATTGGGCAACTCCTGATAAATGCCCAAAATAAGCTTCCGAAATTCAATGACATCAAAGGTGGTGATGCTGCCGTTTTTGTTGGCATCGGCGGCGATCAATTTATACGGAGAGTCGAGGGGTTCCGTGTCCAAAATATGCCGCGATATCAGCGTTAAATCGTAGCTGGTGACACCGTTTAAGGGCTGGTCGTCTTTTTCGGGGGTAATAAGAAAGGTAGAGGCAATCGGAATGGAATTTTGGAGTGCATAATATCCAGCGGAGTCCGTACCGTTTGACCCGTTTAGGAAATATGAGAACGGCGGAGCAAAGTTTACCGTGCCGGTGAAGTTGATCGTGACATCCTTGATGCCTTCGTCGAGTTCGTTTTTGACGTATCCACTGACCTTCACTGTGCCGGGAGGGTCTCCGCACAAACCTCCATTGTCTGAAAGAAAAAAGGACGTTTGGCAAAAGGCTGCATTTCCTGCTTTGTCTATGCACCATAATTCTACGAATTGAGTACCAAGCTCAGATCCCCAATAGACAATGCTTGTGTCAGGATTCCCGAGCGCATTGAAGGGAAAGCCTGAACCAGTACCTGCTTTTCTAATGCCATAAACCAAATACGGATTTGGCGTACAATTGTCATGAGCGCCGAGCAGGAAGTCCGCGATCCCAAGCTTCAAGGCACAAGATGGCGGATAATTCACAGACAAGCCAGTCTTACACGTCACCACAGGCGCCTGCCCATCCCGCACCACAAGCACATATTCACATACCGTTTCATTGCCGCAACCATCCGTCACATACCACTTGATTTTGTGCCTGCCATGGGGCAGCTGAAGGGGTAAATAAGTATTCGGATTGTCCGCAGTATTGAATTTTACCGAAGCTGTTTTATTGATGCCAGCTATAGACTCCTGTATGGCAAAGCCCCATTTTTGGCCTGCGGGCACATTCCGCTCATCAAATTGCCGCGATACGCCCGGACCCGACAGGTTGCCGAACAGCACATTGTTCCAGCCAAGTCCGCCCGGCTGCGCGCCCAGTTGATAGCTTTTTACCACCGTTTCCATGGTGCCGTCGTCATTGAGGTCGAGGAATAGCTCGAATTCTAAATTCATGTTAGAGCCGGAACAAGCGTCGGTCGCGGTGATGGAAATATCGGCAGGGCCTTCGCTCAAGTTGTTGCTTTGGAATTGGCTGTTCCACCAATACGGCTCGTTCCACAATTCTGGGTCGTTGTGGGTGGTATCTGAAACCGTCAAACCCACAGTGGGGCAGTTCAGCACCGTTGGCACTTGCGTGTCAATAATTTTTATTACCTGTTTGTACTGGTAGCCATTTGCATTGGGATTGTAATAGATGCTGTAATTCGTCGGCGATGGATCGGTAGGGTTTATTTTTACAATGGTCGATTTCCAGGGGTCGCCTTGTGTTTGAATGGAGGAAACGATTGGTCCTGGGAGGTTGCTGGAATGGTTCTGAATGGCGTTTGGATTGGGGTTAGGCACGTTGATCAAAACCTGCCCCGGATTGTAGGTACACCAATTGATAAGACTCCAGAGGCGTTCAATTTTGTAACAGGCATCTGGCACTGCATCTATAGTCAGATCGTAATAGCTCAAGCCAAAAAGCTCGCAGCCATGCCCAATAAACGTTGGTTCACCATAAATGCCCGTACTGTTGCATACGGTCGCGATCACATCACTGGGAAAGCGGATGTAGTAATCTTGGACGTAGTCCACCACAATTTCTTGGGAACAAGCGCCCATTTGCCCCGAAAAATCAAATACCTGAAACTGCCGCACAAGCGTACCACGTACACATGCCGTATCAAAACTGCTCCAATCGACCAGCACTTGAACGGAATCAACGGAGCAACTCTGAGTCGCCAACCCGCCATACAATGCCAAAGTCGGGTCAAAAGCCGTGCAAGTAACACTGACATCTGCTGGCGCAATACAGCTCGGTAGGGTACTGCCAATCACCGTTAGGTTGAAACTGCATTCCGAGCTGTTGCCACAATCATCGGTGACAACGTACAAAATAGTCCTAATGCCAATCGGGAAATCAGCCACTGCGCCAAACACCGCCAAGGTATCTGTGCCCGTAGAATCCATTTCGAATGCCAGGGTTCCCAGCCAGGATTTGCTCACGCCAGCATCGAGCCAAAAGGCTTCCACCGAAGTAATGAAGGAGCAATTGCTATTCAAATAAACAACAGGGAATTCCACTGTGGCGCGGCAATTGATGTCCGCGACCGTCATCGTCATGTTGGTGGGGCATTGAATGTGGGGGCCGTTGCTGGCGATCGCGCCAAGCGCGCAAAAAAGGAGAAGGAGAAAAAGTAGTAATTTGTGCATTCGGTAAAATTAAAGGCGGTGATGATTAAAAAAAGGGGTTTCAGGGTTTCAGGGTTGTGCAATCGCTTGGCTTTAGGTGTTGTTTCAAGCGATTTATATTAGAAATGGATTTATGTTTTAGTTCATTTGCTTGGCCAAAAACCTCGTAGGTTTTAAAAACCTACGAGGTTTAACGCTCGATGAAATGTATAATTTGTTCGTTTTTTTGGCCACTTCTGTTGTCAAGTACCTTTAAAAATAAACCTCAATCCCTTATCACTCAACCCCAAACGCGAAGCCCCTTAACCATGAAACCTTTTAACCTTGAAACCATGAAACCCTTTTCTTATATCTTTATCATTTTCCGTGTAGCACTACCCTTTTCCGTCTCCACCTGATAATAGAACACACCACGCGCACCCAAGGCCGATTTTTCAATGCCAATGGTATTGGCACCTTGCTCATAATGGGCCGTTTGCGTATACAGCACCCGACCGTTTATATCATATATTATCAACTTGGCCGCCGCTGCTTCGGGCAAGTTGAACGTTATCTCCGTAACGTCCTCAAAAGGGTTCGGGCGGTTTTGATACAGCTCGAAGGCACCCAATTCCGGAAATTTCAAGGCCAGGTCGAAACGCTCCGATTTTTGTGCGCTTTGCTGCTGATATGCTTCGGCTTTCGTGATTCTGCTGCTGATAGAAAGCATTTCACGCAGGTTCCCCGATACAATTGCCTTGCATTTCAAGGTAAAATCAGCTTGTCCGCCCTTTTCCCAAGCCATTGTCAGGGTATTTTTTTCAGGGAACAACCCGAAGTGTTCGCGACCCATATTTTCCCCCGGTAAAACATCCAGCACCTCCAAGCCATTGGTATTCAACGTAAACTGACAGCCCTCCAACAACTCCTCCGCAGAAAACACTACCTCAATTATCGCTCCAGCCTTTACGCTTTGGCTGCTCGCCGACACATTGAAGTACTGGGTGCCGGCGCTGCGTGCATCCATTCCTGCCTGCGCATTGGTCACAGCGGTATAGTTCACGTCGCCCGTTTTCATGCCCACGAAATTGCCATTGTTCATGTTACCCATCAGGCTGACAATGCTTATTTCTTCTGGAAATGCCGGCACAAAGGGATTTAATGGGTTGGGAAACACGTAAGCGGTGGGCACAAATCGCCAGCTTTCAGCAAAGGGCAGTTCCTGATAAATCCCCAAAATGAGTTTCCGAAGCTCAACAATGTCAAATGTGGTGATGCTCCCGCTTTTGTTCGCATCGGCAGCTATCAATTTATAAGGAGAGCTCAAGGCTTCAATACCCAGTATATGTTTGGAAATCAGCACCAAATCAAAGGTGGTGACACCATTCAATGGGTTCTGATCGTACAACGGCGTAATGGTAAAATTGGAACCCACGGGTATACTGGTCGGATAGGAATACCTTCCGAGCGTATCGGTGATGTTACCCGGAAAATAGGAGAATGGCGGGGCAAAAGGTGCGGTACCCTCAAGATTCATGGAAACGCCAGCGATGCCTACGTTCTGTGCGGTCTTCACAAAGCCGCCAAGGGTAAGCGGATCTGGTACATTGCAATTGCCTGAATTGTCATTAATCATGACATTGCTCAAACAAAAGCCGGCATTCCCGGATCTGTCGCGACACCATAACTGCACCGGATTAGGCCCTATTTCACTGCATGCGAAGGTCACGTTGGTCTGCGGATTTCCATTATTGTCGGTCGGGAAGCTTGTTCCGGTACTTCCTTTTCGTATGGAATAAACTAAAAACTGGTTCGGGGTGCAGTTGTCATCCGCGTATTGTAAAAAATCAGTTGCGAATAAATTTATCATACCGGTAGGGAGAATGTTGGTGCTCAAGCTCTGCAGACAAAGCACGGTTGGCGGCTTCCCGTCCCGAATGGTGAAATTATATTCACAAATGGTCTCATTGCCACAATCATCTGTGACAAACCACTTGATTTTATGGGCACCATAAGGCAGTTGCGGTACCACATAAGTGTTTGGAGCATTGCTGGAATTAAACCGGAGATAGGCAGTTTTTTGGTCTCCTGAAACGATCGTCTGCAAAGCAAAGCGCCATTTGTTCTCTGTCGTCAACGGTCGGAAATCGAATTGCCGGGCTTCACCAGGCCCGCCGCTGGCGTTGTTGTAAAACACCGTATTGCTGGGCGGAAGCGCGTTACTGCTGACGGCGGTCTCGCGGATGCCATCGCCGTTGAGGTCAAGGAATAATTGATACCTAAACGTGACCCCACTGCCCGCACAATTGTCTCTGGCAGTAATACTAAGCTCTGTTGGTGTCTCACACAAGTCCATCGACAAGTGCAAGGGGTCGAGCCAATACGAAGCATTCCAAAGCTGCGCGTTATTGTTGGTTATATCCTGCACCATCATTAAGGTATCTGGACAATTTTGCACCACGGGTTTTTGGGTATCGTTGACTTTGATGATCTGTTTGTATTGGTAGCCGTTGGCGTTGGCGGCATAGAAATCAGCGAAATTGGTGGGCAAAGGATCGGTGGGCCCAACTTTTAAAAGCGAAGCCCGCCAAGGGTCGCCCATGTCCTGAATGGGTGAAACAATCGGGCCTACCAGGTTGTCGGCGTGGTTGTTGATCGGGTTGGGGTTGGGATTTGGGATACTGGTGAGCTGCAATAGCGAATCGTACGTGCACAGGTTCACTATCCTCCAGGTGCGTTCTATCCTGAAACAGGCATCTGGCACCATGGTAAACATTTTATCTTGATACGTCGCCGTAAGCTGTTCACAGTCCTTGCCAAAAAACGTCGGTTGACCATACACGCCGCCCGGAGCACAAACCGTCACAAATACATCGTCGGGAAAGCGGATGTAGTAATCCTGCTCGTAGTTCACGACAATTGTTTGGACACATTGATTCATCTGTCCACCTGCGTCAAACACCCGAAACACCCTCGAGATCGTACCCCGTGCACACAAGGTGTCGAATAAGCTCATGTTGTTAAAAATAGATATAGAATCAACCGCACAGCTTTGCGACACGATGCCCCCGTATGCCCCCAGCATCGGGTTAAAGTCCTCACAGCTCACGCTCACATCAGCAGGAGCGGTGCAAAACGGCACATTCGGACCAGAAACGACAATTTTAAAATTGCAATCGGTAAAATGCCCTGCGCCAAAGCTGTTTGATACAGTCCCTTGCGGCACTGCAACATCGTACACCCTTAAAACGCCCGAAAGAGTATCGCCCAAATTGCGGCAGCACATTTTCAAGGTATCCGTAAACATGCTCTGGTTATGACAAGTATTTACGGCATCAAATTTTGCCTTGAAAGCTACCGGGGAACAATCGTCGCTGGAACCGTTATCCAACACGGCAGCTGCCATGTTCATGAATCCAATATCGGGCAGTGTTGTGGTATGCAGTGCGTCACATACAGCCGTTGGCGGCACCAAATTGGTTAAGGTAAGGTTGAAAGAGCACTCCCCAAAATTGCCGCAAGCATCCTCTGCGGTATAGAGCAAGGTGGTGGTACCAATTGAAAAATCTGTCGCAATGCCCAGTACCCCAACCGTGTCTACTCCAGTAGAATCCATGTTGAATACGATACTGCCCAGCATCATTTCCGTTTGGCCATTATCGGTCCAAAATGCTTGAAATGCCGTTAGTGCGGAACAATTGTCGCTCAAAAAAGCATCCGGCAAATCAACAGCCCCCCGGCAATTGACATCTGTCACCGCAAAAATCATGTCGGCGGGACAATGCAGCACAGGTCCTGTCGTGTCTTTCACCAGGATTTTTTGCACGCCTATTTTCGGGTTGGTTGCAGAAAAAGGCAAACAAGCATCGAATATCTTCCAGGTGCGGCGCAAGGTGTAATTGCCCGCACAACTTCCCGATTGAATGCTGTCGACCTTCTGAGCGTCAATTTCACAGAATGATTCTGGTGTAAGCTCGTAGTGGCGGTTTTGAAACGCTATAAAAGGTCGGCCATTGACAGCATCCGAAAAATCAGGGTTGCTGCAATTGATTACTTTGTCGCTTGGAATCTGCACATCAGCCAGGATTCGGCGACGGCGGATGATTTGTTCACAAGTGCTGGTATTGTTTTCCAGATCGGTCGCAGACCAAATTCGGCGGATGATGCCGCTGATGATACTCGTATCGTTGCAGGGTAAACTTTGCATGATATCGGTAAAAGAAATAGCCAGCATGTTGCCGCTGCATCCATCGCTGACGGTCGGTATGGCCGTTGCTATGCCAAAGCTATCGCGCAAAAAAGCCGGCGTGAGTTGTGCCAGGGGCAGCACACAGGGGACATCAATGTTTTGGCAATTAAACACAGGCGGCAAATTGTCTTGCACCTTGACAATGCCCCAGCAGACAGCATTGGTCAACAGGGCCGTCACCCGCACCTGGTAGCTCATGTCAATATCGCCAACGCCAAACATGGCACTGACCCAGGGGCCATCGCCTGGTGGGGCGATTTTGTCGACCTCAACAATATAGTGTGAAGCACAACCATAAGGTCCGCCTTCCAAAAGTTCAAAAGCTTTGAGGTTTTTGGTACAGTTTTGCCCCAAAAACACGTTTGTCATTGGCCTGCAAACAGGCTGCGTCGTCGGTTCAAAAGCTGTTACGGTAAAAGAGCATGTGGCAGAATTTCCAGCCAAATCAGTTGCCAGGAAAGTATTCACCGTAGCACCCGAAGGGAAGGCCCCTCCGGAGGCAATGCCACTTAGCAAAACGATAATGGCGGTACCCTGATCGTCAAAAGCAGTTACGGTGTAGGTAAGCACTGTATCGCAGCGCATGGGCAAAAGGTTGACGATGATCGACCCAGGGCAAAAAATGACCGGGCGAATGGTGTCGACAAACGCGATGGATTGACTCGTTTCAAGCGAAAAAACCGAGTTGCTGGTTTTTCCCATAGAAATAAAAGCCAATATAAGAAAGGCGGTGTGTAGTAATCGGCTAATAATAAAACAATAAGGCGCCTAAGGCGCAAATAAAATACTGAATAAGCACTACTAAAATCGAGCCGAATTTTCATAAATGACGCATACATCCAATAACCCATCAAGCCAGGCAACCAAATTTTTCGTTCACAAAAGCAAAGGCAAATGCCCCACCCGTTCCATCGGAACGGTATCCGTTCCAGCGGAACGGTATCTTTGTAGAAAAAATGCCATCATGATGTACCGTATCATTTTTGTAATTTTTTTGGCAATAGTAGCCATTGTTGCAAGCTGCAATGCGCCCAAAAAAGCCACCCAGGTTCCCGAAAATCGCCCGCCATTAGACGAGCGATTGGCTAAAATAACCATGACCGACCTGGAAGGAAAGCCACTTTCCTTATCCGATTTTGCCGGCAAACCAGTCTTCCTGAACTTCTGGGCAACCTGGTGCGGTCCCTGTGTCAGCGAAATGAAATCCATAGAACTGGCTTCGCAGCAATTCAAAAACGACATTGTTTTTCTGGCCGCCAGCAGTGAAACACCCGCGCAAATCCAGGCTTATCTCAAGAAAAACCCGTTCAGTTTCAAGTTTGTACAGCTCAAAGTGAGTTATCTGGATGTGTATGTGGTGAAATTGCCCACGACATTTCTGATCAATGGAAAAGGTGAACTGGTGAGCGAAAAAGAGGGTTTTCGAGATTGGAACGACCCTGGCAACCTGGAAAAATTGAAGTCCTTGGTGAAAAAGTAAACTCCAGGTGCCGGACGCAGAACTTGGCCCCATTGAGACCGTATGTTTCTGGTTCTGTGACGTTAATTAAATGCATCATAGGGATTGTGTCAAAAGTCCTTTCCCGGCCCAACCCTTCTGAAACAACTATTTGAACAATTGGTGTCTTTAAGTAGTTACATCATTTCACCAAAATTTTGTCAATAGGTGGTACTTTTGGGCGCATCTAACCCTGGATACTTGTCCATTTCAAATACTTTCAACCGCCCTAGCTTTGACAAAGGCGCGCACTCGCTTACTCAATAACACATTTCCCATGCAAGAAGCATATATTATCGCAGGCTTTCGCTCTGCCGTCGGAAAAGCCGGCAAAGGTAGTTTCAGGGGTTACCGCTCCGACGATCTGGCAGTTGACGTCATCAGACACCTGCTTACCCAAGTACCGCAGCTCGACCCTAAATTGGTAGACGATTGCATTGTCGGCTGCGCCAATCCGGAGGGAGAACAGGGCTTGCAAATCGGGCGCTTGATTTCCAACCGCGCCTTGGGCAAAGACGTGCCGGGCATGACCGTGAACCGCTACTGTGCTTCCGGCCTGGAGACCATCAGCATTGCGGTGGCTAAAATCCGCGCGGGCATGGGTCAGTGCTATATCGCTGGTGGTGCGGAAAGTATGTCGGCCATCCCGATGACAGGCTACAAACTTGCACCCAACTACAACATCGCTGCCAATACCCCTGACTACCTCGTGGGCATGGGCCTCACTGCCGAGGCAGTGGCTAAAAAGTGGGACATCAGCCGTGAAGCTGCCGACGAATTCAGCGTGCGCAGCCACGAACGCGCTGCTGCCGCCATCGACGGCGGAAAATTCAAAGCCGAAATCGTACCCATTCAAGTACCTGAAGTATGGGTCGAAAATGATAAGCGCCACGAAAAAGTGGTCACCGTTGATACAGACGAAGGCGTTCGCCGCGGCACCACTGCTGAGGGCCTGGCAAAGCTTCGTCCCGCTTTTGCCAATGGCGGCGTGGTCACCGCGGGCAACTCTTCCCAAACCTCTGATGGCGCTGCTTTTGTGCTCGTCATGTCGGAAGACATGATGAAATCACTGGGTTTGGAGCCGATTGCCCGGCTTGCAGCTTGTTCCGTCGCGGGTGTAGAGCCATTGTACATGGGCATTGGCCCATGTGCGGCCATTCCAAAGGCGCTGAAACAGGCAGGCATGAAACTCGATCAAATTCAAGCCATTGAACTGAACGAAGCCTTTGGCGCACAAGCACTGGCGGTGATCAAAGAAGCCGGGCTAAACCCCGACATTGTCAACCTGAATGGTGGTGCCATTGCACTCGGACATCCACTTGGCTGTACCGGCGCGAAGCTCTCTATCCAGATACTCAACGAAATGCGGCGCAGCAACCAAAAATACGGGATGGTAACGGCTTGTGTTGGTGGCGGGCAAGGCATTGCGGGAATTTATGAGCGACTGAACTAGTTTTCCTCAATCAAATTTTTCAAAACATAGTCCAGCGCATCCGCTGAGCTTACCGCAATGTTTGGCGCGACACCAACCTTGTCCAATCGCTCTCCGCTTGGGGTATAATAGTCTGCATTTGGAATCACAGCATTGAATCCGTTGCCAAGCGAGTATGTGGATGCGCTGAGCATCGCACCTGCAGTATGTTCGCCCACGACGGTGGCGCGTCCTGTGTGTTTCAAATTCCAGGCAAGTGGTTCACAAGCGCTGGCAGAGCGTTTATCGGTCAATAAAAACAATTTCCCTTCAAAACGCTGCGGCCCGGGCGCTGCTTTCAGGACAACGATGCCCGTTTCATCTAAAGTCTCCAAAAACAACAAAACATCCGCTTCCGTAAACGCGGGCATCGCTTCCAATTCCTTGTTTGTCGGTGGCAATGGGTGCCGGTTGAACCATTTTTGGGTCAGGTAAACACCCGTTGGTGTTGCTTCGTGTACCAGGTATTTACTCAACGTGATACCGCCTTCCAAGGAACCGCCAGAATTTCCCCGGATATCAACAATCAGGTTTTGGTAATTTTTGGCCAACACAATTTGCATGACGCTGTCCATGTCTTTGGCTGGGCAGCGGAATGATTTCACGCGCAGTACGGCTGTATTCGGCGATTTTTCTTCCAGGCTTACTTGCCCGCTCAAAGGGTTGAACCGCGCTTTCAACTGTTCTTTTCCGACACCCGCACCCTCCGCCCGGAACAACCCGGTATGGGTGAATGGCAGGGTTTTCTTGTGGGTAAAAAATGCCGCAATAAGGTCAAGATCGTCTTTAGCGCCTTTTGCGTTTGCTTTCATTTTTCGGGCAAATTTTTTGAATGCCGCACTTTCTAAAGCACGCCTGTCGTATATTCTCTGTTGGTACGTGTCCAGCAGGCTTTTTACCAGTGCAGGGTAATCGTCTTGTGGCGCGCCACTGCTATTTGGGCTGCCTTCCAGCACGCCTACATTTCGGCCATTGGCGTTGGTCAATGTGGCGAAAAGTGTTCCATTTTGCACATGCCCTTCCACTTGTATGTTGCTGGACATGGGCAGGTTCATGATGGCCGTGATCATAATTTTATCGCCATCCAGCGTTGCTGTTCCATTTTCAAGTTGGCAAAGTGCCCCGGTACGCAGCATGACTTTTTTAGAAAACAGGCTTGCCGATCCAGCCTTAAACCCGCCGACCAAATTGTGCACGCCGCCTCGATGCGACAAGGCACGGAAGCCATTGCTGCCTTTTTCTTTAAAATCAAGTGCTGTGCGCATTTCACCAAAATCAAAATGGCGGATCACCACATCCCATTTCCCGGAAATACCGGCGGCTTGTTGGGCATGTAAAGAGGAATAGCTGGAAACCAGCAGTGCAAGTGTCGCGATGAGCATAAATTTGAGCAAATCCATAAGTATGAGATTTTTGAAAATGAAAACCAATTGATCCGTTGTGGATGCTGCAAAGGTTGGGCGGCTGGTGCAAGGGACAAAACGAGGTGTACTCAACTACGGCTTTTAAGGTTTGAAACAAGGCTTCTGGATTCAGGTCATTGCCTGAAATACGGTTTTTATTGCCTGAAATATGGCCTTACATTTGCCGGATACAATTGACAAAGCCGGAATTGATGCCGAACGATACTTTTAATACAGAGCAAATACCGCTGACTTTTCGATTCAGCAATCCATGGCGCTGGCTCATATATACCCTCGCTGGGGTCATGCTGTTCCATCTAGCCACTTTGATGCGCCCGGAGTACGGTGAATTGCGGCAATTGCTAAGCGGTGATATCTTGGGCTACCTGAAATACTTACTGGGCTATTATGTGCTTATTGAACTTATTTCTGTTGCCATCTTTATGTGGCTGACAAAATGGTATCTCAAGAAGCTGGGCGCAACTTCTTTGCAAGCCTCGTTGGGTCATTTACTGCGCCTCGAATTGTTGTTCCTTCCCTTAATCCTCGGTTCTATTTTTATCTTTGGCCCCATTACCAATGCTGTGCGTTACCTGGTGGTACATTTCCCGGATTACAGCTGGGCGCAGTATTTCCCCGAGTATTTTTTTACCGGAAGGATGTACGCGAATTACCTCTTGCCTTTCCTGGTTTTCGGCTACGCTTTTTTCAATGTCAACTTGTTTCTGGATTACAACGATTGGCAAAAAAAGCGCTTCGAACGGCTAAAAGGGGGCATTAATGAGACAAGAGGACAATTCCTGAACACGATTGCAGCGCGGGACGCCGAAGGTGAAACATGGCTCGACACAAGCAATATCTTGTGGTTTGAGGTGGATGAAAAAAACTACCTGGCATTTACCCAGGGCAAAACATTCGAGATTCGAAAAACAATTGCGGAGCTGGAAAAGGAGTTGGATCCGCAAAGCTTTTTCCGCGTCAACCGTTCCGTTATCATCAATCTACAATTCTTGAAAAATTATTCGTTTTGGGAAAACGACAAGTACGTTTTGCGACTAATCGACGATAAAACTACTTTTGTCATGCAACGCGCCCGGCTCAAAGAACTCAAAAAACGGCTAATACCGAATGCATTACCCGGTGGATCCTGAATAAATTATGGTTATGAAAAAGATTGTTTTCCCCCTGACACTGCTGTGGTGTTGCAGTTTGAGCGTCTCTGCCCAAGCCGTACTGCGCGGCAGCATTTCAAACGTACCTGCCAGCGCCATCCCGGTTGCCATTATGGAATATTGGGCTGTAGATCACTGGCAACAACTGGCTATCCTGCAACTGGAAAACGGCGGTGCTTTTTCGACCACTAAAATGCCGCCCGTGCAAGCTCAATGCCAGATACGGATGACCAGCCAGCCCAAAGTCAAGTGTGATTTTTTGCTGCCCGGGCCCGGCGAAGTACACGACTCCCTTTTGCGCATGGACCTGGATATGCGGTTTATGAACGGCAGCCCGACCACCATAGCGGGCTACCCGGAAAACGACTTGTATTTCGCCCTGATGTCGGCCTACTACACTTTGAGCAAATTGCGTGACACCAGCTCGACGGCACCCGCAGCCCAAGTCAATGCGGCTGCGCTTATGTTCAACAACATGTGCATCGAAATCGCGAAAAAGAATCCCGGTACTTTTACGGGCGGCATTTTGGCCAACGTGCTGTACAGGCCTAGCCAAGACGATTACGCCAAGGATACCAAAGAAGCTGCCATGACGGCCAATGCTTTTGCCATCGCCCACGTTCTCGATAAAATCCCCTTTCGGTACGATCGGATATTGAACCATAACGCCTTTGAAAAAGCGCTGAACCGCTATTACAATTACTTCGACCATGCATCGGAGGATGGCAGCAAAAACTACATTGAAGGCATCATGTCGCGGCGCAACGGAAACGAGGCCGTCGATCTGTTTCTTTTCAAGTTCTTGATGGATAAAATGTTGGCCAGTAAAAATGAAAACGGTTTGCAGCACCTGCTTAAATGGTACCTGCCCGATTGTTCTGACGAATCTTCCTTGAGCAACTACACCAAAACCCTTATTGCAGCCCTGCAAACCTGCCAACCCGGCAACAACATCCCAGATCAGCAATGGCAAGGGCTGGATGGCAACAATGTTTCCCTCAGCGAAATCTGCGCCAAAAACAAAATGACGCTGCTCTTCTTTTGGAAATCCAATTGTTCCCATTGTCGTGAATTCGAGCCTGTTTTGGCTGCCTTGTATGAAAAATACCACCCTAAGGGCTTGGAAGTGATCGCGCTATCACTCGACAAAAATGACCTGAACTGGAAACAATTTTTACAAACAGCACCGACCAAATGGGTAAATGTATTTGTGCCCAATGAAGCACGGGATACCCTTACCAAGCATTTTCCCATCCCCGCCACGCCAACATTGATTTCCCTGGATAGCCAAGGAAAAGTACTGAAACGCCTGATCTTGCGCGACCAATTGGAAGCCCATTTTAAAGAAATACTGGAAAAATAGGAGCCCAGAAACTGATCGGGTCAAGCGCACACAACGTGGACGGATGTTTACAACAGGATAACTCAGGGTAAGGGAGCAATGGGTCTCAAGAAATACTACAGAAACGAACATTTATTGATTAGAACTACTTGCCAGCCAAGCCAATGAACAACCATGAAACCTGAAACCATGAAACCTGAAACCTTTATTGGTATAATCGGCGGCGGCGCCGCAGGCTTTTTCGCCGCCATCACCTGTGCAGAAGCCAACCCGGCTTGCAAGGTCACGATTTTTGAGCGCGGCAAATCCGTGCTGGAAAAAGTACGGGTGAGCGGCGGCGGCAGGTGCAATGTTACCCATGATTGCTTTGATGCGCGGGAGTTGGTGAAGTTTTATCCCAGGGGGCAGCGGGAGCTGCTGGGGCCGTTCATGCAATTTGGCCCGGAGGACACGGTAGCCTGGTTTGAAGCGCGTGGGGTGCAACTGAAAACGGAAGCTGATGGCCGTATGTTTCCCACAAGTGATGATTCCCAAACCATTGTTGATTGCCTGACCCATGCGGCTCAAGCGGCGGGTGTCAAAGTTTTGACCAGTACCCGTGTGGAAAAGATTGAGCCATTGCCCGATGGCCGATGGCGTGTTGGCGCGCAGGTTTTTGATAAAATAATGCTCGCAACGGGCAGCAGCACCGCAGCTTGGGATTGGCTAAAGGACTTGGGTCACAACCTGGTAGCCCCCGTTCCCTCACTTTTTACTTTCAACACCAAAGATACCCGACTGCGGGAGCTTTCGGGTGTGTCGGTGCCACTGGCCCGACTATCCATTCCAGGCACTAAATTAGCCGCCGAAGGTCCGCTATTGGTCACGCATTGGGGATTAAGCGGCCCGGCGGTGCTGCGCATTTCAGCCTGGGGCGCACGGGAACTGCATGAAATAGGCTATAAGTTTCCGCTGGAAATCAATTTTTTACAGGAAAAAGACCCACAGGCAGTTTCCAAAATTTTGCTGGAAATTAAACAGGAAAACGGCAAAAAGATGGTGGCACCAAATCCGCTGTTCAACCTGCCAAGCCGCCTTTGGCAACGCCTGGTAGAAGCATCAGGTATCCCTTCCGAGCGCCGCTGGGCCGATTTGGGCAAGGCTGATTTGCAACAATTGGCTGCCCAGCTAAGCAGGGCTACGTTCCAAATAACCGGAAAAAGTACTTTCAAAGAAGAATTTGTAATGGCAGGCGGGGTGTCCCTCAAAGAATTGAATTTCAAAACATTTGAAAGCCGCGTTTGCCCTAACCTACACCTTGCAGGGGAAGTGATTGACATTGACGCCATTACCGGCGGTTTCAATTTTCAGGCAGCCTGGACGGGCGGATATTTGGCAGGGCTGGCCATGGCCGAATGAAATTTAACACATCCCCACTTAGTTAAAATTTTTAACAGGGGAAATACGGAGTTTGCCATCCCGTTTTACCCTGAGTTTTCGATCAGAACACTTTACTCCCGCTCTCCGATTTTTGAGCTTGCCAAACAAGCTCAAACAAAAAACCACCGCGGTTGCGGCCATGTGTACTAGTGCAGCAACCAGCGTTTCACCACTTCTTTTCACTGAATTAAACTTGTACCTACATGACAAACCTGTTGTCTGTGCGGGCTGTCCTACCATTGGGCTGTCTTGCCGGGGTCATGCTTTTTGCCGCGCTGGCGAAAGCACAATCCCCTTTACTACCACTTGATGATATCACGGAGCGATCTACGGTCGCCAATCACCAAGTGTTGGAGTACCAACCCATTCGGGAAGCCGATATTTTATGGGAAAAACGCCTCTGGCGCATTGTAGATGTGCGGGAAAAAATGAACCAGTCGTTCACCGCACCAGAATCGCCCTTGTTCAAAATTATCTTTGAAAGTGCCCTCGCTGGCGAACTCCCTGTATACTCCACAGAAAACGACCAATTTACAAAACGCCTCCCTGTTGAAGCCCTTCAAAGCAAGTTGTACAAAATAGACACCATCTTCACCTATGATGTTGTCACGGGCGAGGAGCTCATCAAAATTGTGCAGAATGAAGTAAGCTGGGAAGATGTAAAGCGGTTCCGAATCAAGGAAACCTGGTTTTTCGACGCAAAAACCTCCACCCTGCGCAACCGCATCCTGGGCATTGCCCCGCTGCTGGAAGTGCGCGATAAAAACGGCGACTTTAAACTCGAAATGCCACTGTTCTGGGTGCATTACCCATCATCCAGAGAATTGCTCGCGCAGCACAAAGCTGTCACCCATTTAGACAATTGGGCCAGCACGACCACTTGGGAAGATATTTTTGAAATGCGCTATTTTGCTTCTTCCATTATCAAGGAAAACAACGTCCATGACCTGCGCCTGGAGCATACCTACTCCGGACTCGACCTCGTGATGCACGCAGAAAAGATTGAGGATGAGTTGTTTAATAGGGAGCACGATATGTGGGGCTTTTGACGGTGGACGATAGGCGGTAGACGGTGGACGGTGGACGGTGGACGGTGGACGGTTTGCACAGCATTGGTTTTCAGGTTTAGTATTGCTGTTTCAACACTTTTGGCGCATCATCCATTTTTTGGCCAAAAGTGCTGAAACAGAAATGCCAAGGGTAATAAAAAAAGCTGGGCAAACCGTCCACCGTCTACCGTCTACCGTGAACCGTATAAAATAGAAGTAAGGAACAAGCCTTGCGGCGGCGCGCTCAAACTTTTGGGCAAATGTTGTTGCTTGTCAAGGGCGTTTTTGATGTCAGCAACGCTCAATTGCCCAATCCCTGTTTGCACACAAGCCCCTACAATGAGGCGTACCATGCCCCGCAAGAAGCGGTTTGCTGTGATGTGAAATATAAGGCCCTGCGCGTCGGGGAGTATTTCCCAGAAAGCGGTTTTTAGGGCGCAATGATAGGCATCGAGGCCGCTGTTGGTTTTACAAAACGGGAAAAAGGATTCGTATTGGAGCAGCAAATTGGCAACTTCGGCCATTTTATTCAGGTCGAGGCGCTGAAATTGGGGGTAGAACCAGGCCGTTTCCGTCAAAAACGGATCCTTGCGGAAGGATATGTGGTAGGCATAACTGCGCACGTAGGCATCGTAGCGGGCGTGTGCCGTGGAGGCTACCGGCTGGATGTCGTACACGGCAATGTCATCTGGCAGCAGGCTGTTCAGGCCATTTAAAAAAGTGGGCGGCAAATCTCCTGTTGCGTCGAAATGAGCCATGTAATACCGCGCATGTACCCCGGCATCTGTGCGACCGCAACCTGTAACGTCAATTTTTTGCCGCAATATGGTGGAGATGGCGGTCTCCAAAGTTTCCTGCACCGTTGTGTCATTCGGTTGTATTTGCCAGCCGCTGTAATGCGTGCCGCGATAGGAAAGGGTAAGAAAATAGCGTTGTTCCGTCATTTTCTGGCCTCCGTTATTTTCTCGTATGCCTCGTTAATCTGTTGAAATTTTTCCTTGGCATGTTTCAGCGCTTCGTTGGAAGCGCCATTGGCCAGCATTTTATCGGGATGCCACTGCACAGCGAGGGCACGATATTTTTTCTTGATCAAGTCCAGGGAATCGGCGGGGTTGGCACCGAGCAGGGCATAGTGAGGGTCGAGGGGTGTCCAGCGGCCTTGTTGTTGTTGGCGCTGCTGCCGCGTTTGGTAGTAGCGGCTTTTGATGCGGTCGTATTGCATGCGCCCGATGTGGAATATCCCGGCAGCGCGGAGCAGCAGTTCTTCTTCGCGGGGGTGTAAACTGCCATCGGCGGCGGCAGTGGCAAAGAGCAGGTCCATCATATTCATCACCTGGTGTCGCTCCCGGTTGAAGTCGTTGTAAAATGCTTTGGCGTATTGCTCGAAGGTATGGGGTGAGTCTTTGGATTGTTTCCACACCCTGATGGCCTCTATGCGGGCACTCTCATTCAGGCGAAAGTGGTTGCGCATCAAGTTTTCCATCAAATCCACTTCGGCCTTTGAAACAGCACCGTCTGACTTGGCCATTTTGGCACACAGGCGAAAAACATGAAACAGGAACTCCCCGCGCCGTTTTTGGTAAGCCCTAAACGCGCCTTCCGATTCGTCTTTTTCCCTGGGCATATCAAAAAAGAAATGCCCGGCAAGAGACCCCACAAAGAACCCTATCAGCCCGCCGAGCGGGATGTTCATCATGTCGAAGGCTACCATGCCCACGATACCAAATAGGAGTTTGCCTTTTAATTCCAATGTTTCTACTTGTTGAAATTACCCCATCCGTTCCATCGGAACGGCACCTTTGTTGCAATAACCGAAGGAAATTGCATCCGTTCCAGCGGAACGGCACCTTTGTTGCAATAACCGAAGGAAATTGCATCCGTTCCAGCGGAACGGCACCTTTGTTGATTTCGGGGGCAAAGTTACGAAACAACAATTCCCTAATGTTGTTGGATTTCGGCAAATACAAAGGCGCGCTGAGTCCCTATCCACCTGCCTTTTCCACCTCCACAAAATCAAATTTCTCCACATCGAACAAACCCCGATCCGTCATTTTTAATTTCGGAATCACGGGCAATGCCAGAAAAGAAAGGGACATAAAGGGTGCCCGCAGCTTGCAGTGGAGCGCTGTTTTTACCCAGGCGTCCAGGGTAGCATAAGTCTCTGCCAACTGCCAGCCATCTTCCTGGCTCATGAGTCCGGCAATGGGTAATGGCAATACACGGGTATCGCCTTGGCCGTCGGTGGCGCTGATACCACCCTTGGCGGCAATCACGGCATTTACGGCAGCGGCCAGGGCATCTTCACTCGTGCCCACCGCTACGATGTTGTGGGAATCGTGGGCCACGCTGCTGGCAAGCGCGCCACATTGGAGCCCAAAGCCGCGCACGATGCCCAAGGCTGGCTTGGCATCTTTGGTATACCTGTTCACGACCGCGATGTACAGCAAGTCTTTCTCCAAATCGGGCATGTACTGTCCGTCACGCATGATGGAAACGGAATCTTCTTCTTCGCCCGTTACAATTTCCCCGTCAAATACCCGGATTACGCGGAGGCAGGGGCTGTCAAATTGGTGCAAAAGTTTGAAGTCATCTGCATTTTTGGGATTGGCCAGGAACTGGTTGGGTGCGGCAGTACTTAGCCGGGGCAACAAGGTTTTCCCTTTTTCCGCCACTTTTTCGCCATTGATCCAAGTCGCATTGACCTTGAAAGCATTCAGTTCGGCAACTTGGATGAAATCTGCAGGATCGCCCACGCGAAGCTGGCCCACGGATAGTTTGTAATGCTCTACTGCGTGAGTGCAGGCTGCACGCAGCGTATCGTACAGGTCGCAGCCATGGGCGATGGCACGCGCCACGAGGCTGTTGATATGGCCTTGTACCAGGTCGTCGGGATGCTTGTCGTCGCTGCAAAACATGATTTGTGCGGGAAAAACTTTCAACAATGGCCAAAGCGCCTCGAAATTCCGTGCGGCGCTTCCTTCCCGGATTAAGATTTTTACACCCAGCTGCGCTTTTTCAAGGCCTTCTTCATAGGTAAAACATTCATGGTCGGTGGTAATGCCGGCGGCGAAATACTGCCGGGCGGTATCGCCACGGAGTCCGGGCGCATGGCCGTCCACGGGCTTGCCCAAGCGCTTGGCGGCAGCAATTTTGGCCATCACCTCAGGGTCGCTGTGCAACACGCCGGGGAAGTTCATCATTTCGGAGAGGTAACCAATATCCGGGTTTTGCAGCAGTTTGTCCACATCGGCAGCATCCAACACGGCTCCTGCGGTTTCAAAATTGGTGGCCGGCACACAGGAAGGCGCACCGAAGCAAAACTTGAGCGGCACCCTGGCCGCATCTTCGAGCATGTATGCAACGCCTTCATTGCCCAGCACATTGGCGATTTCATGCGGATCAGAAACGGTAGCAACGGTGCCATGTACCACGGCCATGCGGGCAAATTCGCTGGGCGGCAACATGCTGCTTTCGATGTGCACGTGCGCATCCACGAAGCCGGGGAGTAGGTAGCCTGCATCGGCGGGGACTGCGTCTATTTCACGAATGGAAGTTATGCGCCCGGCTTCCAGGGTGATTTCGGCTGGGTAGGTGCGGCGTTGCTGCAGGTCGATGAGCTGGGCGGCGATGGTCATGTTGTGTTGGATAAGGTGTTTTCGCAAAGTTCGTATTTTCTCGAAGAAAGAGAGGAGTTATGAGAGATGAGAGATGAGTTATGAGTTATGAGAGATGAGTTATGCGTGGTGGGGGATGAGTGGTGAGTTGGGCATGCCCGAAATTGGTTGACAAAGCGGGAGTTGGTGCCAGGTCTGTATAGCAAAACCTAAACTTCCCCATTTATGAACAAGCCATCCCTGTCAGCCTCGTAAAATCCAAAATAGACTCAAACTCATACGAGGGGAGATCATTGTTGGCCCGGCCGCGACCGGGATTTCCCAACAGTTTCAATGCTTTCGCGCGCATGGTTGTCGTCGCCGCGCTGGGCAAACACCTGCCGCCGCACCCCGCCCTGGATCTTGCCGAGGGTAAGGATGTGTTTTCACTTTGTTTTCACACAACGCAAGAACAACTTAAGCCTAAAAAAACTTAGACCAGAGGTCTTAAGAAAAGCCTAAGCACATATTGCTCATTGTGTTCGTTGTGGCGTGGTGTGAAATATTTTTTTTCGCCAGGTCAATGTAGCGAATACACCAAGGCAGAGCATTAGCACATTGCTGCCAATTATCACATTATCAAATTAGCTCATTATCAAATTATCAAATTATCACATTTTTAAATTAAAATAGCTATTAATAATAAACCCCGAATTGTGCTGAAACAGGTTCCTGCCATTGCTGGTTCCAGGCAGGGTTATTTCCCTGGAAAACTGCACAATCTGGTTGAGATAGCCCGCTTCAATGCTGAATTTAGGATTGAAACGGTAGCCGATCAGCAAGCCAACGCGGTTTTGATCGAACACATTTTCATTCACGTTTTTGCCAAAACCGATAAAGACCTCATCGTAAGCAGCGGCATAAAACTCCTTGTTATCCAGTGTTTTACCTTGTAACGGGTATTGCATGCGGAACATATAGCGCAGCCGATGGAGCAAAGGGAATTCATCCTCTTTGGCCAACTCCGGAGCGGTGTACCTTCCCACCCAACGCTGTTCGAGCAGGAAGCGATGCGATACACTCAAGCGTCCCAGGTCATCTCTCAGGGTTGCCATTTGGAACATGCGATGTTCCGTAAAATCCTTGCCAAAGCTGTTGAGCGGGTAGTCGCCATAAGCAAAAGTCTCGATCCAGGCATAGCCAACGCGGAGTTGTACCTTGGGCATCAACTGATAGTTCACGCCAACGCGCAACAGGCTTTGCTGCCAGTTTTGGACATAATTTTCACGCCGCCACTGGTACTCCGTGTGTGCGCTCCATTTATCGGCAAATTTGAAGGTCGCAAAACCGGCAACCCAGCCGATGTTATTGTAGTCATGGAGGCGCGTGTTCTGCGCTGCGGCACTTGTCATAAGCGCAGCGGAAATGAATAGGCAAAAGAAAAGTCGTAACATCATAGGATGGCAAAAATACGCGAGACTTCCGAATTCGCCCTGTAGACCTGCCTTTTCTCAGCGTTGAGAAAGCTACAAGTCTTACATTGGGCACTTTAATGAACAGTTTTCCGTTGGCAGTGTTTTCCGTTTTTACCAATTCGGACCATAGCGCTCCAATTTCAGCAACAATACATGAAGCACCTCGCCTACCTCAAGAAATTCATCTGGATCTACCGCTGGCGTTTAATGTTGGGCATCCTGTTTGTCGGGCTGGCCAATATTTTTCAGGTATGGCAACCCAAGCTGATCGGCCAGGCGCTGGACACGGTGGTGGAACGCGTGAAATTTTACCAAGACCATGGCGGCATAGCAGCACACCCGGAAGCTTTTGCGGAACTGGGCAACCAGATCGCCTGGTTTGGTGCTGCGGTTATTGGCCTGGCATTGTTGATGGGTCTGTTTATGTTCTTCATGCGCCAGACCATTATTGTGATGAGCCGACTGGTCGAGTACGATATGCGGAAAGAGATATTTGCGCATTACACCAAACTCGACCTGGCATTTTATAAGCGCAACAGCACGGGCGATATGATGTCGCGGATTTCGGAAGATGTTTCCAAAGTGCGTATGTTTTTGGGACCCACCATTTTATACGGGGTCAATCTTATCTTTTTGTTTGTGCTGGTCATTTCTGCCATGCTGAGCGTGAGTGTAGAACTGACCATGTGGTCGCTGTTGCCCCTACCGTTTTTGAGTGTTTCCATTTATTGGGTAAGCACCGTTATCAACAAGCGCAGCGAGAAAATACAACAGCAGTTGGCCACCCTGACCAGCACAGCCCAAGAGGTGTACAGTGGTATCCGGGTAGTGAAAAGTTACGCCCAGGAGGCGGCGATGGGACGCTGGTTTGCCGATCAAAGTGAAGAATACCGCCAGAAATCACTCAAACTCATTCGAATTGACGCTTTTTTCTACCCCCTGATGTCTTTATTAATAGGCATGAGTATCATCATCACGGTGTACGTCGGTGGTTTACAGGTGATTGCCGGCACGCTAACCCCGGGCCATATCGCGGAATTTGTCATTTACATCAACATGCTTACCTGGCCCGTGACGGCCATTGGCTGGATTGCCTCCTTGACGCAACAGGCTTCCGCTTCCCAAAAACGGATCAATGAATTCCTTGCTACCCCACCCACAATCAACAACGATTTCCCCAAAACCAATGGCCCGGATGTGCCTATGCGGGGAGACATTGAATTCAAAAACGTGACGTTTGTGTACCCCTATACAGGCATTAAAGCATTGGACAATGTTTCATTTTCCCTAAAAGCAGGCCAGAAAATGGCTATTCTGGGACGTACTGGCAGCGGAAAAACGACCATCGCCGACCTGCTGGTACGCATGTACGACCCCACAGAAGGTCAAATTTTGGTGGATGGAAAAGACATTCGGGAGCACGATTTGTACCAACTCCGCCGTCAAATGGGCTATGTGCCGCAGGACGTATTCCTGTTCTCCGACACCGTTTTTGGCAATATCGCCTTCGGGCGGGCGGGCCTGAACCGCGAGGAAGCCGAGTTTTTTGCCAAAAGCGCCGCCGTGCACCATGACATCATGGGCTTGCAAGAAGGTTATGATACGCTGGTGGGCGAGCGGGGTGTCACCCTGTCTGGAGGTCAAAAACAACGCATAAGCCTGGCGCGTGCCTTCGCCAAACAACCCGACGTGATCCTGCTCGACGACTGCCTATCCGCGGTGGATACCAACACGGAAAGTCAAATTCTAGGCTACCTGCAATCGGCCCTGGCCCAAAAAACGGCCATTATCATTACTCATAGGATTTATTCCATGTTACAGTTCGATAAAATTATCGTGCTGGATGAGCATCGCATCGTGGAAGAAGGTACCCATGAGACGCTGGTGGCGGAAGGCGGGTATTATGCGGAGATGTTTGAAAAGCAGACTTCGGGTGAAGAAAGCCGAGACGTTACTGAAGAGCCCAACCAAATTTTTCTACAATAAACCAGCTGTTTTAAAAATTAAATTTAGGTTTTAACACCTAAATATACCGCAATTCAAAAGATAATTTTTACTTTTGCGGCCAAGTGTGGATTAAGCCACAGTTTTTTTCATTCTCATACGGCATTGGGTAGTGTTGACAATAATTAGACGATGGGTCTCGAGCGGTTGAATGCGAGCAGGCTTGGTCTAAAATTTCAGGCATTAGAGAGGTCAATCCATCCCAAGGTCTAAACGTCAACATTATAATGAATGCATTTGAAAGTCTCGGCATCGCCGAAGATCTGCTGCAAGGTATTGCAGCTTTGGGTTTTGAAACGCCCACTCCCGTACAAGAAGCCGTGATTCCGGTCGCCCTCGAAGGCGACACTGATATCATCGCCTTGGCCAACACCGGTACCGGTAAAACAGCCGCGTTTGGTCTTCCCCTTTTACAAAGAATTGATCCGAAGGAACGCAGCGTGCAAGCGCTCATCATGTGCCCTACCCGCGAGCTCTGCGTGCAGGTAGCCAGCGACCTGGAGAACTATTCCCAATTTGCCCACCAATACAAAGTGGTTGCCATTTACGGCGGCGCTGGTATTGAAGGCCAAATTCGCCAGGTAAAAGCTGGCGCTCAAATCGTGGTAGCCACACCTGGCCGTCTCATGGACATGATGGCCCGCAAAGCCGTACGCCTCGATTCCGTGCAGCGCATAGTGCTCGACGAAGCCGATGAAATGTTGAACATGGGTTTCAAAGAAGCCATCGACTTCATCCTGGCTGCTGCTACAGATCGCAAATCTATTTGGCTTTTCTCGGCAACCATGCCCAACGAAGTGCGCAGCATCGCTGCCGCTTACATGGAAAAACCAAAGGAACTTACCGTTGGTGGCCGCAACCAAACCAACGAAAACATTGAGCACATATACTATGTATGCCGCCCGGATGATCGCTACGCAGCCCTGAAGCGCGTGGTGGATGCCAACCCCGGTATTTACGCCCTTATTTTCTGCCGCACCCGCGCTGAAACCAAAGAGATTGCCGAGCAGATGATCCGCGACGGCTACAACTCCGATGCCCTGCACGGCGACCTCGCACAAAGCGACCGCGACCGGGTAATGCAGCGTTTCCGCGAAAACAACCTCCAGCTCCTCATCGCCACCGACGTGGCAGCCCGCGGCCTCGACGTAAGCAACATCAGCCACGTTATCAATTACGGCTTGTCTGATGATATCGAAACCTATACCCACCGCTCTGGCCGTACAGGCCGCGCTGGAAAAAATGGCGTGAGTATCACCATCCTGACCCCAAAATTTGAACCGCGCATTTCCCAAATCGAACGAAAAACTAAAGCAACCATAACCAAGAAATCCCTCCCAACGGGTATGCAGGTATGCGAGCAACAGCTTTTCCACATCATACACGGCATCCACGAACAGGAGGTGCATTACGCAGAGATTGAGCCGTTTATGGAAAAAATCCAGGACGAACTCAAAGACCTCAGCAAAGAGGAACTGATCAAGCGCTTTGCCAGTGTGGAGTTCAATCGCTTCTTGTCCTACTACCGCAACGCAGCCGATATCAATGTGTACCCACGTGGCGACAAACGCGCCGCGACCACCCGTACCCAGGACTCCAGCGGCGGCGGTTCCAATGGCCAAATGATGCGCCTTTTCGTCAACGTTGGTGAAATGGATGGCGTAGGCAAAAAGGACTTTATCAAATTGCTATCCCGCAACTTCGGCGTACCTTCATCCGGCATCGGCCACATCGACATGAACCGTGCTTACATGCACTTCGACCTCGATCCGGCCTACATCACCGTCGTCCGCCAGGGCTTGTCTGAATTCACCATCAATGGTCGCCGCATCCGTGTCGACGATGCCTCCGAGCAAAAGGGCAAAAGCAGCGGTGGACCACAGAAAGAGGACAAGATGTTTGACAAGTGGGAGAAGAAAGGTGGAAAAGGGAAGAAAAAGCGCTTCTAGGGGTTTCAGGTTTCAGGGTTACGCGATTGGTTCGTAATTTTGAAATACTGTTTCAAGGGCATGTACAGTAGTCCAAGCCTGGCTAGAATCAATTGGCAATGCAATTGATCCTATTTTATTTCCCTATCGAAAGCCAAGTAACTGTGTCATTCCGAGCGCAGCGAGGAACCTGAATCTATATTCTAACCCAGGTTCCTCGCTGCGCTCGGAATGACACAACTGCTTAGTATTCAATATGATTCAACGTTTACGCCCGCTATTACGAAGAGATGCCCCTATGCTAGGTTTGAAAAAAACTACGAGGTTTAACGCTCGAACGAAATTATAATTTGTTTGTGTTTTTTTGCCAGGCCTATTGTCATAACCCCTTTGAAAAACAACACCTAAATCCCCATTCCGTCAATCCCAAGAGCGAAGCCCCTTAACCGGAAACCGGAAACCTTGAAACCAATAATTTTAAAATTATGTTACTCTACAACGTAACGGTCACCATAGACCTCGATGTTCATGAGGATTGGTTGAATTGGATGCGCGATGCCCATATCCCGGAGGTAATGATCACCGGCATGTTTATCTCCTATCGCATGAGCCGACTTATTGGTCACGATCATGTCGATTCTGAAATTTACACCATGCAATACCTGGTGAAAGACATGCCACATTTGATGCGCTACCAGGAGGAGTTTGCGCCAGCCTTGCAACGCCAGCACCGCGAACGCTACGACGGAAAATACGCCGCTTTCCGCACCGTGATGGAATTGGTAGACCACAACGACAAAATTTAAAAGCAAGGACATGGAGGCCACTACCCTCTCAAAACCCTCTCGGGTGCTTCGGGGCAATTTGCCCCTGAATGGTTCAAAAAGCATCAGCAATCGGGCGTTGATTATCCTCAAGCTGGCCAAAGCTGAGCCTCCAGATTGGCTTTCCAACCTGTCGACCTCCAAAGATACCAGCACCCTGCAATCCTTACTTGCACACGCTGGCGATACTTTTGATGCGGGAGATGCGGGCACCACATTTCGGTTTTTAGCAGCCTATTTGGCTTTGCAACCCGGCCACCATACGCTGACGGGTTCGGCACGTATGGTAGAGCGCCCCATTGGCCCATTGGTGGATGCGTTGCGCTGCTTAGGTGCTGACATCCAATATCTAGGCCAGGAAGGATACCCGCCGCTGTTGATCGGAGAACGGAATGTTACAACTGAAATTACCCACAAAATAAGTGTCCCAGCAAATGTCAGCAGTCAGTTTCTGTCGGCATTATTGTTGATTGCGCCCTACTTACCCGAGGGACTTGAGCTGCTGCCCGACGGTCCGTTGGTATCACGCCCCTACCTGGAAATGACGGTAAAAATGATGCGTTATTTTGGCGCTGACGTTCATTGGCAGGGCGATGCCATTCTGGTAAAACCGGGCGCCTATACAGCCCGTTGTCTGGCCGTCGAAGCCGATTGGTCGAGCGCTTCTTACTGGTATGCGATGGCAGTTTTTGCGGAAGACTTGGAACTTAGGCTTGAAGGTTTTCAGGCGGACAGTTGGCAGGGCGATGCCGTGTTGGTGAAAATGATGCAGGGATTTGGCATTGAATCCACTTTTGAAGACAATACGCTGGTGCTCCGAAAAAGTGGCCAAGCGCCGCGCCCTTTTTTCGAACAAGATTTTCTGGAATGTCCCGACATTGCCCAAACCCTTGCGGTGGTCTGTGCTGGCCTGGGCATCACGGGTGTTTTTTCTGGACTGGAAACCCTTTCCATCAAAGAAACGGATCGGATCGCTGCCTTGAATGCCGAATTGAAAAAAGTGGGGGTGACATTTGTCAAGCTACCGCCGCACATGAACAAACGGCATCCCGAAAAAACTTTCTACCAGGTACAAGGAAAGGCGGAATTGGAAACTACGCCACGCTTTGCCACTTACGGCGACCACCGCATGGCGATGGCTTTTGCGGCTTTGTCAATGCTGGGGGAAGTTGAAATTGAGCATCCTAAGGTAGTTGAGAAATCGTACCCGGAGTTTTGGGATCATTTGGCAGCATTGGGTTTTACCCAAAGTCGTTGACATCGCGTATGTTCATACGCTTCGTATTTGGCGGGCACCAACTTTGAATTTTCTTGCATGCCAAACAGGTGTGTCATTCCGAGCGAAGCGAGGAACCTGTGGCCTGGCATCGTTACTCCTCAGGTTCCTCGCTTCGCTCGGAATGACACAGCTGTTTGGTGTTTTCAGTAGGGAATAAATTTGCACAATGGCAATGTGCCTTGATTTTCACTAGTGCCGAGCCCACCTTCCACGCTACTTCCGACACGTTCAGGTCGGTCGTTTTGAGCAGGGACTTCGCCTCTGTCAGGCGATAATTTCGGACGAAACCGGAGGGCGATTCATCAATCATTGCATCATCTCCCGATTCCGCTGCCAAACGGCATCAGCAAGTTTCCTATCGGACCTAGCACGAAATGGCACTGCCACAGCTAGCGTCAACACAGCCGATCCCAGCATGATCCCATTTCCAGCATCAAACTTCTTGTGGTTTGTAATATTTCCATCTGAATCAATGGCACTGGTGTTCAGAATCAAGCCCGCCATTATGCCTGCCAAGCCGACCATACCGGCTGCAAAAGCTATCTTATTGTCTTTTTGCGCTTTTTTGAACATCTTCTGTGCAATGGGGAAATTGTTGAATTCAGGTTCTATCTGCCTGAAAAAAAAACCCACAGATTTTGATTGGGTTCCTTTTACCATCGTAGTACCGCGCCAAAAATCCGTCCTTAAGTAAATGCCCTCCTTGTCAAGTTGTTGGAGGCAATTGTTTTGAGCACACAATGATTGTAGTAAAATGCAGCAGACGAAAAGTGAGAGAAACTTTGACACTGGTTTAGCTTTTTTGATGAATGATACCCCTTTGATTCAGAACGCATGTTTTGGGTTGCTTTGAGGCGTTGTTATTGTAGCTTTACCTCAAATAAACATTTATGAAACACACCCTCTTTTTCTTCGCTATCCTTTTGTTCGCCACTGCGGTGCAATCCCAGTCGGAACAACCAATTGCCACCACCAAAAAGCTCAAGGTCGTTTTTCACCTCACTACCGCTGACACCGTGGTGCAAAAAAGCCTGGCCAAACAACTAAGCAACTTTCTTACGGCTGCCCCAAATGCCAAAATCGAAGTGGTTTGCCACAACAGCGGCATAAGCTTCCTGCAAACGGCCCTGACACAGCAAGGAGGGAAAATTCGCGACTTGTACGCCCAGGGTGTTGATTTTGTGGCCTGCGAAAACACCATGCGCGAACGCAAAATCAAGCGAGAGGAACTGGTCGGGGAATGCCGCACGGTACCCGCCGGTGTGGTGGAGGTGGTGTTGAAACAGGAAAAAGGTTGGTCGTATATCCGAGCTACGCAGTAGAGGGCCTTATCCCGGCCGCTTGGGCTTATACTTAGCTTCTTCCAGTAATTTTTGAGAATCCTGCATTTTCAACAGCGCCTCCATACTGGTCTCCGGGTGGCGTTTCATGTAGGCTTTTACGATTTGCCAACCCAACCAGTTGCCGATCTCTCCAGGTGCCTCCTGAAAAACCATGGGCGCATTGGGGCTGGGCGTAACCAATTTGCGGAAGGATTCAAAGTTGCTGGAGTAGAGCAGGTTTTGCGACAAAAGCCTGGCCCACACCGCTTGCTCATTGTACACACAGCCGTCCATTTGAGCGCTGGTATAACCCATTTTCATGCTGTCGGGCACCGTGGGCAACAAGCAATCCAGTATGTACAGCATTTTGCCGTTGTACAACATCATATCTAGCAGCTGGGTGCCGGGCGGCGTTTCGCCCAAGCTATTCTGCGCCAAGGCTTTGGTAAGCCTGGTGACGATATAGTCTCGTTGAAATTGCCGCCGGATGTAGGATGGGAAAATTTCCGGGTTATAAGCAGGATAATTTTCCCCAAGAAACAAATCGAGTCCTATGCCACAGAGGCTATCGCCAAAGGTAAAGGCATCAACAGAGAACTCCGAGATGATGGTAGCCACTTCTGGCACGGGTTTTTGTGGGAAATAATATCTGTAGTACCGAAACATTTGGGAGATATCTTTTTCGAGCCAGCGCAGGTCGCCGTACACTTGCTGCACAGTATCGTAGAGTAACCGTGTCGCTGGTGCAGAAACAAATCCGCGGAGGGCCTGTTCTGCTGTTTCGTTCGGATTGCTTTGGTCGCGGATGATATTTTCGGTAAACAGTGGGAATAAACTGGGGTATTTCTGTGCTAGTCGCGCCATTCCTACTGCGAGGTTATTGGTGTCTAATGCACATAAATCCTGTTCAAAACGCTGTATTTTTATATTTACCTTAATTTCTGATACATCCGGTGTGTTGCGATCATTACCTTGGCCGCAGCCAAAAAGAAGTGAAAACAAGAGAACTACCTGCCAGTATCCGATTACCTTTGTTACATTCATTGAAAAATTCATTTTATTGAAACTGCAAACAAACAACACTGTTATGAAAAAAATTGCCTTGGTCTTATTGTTTTCTACTTTTTTACTGGAGGGTCTTTTTGCCCAGGACTTTCAGAAAGTTCGTTTTGGGGTTCAGGCCTCCCCATCTTGGTCTTGGTTGCGCACCAACGATAAAAAGATTGAGGGCTTAAGCTCCAATTGGGGCTTGAAACTCGGCGTGATGGGAGAGTTCTATTTTGCCAGTAACTATTCCATCACCACCGGACTGGGCTTTGGGTTCAACCAAGGTGGTTTCCTGCAAAATGGCCATAGCAAAGGCGTGTTTTGGCCAAAGTCTGACCTGAGCTCTCCAGCCCTCGGCACCATGCCGATGAATGCAAAGTTACATTATCGGGTCAATTACGTTGAAATCCCGCTTGGCTTTAAAATGCGCGGCGGCTCCAACGAGGACTCGCGCATGAAGTTTTACGCTGAAATTCCAGTGTTTACTTTAGGCTTTGTCTCCAAAGGAACGGGTGATATTATTGTCAGCAACAAGCGTTACGATGATGAGAACATCCGACCCGATATCAACGGGCTTTCACTATCTTGGGGCTTGGGTGCAGGCATTGAATACGAATTCGCCACACATGCCACCGCAGTTGCAGGTATTGCCTTCCAAAAGCAGTTCACGGATTTAACACGGGATTCTGGTTCGGTATTAACACCCAACGGCTGGGAAAAGGAAGACTCAAAAGCCAACATGGGCATCATTTCTTTGAAATTGGGTATATTCTTTTAGCTTCAAGCTTCTGTTTGTGGATATAAAACAAACCGCGTAACAGTGACAGTATTGGATATCAAATGGCTGGTTTTTGTTCAACCCGCAATTTTGAATCCTACAATGTCACCGCTACGCGGTTTTTAATTATACACCACTACTACTAAAATGTCGCCGCTACGCGGCTTTATTTAGTGATTCCCGCCGCCGCCTGCTGGTGTTTTAGGCTTGGTTCCCGGCGTCCCTGGTGCAACAGGCTCCTCTTCTTGCCCGAAAGCATTCTTCATCTCGTTGATGGTATTTATCTTTTCTGGATCGGTTTCCAGTGCGAGCCATTTGGCGACGATGTTGTTGAAGTTGGCTTCTTCTTTCTTGACGAAGTAGCAATACGCAAGGTAGTTGCAAGCTTTCAGCAAGTCAGCTTTTTTCTCCATGTCTGTGCCAAAAATCTCCATGATTTTTTCATGGTAATAAAGCGCCTTACCGTAGCTGTTGGCCTTGGTCGGATCAGCTGCAATTTCTTCTGGATCAGGGTCTTGAGCACCAGCAGCCTTAGCAGCCCATTCCCAGCCCGTCATTTTGTCCGGCAGAAATTCAGTAATCCTTTTGAATTCTATCTCTGCCTTGACATAATTCATGCTGTCACCTTTGCAATAATAGTGCGAAACGCCTTTAAAGTATAGGAACGTGGCGTAGTTTCGGTCATTAGAAGGCAACGAGTCGAGGAGCTGGCCATAAGATTTGGCAGCGCTACAATAGTCTTTGCGGGAATATTGCAACTCAGCAATGTCTTTGTACAACTTCCAGGTGCCGTTGCCGGAGGTGTCCATTTCAATGGCTTTGAGGTAGTCAGCAATGGCGTTGATCGTATCGCCTTTTGTTTTGACCAGCAGGTTGCCGTGATACTCATAGTCAGATGGCAACATTTTCTCCGGCTTCACTATTTTGAAATAGTCGTTGAGGATTTGCAAGCCGCGGGCATAATCGCCGTTGTCATAATCGCAGTAGGCCTGAAGGCGGCGGAGGTAGTTTTTGCTGCCGTCTTTGGCCAGAATTTTTTCTACGAGGTCGCTGCAACCTTTGCAATCTTTGGTGATGTACAAGGCATTAGCCAACAACATCTCGTCTTCAATGGTAACCTCCATGCCGTTTTTCAACAGATCCTTCAATGCCACGGTAGCATCTTCCCATTTGCGCGCAAAGTACAGCAGTTCTGCTTTTGCGCGCAAAGCTGGGGTGTAGTTTGGCTGCACTAAAATAGCCTTATTGAAGTAAATGAGGGGCTTCTCCGGCACTTTCGCCGATTTGTACACCTTTCCCATCATGAGTTTTGGAAGCGGGTTCTTTGGCTCCAGGGCTTCTGCATACTCATAGTATTGCGCAGCAAAGCCACCGTTGGGTATGGCTTTGTACAAATATGCAAAAGACATAAGGGTTTCAAAATCTTTGCCATTCACATCAATAGCCTCTTTCATCAGCTCTTCAGCTCGGGTAAAATTGGGTTTCTTGGTGCCGGGTGCAACGTAAAAAACGTAGGTTTCCCCAATGTGGCGACGTGCTACAATATCCTTTCGGGCTGCCTTCGATGCTTTTTTCAGCAGTTTTTCTGTTTCTGCCACGTCGTTTTTCATGAGTGATTGGCGGGCCAAAGCGACAAGGGCCAAAGCACCATCGGTGTTGGCTTCAAATGCCTTTTGGAAAATTTCAGCCGCTTTGGTGTTGTCGCCCTTGGCTACATGAGCATTGCCCAGGGAAAGCATCACTGACTGGTCGCTAGGGTTGGCTTTGCTCAGCGCTGTATACACATTAATGGCTTTGTCCCATTCTTCCAATTGCATGGCGGCCATGCCATCAGCAGCGGTTTGGGCAGATGCCAGTTGCGCGATGGCAATACCGGCAAGTAATAGGGCTTTCTTCAGAAGATTTGTCATTGTTCGGAAAAAGTTTGTGTTTTTAATAAACTGAATTCGCTGTTCAACGAAGTTCTACGTCTATGACGCATTTTTTGTGATAAAAAAACAATTTGGAAGCTCGAAAGGCTATAATTAATACAAGTTTAACGGAATTACTGCCGACTGGACTTAATAAGGCGGGTTACTGCATTGGCGGGCAAAAGTCCGTCTTTAAGCATGATACGCTGGGCATCACTGGCAAAAAACGAAGCCAATCCTGCCCCCAGGCCATTGCGCCTTGCTTGCGCATTGATGATGTACACCGTACGCCGGAATGGGTAGTTGTTCTGCGCCATATACGCCTGATAAGGACCGTATCCTTCCTCCCCTGCTTTCTTTGCTATGTCGGCAATGCGTATTTCACGACGGAATTGTTGCACCCCTTTGTCATCCGTATCGGATATCCAATTCGCAGCGATAATCCCTATGGCATTTTTTTGCTTCCCCACGTGACCTATCACTTCTGCGTTGGTCTGCATCGCTGAAGCACTGGTTGTGAGGGGCATTCCATTGCCAATAATAGAGTCTTTCACATAGCGCAAGGTACCGGAAAGGGGGTTGTCAAATACAACTTGGATGGGTCCCAGCTTGGATTTTGGGTTTATTTGGTCCCAATTCGTGATTTTCCCAGTAAGGATGTCCCGAATCTGATCCACCGTCAAAACGGTATCCAGGTTGTCATTGTTCAAAACAAACGCCAGCGCATCATAAGCAATGGGTGTCGTGGGAGGGGTAAATCCCCTTGATTCAAAAAATCCCATTTCCTCTGCAGTCAGTTTTCTTCCAATAACGATCACCTGCACGGAATCGTTGATGAGGCCGTTCACCGCCGCGCCTTCTGAGGTATAACGGGCATCAATTTTGGCAGTGCGGTAAATGGAGTCAAACACATCAATACAAGAGGTGATGACGGGTTGATACCCCTCATCTACCATGATGGTAATTTGTCCGGTCGTGATGGTATCCAATACTTTCCCATCCTTGCCTTGCTCTTGGCAAGCAACCAATACAACGATTAAAAGGCTGAAAAACAAATATTTCAAATACATAACTTAAGTTTTAAGGTCAAAAATAATCTGCCCATACCCGCCAGCCACGATAACTTCCATAAATAAGCACCAACACGGCAAAAATGTTGCGAAAGTCTGCTGGAATGCCTAAAAGGAAGGTTTTGTCCAGCAAAAGCCAGGTGCCCAACACGATGTAAAAAAGGGTCATCGCAAACCCGAGGATCAACAAGGGATTGCGGAAACTTCGCTTTTCTCGGATTCTGTCATCGGAAGGTTGCATGATACGGTGGATGGTAGACGGTGGACGGTGGACGGTTTACCCGCCGTAGCTTTAGCGAAGGAGGGTTGACTTATGGTGCTGCTAAAGCAAATTAACAGCTACTTTGTATCAAAGATGCAAATTTGAGGAGAAATGACGGGAAAGCCTACCTATAATGGCAAAAGAAAGTGTGGATAAAGCAAAAAAATATGGAATATCCCACAAATTATGCTGCAAGCCGCCCTCAGATCAAGCCTCTCGACTTCAGCTCCAAATACTTGTTAATTGTATTCAACGTCAATTCCTGCGGCTTGGTCAGCACTCCTTGAATGCCGTATTGCCGAAGTTTGTGCACCATTTCCCGCTTTTCCTGAAGGAATTGTCGGGCCACTGTTTGCTTGTAAATATCAGCCGTGTTGATGACGTCTTCCGAGGCGAGCTTTCGGATTTCCGTGTTTTCAAAAAATATAACGACCAGCAGGTGCTGGCGATTGAGGCGGCGCAGGGTGGGCAAGGCACGCTCCAGGGCATAGCTGCTTTCAAAGTTGGTAAACAACAGCAACAGCGACCTAGCACCGATAAGCCGCCGCACGCCTTCGTACAGCAGTTCGTAATTCGATTCGCCGGGACGTTCTTTTTCCCGGTAAAGCGCCTCCATGATCCGCCTCAATTGGCTACTATCCCGCTCGGCTTTGATGGTCGCGCCGATAACATCAGAAAAGGACAGCAGCCCTGCCTTGTCCTGCTTTTTCAGGATGATATTGCTGATGGCCAGGGCGGTGTTGATGGCATAATCCATCAGGCTAAGCCCTTCGAAGGGCATCTTCATGGCCCGGCTTTTGTCCACCATACAATACACCTGTTGGCTGCGTTCGTCCTCGTATTGGTTCACCATGAGCGATCCGCGGCGGCTGGAGGCTTTCCAGTTGACGCTGCGGTAATCATCGCCTGGCACGTAGTTCTTTATTTGCTCAAATTCGTAAGAGTGCCCAATGCGCCGCATTTTTTTAATGCCCGTCTCATGGGCAATATGTTGCATGGCACGCAATTCAAACTGTTTCATTTGAATAATAGACGGGTATACCGCCACATCCTGAGCCTGTTTGAAAATGAGCCGTCGCTCCACCAGGCCAAGCCGGGTTGCGGCAAAAACATTGATATTACCAAAGGAATAAACACCCCGCGACAGGGGTGTCAGCTTACTGTCCAACCAACGACTTTCTCCGGCTGGCAATGGCACTTGTACCACCGCATCACGCTTCTGCAACTGCACCGGGAACTCATCTGCAATACTCAAGTCGAGGTGAATGTTGCCCTGATTTTCCACATACATCCCAATAGGATTGGGGTCACTCAGGGAAAAAACAGCGCCCAGCTCACGCTTGCAAAGCAGTTTAGGCTTGCGCCAGTACAACAACGCAACATCGCCCAAAGTCACCGTTAATACCACCACAAGCCCCGTTTGCGCCAGGGGGAACAACCACCCGATGGGGTATGCCAGGGCGAAAAGAGCGATGATGATGCCGGATATCCAGAAAAAGCGATTGCTCAAATACAAAGCGATGAGTTATGAGAGATGAGTTATGAGTTATGAGTTATGAGCGATGAGTTATGAGTTATGGGCACAACATCCGACTTTTTTTGATAATTTGGTGTTTCAGCACTTGATTGCTGGTTTTTCTATTTCGTTGACCATGACACTACTAACATTTCACACTACGCCACAACGAACACAACGCATTAGGGCTTATCGTAATTATCCAGCTGCTTAGCTGGCTTGACTGTCGAAGCTTATGGTTATCCGAGCTTGCGTTTGCAGCCTCTTTTCAAACCCTTACCTTGAACTAAAATGCTGAAAAACAAACGCCAATCCAAACCCTAAATGCCGTGCCCACTCATCTCTCATCACTCATCACTCCTTCAATAAATGTGGTGTATTTTTCCGCACGTTTTTCTGCATAATAATCAAAAACTAGCATGATAATACCCTGTGCGCACAAGCCAACGCCAAGCCCTTTGCCGAAAACCAGTTCTTTGTTGAGCAGAATGAGGGCAATTCCTACAACAATAAAAGCGCCTTCCAGCCATCTGTAGAAAATGAAACTGCGCATTACCTTGTCCATTCGTGGAGATTCCAATTCCACAAAAGCTTCCGGATCATCACCGAGCATTTTTTGCATATCATAAGCTTGAAAATCACTGCGCCGGGCAACAGTGGCACCGACGAAAACCTGAACTATGCCGATGCCGGCGAGCGCAACAGCCAGACCTGTATAGAAAGGCGGCATGGCAGCCAGAAAAAATCCGGAGCCTATGGTACAAAATACCAGCCCAATCGCACAGACAACAAAGGCTGCCTTTTTTTCGGAATTAAAATAGTATTGAATCATTTGATGCTGGATACTTTACCCGCCGTAGCTTCAGCGAAGGAGGGTGGATATTGGATACTGGATGCTGGTTCGCAAAGCATTCGCTTTTGCCTTCCCCTCCATCTTGCCTTTTTTGCCTCTTACATTTTTGTCCTTTGCCCCTTGCTTTTTGCCCCTTGCCTTTTGCCCCTTGCCCCTTACCTAAGTCCCCGTATCCGTTGGAACGCTCAATGCCTTCAACATTTTTTCCAGTTCAGCCACCCTCTTTTGCAATTCTGGCAATTGTTTGAATACAACGTGTGAACGAATAAAATCCTTATAACCAATTGCAGGGCTGCCAAAAATAGCCGTCCCTGGTTCTGCGATACTAGAGGCCAAACCACTTTGAGCCTGAATTCTTGTGCCGTCGGCCACCGTGATATGCCCTGCAAAACCGACTTGTCCGCCGACTTGCAAACCTTTGCCCAAACGCGTGCTGCCCGCAACGCCTACTTGGGCAGCAATAACAGAATTTTGCCCTACTTCAGAATTGTGTCCAATATGGATGAGGTTGTCGAGCTTGGCACCGCTCGATATTCTCGTGCTGCCCATAGACGCACGATCGATGCAAGTACAGGCACCAATTTCAACATTATCTTCGACAACAACATTTCCCAATTGTGGCACCTTCGCCCAAGTGCCGTCTTTTTGTGGCGCGAAACCAAAACCATCTGCCCCGATAACAGCATTGGCATGAATGACACAGTTATCGCCGACAGTGCAATCAAAATGAATGCGTACGCCGGGATAGATCCGGCAGCCATCGCCAATACGAGCATTTTTGCCGATAAAAACTTGTGGGTAAATCATGCAGTTGTTTCCGATCACGGCACCTTCTTCTACTACCGTGAAAGCACCCAGGGTAGTGCCGTTGCCCACACGCGCTGAGGGGTGAACCGCTAATTTTGAAGCATCCGTTTTGTCAAGACCGTTTCCGTGGTTGGAAGGGTCAAAAACTGGAAGTAATTTTGCCAGAGCACTCCTAACATCGTCTACCCGAATCAGCGTTGATTTTACAGGCTGAACAGGTGAAAAGGAGTTTTGAAGCATTAGAATAGATGCCTTTGTTGTGTAGGCGTAGGATTCGTAACGCGGATTGTCGAGAAAAGCGAAATCGCCATCAACCGCTTCTTCGATGCGGGCAGGTCGGGAGACACTTGCATTGAGATCACCCTCAACGGAGCCATCTACAATTTGGGCTATTTGTGCGGCAGTAAATGTCATGCCGAAAAGTGGAATGGACAAATGATGAGATGATTACAGGTCGATAATTTTGCAAAGGTACGAAAGGCTAGCGAAGGTTCGCTGCGTTGTGTAAATTCCTCTCAAATCCTGCTCTAAACACGACACTTGCTCATTGGTTCTTCACGGCTGCTAATTTAGCTACAATTATTGTGTTGTTGTTCCATACTTTTATCCCATGAAAGCAGCAATGCCTTCATCCTTACAAAACTTAGCCATTACCGATTTTAACCCTTATTTCTTTTCACTCACACACCACCATCCCATGCGAAAGCAAATAACCTACGCAATTATCGCCTGCACCACTGCGGTCGGTATTTTTTTATTAGTTCAAAGCCAGAAAATTGTAAAAAACGAAGCCTACTTCGAGGCCATTTCCAAATACGTTTACGCCTACTCCGGCGGAGCGGTTAGCAGCAGCGAGCCGCTCCGCGTCCGTTTTGTAAATCCGGCCATCAGCAAGGAGCAGATCGGCCAGCCTGTACCCGTTAACGTTTTCCACAGCTCCCCAAAAATTGAAGGCCAAGCTGTGTGGGAAGACGACCGTACCATTCTGCTCAAACCCAAAACGCCACTTCCTTTTGGGAAAAAATATGTGGTAGATGTAAACCTGAAACGCATTTACGCCGATGTGCCGGCACTGGCTAAAATTTTCCAGTTTAAATTCCACGTCCGCGACCTGGCTTATGGGGTGGTCACCGAGGGCATCTCAGCCAACCAAAGCGACTTGCACCAACAAGAAGTCCGCGGCCAACTCCACATCAACGAGGCTTGCGATGCTGCCAAAGTGGAGCAAATGCTGGTCGCAAAACAAGGTAACAAAGCGCTGGAAGTCAGTTGGAAGCACAATGCCGATGGTCGTACACACACCTGGACAGTTGCCGGGGTGGAACGCAGTATCGCCCCTTCTTTCGTCAATCTTAATTGGAACGGAAGCCCCATTGGCGGCCGAAAAGACCTGCAATCCAAACAAGTAGTACCATCCCTCGATGATTTTGTGGTGCTTTCTGCCAATGCTGTTCAGCGGGAAGAACAGTATGTGTTGCTTAATTTCAGCGACCCCGTCGCCCCCGCGCAGGATCTGAGCGGCCTGATTCGTATTGAAGGTTTCGCGGGAAAGCTGCGCTACGTCACCGACGGCAATTTCGTGCGGGTGTACCCCAGCGAGCGCATCGTTGGCACGCAAAAACTTAGCGTCGACCCGGGTGTCCGCAACATTGCCGGCCAAAGCTTGAAAGAAGGTTTCAACGTTAGTATTGAATTTGAAGACTTGAAACCAGGTGTGCGTTTGGTAGGCCGTGGTGCCATTATTCCGCAGCAGGCCAATGGCGGCGTGATTTTCCCATTTGAAGCAGTTGGCCTGAGCGCCATCGACGTAGAAGTGTTTAAAGTATTCAACACCAATATTTTACAGTATTTGCAGGTAAATGACCTGGAAGGAAGCACCGAGCTGGAACGGGTTGGTAAAATCATTTTACAGAAAAAATTCGACCTCGCGGAGCTCAACCCAAACGCCAGCGGAAAAACCTGGCAACGATACGCCATCGACTTGCAAGACATGATCCGCCGCGACCCAGGGGCCATTTATCAAGTGCGTATCGCATTTAGAAAGGATTATACAACCTGCGAAGCTTCAAAAGAATTGCTGGTACCAGCAACGGATGAAAAAGACGAATATGGCATGGCCAAAAGCATCTTGGGTGGCGAACGCGGTATCTATTGGAGCGACGATGACCCTTGGTGGTGGGGCGACGATGGAGACGAAGAAAACCCCAACACCTTCAATTGGGAAAATCGCGATAACCCTTGCGCCAAAGAATACTACTACGAAGACCACTTTGTCAAACGCAATGCCTTCGTCAGCGACCTCGGTATCACCGCCAAACTTGGCCGCGACGGCTCCCTTTTCATGGCCGTCACCGACCTGCACAGCACCCAACCGCTGAGTGGCATCGACATAGAATTGTTCAGCTACCAACTCCAATCCATCGCCAAAATCCGCACCGAAGGCGATGGAACCATCATGCTGGAAGGCTTGCGTGAAATCCCCTTTGTGGCCGTGGCTACTGCTGCCAACCGCCGAGGCTACCTGCGCATGGGCGATGGCAACACCTTGTCGCTCAGTCGCTTCGATGTATCAGGCATGGAAGCCCAAAAAGGCCTGAAAGGATATATTTATGGCGAACGTGGCGTATGGAGGCCAGGCGATTCCCTGTACTTAAACTTTGTGTTGGAAGACAAATCTGGCCGCCTGCCAGTAGGCCACCCTGTATCCATGGAATTAACCGACCCACGCGGCGCGGTGCAATACCGCAGCACCGTCAGCACCAATGTCGGCGGCGTGTATCCGTTCTATTGCGCCACCCGCGAAGATGCGCCTACGGGAAACTGGACCTGCAAGGTTATGGTGGGCAGCGCCACCTTCAACAAAACCTTGAAAATTGAAACGGTAAAGCCAAATCGACTGAAATTAGACCTCGATTTTGGCAAGAAATCACTGACAAACGCTGATTTCTCCCGCACGACTGACGGCAAAGGCGGCATCACTGGTGCGCTGAAAGTCAACTGGCTGCACGGCGCTGTGGCCAAGGATTTGAAAGCCAAGGTTGAAATGACGGTAGTTTCCCGGAAAACAGAGTTCACCAACTACAAAAACTACTCTTTTGACGATCCTTCCCGCTATTTCTATGCCGAACCGGAAGTGTTGTTCGATGCGGCGGTTGATCAAAATGGTCAAGCCAGCGTGCCGCTGAAAATTGGCCAGGTAAGTGAAGCCCCAGGCAAGTTGGCCGCCAATTTCAAAGTGCGCGCTTTCGAGCAGGGCGGTGATTTCAGTACCGATAATTTCTCCTTAGAAGTATTCCCTTACGACCGCTATGTGGGCGTGTACATCCCTACCGACAAATGGGGCTCCAAATCATTGGATGCCCGCGGCGGCAACATAAGCTTCGCAATGGTGGATAAAAACGGCAAACCTCTGGCCAACCAGCAAGTCAGCGTAGCCCTGTACCGCGTCGATTGGCGCTGGTGGTGGGATGAAGATGCCAACAGCGGCGTGGGCAATTTCAACTCCGGCGAAATGAACAACGCCATGGATCAGGCAGAACTTACCACAGATGCCCGCGGACAAGCCAGCTGGAAGGTGAAACCCAATGGCTGGGGCCGCTATCTGGTTCGCATCAGCGACGAGAAGGGGGGCCATACCAGCGGCGACTTCTTCTGGAGCGGCTACCCATCAGAATTGAACGACATGGCCAGCCGCAATGCCGCAGCCATGCTGCCCTTCACCGTTGAAAAGGAAAAATATGGCGTAGGCGAAGAAGTGACCCTCAAAATCCCTGCCAGCGAAAATGGCCGCATTTTGCTCACTTTGGAAACGGGTACCCGCGTTGCCAAACATATCTGGTTTGAAGCCAAAGCAGGTGATAACCTGTTGAAGTTCACCACCGAAGCCAGCATGGCACCCACGGTGTACGCCCACGTGAGCCTGTTGCAGCCCCATGCCCAAACCAAAAACGACCTCCCCATCCGTATGTACGGCGTAATGCCCGTGAACGTGGAAGACCCCAACACCCGTTTGCAGGCGCAGATTGACATGCCCGAAGTACTTAAGCCCGACGAATTTTTCAATGTGGCGATAAAAGAACTCGGCGGCAAAGCCTGCGTGTACACCCTCGACATTGTAGACGAAGGACTGCTCGACCTCACCCGATTCAAGACCCCAAACCCCTGGGATGCTTTCTTCGCCCGCGAAGCACTGGGTGTCAAAACCTGGGATGTGTACGATTACGTGCTGGGTGCTTATGGCGCTGAATTGAACCGCATACTCTCCATCGGTGGCGACGGTATTAACCAAAAAGCAAAAACCGCTTCGGTCAACCGTTTCAAACCTGCCGTGGTACACGTTGGCCCGTTCAAACTGGAAAAAGACCAAACCGCCCGCCACCGCTTGAAAATCGACAATTACGTGGGCTCTGTGCGCGTCATGGCCGTACTATCTGCTCCCCCGGAAGGCGGAGGCCCCGGCGCTTATGGCAATGCTGAAAAAACCTGTCCCGTGCGCAAGCCGCTGATGATCATGCCGACCCTGCCACGGGTATTGGGCCCCGGTGAAACCCTGCGCTTGCCCGTCGATGTATTTGCCATGGAAAAATCGGTGACGAATGCCGCCGTTTCGGTCAAGGAAAAATCGGGACTGGTGAGCGTCAGCGGGGCAGGTTCAACAAACCTGACCTTTAGCGAGCCAGGCGAAAAAATGGTCTATTTCGACTTGAAAGTAGGCGATAAAACAGGTATCGCCAAATTTGTCATCACGGCAGAAGGCGGTGGTGAAACGGCCACTTCCGAAATCGAATTGCTGGTGCGCAACCCCAACCCAATCATCACTCGGGTGCTGGATGGTGTAATCGAACCCGGCAAAACGTGGTCCCAATCTGGCAACCCAACCGATTTCACGGAACTCACGGGTGCCACCCTGGAGATCAGCAATATTCCACCGATCAACCTGTCCAAACAGTTGGAATTCCTGATTAAATACCCCCACGGCTGTGTGGAGCAAACCACCTCGGCAGCATTTCCACAGTTGTATGTGGACATGATTGCGCCATTGAGCGACAAGCAGAAAATGGAGGTAGAAAAGAACATCAAAGCAGCCATTGCCAAATTGCAGGGCTACCAGACGGCTTCTGGCGGATTCTCTTACTGGCAAGGGGGCTATGAAGTGGCCGATTGGGCAAGCACCTACGCAGGGCATTTCCTGGTTGAAGCAAAAGAACGCGGCTTCGCAGTACCCGATCAGATGCTCAACAAATGGGTAGATTATCAAACCAAGACCTCCCGCAGTTGGGATCCGGGCCAAGATGATGCCAACCAGAACTGGCGATACCACGGCATTGAAATGACCCAGGCCTACCGCTTGTACAGCCTTGCCATCGCAGGAAAACCCGACATGGCAGGCATGAACCGTATGCGGGAAAGAAAGACTTATTATGAAGGAAGCGTTTCGCTGCTGGCAGCTGCTTATGCATCCGCTGGCAAAAAAGAGGCAGCCCGCGACTTGCTCAACCTGACCACCATCCGAAAATACGTGTATGATTGGTGGGGCAATACCTATGGCTCCGACCTGCGCGACCAAGCCCTGCGCCTGGAAACGCTGACAGCCATTGGCGACAACAAACGCGGCCTCGATGCAGCTTTATTGGTGGCGACAAACATCGGCAATGCTGCGCGCTGGTATTCCACCCAGGAGGTGGCTACCTGCCTGCGTGCGCTGGCAAAGTTCGCAAACAAAGCCACTTTTGGCGAGAAGTCCGACTTTGTGATCAACACGGGTGGACGTGAAATTCCGGTGAACACCAGCTCGCCATACTATCTCTATAATTTCACCGAAACAGCCACAGGCAGCCTTTCCGTGAAAAACACCAGCAAGCAGCGGCTCTTCGCCCGGGCGGTGTTCAACGGCCGACCAGCCATCACCAACCAAGGTTCTGAGGCTAAAAACATCACGCTTGATATCCGCTACACCGACATAAAAGGGCAAGTAGTCGATGTGACGAAACTGAAGCAAGGCACTGATTTCATGGCCGAAGTGACGGTGACCCGCACGGGAGACATGAAGTTTGATTTCAACGAATTGGCCCTCACCCAGATTTTCCCTTCCGGTTGGGAAATCCTCAACACCCGCATGAACCTCATTGGCGGCGGCAACTCCGACCCAATGGATTACCAGGACGTGCGCGATGATCGGGTGATGACCTACTTCGACATACCTTACAATTGGAACAAAAGCAGCAATGTGAAACAATCGCGGACGTACCGCATCCAGCTCAACGCTGCTTATACGGGTCGCTACTTCTTGCCTACGGTGGCTTGCGAGGCGATGTATGACGATCGGATAAGGGCGAGCACACCGGGGCGATGGGTGGAGGTACTTTAAAAAGGTTTCAAGGTTTCAGGGTTTCAGGGTTTCAGGTTAAGGGTTTTCTAGGTTGGTATTGAGGTAGAATATGAGCCAAATCCTGTTTTATAGTAAAACTTGACATTTCGAGCGCGCTACACAAGCCGTGCTTGTGTGGCGCGCTCAATTCCGCTTGAATTGTCAAGCCGATGATAAGAACATGGATGGATTCGGGCGTTTGTGGATACTTATTGGTCGGACGATGAGAAATCAATAGACCAAATCGCCCTCGTGGTTGTGTCAAAAAGTTTGGTGAGATCAAACGAACGAAACTATAATTTCGTTCGAGCGTCAAACCTCGTAGGTTTTGGCCAAGAAAAATGAAATAAAGTTTGGCGACATTTTCAACGCCTTCCCTTATGACATAACAGCGAATAAGTATAATCGAATGCAGGTGCGAGAATAACAGGTTGGTTACCTACCGCGCATCAATTTGCCAGAAGCCTGGGTGACATGAATAATGTTTTGGGAGCTAGCCGCAAAGGCCGCCAAAAGGAAAGCAGTAAGTAATTGTGTGTTTTTCACGAGTATGGTTTGAGTGTGTGATTATGTCAATGGGGGAAAAGCGTTGTAATTTAATGGCTACTGTCCAATTTGGCAACGATTGAATGCCTTCATGAAAATATGACACCGCAACGTGAGGACTGAAGCCAATTCTCGAAAACGATAATTTTATTGCCTTTTTGTGGCAGAAGGTGTTTGGGATACTCCATGTTTAAGATTATTATGCCCCCTAAAAAACTACAGGAAATTGCGATAGAAAATATTTAAGCGTTTGAATAAACCCGCCAGCATAAGAAAGGATAGGCGTTGCGTTTTTATAAACATTAAAATTATGTTGAACAGGCTCTTGAGCATTTGACTCAAAAAATAGCTCCAAATAGGCTTCACGGCCATCATCATACACCAAGGTGAAAATTACGGATATATCTTCCGTAAGATCAGCAGTAATTTTTGAAGGGTTTGTTGCAGCTGCATAAGTTGCTACCAATGCCGTAGATTTAAATAAAACCTTCAAATCAATAGATTCAAATATCTGCTTATGGGTTAAAAATTTTCGATCAAAAGCAATTCGAAAATTTTCTAAACGAGCTTGTAGTCGGCGACTAAAATATTCAACAATCGCATCAGCTTCCCGATTTTGGAGAAGCTCATGGTGCAATTCAGAATTGATAAATATCTCTTCTCTTTGTCTATTCCTTTTTCCAGAATCAGAATAGACTTGACGATATACTTCCGTCTCTGGACGAATCATACTTGGCGGAAGACTTGTTGTGGCATTCGCTGGCATAATAATTAATATTCTGGTTGGCGTGATTGGACAAATTTAGGGGCAAGGATTCCAAAAAACACATCCTTTTCAATAATATGCAACCGATTAGTTTCGGCTAATACCAAATCAATATTTTGCAGGGGCGATGAATATTGATGAAACACATCCACGTCAACTAACGAAAAATTTTCAGCACCTAATTCTACGGATCGACGTACGATGTTGTCTGCCAAATTAAGCACCACAGTATAATCAGTACCAAACAACTCGCTTTTAAAGGTGTTATTCAATCCTTCTCCCCCTGGAAATAAAAAAACCAAAGGTTGTTTCAAACTTGAAAAAATACTTAATCCTGCTAATTCACTAATATACCGTAAACCTATGCGTTCCACTCCCTGAATATACCCAGCCTCAAATCCATGCTTTAACACCTCCTTGATACAAGGGAAATAAGCATCCCACCCAGGATATGGGCCAATAAGGTTGAAAGATAATACATTGTCGATTACCTGAATCTTTACATTCCCACTGGTAAATTGAACTATTTCTCGCTTTTTAAAATGTACGCCATCCGAACCGCCAAATGACCAAAAGTCTGGATTGGATTCGCGCGGAATTTCTTTTAAGCTCGATTTTAGTAAGGAGTAGAACAACCCTGGCAATGCTTCATCAGGAGCATCAGAAACAATTTTGAATACAACAAGTGCATCTTTCAAATTGTCAGGTGTTATTTTTCTGGGTGTTTGCAAAACAGGGAGTTTACTTGAAATGAAAGGATTGCAAAAGTATAGGTAAAAATCAGAATTTACAATAGGGTTTATGGCCATGCCCCGCTGGCTGCTATTTTTCCCACTTCGCCAACAGTACTTCATACAAGCTAAACAACCATGCCACCCTGCCAGCCTCTGTCTTGAACGGCTCCTTTACCCCATAGCTATCATCAACGGCCTTATCCAAAGACTGGTGCGCTACAAGCAAGTCATCCGGCATTTTTTCCGGGTCGTAAAGCGTCGCCAGCGAATCCCCTTTGTCCAAATAATTTTGGCGTACCGCCAGCACTGTTTCTGCCGCCGCCGTTACAGCCTTTTGCTGCTCCTGGGTAGCATCAATAGGAAAAGGGAAGTTATTGTACACGATGTCTTTCGAGTAGCGATAGCGGCTCTCCAGCCTCCCACAAACTGCTCTCACCCAAGCCATATGCATTTCTGAATGCAGTACACCAAAATGGAAAAGGGTGGCTTTGGGGATGATGAAAACCAAATCACTTGAAAGGGTCGCTGGTTGTTCATACCCAATTGGAATATAGGGTCGTCGTTCAGAAGAAACTTTTGGTACTACCAAATAAGGCTCTGTTGGAATATTCTCGACATGGAAGCGGGTCGGTTTTTCAGCCAATTTCTGGGTAGGGGCACTTTTACTCGCCAGGCGGGTGCGGCGTACAGCCTCCACGCGCTCCCATACGAGCGGGATGTTTTGCAATTCTTCATTGGGCACTTCTCCGAGCCAGAGGCACCAGCGTTCCCATCCATTTATAAACTCCTGGGAGCCGATCCAGCGGCGGAAATACTTGGCAGCGCGGGGTTCTTTTTCCAAAAAAACATCCCGTTCTTCTTCTGTAAACAGGTAATGTCCGCCATCAATGGGTTTGTTCCCGATACCAATTTCTGGCACAGCGCAAAGTGGTTTTTGTCTTGAACGAACGACCACATCGCCCGCTTCCACAAGGTAGGGATTTATGTTTTTCACCACACTCAACTCTGGCTCTCCTTTGATGTCGGGGTATTCGAACAGTAACTTTTTGGCAGGTTTTTGTTTCCCAAAGCCAACAATGATACAATACACTGCTGCCACGCCAGGGGCTTCGTTCATCCATTTGAATGTCTGGTGCGCAAAATGGATTTTAGTTTTGTATTGTCCCAACATGATTTCCCAAAGAAAGCCTACTTGCTCACCCTGAGCGATAGAGTTCGTGCTTACAAAAGCCGCTTTGGTCTGCGGGTGTACATCCATGTATTGGGCTGCTTTCAAGTACCAACCAGTCACATAATCTAGTGTTCCGGAACCAGATTCGTTCTTAAACAATGATTTGATTTCGGCGCGTTGCTCATCGCTCATTATTTTTGAGCCTGAAAAAGGTGGATTGCCGATGATGTAATCAAAGGGCTGCTTTTCGGATGTCCAGTCTACCGTAAGTGCGTTCCCGGTAATGATATGCGCAACTTCATCAATTGGGATAGATTTCAAATGCGTATGAAATGCAGTATTCAGCAATCGATTGCACTGGTGTTTTGTAAGCCAAAGGGCAACCTGAGCAATGAGTGCCGATACTGGTTTAATCTCCATCCCACAAAAGTTTTCGAGTCGAACATTTTCAAGCATGGAAATATCGAGCACTTGCTGATCGCCTTGGAGTATGCGGGCTGTTTCGAGGTCAAGCAGGCGAAGTTCACGGTAAGTAACTACCAAGAAATTGCCACATCCACAGGCGGGATCCAAAAAACGGAGTTGACTTATTTTCTTCCGAAAAGCCTCCAATTTCCGCCGATCGCGGCGGGCAAGGCGGAATTCTTCTCGAATTTCAGTCAAAAACAAGGGTTCCAGCAAGCGCAGAATATTTTTTTCCGAGGTGTAATGGGCACCTAGGCTACGGCGCTCTTCCTCATCAAGGGCGGCTTGAAACAACGATCCAAAAATTTCAGGGCTGATCTGTGACCAATCGAAGAGGTCTCCACAACCAAGTATCGCATTGCGAATACCCGAAAGTGAGGGCGGCGTTCGAGTTAGTTTTTCTGAAAAAAGGCCTCCATTGACATAAGGGAACTGCCGAAGCGGATCGGCAGGATCATGTTGTCTCAAGCGGACCGGAGTATTAAGCACTTCAAATACATGTTCCAGACTTTCGCCAATATCAGAACCATTATCGAGTGTGTGTTGCTCTATAAAATTGGAGAATTGCTTAAATTCAAAAATGCCAGTATCTTCAGCAAACACACAAAATAAGATGCGCACCAAAAGCAGTTCTAGATCATGGCCTCGATAACCAGCGCTGTAAAGCGTTTTATAAACATTGCTGATACGCAGTACTGCTTCCAGGTTGGCTTTTTCTTCTTGCTCTCTGGCCAACGCAGCAAATTCAAGCATAAACGAAAATGCTTCAAGTGCGCGGGGAAGCTCCGAAAGCTCAATTTCTTTAAAATTGTCGTTTGAGTTTTTGGCAAGATTATAAATTCGAAATCGTTTGAAATTACATACGACAAGTATCTGAGGGCGCTCTTCTAAAGGAAGTCCCTCCACATACGATATTGCTTGTCGAAAGGCATCCTCAAAATCTTCCGGACGGTCTTTTGATGCCGATTTGTGCTCTACGAGCAGTTTTCCTTTCCAAAGCAGATCGATATAGCCTTGCCGGTTCCCTTCTCGCTTTACACGTGCTTCGTGATTGGCATAGCGGATTCGTTGAAGGCCAAAAATTTCAAAAAAGCGATCCCAAAATGAGTGTGCCTCCCCTTTTTCATCGCGGACATGAAGGTAGTCAATAACAAATGCAGTTGCATTTCGGCGGTAAGTTTCCCAGTTTATGGCAGTCATCGTGCGAAGGTAAGCAACCGCTCATATCTTTTATATGCACTTTCATCGAAGTAAAAAGGGTTTTGAGTTCTAACATACCGATTTCTCTCTGCGATTCTTTCAAACTTCCTTCCCTTTCCCGGTTTTTCGCCGGACTTTTGCGCAAAATTTTGGATCAATCCAGGGTTTCACATAGGTTTACACAACTTGGTACTTATAAAGTTCCATAATTTACCTCTGTGAAACTCTGTGCAACTCTGTGGTGAATTTAAAAAACCCGTCAAGCAACTTGCCCAACCATGTCAGCCATAAAATACACCAAAAAAGGATTCACCAACGAAACCCTGCTCCACCTCTACGAACAATTGGTGCGCCCCCGCCTCATTGAAGAAAAAATGCTCAACCTATTGCGACAGGGACGCATTTCAAAGTGGTTCAGTGGTATAGGTCAGGAAGCGATCAGTGTGGGCGCTGCCTGTGCGCTCCAGCCCGATGAGGTGGTATTTACCATGCACCGCAACCTGGGTGTATTCACGGCCCGCAACATGCCGCTCGACCGCCTGTTCTGCCAATTGCAGGGCAAACGCCTGGGCTACACCAAGGCACGGGATCGATCCTTTCACTTTGGCGCACTGGAACACGGCATCGTGGGTATGATTTCCCACCTCGGGCCACAACTTTCTGTCTCGGCAGGCGTGGCGATGGCGCACAAACTAAGCGGCGAAGGAAAGATATCCATCGCCTTCACCGGCGAAGGCGCAACCAGTCAGGGGGAATTCCACGAAGCACTGAACGTCGCTGCCGTCTGGAAACTGCCCGTCATTTTCCTCATAGAAAACAACGGCTATGGCCTCAGCACCCGCTCCAATGAACAATACGCCTGCAAAGACCTTGTGGATCGCGCCGTAGGCTACGGCATGCGCTCCGCCAAAATTGACGGCAACAACATCCTGGAAGTCTTTTCCACCATTAAAAAACTGGCAGAAGACATGCGCCAGAACCCCGAACCCGTGCTGTTAGAGTGCATAACCTTTCGGATGCGCGGCCACGAAGAAGCCAGCGGCACCAAGTACGTCCCCAAGGAACTTATGGATGAATGGGCGAAAAAAGACCCCATCGAAAACTTCGAAAAATGGCTGCTGAAAGAAGGCATCCTGACGGAAGATCACCAGAAATCCTTGAAAGAAGGCTATAAAAAGGAAGTTCAGGCCGCCGTGGATGTCATGTTTGCCGAACCCGAGCCTGTTGCTGATACTGCGGAAGAATTGGCCGATGTGTATGCGCCTGCGCCCATGCCCATCGCAGCGACCAATGCCACCAAAGACATGCGCTACGTTGACGCCCTGTCTTCAGGCCTCCAGGAAGCCATGCGCCGCCACCCAAAGCTTATCCTCATGGGCCAGGATATTGCAGATTACGGCGGCGTGTTCAAAATCACCCAAGGGTTCATGGAAGAATTCGGAAAAGCAAGGGTGCGCAACACGCCCCTTTGCGAATCCGCGATTGTGGGCATCAGCCTCGGTTTAAGCATGGGCGGCTACAAAAGCATGGTGGAAATGCAATTCGCCGATTTCGTGACCTGCGGTTTCAACCAGATCATCAACAACCTCGCAAAAATCCACTGGCGCTGGGGACAAAGCGCCGATGTGGTGATTCGAATGCCAACGGGCGGCGGTACGGGTGCCGGGCCTTTTCACTCTCAGTCAAACGAGGCTTGGTTCACCCATACGCCCGGACTCAAAGTTGTGTACCCCAGCACGCCCGCCGACGCAAAGGGCCTGTTGCTCGCCGCTTTTGAAGACCCAAACCCCGTGATGTTTTTTGAACACAAAGGACTTTACCGAAGCGAAAGCGGCCCCGTACCAGATGGGTATTATACCATTGAAATTGGGAAAGCAAAGCAGGTGCGCGAAGGCAGCGATGTGAGCATTATCACTTACGGACTGGGGGTACGCTGGGCTTTGCAACTAACAGAGGAACTGGGACTTGACACCGATATTGTGGACTTGCGCTCGCTCGTACCGCTTGATTACGAAGCCATTGAAGCCACCGTAAAACGCACCAACCGGGTGCTTATCCTGCATGAAGACACCATGTTTGGCGGCTTGGGCGGAGAAATTTCAGCCTGGATTTCTGAGAACTTGTTTGGGTATCTTGATGCACCCGTGATGCGGGCAGCGAGTTTGGATACGCCCGTGCCTTTTGCGATTCCGTTGGAGCAGAATTTCTTTCCGCTGGAGCGGGCGAAGGAGGTATTGGGGAGGTTGATGGCGTATTGATGTGGCATTTACAGTTCTTCTTCATCCCCCAACTTCGGAATCCCAATCTCCCCAAAACCATTGCTTTGCAAGTACCCCCGCCATTTTTCCTGGCGATCAAGGGTGCCATGCACCAGCCACATCTTTTTAAGGGATTTCTTTTGATTGGAAATCATGTCCAGCATTTCACCCCGGTCGCCGTGGGCGGAGAAGGAGTCCATAACAACCACATCGGCCAATACTTGTTTGTTCTGCCCAAACACGCGGAGGCTTTTCGCGCCATCACGCAATTGGCCGCCAGGCGTATTGGGTGCGCAATACCCGACGATGAGGAAGGTATTACGTTTGTTTTCTATGTTATTGAACAAATGGTGCTTCACCCGACCAGCATTCATCATGCCAGACGCAGAAATAATAATGCAGGGTTTTGTGCGAGAATTGAGCGCTTTGGAGCCTTCCGATTTACGGATATAATACAAGTTGTTGAAGCCAAATGGATTTTCGTCTTCTGTCATGTACCGGTGCAATTCACTATCGAAGCATTCCGGGTGTTTCTGAAAAATCTCCGTCGCATTTACAGCCAAAGGACTGTCCACAAAAACGGGTACATGAGGCAATTTTCCGGCGTGTTCCAGCTGGTCGAGCATGTACACGATCTCCTGGGTACGGCCTACAGAAAAAGCCGGGATGATTACTTTCCCTTTTTTTTCAACACAGGTGTGGCAAATCACCTCAATGAACTTCTCAACTTCAGAAGGAGCCGAAACGTGATCGCGGTCGCCATAAGTGCTTTCGCAAATCAGGTAATCTAGTTCCGGCATCTGGAGCGGATCACCTAAAATAGGCCGATTGGGGCGACCAATATCGCCCGTGAAACCAAACATTACCTTGCGGCCTCCTTGGGTTATTTCGATCGTTACCGATGCACTGCCTAGAATATGCCCGGCATCGCGGAACATTACGCGCACGTCGGGATGAATATGAAACCACTGCTCGTAGTTGTAGCTGGCAAAATACCCCATCGTTAACTGCACATCCTCGAGTGTGTATAACGGCTCATGCTCGGCTTCATCCTCCCTGCGGTGTTTGTTTTGTCGCTCGGCATCTCCTTCCTGGATTTTTGCACTGTCCAAAAGCATGAGCGCACAAAGATCACGGGTAGCGTTGGTCGCATAAATCTTTCCCTGAAAACCATCTCGCACCAACTTTGGAACCCGACCTGTATGGTCAATATGTGCATGACTCAAGATCAGACAATCAATATCTGTCGGAGCAAACTGCCATTTCTCATTAAATTTGGTCAATGGGTGATCCTCTCCAGCTTTCCCATCATCGTCACCACCTTGATACAATCCGCAATCCAACAGGATTCGGTACCCATCATCCAGGGTAAGAAGGTGGGAACTTCCAGTCACCTCTTGGGCTGCACCACAGAATTTGATTTTCATAACTATATTGATTTTAGCGGAAAGATAAGTGAAATAAGGAGTTGCCGAATATTCATTCCTTGCTTTTCGAATCCATCACGATCGTCACAGGCCCATCATTCAGCAATGCCACCTGCATATCCGCACCGAAAGTACCTGTAAATACCGACCGCCCAGACACCTCCCCCAACTTTTCTACAAAATACGCATATAAAGGAACTGCCTGCTCCGGCCTTGCAGCCTGAATAAAAGAAGGTCGGTTGCCTTTTTTTGTACTGGCATGAAGGGTAAACTGGCTTACCACAATAAGCTCACCCTCAACATCCTGTACAGAAAGATTCATCAATCCAGCGGCATCAGAGAAGATGCGCAGCGCGGCAATCTTGTGACACAACCAATCTGCATCCTCCACGGCATCTGCTGCTTCAATACCCAATAATATCAGCAGCCCCAACCCTATCCTGGACTTTTCAACCCCTTCAATGGTGACCGAAGCCGATGACACACGCTGAATAACGACCCTCATTTTTTTTGTTTTGAAATCCTTTGCTGGCCTTTTTTGTTTCTTAGCCGCCCAAATGTAGTAACATCAATCCAATTTCTTAATTCCATAATTTTCAACAATCATGTCACAAGTAAAAGAATTCAACGATTACCGCGCCCGTATGAATGACCGCATTCTCGCGCAGGACAATAAAGTTATCAAACGCTTTTGGAGCCTCGACAATCAAACATATCAAGAAGGTGCCCTGGATGTAAAGACCAAAGAGCTACTCGGCCTGGTAGCATCCATGGTGCTGCGCTGCGACGATTGTATCAAATACCACCTTGGGAAAGCGCACGAGGTCGGTATCACAACCGATCAAATTTTTGAGGTGTTTGCCGTTGCCAACATGGTGGGTGGCTCTATTTGTATACCCCATACACGACGGGCGGTGGAGTACTGGGAAGAACTTAATGAGTTATGAGTTATGAGTTATGAGTGGTGAGTTATGAGTGATGAGTTATGAGTTATGAGTTATGAGTTTGCACAGCGTTTGTGCTTTTGCTGGGCTTGGGTGTTTCAGCACTTGATCCAAAGAC
>Ga0105053_10000733_pt1 | contig 52706 bp, 40 predicted proteins | sample BON01_FD_78093 | JGI IMG/M metagenome (GOLD analysis project Ga0105053, IMG submission 78093) | Freshwater microbial communities from Lake Bonney liftoff mats and glacier meltwater in Antarctica - BON-01 | ecosystem: Environmental > Aquatic > Freshwater > Ice > Glacier meltwater | place: Lake...
CAGTCAGGCGTCCAGTCGGATCGAACGTATGATACGATCCGTCCGATTGATTCAGTCGCCATGACATGTCAGTCTGTTGCACGAGCGGCGAATTGGCCATCATGCCGGGCATCGCCATCCCGCAGGAGTCATACCATCTGCGGACTCCTGCACCGTTGACAAACAAAGTGCCCCCGGTTTGTGGTATCAATCGTTCAAGGCCCGAGAGACTCCAGCCTTTGCCGAACGCGCTTGTCGTGCGATTTTCAACCAGTACCTGTTGCGTCAATGTTTGCGTTTGAGTGTACATTCCCGATGGTGCGGAGACTTCGATCTGTGCGTCGTATTTGCCCGAAGCGAGAGGTGCTGAAGCTTGCAGAGCGATGATCCTTGCTGCAAGCCGGTGTGATCGATGACGACACTCGATTGTGTGACACCGTTGATCTTCAATATGGCTGTTAACGGGCCGTTTGGCAGGCTTGCGGAATTCCATGTTGTGTCGATGGCGACAATTGGCAGCGTGGAGGCCGTATCTGAAGAATACGACAATGACGATCCGCCTGGTAAATCTCGATGCACTCCCACGACTCCCGAGAGCGGATCAGTGCCAAAGGTCTCAAACCATTCCTGCCCGCTCGGCCGCAACACGCCGCCATTCACTGCACCAAGGAACGAACCCGCCATTGTTGTGCCGTTCGTCCCGCCTCCAGTCGTTGTAGTTGTTGTGCCGGTGCCACCCGTTGTGCCTGTTCCTGTCGGCATGGTTGTCGTCGAGCCGGTTCCGCCGGTGCCCATGCCACCGGGCATTGATCCGCCCATTCCATAGGGATCACCATCAAGCATGGCACGATCTTCAAGAGCTTCGGTTTGCGTGGTTGTATTCAGGCCCAACGAAACGTCGGCTGCCCTAAAACGCGCCCCACCCAAATTGACGGCGTGCATTTCGCATCACGCCTCGTCCCGGCGTCGCATGGCGATTTGAAAACATCAATTTCACCAGCGAACGAACCACACTACTCACCATGTCAAGACTCCAAAGCAAAGGAGAGACGGGAGAAGGCATCATCGCGGGTTTGAGTGTGTCAATCTCAAGCTGGTGCCGAAACTCTTGACGAGTTTCGCTACAGATTTGGACTGGTGCCGAAACTCTTGACGAGTTTCGCTACAGATTTGTTTCGCGGTTAATGCACCCTCTCGCATTCATGGGCGCATTCGTAAACCGGCAGTTTCCGCCGCAGACAAAGAAATTTCAGACTCACAACTCAGCTTGTGTCGATATTGCTTCCTAACAGATTCCCCAAACGCAACTTGCGTCTTTACCCTTTCCCGTCCTTCGTGGTAGATTCGCGTTCGTTGCAGTCCGATTGCGGGCTGTCAAACTCAGGGACGGGAGCAGTTCGATGTCGTTTTCTAATTACGCAATTCTCTTCACATTACTCTTCTTGTCAGCGGCAGTCGGCTGCGGAAATTCAGAATCCGCAAGCACCGACAACGTTGACTACATGAGTGACATGCTGGGCTCGGACGATGAATCTAAGATCTCGTCAGAGCTTGACGATCAGTTTGTCAGCGATACCGAAGAACCAGCATCTGACGAGCTAAATATGAGGCCCGTCAGCAAGTCCTCACAACCGGATCAATCAAAAGCAAAACACCCACGGCCGGTCGGCGAAAAACTTGAACTGCACCTGCAGCAGGGTGATCGATTCCCGCTTGTCAAAACGGTTGAGCAGACTCTGAATCAAAGATCTGAGATCTCGCCAGCGATGGCCCGCACCAAATTAGAGTTGACGATGATCATCACCGTCGAGGATGTGAAGGCCGACGCCATCCTGTTGGGCGTGCGATACAATCGCGTTGCCTATCAGCATGATATTAACGGGCAGTTGCTGTCATATGACTCCGCGAGTCACCAGGGCGAAATTCCATGGGATGCAATTCCCTACGCTGGTATGGTGAATAACGGGTTCTCGTTCTGGCTAGGCCGCAATAACAGCATTCGCGAACTTGTCGGATATCGGGAGTTTCTGGAACGTTGTGTTGCCAACGTCCCGCTTTCGCGTCGCGAGACACTGCTTTCTGAAATCAGCAATCGATTTGGTGATGATGGCGTGGCGAATTTTGTAGACGATTCGATCGGACTGCTGCCCTATGACAACACCGTCGATGCTGCATCCGCAACTCGAGTGATGCTGGGAGATCTCTGGACCAGAGAGCGTCGTTTGATGCAGCCCGTGCCAATTCATCTGACGTCTAAGTATCGTCTTGCATCATTGAACAAAGAATCTGCTGAAATCGAAATTACCGGGCATGTTGCCGCCGGTGAAGCAGGGGCTCCTTCTGACGTCGGAAGACTTCGCATCATCGGTGGGCAAAGTCTGGGCCGCTGCATTATCGATCGACCCACCGGGCTGCCGCTGGAAATGAATCTGTCACGTTTTATCAAAATGCAACTGACAACTTCAGACAATCAGAAGGTGATTCAAGAGAAGCAAATCGAAACAACAATTCGAACATTTCCGCAAATGCGTGGAAGTACGGTTGAACATCAACAGCGTCAATCTGACATCCAGCCTGCAAGTGGATCAATGACGCAGCCCGAATATGCCCAGCCGATTCCGACACAAGGCAATGCAGCCCGTCTGGTGAGAGCTGTTTATCCTTCCGAATGAGTAAGCGTTGAACAGGAGACACACTGACCTGGGCCGAGGAACGTGGGTTTTATAACTTGCGGATTTAGTCGTAGGGGAATTCGCCAAAATCTCCTGTGCAATCCTGCGATTCATCGTCCTGACCCTAATCGTCCTGCCAATTGAAGTTTACGAAAACGACACAGAACCCGCACATCGGATTCGCAAGGTTCGTTGAGCAGGCTGCACTCGTTAAAATTGACCTCGGTTTTTTAGTGACAGGACGATGAATGACAGGACGATTAGAAACGCAAATCGCATTGAAATAATTGGCGAGCGGCAGAATGAAAAATACCCGTTGAGCCGATCTTTATTTGTAGTGGGATTTGCCAGAATTCAATGCTCCTGCAGGATTTCTGGCGAAATCCACTACGACTATTTCTCGGTCGGCACCAGCCTTACATAATCCACCGCCACCATGTACGCCTTTGCTGCGTTCGGATTCGCACCGACGATTTCCAAGGTCAGGCGATGGTTGCCCTTATTGAGGGCAATTGCTGGATACGTCAGCACTCCAGTGGTTATTACTTCCGGAACATTGAAAAGATCAACGGCAGTATCAAACACAACATCATCGATCGATAATTTAACAATGCCGTAATCGCGAGCTCGGGTCAGTACGATTTCAACATCGTAAGTACCGTCCTGTTCGACGGAAATTCCCAGGCCCAGTTTGTCGCCGGGTTTTGCTCCGGTCCACCATAAATGATCAGAGCCGCTCCAACGATCAGCCTTGAAGCCGCCCATGTTTTGACTCACCGCATTGCCGCCGGTCTTTTCAACGATCTTCATTGCTTCGCCTTCGAGGGCTCCTGGAACCTTACCAGTCTTTGCGTTGATCGGTGATGCTGGGCCTGCGAGAACAACCTGATTCGCACTGCCCAGATATGCGATCAGATCGCGAACTTCCTCTTTTGTCATGGGATCAAGCTGACGTTCGGGCATCATCGAGACGCTCGACAAGCTGCGTTCTTCGATTTCAGATTTCGGCACCACGACTTTATCATTGATCGTCTGAATTGTGATCGCGCTGTCAGTTTCCTGTTTGAGTAATCCGCTGATCGAGCGACCATCGTTCAGGGCGACGACAGTCATCTGATAATCACGCCCCACAACCGCGCTCGGGTCGAGCATGTTTTCCAGGATGTAATCCAGGTTGGCTCGGTTTGAGCCCGTGATGTCAGGACCAATCTGGCCGCCAGTACCAAAGAGGCGATGACAATTTTGGCAAGTCTTCGAAAAGATTCTACGTCCGTTTCCGGGATTGGCCTTCGCCAGAACTTTCGGCGTCAGTTCTTTTTTCCACGCAACAACTTGCTCTTTGCGATCACCGGCGGTTTCACGAATCTCGCCCCAGTGAGCCTTTAGTAACTCGTTCAGCTCTTTGTTGTTGAAGGAAAGTATCTGCCGCACATGATACGCGCCCAGGTCACCACTTGGCACTGCACCGCTGCCGATGGCTGTGAGAAGTAGTTTTGTCCACGCTGGTCGCGATACCAGCGTGCTGACGGTATCCGCGCGGACTTCGTTGCTGAGTTTGTTGTATCGATCCAGTAAAGCTGTCGGTGTTTTGTCAGCGCCGAGTGTTGCAAGAGCTTTCACAGCAGCGGACTGCAGATCCACATTAGTCAGAACCGCATCGCTGAGTAGAACTTCGGCTGATTCCTTGTCCTGCCCTTTGACAAGAACGCTCAACGCTTGCTGACGGCGAGCGATATCCTGATTCGGATCGCCCAGTAACGACCGCATTGCCCCGAAGACGCGTTGGTCACCAAAGAGGACAGCGAGTTGGTCGGCGCGATCACGGACGGATTGTTCTGTGCTTCTGGCGAGCACTTCATACGCACCATTCCATGATTCCGGCATCGGAATCGCAACGCGGCCTTCAAATGATGCCATCATTTCTTCCATGATGAGTTGTTGTGTTTCCACGTCTTTCGCATTGCCGAGCGCCGCAACGACGGCGGGGAGCGTTTCATTCGTTGCCGCAGCGCGGCGGAAGATGAAGCGTCGCACTGTTGGAATTTGTGTCGTCAAAGCCAGCTCAATCGCCTGCGTTGGATTGTCTGTCACCAGCGGTTCGATTCCGTACCATAGCAACAGCGGCAGGTTATGGTCATTTGCGTCTTCACCATGCATCGCCAGCGCCGTTGCAATGCCCCAACGCTGGTTGATGGGGAGTCGCTGCAGGGCAGATGTCAGATACATGCGGACCACAGCGGACGAATTGGTCGCGGCGAGTTCCTGCATGCGATTCACGACAAAATCCGATGCAGATTTATCTTCCAGTTCGAATTGTATGGCCCAGGCTCGAACATATTCTTCTTTGTCGCCGAGCAACTCCAGCGTCATCTTTTCGCCGATAGCTCCACACGCATGCAACGTCCAAAGATAACGCAGTCGAGACTCAACAGTCAGCGAGCCATCAACAGCAAGCTTCGACAGGGCAACAGTCGCATCACCAGAAAGCCCCTTTTCCATTAATGTCTTTCGCGCCATTCGCGCGTACCAGTCGTTTCGGTGACTGTGAGCCTCGACGAGCTGAGCGTCACTCATTTGATGAATATCGACCGACTGTGCTTTTGTTGTGCCGTGCGAAATACGATAAATCCGCCCATTGCTGCGATCCCAGATTTCGGGATTCGTACGATGGCAGGCGTTTTTGTCGTACCAGTCGATCAGGTAAACGCTGCCATCGGGACCATATCGCAGATTGATGCCGCGATAGTAATGATCGTTCGCAAGCAGTAAATCCTTGCCGTGATGGCCGACGTAACCGGAACCCTCTTCGCGTTCCAACACGTCGCAGTTGATGCGATTGCCATGCACGTTGTTGAAGTAGATTTTGTTGCGATATTCGTCCGGCCAGTTGTCGCCGAGATAAATCATGGCACCGGCATGAGCGTGTCCGCCGCCAGCGTCAAGAGTCGCTCCTGCAGCTTGGGGTTCATGTCCCCACCAGGCGGAATCCGCCAAATTGCCAGCGTAGTGCTGATGATCGGCAATGGTTTTAATGTCGTCGTACGTGTACGGATTGAAGTGCTGCCCGCCTTGTCGATGATAACGGGCTCCCTGTATCACGTGCCACAGATGCGGAATCACGCAGGCCGTGATAAACGCCTGGCCTTTGTCGTTGAAGTCAACTCCCCAGGGATTGCTTGTGCCGTTCATGAACGCTTCGAAAATATCCTTCTGGGGATGATATCGCCAGACCGAAGCGTTGAGCGGCAAGCGATCTTCATCAATTGCTCCTGGTTTACCCACTTTGGAATGCGTGAAGACTCCGTGACATCCGTACAACCAGCCGTCCGGTCCCCAAATGAATGTGTTGAGAGTTTCATGTGTGTCCTGCCAGCCGAAGCCGTCACGCAGGACAATGGCACCAGCAGGCACGTCTTTGGGGAATTGCAGTGTTGAGCGATTAGTAGGTCCTGCCTGCCGGGCAGGACTTCGCGACTCGTTGCGACCTGCGACCAAAGAAGTTTTCACTCCAGATTCACGACGACGGAGATCACGCTCAGGTTCATCAGTAGCGCCGAACAGTTCCCCGCTCTCGGTTCGCCTTGCGGCGAAAGTCCTTTCCGGCAGAAAGGACCTACTTTGAGCGGCAACGATTCTTTTCCCATCTGGCACATCATCCCCATCGCGATCCGGAATAAACATCAAATACGGAGCCGCACCGACATAGACACCACCGAATCCAACTTCCAGACCGCTCACCAGATTCAAGCCTTCGATAAAAGTCTTTGACGTATCAAACACGCCATCGCCGGTTGTGTCTTCGAAGATCAGAATCTTGTCCCTACCTTCGCCTTGAGCTGCGCGAATTGGATATGTGTGAGCCTCGGCAACCCACAGTCGACCCTTGTGATCAAAGCACATTGCAATCGGCTGATGCACCATCGGTTCGCCTGCGGCGAGTTGCACCTTGAAGCCTGGAGGCACGGTCATATGTTTGGCCGCCTCTTCAGGAGACAGACCTTCGGCCATATCCTTTGACTTCTGCGGTTGCGACTGCAGAAACTCAGCTTCCGTGACTTTTGTCGCGACGTGCATCAGGACATTCGCGCCTTTCATCCCGCCACATGCTATATCGAGCAACCCGTCATTGTTGAGATCATCGACGACCAACCCACGACCAATTCCAGCATCGCCGTCGGCCAGATGTGGAATGAAATCGACGGTTCCATCGGCCTCGCGACTCAGTTCAAACCAATACGTCACTGCACCAGCATCCCACATTGGACTCTGTGCATGATGCGACCAGTACGTCTTCCCTGTCACAATATCAAGCAGTCCGTCGCCATTCATGTCAGCAAGTTTGACAGCATGAAGTTCGGTAAACAACACGCCGTATGGGCTGTCAGACTTCGTTTCGCCCATCAACAAATGCTTTTCAAACTGAATTTCACCGTCACCGTTTGTACCCGTGTTCTCATACCACGCCAAACCAAAATCATGTGCACTCAACGAGGTGATAATGTCGGCATCCTTGTCACCATCCACGTCGTAAGCGAACATGTCTGCCGCGGCGCGGGCGAATGGATATTTGTGAAACTTCCAAATGCCTTCCACGGGACCTACCGCAGGTTGCTCCATCCACCCGTCGGTGGCGATGATGTCCATGCGACCATCAGAATTCACATCGCCAACGCCAAGTCCATGACCAAACGGAGTCGGGGCCGTCGGTTCTGAGACCGCGACAAACTTCCATGCACCAAGCGGCTGTGAAGCATCAGGCAGATAGAAGCCATAATTCCCTTTTCGAGTGCAAACAAGTTCTGGAACTCCGTCACCCGTGACATCCGCAAACTGCGGTGCTTCGTTGCTGACGGAATCGGCAACCTGATGTTTCTCCCAAAGCCCCGTCAATCCATCTTTGCCTGGATTCTTATAGACGTAACCCGGAGTGCCAGGAAATCCGACAACCAAAATGTCATTCCATCCATCCTTGTCGAAGTCATGCACCCAGTTAAAAAAGTTATCAGCGTAGCCGTTGCGGTTCTGCGGCACGGCAGGATAAATCTCCTGCTTTGCAGTGTAGTCCGGGCCCGCGTACCAATGTGGCCCGTAGACAATGTCTTTCTTACCATCGCCGTTCAGATCACCAGCGCCGATGCCTTCGGAGAAATACGCGTCCGACAACTCCTGCCGCGCAAAAGATTGCAGCCGAAATTCCTGGGCGGAAGCGACTGACAGAACCTGAAGCAGAAACACGAACACTATTGATCGCGTCTTCATTGTGGAATCCAGCGTACGAGGCGAGGTGAAATGAGCTGTTCGACCATGTCACGAAATAAAAATGGGGAAGGTGCAGGCATGTTGCCAAAATGCAACAGGAATTGCCAGGCACGCAGTAATCCTGCTTTTCTCTCAACCTGATGTTGCAGTTACTCAACAATTGCCGTGGTCGTGAAATACTGTCGAACAGTTGACTCGATGCCCCTGAAGCAAATTCTAACTTCCGCGACGCAGTCTCGATGATTGCGATCTAAGATTTGCGTGGTCTGAATCAAAATTGTGACAGCGCGTTGTTGTGCAAAATTGACTCAATCGCTTTGTAACCGGACATTGCATCAAACTTAGAATTCGCCGTAATCCTAGAGCCCCTAATGTTAAAAACCCTGACTCAATCAGATCGAAACATCAATGTCTCAGACGACGGCACGCTTGAAACAGGTTTGTCGAGTTCCAATTCCGGAATCGCAAATGAATCAGTTTCGGCGTCATCAGCCGGACAAAAAGTCTGGCGGGCAAGTCTACCGTGGTTGCACATATCTGTTCTGAGCGTCATCCTGATCACTGGCCTGACGATCGAACTCCTGGTAAAGAACAGTTTTGCAGTTCAGCAGAAGCAACACGCAGTCCTTGGTCACTTTATCCTGAGTAACGCAGCCACACTGGTTGTTGGATTTGGATTCGCGATTTACGGCTGCCTCGTCAATCGAAAACTGCTTCAAAGAATTCGTGATCAACGACAGCTTGGTCCATACATACTGCACGAACTGATCGGCTCGGGCGGTATGGGAGACGTCTATCTGGCAGAACATCAGCTACTGAAGCGAAAATGCGCGATCAAACTCATCAAGCGAGACAAAGCTTCAGACCGCAAAATGCTGGCTCGCTTTGAACGTGAGGTTAAATCGACCGCATTATTGACTCATTGGAACACAGTGCAGGTATACGACTATGGCCGAACACCAGATGGCACCTTTTACTATGCAATGGAATATCTGCAGGGATTAAACCTGCGCCAACTTGTCGAACAGTTTGGACCGCAGCCGGCAGGCCGCGTCGTTTATATCCTTCGACAAATCTGCGGCGCACTGCATGAAGCCCACCGCTGCGGCCTTGTCCATCGCGACGTTAAACCCAGCAACATTTTTCTGGCGGAGCGTGGCCACGTTTACGACGTCGCAAAACTGCTGGACTTCGGTCTGGTTCGCCCCGCACGACTTGGTAACGATCTGATCTGTTGCACTGGCGGTGGACTGCAAGGGTCTCCACGATTCATGTGCCCAGAACAGGCGCGAGGCCAGAAACCGGACTGTCGCGGAGACTTATATTCGCTGGCCGTTGTTGGTTTCTATCTTCTGACGGGGCGTGTTCCCTTTGAAGATGATAACGCAGCCATGCTGATTGTCGCACACGCCACGATCGAAGCGCCTCGAATTCAGGATCTGGGATTTGATGTTCCGCCTGACCTTTCTGCAATCATTTCCAAGTGCTTGAGTAAAAACGCTGCCGATCGCTTTCAGAATCCCAGAGAGCTCGAGGAAGCACTCGATATGTGCGCATGTGCTAATGACTGGACATGGCGTAGTGCCGAGGCATGGTGGCAACATAATCCAACGCAACCGCATGGCCCAGGAAGTGAGATACCGCAACACGCTCAGGAAACTCAACCTGTATCAAATCATGCCCTTTCCGAGCCGGACAAGACGATCATCGCGGAAGATCACGTCATATTCGCAGGCATTTTCTAACTGGAAAACGCCACTTTGTGTGAGCCGAACGCGTTAGCGTCGGGCTTTTCGCAGTAAAAACACCGTTCGTGCCGAAACCCGAGGCTAGCGCCTGCGGCTCACATCATAACCAGCCACGAACATCCCGCCTCAAACGCCGAAAACACAGATTTCTCCAGTGTTTTTCGTCGTCGCCAGAAATCTCAAACGACTTTAGCTGAACCAGCGTAGCAGTCCATGCGGCTCAAAATGCGCTGTAAGGGCTGTTGTTTTTCGGATCGAATTTGAAAGTAAAGTTGTGATGAATTTTGGCCTGACGCTCGCTCAAATCACCGTCGATGTAAAAGAAACCGACTGGACATGGACATGGTTAACCGTGTTCGGACTGTTGGTGGCTTTGGTCGGATTGGCATACAGCACCCGCATTGGCGTGATCGCAAGAGCCACGACCAAAGAAGCGATTCGTCAGCCGTTGTTCATTCTGCTGTTGGTCGTTTCGGCCGCAGTGCTGATCCTGAACTCCGTCATGCCGTTTTTCACCCTGGAAAAGGGCGATGACGTCAAGATGCTTAACGAATGCGGTCTCGCGACGCTGATGATTTCCGGCGCACTGCTGGCAATCTGGACAGCCGGGACCAGCATTACAGGCGACATCGAAGGCAAAACGGCCATGACGCTGCTGAGCAAGCCGATCGACCGTCGTCAGTTTATTCTAGGAAAATACGTTGGAATCGTGCAGGCAGTCATCTGGATGTTCGTCATCCTGACAGCTATTTTCACCGTTCTGATCTTCTTCAAAGTCGGATATGACCAGCGAGAAAGCTCAGAAGAAGTCACGCCACGCTGGCAATGGAACGAAGTCGCTGGCGTCGAATTGCCAATTCCACATCCCGATCGTATGAAGATTGTCGGACAGGTTATGCCAGGTATTGCTCTGGCGTTCCTACAGGTTTGTGTCCTGGGAGCCATTGCCGTCACCGTCGCCACGCGCTTACCCATGGTGATGAACCTTGTGATTTGTTTCGCCGTTTTTGTGATCGGAAATTTGACCGAAGTGATTGTCAACAGGAGCGTCGCCGGGGAAGCGAACGAATCCGTAACCTTTATGGCAAGGTTGATCTCGATGGTTGTGCCATCGTTGTCATCCTTTAACGTTTCGTCGGCTGTCGCGACTGGGCGCATCGTGCCTCAGGACTATCTGGGGTTCAGCCTGATCTACGCACTGGCGTATATCGCAGCCATGATGTTGCTGGGCTTTATCCTGTTTGAAGACCGCGACCTGGCCTGATGAATGTTCGGCGGAACAAATTGGGCAATCCACGTCCGTTGAAGTCCGGTCATGTCGTAACCAAGGTTTGAATTCTCAGGGTGTATCGCGTTTGATCGTTGTGATTGCCGGCTTTCGAGACTAACTTGCGGTTTGGCTGATCACGGCGCAAACCCTTAGTCATCGGAGGCAGATTTCGTGTCCGATCCGAACGTCCAGAATTTCGATCGAATCATTTCGTTCCGATCACTCACACAGTGGAAGTATCTTCCCGCGTCTGTGTGGGCTTTGCTGTCGTCCCTCTCACTGGCCTCTGCGCTGGCTTGTGCTGCTGGATTGTTCTGGCTGTTGATCCATGTGGATGCTGCAAACACGTCAACTGCAGACCGAACGACGGGGCTCTTGAATCTCGCAGAACAGATTGCTGCTCATCCTGCAGGTGGCGCAATTTCAAGAGTCATCAGATCCGCGACCTTCTTGCAATCCACTGGTTCTGCAGCTCTAAGTCTGCTGCTTGCAATCTGCTTCTTGGTTGTGCTGCGGTGGGCATTCAGATCCCTCACAGACGCAGTTGTCGAAAGCCGAATTTCTGCTTCAGTCCAGAAACTGCGACAGCACATTCACCGCAAATCCATTCGACTGGAGCCGTCCGATTTTTCCGGGACCCATGCCAGCACCGCTGACCGGCTGTTCAAAGAGTCGACAGTGTTCCTGGAAACTGCGGGCAGCCGCTGGGGTAGCACCGTACTGCTGGCCGTGACCGACTTTGTGGCCGTTTTATCAGTGGCACTGCTGACTCAATGGCGCGTCGCACTGGAAACATTTGTGCCCTTACTGTTACTTCAAATCGCTATCCGATACGAAGCACAACGCAGTGATTCATCACTTCGACTTTTGACTGAACAGGTCAAACGAGGTCTAGCGCGGATGGCTGAGGGACTTAGAAAAACCCGCATCGTGACGGGTTTCGGTATGGAGCAGGCTGAGCATGAACAGTTTCAAAACAATCTGACTCAATATCGCGATCGTTGCCGACAGGTGATAAGACAGCAAAATGTCGGCATCTGGATTCGCCGCATGTTACTCCTGCTGCTGATTACCATTCCGGCCGCTTTTCTGGTCACTCATATTGTGCGAGATGGTTCCATCGACGCCACTGCCGGGCTGCTCATTGCTGGCTGCTTGTTCTTCTTTTCTCTAGCCATTTCCCGCTTCGAAAATGTGCATGCGTTCCGAGCTGAAGGCAACGTGCATGCTGCGGAAGTCACTGCCTTCATCAATCGCGTTCCTTTGGTTAGCCAAGCTCCAGGTGCCGCATTTCTGGAACCAATGTCTCGGAGCCTCGTCTTTGATCAAGTTGTATTTTCCCCAACTCCTGGCCCGGGCTTGATTCGAGGTCTTGATCTGCGAATTGGCTTCGGCGAAACAATCGCCTTGCTGTCACTACAGCGGGAATCAGCGTTCGCCCTTGCCAGCATGATTCCAAGATTTGTCGATCCCGATCAGGGGCAGATTCTGATTGATGGCCGCGACACACGATTAGCGACGCTGGAATCACTTCGAGCAGAATCGATTATGGTGTGTGGAAACGACCCTGTGTTCAACGCGACAGTTCTGGAGAATATCACCTGCGGGCAAAGCGATATTAACCGCCAACAGGCTCTTGAAGCTGCGAAGCTGGTCCATGCCGATCACTTTGTGCGAACATTGCCAAAAGGATACGAAACCCTATTGGGCGAGCACGGCGTGACGCTGGATCGCGGACAGATATTCCGATTAAGCCTTGCCCGCGCGATTGTACGTCGGCCCGCAATTTTGGTGATTGAAGAACCTGAAACGGCTATGGATGCTGCGACAAAATCGTTGCTGGATGATGCTTACCAGCGAATTTCGGGAAATCGCACGCTCATCTTTTTGCCCACACGACTTTCAACGGTCAAAAAATGTTCGCGAATCGTTCTGATTCATGAAGGAAAAATCGCCGTTGATGGCATTCACGAACAACTCGTACGCACGAGCGAACTGTACCGCCATTGGGAATACATTCACTTTAATCCGTACCGATATGACGAAGGCGTATAGCGGTATTTCGAACAACAACTTGAAAGGTACACAATGCCATTGCCATTCATGTTGTTAAAAGAAAAGCTGGGTGCCATGCACCCGCAATCCTGACAAACTGCAAGATTCAGTTTGATTGCCGCGGAAAGTCGTGGCAACTTCGGCGGCGAACTGAAGTTCAGTGGGTGAACCCTCCGATGATACAGGAAAAATAGTCGATTAGATTCCGGTCCCGAACGCGATACAGGATTCTCCCCATGAGTATAACCGAGAATGGGCTTCAGCTGATCGTCTACACGGGCACATACACCCGAGCGCCTGAAAATGTTGATGAAGACATCTGTTCCATTCTCGGTGCCGCCCATCGCAATAATCCTGAGATGGGAGTTACCGGGGTCATGTTCTTTCAACATGGTCGATTCCTTCAATTCCTGGAAGGATCCGAGTCGCTGTTAAACTCGCTGCTGAAAAAGATCGAACGCGATCCTCGCCATGACGCCATTCAGTTTCTTTTTCGTAAAATGGCCGTGCATGGCACCGCCAGTTGGAGTCCGCTAATTCCTGTCGACCATGCTGAAGGATGCAGATCTGAGGACAAATCTGACCCCGTATTCCGAACTGTCTCAGGTCGGATTCCTTGGGTGGGACGACATATCAGGTAATTCTGAATATCTGGTAACTCTGTTTCTACCGCTCACTTTTAGCGTGGAATGCGGCGGAATTGCCAGCCCAAGGCGTGCGATCAGGGTTATTAATGCTCTGCTGCGTTCAATCCGATGAATTCGCAAAGGTGAAAGAATTCGCAAAAGTGGCAGGAACGGCTCGCCCGTTCTTTTTTGTGTTCATTGATTTAAAAAACAGTTCCTGAAACTTTTTGTGTCTCACTATGTTGCGTCATCAATTCCTAAGGTATTCAAGTTCTCTCAATCGTCAGCAGTGCCTCTTGCTTGAATCGACCAATGAATTTGAAGTCAGCATCCAAGTGATGAGATGACTTGCTACCAAAGAACGGTTTTGGAAAAACCTTCGAACCTGTCCGTTCTCAGCCACAGGACTCGATTGTCGAAACAGGCGATCACGACTACAGTGTCCGACTTTCCAAAACACTGCATCTATCTCAATGGAGCGATAAAATGGTCTTCCGACCTCGAACCAAAGCCAAATTGGCTAAGAAATCCAAGCGCTGCCCTAAATGCGGAAAGCTCGTCCGCACATCGGTTCGCTGCAAGCGATGCCACGCTGTTCAATCATAATTCAGTTTGATGCGCAGGATTAAGTACTGAAAGTCGTCAAGACTTTCGGATTGGCATTGAAGCGTCGAAAGCCTCGACGACTTTGGCTACGATCATGTTCGGCAAACTCACTGTGGACTTACGTCTAAAACGTGTGGCCTTCCTGAGGTCCATTTTTTGTGAGTGTCAGGATCTCAGGTCCTGATTCTGTCATCAAAATTGTATGCTCGAACTGCGCCGACAATGCACCGTCGATTGTCCGAACGGTCCATTTGTCTTTTGTATCGACGCGAGTTTTCCACGAACCCATGTTCAGCATCGGCTCTATTGTAAAACACGTGCCAGCTTTCAGCAGATCTCGGTTTGACGCCAGCACCGGATAATGCGGCACGCCGGGCTCCTGATGAAAATCGCGTCCAATGCCATGACCTTGGTACTCGCGCACAACAGAATACTCAGCTTTTGTGGCAAACGTTTGAATCGCCCGACCGATTTCCGTCACAGTACCACCACGACGACTGGCGTTTATCCCCACAAACAGCGCATCGAACGTGGCTTGAATCAATCCTTTCGCCTTGCTGCTGACCTCACCGATCATGAACGTTTCAGACTGATCGCCGTACCAGCCGTTCACAATCGTTGTGATATCAACATTAATGATGTCCCCGTTTTTCAGAGGTCTGGTATTAGGGATGCCGTGGCATACAACTTCGTTCACGCTGGTACAGATTGTCCTGGGATAACCAAGGTATCCCAGACAAGCGGGCGTATGCCCATGATCCCGTGTGTAATCGTGAGCCAACTTATCCAACTGCAATGTGTTGATGCCGGCTTTTACATGATCACGAAGAAAGTCCATCAATTGCGCATTGAATCGCCCCGCCGCGCGAAGTCCCTCACGCTCTTCATCGAGCAGATAAAGCGGAATCTTTTTTTTAATTGCGAGCAAGAAGAAAAATCCTGACGATTGCGGGTTTGAAAGTCACAACACGACGTCCGCGAGTCCGCGATTATTGTAGGTGGCCAGTCGATGTCAATCGGGCGGCAGAATTACTTGCAGAATCCAGAACATTCCAGACGCTTTTTGCATTCTTGTCACCAATTTGAGGAATTTCGCGCTACGAGATCGGCTAGAATCTCGTCATGAAATCAGGAAAACGACGCTCATCATCACGACTTGCGGCCAACCATCAACGAAGCTGGCTTTGGGGCCGACACGCTGTGATGGAAACTCTGAAATCCGGAAGATGGCCGATCATTGAATTATTCGTAGATTCAATTTCGTCGCCACCAGAGATTGCTGAAATTGAAGGCATGATTGAGCCCCTGGATATTGACATGGAAACTGTCGATGCGGATCGCCTGACGCAGTTATGCCAGTCCTACGAACATCAGGGCCTTGTCGCGCGAATGGGAGAATTTCCCTGCGAAGACGACCAGTCACTGGCCGAAGCAGCCCGCGAGGCAATTCAGAACTCCGCCAATTCCAAAACAGCACTGCAACCACTCTACGCAGTCTGCGATCGCATTCAGGACGCCCATAATTTTGGTGCAATCCTGCGTTGCTGCGATGCCATGAAGCTGGACGGTATCGTCATTGGCGATCGATATCAATCCGGCATCACTCCACATGTCGCCAGATCCTCAGCCGGTGCCGTTAACCATCAGCGAATTTTTCGCGTCCCCCAGTTGACTGACACTGTTTCCATGTTGAAGCAGGAGGGTTTTCAGATTACCGCAGCGTCCGAAAAGTCTGCGACGCTGCTGTGGAATGCGAATCTGACACGCCCTACAGTGATCCTCATCGGCAGCGAAACATCCGGAGTTGCCGCAGAACTGCTGGCGATGTGCGACATGCAGGTTGCCATTCCAATGCTAGGTGGAGTCAACTCGCTCAACGCAGCGGTCGCGGCAGGAATCGTGCTGTATGAATGTCGCAGACAGCAACAACCTCGAACTGAATAGACAGCAATTGGTGCACCGAAAACGCATCGACCCGAGTCCGCAGACCAAGCCAGGGCTCATCATAAGAGCCAGCCTGACCTTCGAACACGGGTCAATGAAATTGTTACCGAAGTTGCTTCGGTGCAACGACTACCGAGGTCCAAATGTCGATGGCGGAGGAGCAAGTTCTGGTCCGCCAACTCCTGGAGCAGGTGCTTGTTCCGGAACTTCGGGCTGCACGCCAACATCCTCCATCAGGTGATGAAGCACCGACGCTGTCATTTCCATCTTGCTGAGAATGCCAAGTGTGCCAATCTGGCGACGATGAACCCGTGACCAGGTTCGAACATCATCTTCGACATGGTGAAATAATGCGTCGGCTCCGCCTAGCTTACGGCTGATCGCGTCACGATCATTTGCATGTTCAGCGGCATGAATATACTTCGCCGTTTCAAGCAGTGCATAGGCTTCTGAATAAGTCTCATGGAATCCGGGGTTGTGTGAATAATTGTAGTAAAGATCAAGGCACAGATCGTTCAAGAGTAATTCAAGGCGTTGTGCAAGGTCGTCCACATGTCCAAAACCGCCGAAAGTGATCTCCTGTGGTGTCGGAGCTGTCTGGAGTGTTCCCAGCATTGCCGTTTGCGGGTGGTAATATGAATGGCCATTCTCGCGATAATAGGTGCCGTGATTCACGGTATTCAGATGCGGCACAATACGTTGTGCATCACGATGAATGACGTCGTGATGATAACGACCAATCACATGACCGCGGCTGTCTTTGATCACATGATCATGATGGTCAATATGGAATCCATATTGGGCATGGGCGGTCGCTACTGTAAGTGAACTGATAATTGTTAGTGCCACAGTGAAGTACATTTTAGACATCATCATGACATCGAGCTCCAATGCATAGGGGGGAAAACTCTGTGGAAGCTTACTGACATTAGCGACACATAGTCAGTCCAGCGACCACAGATCACAGTGTATGAATCGCCTGCTGACAACGCGTCAGCAGGCGACTGTCATGACCGAAATTAGTGGCGATGAGTGTCCCAGTGGCCAGAACGATGTACGTCGTAATGTCCAGGAACATAGTCCAGATGACCACGGTGAGGAACCAGTGAAGGTGCGTGGTAATCCAAATGTGTCGTGTTGTGCCATGAGCGATGCACATGCCCGCTGTAGGATGGATAATGGCTATACCCCACTGGTTGAATATAGCCGCCACCGAATCCTGAATTGAAACCTGAGTACCCATAGTTCTGCGTTGGATAAACTCCAACGTTTCCGTAACCCACGGATAAGGAAAGTCGAGGCGATGAATGACCGCCGTAGTATGAGCTACCGTTATAGCCCGAATTGCAACCGTAATGCTGAGCGGACGCATCACTAACTCCCACGAAACCAAGCGCCACCGTGGCACCGACTGCTACAAGCAGACCCTTCATTTTTCTACTCCTTCTTTCTGTCCTGGAAAGAAACCGGGGGAACAAACAACCGGCATGAATGATCTGCGTATGGCGTGCCAATATTGCCGAAGTTTGAAAATTGCTGTTAATTCATGCTTTGCAACGGTCCGGACATCGTCTTTTCACATGTGAAGTGACGCAGATTCGATAAAAAGTGTCATCAGAATGATGTGAAAACTCCTTATCCACCTGAGACGCGGGGGCCTTTCCTGCGAAGGTCGAAAATGCCACTGGTCGATTTTGACCAAACGTTGCGAGAAATCTAAACATGAATTTCACAGTCGATTGATTGCGGGCCTCAAGCGGGATAGATTCGCAGTCGAAGTGTACAGATCGTCAAAGGGAACACCCTGAGAGGACGTTAGGGCTAATGTTATTGTCCGAAATTCCTGTGAGCGGCCCGTGGGGCGAACGACACCTGCTGGGGCTGGAACATCTTTCCGCCGATCAGATTAACAGCGTACTTGATCTCGCGAAACACTACGACAACATCACCAGCGGCGGCTCCGGCAGACTGGATGTACTTAAAGGGCTGGTCGTCGCAAATTTATTCTTTGAGAACTCCACCCGCACTCGCACAAGCTTCAGTCTCGCGGCTCGACGTCTGGGTGCTGACACCGTCGATTTTACTGCCAGCTCAAGCAGCTTGTCGAAGGGCGAAACTTTTATCGATACGGCTCAGACGATCGAAGCGATGGGCGTTGACCTAGTTGTCTGTCGTCACAGAACACCCGGTGCTCCACACTTGCTGGCTCGAAATTTGAAGGCGGGCGTTCTGAATGCTGGCGACGGAACGCACGAACATCCAACGCAGGGCCTGTTGGATATCTACACGATCCGAAAACAACGTGGGTACATTGCAGGGCTGACCGTGGCACTTGTCGGCGACATTCGACACAGCCGCGTCGCGCGATCCAACATTCACGGACTCAAAGCCCTTGGAGCGCGAGTAATCGTTTGCGGGCCCGCCACATTGATTCCAAGCGACATCACGCAACTCGGCGTTGAGGTCGCCTACAACCTCGATGACATTCTTCCGGAAGTCGATTGCGTCAACTTGCTGCGAGTTCAGTTCGAACGTCAGCGTGGAGCTTTTTTCCCTTCGATTGCTGAGTACGCTCATCTGTTCGGAATGAACGGTGATCGTATTCGCCGGGCTCGCAAGGATCTTCTGGTACTGGCTCCAGGACCAATCAATCGCGGCGTAGAATTGACTCCCGAAGTGGCCGATGGTCCGAATTCTCTGATCTTAAATCAAGTCACGAATGGTCTGTTAATTCGCATGGCCTGCCTCACGCTGCTGGCTCAGGAACGCCGAAAAGATCAGGAGGCATGCCGATGAGTTCTTTGCTGATTTCCGGCGGACGCGTGATCGATCCGGCAAACAATCTGGACGCCATCGCTGACGTGCTGATTATTGACGGAAAGATCGCAGCTATAACGCCCATCGGCGGGCGGTCGGGCGTCAGCCCAACGGTCCAACCATCAGGCACTGCAACAAGAATCATTGACGCCACCAATCTGATCGTCAGCCCCGGCTTCATCGACACTCATGTCTCACTGCGAGAACCCGGTTTCGAAGAAGACGAATGCACGGCGTCCGGAACAGCAGCCGCTCTCGCTGGCGGATTCACCACCATCGCGGCTCAGTCTGACACGCATCCTGTCGTCGATAACCGCGCGGCGGCGGAGTTCATCCGGCTTCAGGCCGAACGCGCTCGCAACTGCCGCGTGTACCCTCTGGGAGCTGTCACCAAGGAAAGCAAGGGCGAAGAACTTGCTGAAATCGGACAGTTGGTGCAGGGCGGGGCGGTTGGCTTTTCCGACGCCAAACGACCGGTTGCCAATTCAGAAGTCATGCGGCGCGCACTTGAATACACGCGAATGTTCAATCGACCAATTCTGCACTTCGCGATGGTGCCGGAATTGTCCGAGGGTGGGGTGATGCATGAAGGCTTCGAAGCGACGCGACTTGGACTGCGTGGAATCCCCGCCGCCGCGCAGGACATCATGACTCATCGCGACATCGCACTAACCGAACTGACTTGCGGCCGGATTCATCTGATGTGCGTCACAACCATCGATTCTGTGATACAAATTCGGCAGGCAAAGGCACAAGGAATTCAGGTCACCGCTGATGTCACTCCACATCATCTGCTGCTGACTGACAAAGTGATGAGTTCATTTGAGACCATGTACAAATGCAATCCGCCGCTGCGTTCACAAAAACATGTCGATGCACTGATCGCGGGACTGCAGGACGGTACGCTGTCTGCCATCACGTCGGATCATCAGCCACTCGCACGCGAAAAGAAACAGGCGGATCTCGATACAGCACCGTTCGGAATCGACGGCATCGAAACTCTGCTGCCGGTTTGTATTCGAGCGTTAATTGAACCTGGTCATCTGACGTGGCCTCAACTGATCGCTCGTCTGACAACAGGGCCCGCTGCGATTCTGGGGCTTAAACACGGAACATTGTCGGTGGGTGAGCCTGCCGACGTCACGTTGATTGATCCTGCAAAACAATGGACCGTTCGAGCGGCAGAATTTCGTTCACGCAGCCGTAATACGCCTTTTGATGGTGTCGAATTCACAGGCAAAGTGGTAAGCACCATCGTTGATGGTGAAATCCGGTTTTCGGAATGACGGCTGAAAATTTCAAATCTTAAATCTCAAATCGCCAATCGTAAATTCCCAATATGGCACTTACACAATCCGCACTGATCGAAGTAAAAAGCATTAAAGGTAAAGGCCGAGGAGTCTTTGCACGCACGTTGATTCCGAAGGGCACAATCTTTGAACGAGCGCCGTTGCTGGTCATCCCCGCCAAAGAAATCCTGGAATGCGATCACGGCAATTTTTTGCTGGGTTATATCTTTGAATACAAAAAAGATGTCGCGCTGGCACTTGGTTATGGTTCGTTGTACAACCATTCTTACAATCCCAATGCACGCTACGACGACACGGATCGACAGATCAAAGAATACAGCGCATTGCGAGACATTCAACGCGGTGAAGAAATCACGATCAATTACAACGGGGCTGAAGACATTCTCGACCCGGTTGAGTTTCCTGTGTTGGATTAGATCACGCCGTTCGATGTCGCCAGCCCCCATTTTTACCCCGCCAGATTTCCGGAGTCCTGCAGAATGAAACACTCCAGTTCCCAGTTGTTTGTTCTGCCGATTCTCTTCCTCCTGGCACTCGCCGCCACGTGCCACGCTCAACCACCGGCTGAAGATCCCTTCGCTCTCGGCGTTCGCAACACGGAACCAGTCAGCCCGGAAGATGAACAAAAGACTTTCACGGTCCCTGAAGGCTTTCACGTCGAACTCGTGGCGTCTGAACCCGATGTCGCCAAGCCCATGAATCTGGCATTCGATGCAAAGGGACGCCTCTGGGTCAGTAGTTCCTTGGAGTATCCATTCGCCGCTGCAGCAGACGTCGTACCGCGCGATACCATTCGCGTGCTGGAAGATAAAGACGGGGACGGCAAAGCGGATGTCGTTACCGTGTTCGCGGACAAGCTTAACATTCCCATCGGCCTTATCCCGTATGGCGACGGTGTCATCTGTTTCAGTATTCCGAACATCTGGTTTCTGCATGACCGTGACGGAGATGGACAATGCGACGATCGTGAAATCCTTTACGGTCCATTCGATACGACTCGCGATACGCACGGCATGTGCAACGCATTCCGACGCGGCGATGATGGCTGGATCTATGCCTGCCACGGTTTCAACAATCGATCAGATGTCGCTGGCAAAGATGGCCATCGAGTGCAAATGTCGTCCGGCAACACGTTTCGCTTTCGTCCCGACGGTTCACGTATCGAACTCTACACACAGGGTCAGGTAAATCCATTCGGCATGTCGATTGATCGCTTCGGTGATATCTACACGGCTGACTGCCACACGAAGCCTGTCACTTTGTTGCTGCCAGGCGGATGTTACGACAGCTTCGGTCGAGCCCACGATGGACTTGGTTATGTTCCAAACGTGATGGAACATCTGCACGGTTCGACAGCCATCGGAGCGTTGGCTCTGGGATCGGACACCAGCTTTCCAGCCGAATATGCGGACACGACATTCGATGGAAACGTCATGACTTCCCGGATCAATCAGAATGCACTTCAACGTACGGGTTCCAGTGTGCGTGCTGTCGAGCGACCGGATTTGATGAGCAGCAGTGATCCATGGTTTCGCCCCGTTGACATCGTGGCTGGTCCGGATGGTGCTTTGTATGTGAATGATTTCTATAACCGAATCATTGGTCACTATGAAGTGCCATTGCTGCATCCAGGCCGCGACCGTTTTCGTGGTCGCATCTGGCGAATTTCGTACGGTGACGCCAAACCAGCACACCGCAGTTTCACGGGATATGGCTGGGACCTCACAGAACTCCTGCTGCCGCAGTTGCTGGATGTCATTCGAACTGCACCCACTGCTCAAAAGAATCTCGCTCGTGATGTCATCGCTGACCGGCCGAACGCGGAAGTCAACGTTTTCCTGAAACACAATTTGAACGACCCGGACGCGACGGTGCGGCAATATGTGCTGCGACTACTGGCACAACGAAATGCGTTAACTGTCGATGAACTCGCCACCGCAGTCAGCGATCCGACAGAGTTAGTTCGCGTTCACGCATTTCGAGCCCTGCGCGAAATGCCTGCGACCGCGATCATAGAAGCCGAGTCCTCCGCGCTGCTGCGACGTGGGTTCGGTGACTTGTCAGCCATGGTGCGACGTGCGGCTGTGGCAGCGTCTTCGCGGCACCTTTCGAATTCGCTGACTGCTCCGTTGCTGCGAATGCTGCATACGACCGATCTTACCGACGTGTTTCTGCGGCATTCCATTCGGATCGCATTGCGGGATCATCTGCAGAACGAAGAATGGTTTCGCGAACTTGCGTCCCATTCACCACTTGCCATGGACCGACTTGCGCTCGCCGATTTGAGTCTGGCTCTGAAGTCTCCTGCAGCGGCCGAATACATCGCAGCCAATGTCGAGTTCCTGGGGACCGCGCAGCCCAACAAGCTGGCGGACTATCTGCAGTTTTCATCAGCGTCGGTATCACCAGAAGCGGCGGCGAATGTTGTCGCAACTGTGCGAGAGCGTTTTGCGGGGGATCAAAAGTTGCAGTTGCAATTGCTGAATTCCATGCGTCAGGGGTTTGCTCAGCGGAACCAAAAGCCGCCACCGGCCGTGCGCGACTGGGCCATCGCAATGGCATTGACGCTGCTCAATATGAAATCAGCAGATGATTTCGAGGCATTGAATTCCAAGTCGGCGTTTGGTTGGACATACGCCCCCAACCCCGATTCGCCCAATCCTGAAAATTGCTGGAATGTTACGACATCCAGAAAATCAGCAGACGGTGTCGATGGTGCGCCGCTATTCAGCAGCTTTGAAGCTGGCGAACAACGAACCGGTTTGTATCGTTCAGACAGTTTTGAATGTCCGGCCAGCCTGAGCTTCTTTATTGCCGGACATGATGGCGTTCCGGACAAGCCATTAAAGAACGTGGATTTTGTCCGGTTGCGAGATTCCTCCTCAAACGAAGTCCTTCGAGAAGCATCGCCGCCTCGAAATGACGTCGCACAAAAAGTCGCATGGCAAACAGAGGACTTGATGAGACGCAATGTCTTCGTGGAACTCGTCGATGGCGATACAGCGACAGCCTATGCCTGGCTGGCGGTCGGTCGGTTCTCGGATGCACGTCTCAACCCATCAGACACACAGTTGCAAAGATCAGAAGCAGCAACGCTCATTGGAGACTTTGCGATTGATGAACTTCATCCGGCAATGATTCATCTGATTCTGAATACCGAACAGTCTCGAACGTCTCGCGCGAACTTCGCCGCAGCGTTGTTAAAATTGCAGCCTGATTCAAGACTTTCAGCCGTGGCGGTAGTTCCTGTGATTGCGGGCGTGACAGACGTGATCGTGAATGAGGCCATGAATGTCATCGCAAACAATCAACCTGATCTTGCAGCATCCGTGCTGCAGTCGGCATTTCAAGTGGCGACATCACCCGAACAATTGACTCTGGCCGAACGCCTGTCCGGTGACGTCACCAGTGCGAATCTTTTGTTGCACCTGATGGAAACCGGAAAAGCTTCGGCACGCCTTCTCTTGAAACCAACAGTGCAGCAACGTCTTGATGCCGTCGCGACAGACGACATCAAACAGCGAGCGAAGTCATTAACGGAGAATCTTCCCAGCGAAGACGCGATTATTGACCAGCTCATTGCATCGCGACGCCAATCGCTCAACATAGCATCCGGCGACGCGGCTGCCGGTAAAGAACTGTTCAAAAAGAGCTGCATGATTTGCCACCAGATCGCAGGCGAAGGCAAACAAGTCGGCCCGAACCTCGACGGCATCGGCAACCGCGGCATTGATCGAGTCCTTGAAGATGTCCTGGCACCAAATCGGAACGTCGATGTAGCTTTTCGCACTACAACAGTCGTCACCGACGAAGGCAAAGCTTACAGCGGCCTGTTGAAAGAACTCGACGGCAACCGAATCAGCATTATCGACAGCATGGCAAAAGAAACGATTCTGCAGACTGACGTCATTGAAGAACGCAAACCTGCAACGTCGTCCCCGATGCCATCCAACGTCGGTGAAACGTTTAATGAATCTCAACTACGTGACCTGATCGCTTATTTGCTGGAACAGCGACGCGTGGAACAAAAGCCGTAAAGGAGCGAGTTGTTGGGCCGATTTATTACTCGCGTTTCACACTTCGGACTGCAATTGTCTGTAGCAGAAGAAACGCACGGGTACTGTCGAATCTATTCTACAATCAGCCGCCTCTGCGTGACCAACACACCCTTGCCGACAGCACCTCCAGCCGGGTCGCGAAAGAGGGTCGATCCTGGATGGACCATTACTTCACACTGGTAATCACCCGGGGCTCTCGGTGTCATGACCGTAGCAAACCAAATTCGCTCTTGGTCATTACTGTTTGCAATTTCCGGCGGTGGCTCAGGTGGATTCAGGCCACTGACGATGATTCCCGAATTTTGAATCTGATCGAGTGATTCATTTCCACCATTAACGGATCCAATGAAAACAGTGTTTTCTCCGCCTGCAAGTCCATTCGGCAAATACCGATTGAAGACGCAAAACGATTCAAGGTTGTCGTCTTGTTTCTTAGACGCATCACTTGACGTAAAATTTGTCCAGACGTACCACTTGTCTTCGGTTTGAATTGCATCGGGATCGGCAAAGTCCCGGAGAATGTCTTCGACGTTGAATCGTAGCCAAAGACAGAGCGTTTCTTGAGGCATCACCTTCGCCGAAACCGAAATACTTTCACGATTAGTTACAACGAGTTCTGCGCGAATGGGTCGGTCGCCTAAGTCCTCGACTTTGATGGATCGTTGTGAGTTGCACCCAATCAGGGCGATTGGAATTAGAACACCACTGATTCGAAGAAATATTCGACGATGGACGAGACGGTCATATAGCATTGCACTTGGCCCAAGTTTAATAATGTTTCGAAACTTCCGCGAACAAAAGATTATTGGAGCCCAACATCCCCGATAGAAATTGTCCCCATGGAACGCCAAACGTCCTCGTCAATGTTGTCTGAAACAAAACTGACATGTCCATCGCAAAACAAAACTGTTACACCTCCTAAGTGGAGGCTCGAAGGGGGTGCCAATGGAGTTTCACTCGCAACCATACCTACTGCACCGTTCACGCAACCATGTTCATTTGGCTTGAGGAAATGATTATATCCTGGCAGCGACAACCATAGATTTCCGTAGGTGTAAATGACTTTAGGTGACTGCGTTGTTTTGTGAACTCGGCACATACGAATTAATTCAGCCTCGCGACCGAATCCGACAATCGCCTCTGGTGTGTACCACAAATACCGCTTATCGGTGGAATCAAGACTTTGCGAGTCGGTTTCACCTGCACCAACCGCAAGTCGCTCAGCATACGCTGCTGTACAAGACAATCCATCTGTAATGTCAGACAACGGTCGATTCCGGCAGAACGAAAGCAGCCCGTTATAGTCAATCCAAGAACCGTTATCAGGTGCAAATCGAAATCGAGTACCACTATTCATGTGATATGAGTATTCGCCCAAATCGGTTCGAACAACAGGATCAGACGGGCAAGAAAAACACTGAAGTGCCCGAAAATCCTCGCCCGTTCTTTCGAGATGCGCAGCGACATCTTGATATGCAGAAGACGCTTTCGTGGGAAAAGCACCGAAGCCAGCGACAAATTCGTGCATTCCCAACCCGATTTGATGCAAATTCGATGTACATTGCATCCGCCGTGCTGCTTCTCTCGCAGCAAGTATGCCCGGCAAGAGAAGCCCGACTAGCACACCGATAACGGCTATCGAAACCAATACTTCGGCAATTGAAACTCCCCGACGACAGATCCGCATTCCTTGTAAATCAGGCAGCGATAGCGCACCCGCGCGTTCACGGAAAACCGACTTGGAAGTTCTGCAATACGGTGATATTGTTTGGCGGAGTGTATTGCTGGACGTGTACCACGAATGTTCCAGAATTCCAATTATTTGTGGAATTGTACCCGTACACAACATAACTTGGATATTGCGGATATGGCGAGAAGGAGACGTTAGCTTCATAAATAATTGTGCCCTGAAACTGTTTCTGCGGCACCCCGTTCACCATGACGATTTTGAAAACATTAGCACGAATGTCCAAATTGTTCTGTGTGAAATACCCAACAGTGGGAGTCGTCCAGACATATGGAGGACCTTGCTGCGCGAGAGTAATGTCTGAAGTTTGGACCAGAGCTATTAGCCAGAGTAAAATGACGAAAAAAAGAGCGAAACACGGCAAGCGGCTCCAAAAAAGATTCGGAATACGTCCTTGCTCTGAAACAACCATCCGTGTTGAGGTACCCTACGTGTCCGACTTGCGATTGTCAATGCCTTCGTCACTCGGAGAGTGATGCCTACTTTGTCACATCGAGTACCATTAAGTGCTGGCCATCGGTAACTGTTTCAAACCATCAGGCAAAAAAACAATGACCGGCGCCTGGCGCCTTGCCGCTCAAGGAACACAAAAATGCAATTCAGTTTTTCAAATTCAACCGTCGTCGAAATTCTGGCTCAATTGGTGGCGCTACCGAGCGTGAATCCAATGGGAGGCCCGGTCGATCAGGCGATCTGCTTTGAAGGTCGCGTGAGTGACTGGCTTGTAGACTTCTTCCATTCGATCGGCGCTGAGTACGAACGCATCGAAGTCAGCCCCGGTCGTGACAATGTGATTGCACGATACGATTCGCCAGGTGCAGAATTTACGATTCTGATGGATGCTCATCAGGACACCGTGCCTGTTGCAGGCATGACAATCGACCCGTTTACACCAAAGATCGCGGAGGGACGGCTGTGGGGACGTGGCGCGTGTGACGTCAAAGGCGGCATGGCGGCGATGCTGTTTGCGTTTCGTCGATTGATTCAGGAACAACCCGCAGGAGCCGCGAACGTGGTGCTGAGTTGCACGTGCGATGAAGAAGCGACAATCATCGGCATTTCAGATTTGGTGACGTACTGGACCACAGCTAAGGGAAAATCAAAACTTCTGGAATCGCCACCTGACGTAGCCATCATTGCAGAACCAACGGGACTGGATGTCGTCGTTGCTCATCGTGGCGTGACGCGATTTAAGATTCGAACGAAGGGGCGAGCCTGCCATAGCAGTGATCCGACTCAAGGTGTAAATGCGATCTACCGCATGGCGAAGCTGGTGTCAGCACTTCAGGAATATGCAGACAGCCTAGCCGTGACCGTGAAGGCTCATCCTTTGTGTGGCAGTGCAAGTTTGAGTGTGGGCAAAATCAGTGGCGGCACGAGCGTAAACATCGTTCCCGATGAATGTGTGATCGAAGTCGATCGACGTATCACGCCGGGCGAAGACGCAGCAGGGATAGTTGTCGGCATTCGAGAATTTCTGGCTGCGAGACTCGATTTTGATTTTGAATTTGATGCACCCTGGATTGAATGTCCGGCGTTGACGGATGCCAACAACACAGACCTGGCGAAGACAGTTCTTAAGCATGTGGCAGCCGTCGATGGACCACATGCAGCGGTCGGCGTTCCATATGGAACTCATGCGTCGCCAACCTGTGCTGCCGGAGTCCCTTCGATTGTGTTTGGTCCTGGATCAATCCAGCAGGCGCATACCAAAGACGAGTACATTGATATCGCGCAGCTGGAAAAAGCGGCGGAGGTCTATTTTCGAAGTTGCATAAGCGCCGATTCATAAGCGTTTTCGGACAATCACTCGTCCTGAAAGTCCGTCTGTTCTGACAGAACATCCATGAATCCACTTTTCCAGATCTGCCAGCAGTTCCGGGACTCGGTCCGGAGGTGCTGGTACGAACGTCGCGTTGCCGGGACGACTTCCGCCAATCCCGTTTTGCGATGTACATAAGACATCAGCTGAAAAAGAACTCTTTCTTTACCCAAATCAACTGCCTTCACAGGGATTGGGTAAACGGTGCGGTTGGATCGATCATTCTCTGATTTTGAAGGCATGCCTCGGCGATGTGACATCATCAGTTTTTTGTGTGTGCGAAATCCAACTAGTCCCTCGCCTTAGAGCCCTCGCATTCATGCTGGCACTTGCGGCGGCGTTCATGTATCCCTACCACGGCAGCATTAATGATAGAAGTGACGAAAAACGTGATTTCGGTTCCACCTTAAACGTTTCGATGGACCTCGCACAGAAGACGCACGCAGACCGGGAGCCCGTTCGGATGCCTCAACTGTTCACACGCATAGGACAATGCTGCCACGTAGTTGCAAACTTCTTCGGTATCCGCCAAGCGTTCCAACTTCCGAGTGACCTCGAACACGACGACATCTTCGAACGTCGCCTGAGTGCCCTCAATCTGCTACGAAATCAACGCCTCCTTTCGGACGAAGCCGTAAAGAAACCATTCGTAGCTGGGAACCATCGTCGCTGCCACCTTTTGGGACTCTAATGGGTTGGTTTTTTTTGCGTTTCTATAATTGCTTCGCCGTTAGGCTTCTCCCTATAGAAAATGATGTTCACCGCGCCGCGGTGTTCGATTTCCTGGATGTACGATCGGGCCTTGTCGGAAGGAACAACTGCCTTGGCTCCTGCGTAGGTCAGTTTGACGATTTCCGACTGGTAATCAAATACAGAAAGCTGCTCAGGCCACGTGTCTTTACTACTTTCGACATGTTTGAATATCGCGTTTTCGAGGACATTCCATGCATCCGATGTTTCTCTAATTGCCGGAAGCCAAGCTAGAAGAAGAACCCAATGGTCCCGCGCTTTGTCATCTTTACCCGCTGGAGAATATTGATAAAGAACTAGGGAATCTCCATAACAAACAAATCCCCTGCCATCGGGAACCCCATTTCCAAAATAACCCTGAAAATGATCCCGATAAAACTGAATGATATCGTCGAGTAGTAAGCCCCGATGAAACCATATCCAGCCGTTATTTTTTTCCTTGCTTTTGTCGTAAAAGGCATAACGCGGCTCGAGCGGTTCACCACTCGTACATTTTGGGTTCACTTGCATTCTTGATTTGCTCCTCTTTGAGTGGCGACTTAGGCCCCTGTTTACTCCTGGTACGAATCTCTCCATATCGAACGGGATCGATCAGCCATTCGATGACCGTGCCTAATCCCTCGGACTTAAAACCAGGCTTCGGGCGTCCGCCTTCGACAGTATCCGCAACTGCCGAAACAACAATTCCGGTCACGCCCTGTCCATCAAAATGCTCGTAATAAAGGGCCGGTAGCCTCTTCCCCAAAAACGCCGCGACACTGCCGTACTTATTTTCGATATGCTTCCAATATTGATTATAGGCAGTAAACAAAACGGCAATATCTCGAGGAGGCCTTTCTGAATCGCGAGCTTCGCCTAACGCGTGATCGTCAAGCAATCGGAAACCTTCCGTGGGGGGATCGAACGACTGACGCTGTCTATCCTGCGGATCAATTCTTTTGATAGCAGTGAGAAACTCCTTCAAAGAATGCTCTCGCAGCTTCCTCCGGCGCACGTTCTCTTCTTCGTACGATTCGTCAATAAAATCCGATAAATTAATCAGCAGCAACACCTTCGATGCACCCAACAAATATTCAACCAGATCTTTATCTTTTTTGCTTTCGCTGGCCTTTTCGTTTTCAAACTCTCTCCTAGCAAAAAGCCTTTGAATGTCTTCGCCAGGACAGTCCAGCAATGTTAATTGCTGATCTTCCTTGCCTGGGGCTCGCAATTTCCAGCTCAATTTCCTTTCTACGTTTGTCGAATCAAGCCACTCACCTCTTTGAAGCTTTGCGTAGTTGAGCTCGACGTATTCATCGATTTCGTAGCTGTCAGGAATTAGCTGGACACCCTTCTTTGGAGTTGACAAGTATTTTGCCAACACCGTCGCAAGAACGGTTTTTCCTGCCCCGCGTGTTCCTACAATTGCAATATTGTTTGACATTTGAACTCTATTCGCTGACGAGATTCTGCAAAGCGCTCTCTAACTTTACCACGCAACCATCCCACTCACGACGCAGTGCTTTGTTGACTTCGATTTTTGAAAAGCGTTCCGCCCATATCTCACTTTTATATTCATCGTAAAAGTTTGCCCAAAGTTGCCGGGCTCTGTTCCAACCACCGAGTCGCAACACTCCATCTGTGAACTGTTCGTTACATGAAAATAGCGCTCCATTTTTATCTACACTTAAGCCTTTGAGAACATCTGCACATTCTCCTACTGCAGTGTTGCACGCACTCCATAATTTACCGCGAACGTCATCCCACTTGTTCCCTATTGCAAAACGGTAGTGAATCGATGCCCCTGACTCTTCGTCCAGTGGATCGAGGGTGCCCCGAACTTTAGCCAGCAGATAGCCTCGAAAGGTGAATTCAGTTTTAGCAAACCGCTCAATTACATTGGCGATCGCCTCTCCATTGTCGAGTGATTTCCAGGCGTCGGCTAATTGACGCAGCCACATCTGTGGATTGAATGTGTCGAAAAGGCCCGCCAGTTTTCCTGTATCCCAAAATATTTTACAGACTTCACTTCGCAGGACGTCGATGCTTTCAGTCAAGTCATCGTCCAGTTTGTCAAAGGCAGTTGCTAAGGTGACGCGCAACTCATGAAACAAGTCGCTCGTGAATTGTGGCAGTCCCTGACCTGCGTAGTCGCTCGGTTGAACTTGCTCTAACCGCTTACGAACTTGAGCAAGCACGGCCCCTTGGATGACATCCACCTGTTCATTAAGTTTTCCCGTCTTATCGCGACTCTCTCTATACGAATGGGCAAGGTGCGTGAGATGCTCGGCCACGTTGTTCCAAAGCGGGTCGAATAGCGAATGCAACTCCGCTGTTCCCATACCATCCGTGCCAACGCTTTTCGGTAAGGCTGTTTTTGCTTCGGCAACCGTCGCTATTAATTGATTTACTAGCGCTTTTACGTTTTCGAAACGCGCATCGGATAAGGTCCTATCCAACGCTTGCTGATTGCTGGCAATGTCTTCCAAGATGCTGTCAAACGACGATAGCACCTCGTCCGGCTTCCGAGCATCGAGCGTTACAAAACTGCGACACTGAATCTTCTGCTGAATCTGCCCTTCGAAGCTTTTCGACAAACTCGGCGAGCGCTGCAGAAACAACGCGTAATTGTTCGACCGTTTTGTTTGCCTTTACGGCGAATGGACGACGGTTAGCGAGAATTTGCGATATTTTACCTGAGCGGGCAGACACCTCGCCTTTTTCCAGTAGATGCCCACCGGTTTCATTCATTCCAAGTATCCTGTACTTAATTGAGTCCCAACGATATTTCAAATTCCGCAGCTCGCGGGCTGCAGGATCCCATGTATCGAAGTGTAGTTATCGGTTGCTTCGCTGTCACGCCATGTCCCGCGAGATATGCCACACTGTTTGTCACCCATGAAGGTCAGCGTAACACCCTGGCTGTCACTCGAGAGACCAAGCATGAAAAGAGATTCCCGAGCGAGTGATAAGGCGAGTGATAAGTCACATCGATAACCTGGCCCGGTCTTCTCGAATTCATAGTCGAGATGCTCGGTCGGGATTTCAGAGATCTTGATTGCGTTCCCACCAAAGTAGAAAAAGTGACCGGAAAGCAAGTGCAGGGCGACCCTTCACTGGAATGTCATATGTTGCATCAGTCCGGTCGTTGCTTCGGCAGAAGTCCCCAAGTGTAGTCTTGTCATCAACTCGCATCGCAGAGACAAGTTTGCCGTGCCCGGCGCTCTTCTTGGGGTCAGCACCACCAGTTCCGGCGATCCAATCTCCCACCTCGGCAATCTCCACAATGTTACGCTTCTTGGTGCCGTACTTGCACTTGGCCAGCGTGCAAAGTCCTTTTTCTGGGTTTGGAGCATACCCCTAGTCATGGTCAACAACATAGAAGAAGAGTTTTGCCATAAATCACTTTCGAGCCATGAAGCCGAAATAGATTCTTTCACCCTCTTAATAAACGCGATCACATCTGCCTCCAATACCGCCGCCATCTTCTGGCGGTCGGATTTCTTGAGCGATTCGGCAGAAGTCTCCGGTGACAGTTCCGTTTCCGATCACCTCATTTGGCAGTCGCCGTCTTCCTGACGATGTGTTGTGCCTGTTTCACGACGATCTTACGGCGTCCCGAACCAGTTGCCTGAATCGTTACACCCGGCAGTTTCACGACGGGCAGTCCGACGCTCTGGCAAACGATCTCGGGATGCTCACTGAAGATCTGAATCAATCGCAATGATGCGTCCGAAGGTTTTCGAGTACCCTGTTCCCAACTTTGCAATGTCTTGTAAGAAACGCTCAACAGTTTGGCGAATACACGCTGAGACATCGCCACTTGATTTCGCAGTGCGGCCAATGTTGCTGAGTCAATCTCAGGTGGATCGTCTGGCAACTCGATGTTTTTCAGTGTCAGTTCGCCCTTTGAGTGGGCGATGCCTTCTTCGAGACCCTGTTTTAGTCGCTCGAACAATGGCTTGCGTGATTTGGTGGTCATTTCTTTCTCCTCGTGCTGCGGCTGACGGACGTCTTTGCTTGCTGCTTGAATTCCGTGGTCAGCTTCGACAGCATCTTCCTCTCTGCTTCCGACAGGTCGTCCTTTTCATCCTTACCGTAAACATCAAGCATGAAGAACCATTTGGCTTCCGGAACGTACAGATAAATCACACGAGCACCGCCCCGTTTGCCCTTGCCTCGTTGCGGATCTGCCGTGCGGACCTTTCTGAGTCCGCCGCAGCCCGGCATGACCTTTCCCTTGTCGGGTTGGTCCATCAATGCCTGTTGCAACTTGTCGTAATCGTCGTCCGGCAAATGCGTCGTGACCCACTCAGTGAACTCCGAGGATTCCACAAACACGGCTTTCATGGGTTCTGCGATCCAGTCTATCCCACTCAGTAGGACAGTGCAAGGTGAGGTTTACTGTTGCATTCGAAAATGAAAGCTTTGGTGGTCATTTCTTTCTCTTTGCACAGAGGCAGGATTGTGTCGATTTCACAAATCCGAAGGCGTTAAGGGGGAAGGCGTTAAAGCGGACGTAGCTCATTTCTTTAACAATGCGCTGCTCCCCATTTTGCTTCGCTTTCAACTTGCTTACGACAACCTGGCTTCATTCAACCCAGCGAATACATGAAGGCATTGGAATCGCGATCGGGACTCCGGTTGATTTCAGTCTACCAGTGCTGGCGTCGATCGCGAAGACGGCGACGTTGTCGCCCGGCATGTTGGCACACAACAGCCAGCGACCGTCGGGAGTAATCAACAAATTCTGCGGGCCTTTTCCAAGGCTGGGCTCAATAGTGACGAGGCTGAGATGTCCGTCATCTGCAATCCGAAAGATGGCGATGCTGTCATGGCCGCGATTTGTGCCGTAGAGGAATCGACCGTCGGGCGTAATTTTCAGATCGGCCGTGTGACTGATTCCGTCAAAATCTTTTGGCACCGTTGAAATCGTCTGCTGTTGAGTCAACACGCCAGTTTCCGTTGCATAGTCAAAGAACGTGACCGTATTTTTGAGTTCGTTGATCACATAGACACGTTTTCCATTTGGATGAAATATCAAATGGCGCGGCCCCGATCCCGGAGGCAGCTCGGCAAAAGGTTGGGCGACATTTGGCTCGATCTCCGCAGTCTCAGCCTTCAGTTCGAAAATCAGAACCTTGTCGATACCAAGGTCTGCAGCGAGTACAAATCGGTTGTCGGGGCTAATCACAATACTATGTGCATGTGGCTCCTTTTGGCGCTGCGGATTTACACTGGATCCGCTGTTCTGCACGAATGACACGATTTCTCCGAGCGAACCATCCTCACGTACTGGCAGTGCAGACACACTTCCGGAAGAGTAGTTGGCCACGACAACGGTTTTACCAGTCGCATCCACATCCAGATAACACGACGCCGTGCCACAACTCGTTTTCTGATTCAGCCGTGTCAACTTTCCGCTGCGTCCCTCAATTTTATAGGACGCTACAAATTCGTGTTCATCGCTGCCAAAATCCTTAGCATCAATCGCATAGAGAAATTGTCTATTGGGTGAGATCGCGATGAAGAATGGGTTTTCAACATCCGTTGTGCGATGCAATAATTTCAACTGACCATTCTTTGAGTCAAATCGGTAGGCATGGATCGCTCCTTCCTCCCCGGACTTGAATGCGGAGACAAAGATGACAGGTTCTTCAGCGCGCGGTGAGCCAGACATAGTGACGATACACAACATGGATATGAAAATGTTTCGCATGACCTTTAATTTCTTCTTTGAGCGTGGCATGTTGCCGCACATTGAACGGTATTTTTCTAAAGTGGATTTGTAGGATTATCCGCTACATCCGCCCGGATGCAATCCCTGCTCCGTAAGCAGCATCTCATTTCTGGCCGTGCAGTGTATAGTATCCAAAGCTGGCGTATGAGACCGCGTGCCGTTTAATAGTCAAAACAACAAGTGAGTGCGACATATGCATGATACTGCAACCACAACAAATCTCCACCAACTCGTCCGTTTGTGCAGCGTGGCGTTGCTCATAAACAGCTTCGTGACTGCAGCAGCCGAGGACTTGAAAGTCGTCCAATCCGAGAAACGCCCCGTCACGATCGTCACACTGGGCGATTCTATTACGAAAGGCGTGCGAACCGGAGTGACGGCGGAAGAGACGTTCGCCGCGCTGGTCGAAAAGGGGCTGCTGCAAAATGGTGTTGCGGCCCGAGTCGTCAATGTGGGTATTGGCGGCGAACGAACGGATCAGGCGTTGAAGCGGCTGGATCAAATTATCAATCTTCTAACAGAAATTAATCCGCCCGCCGCAAACCCAAATTCACCTACGACCGAAAGTACCATCGGGGCCGAAAGCGGCATCGGGGCCGAAAGCGGCATCGGGGCCGAAAGCGGCATCGGGGCCGAAAGCGGCATCGGGGCCGAAAGCGGCATCGGGGCCGAAAGCGGCATCGCGGCCGACATGCAGCCGGATATTGTCACTGTGATGTACGGCACCAATGACAGCTATGTTGACAAAGGCCACACGACCACTCGCATCACTGTAGACGAGTATCGAGACAATCTGCAGACGATTGTTGTTGAATTGCTGAGACGGGGAATTCTTCCTGTACTGATGACGGAGCCGCGTTGGTCGCAGGACGCGGCGGTGAATGGCGTTGGCGAGAATCCAAACGTTCGACTGGAACCGTTTGTTGTTGCCTGTCGCGAAACGGCTGCTAAATGGCGAGTCCCCTTGATTGATCATTTTGCCGCATGGTTTGATGCCGGTAATGCCGGCACGAATCTGCATGAATGGACCACCGATGGCTGTCATCCGAATCCTATCGGGCACCAGAAGCTTGCGGAATTGATGCTCCCGGTCCTGCAGCAGGCAGTGGGACCGGAACTGAAGATTCGGCAAAAAATGTTGGCCGGGGAAGCCGTGCGAGTTGTCTGTTTCGGTGACAGCGTCACCGGCGTTTATTACCACACCGGCAGTCGGCGAGCGTACACCGACATGCTGAGAATTGCTCTGCGACAAGCCGCACCGCAAGCTAGCATCGAAATGTTCAATGCCGGCATTAGTGGCCACACCACCGAGAATGCGTTGGCTCGCATCGATCGCGATGTCATCAGTCATCAGCCGGATCTTGTCACGGTGATGTTTGGCCTGAACGATATGACTCGAGTGCCGCTGGAAACGTACCGCGAGAATTTGAAAGCGATCGTCCATAAGTGTCAAGCCGCTGGCAGTGAAGTGATTCTGGCAACTCCGAATAATGTCATCACATCCGGCGATCGGCCGACGGAAAAATTGATTCAGTATTGCGACGTCATTCGTCAGGTTGGCAGCGAACTGAACATCCCCGTGTGCGACGTGTATCGAGAACTCGACGCTGTTCGTGAACACGCCCCGTTCGACTGGCGACTGCTGATGAGCGACGCCATTCACCCCAACATGGCGGGCCATAAGCGGATCGCCACCTGCTTGGCTCAGACAATCACAGGAAAGCGTTATTCGCTTGAAGATGTTTCTGTACCGTCCAATCCTGTTGAAAATACTCTGAAGTTGCTGAGCGAAGGAAAACCCGTTCGAATTCTCGCCATGCCGCCCTACGACGAATGGATCGCACCGGCCCTGCGCACGTTCTCTCCGGATGCCGAAATCACCGTCGAAGCGTGGCCGATCGAAAATCTCACTCTGGCTGAAATTGAGCAGTCCTCCAAAGTTCGTGTTAGATCGCTGAAGCCGGATTTGGTGCTGATCGCCGTGCCTCGCAATGCCGCTTCTGACAGCGACGAAGCCTTTGCCGCGTCTTATGCATGGGTCATGAACTGGTCATTAAATTTCGGCTCGCCGACATGGGATGTGGTTGTCGTGCATCCGTCGGTAACCGACGTGACTCCACAACCTGCCGACCGCGTCAATTTGATACGCCGTCTGGTCAATGCCCAGGATCTGTCACTTATCGATCGTCCCGCTAAAAGTACGGCAACCGCGCAGGCGATTCTGCTCGAATGGTTGCAGCAGTTTGCGAAGCAATGATCGCCGAGGTTGCAAGTGTCTGGCGATTGTCCCCTCTCCCCCCGCAAACGATTTTCCAATTTCACAAGTTTTCCACGGGGGGAGAGGGCTAGGGTGAGGGGAAATGCAAATCGTCCTGTCGTTGGTGTATAACGTTCATTCCAAGTTCCCCCCTCATCCGGCCTCCGGCCACCTACTCCCCCGATCTCGGGGGAGAAGGGACTCCCGATACCTGCCTTCGAAGGACCTCATTTCGGACAGTGTGAAGTGTGAACGAATTATGCCATACAACTTGTGCATGGGTGCTTACACATCGTACGGTCACTTTGTCGCTACCGGATGCAGTTCGCGGACGCCGTTCTTCAGGCTGTAAAGTTGCTTCACTTCTTCATCGCTCAACACACGATTGAACACGGCCAGATCATCCATGTGTCCGACGTAGGACGCACCCAGCACAAGCAGTACCTGCGACGGATCCCAGCCGAAAGTCAGATCCCAGTTCTCAATCGCCCCCTGCAGTTTGCCGTTCAAATACAAACGACCGGCCTTTTTTTCGCTCTTGTTATTGATGTTTTCAACAGTAAAAACAACATGCGTCCATGCCTCACGGGAAAACGGAGGACGATCAACCTGCACCATGGGGCGTTTGTCGAACGGGATATCCGCCCAGGCAACGTTGTCCGGGTTCCAGATCTGAAACAGCGGGCGTATGGCATAACGGAAATAACGCGGCGTTTCGTCCTTCGAAAATTCGAGGAAAATAAATCCCTTTTTTCCGTCGTCGCCAACAATCTGCACTGGATCGCAATAGCCGGGCTCAAGGTCTAAATCCGGATTCAGTCGCAGCCAGACAGAAACCGTAGTGTTCCAATTGCTGTCGTTGTAACCAAGGACACCAGAGTCTTTGAATGCTGGCTGGAAACTACTCTTCTTTGTGAAATGCAGAGCGCCACCAAAACGCCCGTCCTCAGGAAGAAGTTTTGCATCCTCATTCGCTTCCGCGCGCTGCACCTCCGCGCCTTTCTTGATGTAACATGTTCGGTCGCCGCGAGAGAAATCAGCGTCCAGCCCTTTGTCAAATGAAGCATGCAGCGTCAGGGCCGCCGACAGATTGCCTCGAAGACTTCGCGAAAGTTTTGGATCGGCGGCACGCATGATAGCGGCCAGATACTTCGCCGTTTCATCGGCAATGACGTTGTAGCCTGCGAGGTTCGGATGTCGGTCGCCGTACCATCCTGGCAGATGTCCCAAAATCCCATCAAGTTCATTTGCCATAACAACGACACTTGGCCCATTCATGAATGACTTCACCATCGCGTGAAATTTTTCCGGCACTTTTTCCAAAGGATAGCGACGATAGTTGAGCATGTTTGGCCCATTCGCTAATTCGGCCGAGTAGCGAGGATAAATGTCGAAGACGTTAAGCTTTTCTTTCTCCGCTACTTGCCTGACCAGATCATTGATTTCCTTGCAGCCTTCTTCGTTCGAATACGGAATCACGGTCATAGGAATCAACAATGCCTGAGGATGATCCTTGCGAAGGCGGTCAATGAGCTCATGAAAGTGCTTCGGGAATTCCTCCGGGAAATTTTCTACTCGTGCGCGATCATTCAGGCCGTAGCGAATGAAGATGTAGTCGAGCCCCGGAAGCTTGGCGACATCGCGATCGTAGCGACCGGAATCGATCAAGCGGCGAATGTATTCACCGCTGAGACCTGAGTTAATAAAATGGCTTGGCGGAAGATCTTCTTCAGCGGCAAGCAACTGTTCAAGCATTGATTCCAGATGCGGTCCTTCCGGTTTGATCAGCCTGGGAATGCTGCCTTCCGTTGTGCTGTCACCCAGTAGAAGGATCTGAACTTTCCCTTCATGCTCCGCCCTGACATCTGAAACTATCAGGCAGAACAGAATCAAGGCAGAAACAAATCGAACGCTTGATCGTGCGAAATTCCAGGCGGTCATATCTTTCATGGCAAATTCCAATAGCAAAGGAAGCGACAGAAGTGACAATGGTGTGTTTCGCTACGCCCCACACACCCTACAAGTAGTTGAAAATTTCCAGCTCGGCACTGCCCGCAGGAACCAGACCAATCGATTGAGCCCGCGTGGACAATTGCCGCAGAGCGTTCTTGCCAACATCTCCGAGATTGGTGGTCCAATCATTAACGTACAAATCAACGTGTTTCATCAGAACGTCGTCTTCAAACTCCTGCGCGTATTTGCGCATCGTGGGCAGCGGAAGATTGCGGTCAGAAAGGGAAAGTTGAAGGGAATCGTGAATGACGGCTTGAACATTTGCAATTGTCTCGGGATCCAAAGTACGGCGAGCGATAATTCCACCAAGCGGAAGAGGGCAGGACGTTTCCTGTTCCCAGCGTGTGCCGAGGTCTTCGACGAGTCCTAGTCCTTCGTTCTGCCAGGTAAATCGGCCTTCATGGATACAGACACCAAAGTCGGCTTTGCCATGTTTCAGGTCCGGCATAATGTCCGAAAACACAACGTGGCGGACCAAAGTTGTGTGCGCATGGAATAACTGAAACAGCAGCGCAGCAGTCGTATGCTGACCGGGGCACAACGTTACTTGGGGGCACAGGGTCACCTGATTGTTATTTTCTGGTCGCTCGCCCGCACAAGCAGACAATAACAACGGCCCGACACCAAAGCCCAAAGCGGAACCGGAAGGCAGCACAACAGTCTTGTCCGCAAGCAGCAACGCTGCATGGAAGCTGGTCTTGGCAACGTCAAAATCTCCCAGGAACAGGCGATCATTCAACTGCTGAATGTCGATCAACTCGATATCAAACGTCAGGCCGCGCCAATCGACACTGTGAGTCATCAGACCGTGAAAGGCAAACGTATCGTTCGGACAAGTGGAAATGCCGAGATGAATTCTGGTCACTCTAAAATCCTTAACACGACAAGTTCCGCCGCCGCCTTCAACGCAGCCTCGACGTCCCAGTTGGCCTTGTTTCGGTCTCCCGCGATGTTGGAGATTCCTCGAATAACGATAAGCGGAATTCTGGCAAGTTTACACGCCATCGCCACGGAAAATGCCTCCATGTCTTCTGCAACCGCCTCTGGGAATTTCTTCAACCGTTCCGCCACGTCGGATGGACTTGCCGACGCCGAACAAACAGTCAGTAACATCCCGCTGGAAGCGACCGCAGGGCTGGTTCCCTCTAATTCGATCACGTCCGTGAATGAATCGCCGGATTGCGGATCCGTGAACTGACTCCAGCCAAGTTCACCTGCCGTTCTAAACTCCGAACCGCCGCCCGCCCCGACACCGTAACAGCCAATTCTTGAATAACATTCCGCGGTCCCGATGGCAGCAGTGTTGGCATCAAAACTACCAGCAATTCCGACAAGGATAACCTTGTCGGGCATGTGTTTCGTCAACAACTGAGCAGCAATGATCCCGGATGCAATCGGCCCAAAGCCACAGACCGCGAGTGCGCCATCAGCAGCCCTGACAGCATTCTCGAACAAGGGCTGCAGATACTGCAATTCGAAAGACGTGGGAACCAGCAAAAAAGTTCGTGTCATTTCGTAGTTCGATTCGATCCGGTTCATGAACTCATTGGTCTATTTGTAGTTAACGTACATTGACTGTCAAAATTTGGCAGCAGTGACGGCCGAATCGTTTTGTAACAGTTTGTCAGAGAATTTAGTAACCGATGCGGATCGATTCATTTCACTTTTTAACCGTAAATCGCAGTTTCTGACACGAGAGCGCAGAGAGCGCAGAGAGAGCAGAGAATCGCGGTGTTGAAGTGTATGGCCTCTGCTTCCTGTGCGCCCTCCTGTCAAATTGATTCCGACAGGACGGGGTATAACGCACAATTGCCAAATCTATATCTAGCCAAATCAACTTGTGAAAACATGATTTGGCTGGATATAAATCATTCCCACTCTACTGGTAGTATGTCTATAATCAGCCAAATCCACTTTTAAAAACGCGATTTGGCTGGATATAGATCATATGGCAACGGACGTAATCGGGCGAGATGACGAGAAAACTGAATTGAATCGATTGATGGCATCTGCAGATGCTGAGCTTCTCATCATTCATGGGCGACGGCGAATTGGTAAAACATTTCTGATTCGGCAGCACCTCAAGCCTCAGTTGGTTTTTGAACTTTCCGGGCTGCACAATGAAAGTCTCGAACGGCAACTGGAGAACTTTGCAATTCGATTAAAGACGCACAGCGGCAAATCGGGGAAGATCCCAACGTCGTGGCTTCAAGCATTTGATCAACTCAAAGAATGGCTGGTGAAAACCAAAGCCAAAGCGAAGCGAGTCCTGTTCTTTGACGAGTTTCCGTGGCTGGCCAGTCGGCGATCTGGGTTTCTTTCGGCCTTCGAAGCATTTTGGAATACCTATGTGTGTCGCGATCCTTCTCTGGTTTGCATCATCTGCGGCTCGGCTGCGTCGTGGATGATTCAGAAGGTGATTAATTCCAAAGGCGGACTTCACAATCGAGCCACCTCACAGATTCGACTCAAGCCCTTCACGCTGGCGGAGACGAAGCGTTATCTGGCGTCGAGAAAAATTGATCTCCCTGACTTCCAGATCGCACAACTCTATATGGCAATCGGCGGCGTGCCGCATTATCTGGAGCGCCTGGAACGGGGACAGTCTGCAGCTCAGCAAATCGACAGACTTTGCTTTCAAAAAAACGGCCTGTTGGCTGGTGAATTTTCGAATCTTTACCGTGCGTTGTTTGAGAACTCAGATCAGCACGAGACCATTGTTCGAGCGTTAGCGAAGAAGCGGATGGGACTGAATCGAACCGAACTGACCGATGCCACGGGTCTTCCAAGTGGAGGAACGCTGACAAAAATTCTGAGCGAGCTTTCAGAATCCGGCTTCATTCGTGAGATGCCAGCTCACAATTCAGCTCGCAAGAACAGTGTCTGGCGATTGACCGATGAGTATTCGCTGTTTTATCTGACATGGATTGAGCCTAATCATATGACAGGGAAGAATGTATGGCTTACGAAATCATCGGGCCAAAAATGGAAAAGCTGGTGCGGATACGCATTTGAAAACCTTTGCCTGTCTCATGTGCCTCAGATAAAAAATGCGCTGGGAATCTCCGGCGTCCTGACCGAAGAAGCCGCCTGGCAATTCACGCCATCATCGCCGGGAGAGCAGGGTGCTCAAATCGATTTGCTGATCGACCGCAATGATCAAACGATTAACATCTGCGAAATGAAATTTACGGAAGCACCTTTCGTCATCGACAAACGTTACGCGGCCGATCTGCAGAACAAACTAACGGTCTTTCGGCAGCGAACAAAAACCAACAAGGCGCTTTTTCTGACCATGGTGACGGCGGCAGGCGTTAAGCCAAACAACTACTCTCAAAATCTTGTGGCGAACGAAGTGGAACTCTCACAGTTATTTTCAGATTAACAGTCTCTGACAGAGACCGCAGCGAAATTTATATCCAGCCAAATCGTTGTTTAAAAACGCGATTTGGCTGGATATAAATCCGGGGAACCAGAAACAGCAGACTCATAGAGAAGCGTCAACGCTGCACGTTGCAACAAAATGTAGCCATCACGCTCCGCCGTGATGAGCCCTCGTTCGTTCGCGTTCAAACGCCAATGCCAGTGCGAATAGGCCGTCAGTGATGATCGTCCTTTTCGCAATTCTCCATTCCAACTTGTCTACTGTTGACCTTGATAAACCCAAGCCTGAAATTGAAGTCTATCCGCTTCTTCAATCTGAAGTCGCTCTGAGGGTCTAAGCCGACCGAAACCAATAAATCCCAATTTGCACTGCGCAGGGTATTCTGCGGCCGCGATAACATCACGAAAATCGACGCATGCTACATCAATTTGCCGCTCAAGCTCCCGCAGATCACTTCCCGCTAATTTAAGAGCACAAAGTCGAACTCTTACCTTCTCCACGTGATGAGGTTTCGGTCCGTATCTATCAAGAACTCGCATTGCCATTGGGTGCTCATCGGGAGCAAACAGGCGTCCAACGATGCGTTGAATGACTTCGTGTGAAAGGTCGCCATTATTCGGGATCACTGAATCCTCCATTTGGACGGGTGTCCGAGGTTAAGAGCCAAAGCCCGAAATCCCGATGGCAGTGCGAGTGAATCGCCAGGGTTTCAAGCTAACGCTCTCCAACCCCGGCCACTCTGTCGCAGCGAAATGCCAGACAGGTTTCACCCTTTAACCTGTTCCTTCGCCCACTGGTCCTTCAGCGTCACCGTGCGATTGAAAACTAATCGTTCTGATGACGTATCAGCATCGACGCAGAAGTAACCCATCCGTTCGAACTGGAAGCGGTCGCCGACTTCGGCTTTGCCCAGTAAGGGTTCGAGCATAGCGTTGATGACGTGCAGAGATCCTGGGTTCAGGTTGGACTTCCAGTCCAACGCTGGATCAGTAACGTTGTCCGGATCTTCTGTCACGAACAAGTGGTCGTACATGCGAACTTCGGCCTGGACGGCGTGATTCGCGGAGACCCAATGCAGCGTGGCTTTGACCTTGCGGCCATCAGGAGCGTCGCCGCCTTTTGTCGCAGGATCGTAAGTGCATTGAATCTCGGTGATGTTTCCTGCAGCATCTTTGACGACGCCGGTGCACGTGATGAAATAGGCCCAGCGAAGACGAACTTCTTTGCCGGGCGACAGGCGGAAGAATTTCTTGGGAGGCTCTTCCATGAAGTCCTCACGCTCAATGTACAACTCACGACTGAATGGCACCTTGCGACTGCCCGCTGTCGAGTCTTCCGGATTGTTGATCGCATCCATCTCTTCCGACTGACCTTCGGGATAATTCGTGATCACAACCTTTACCGGATTCAGCACGGCCATGCGCCGTTCGGCTCGCTTGTTGAGATCTTCGCGGATGTGGTTTTCCAGCACCACCATATCCATCGTCGCGTTGTGCTTTGTAACACCGACATAGGCACAGAACGCTCGAATGGCTTCCGGCGTGTAGCCGCGACGTCGCAGACCGCAGAGGGTCGGCAAGCGTGGGTCGTCCCAGCCAGTCACGAATTTGCCCTGCACGAGTTCCAGCAGTCGGCGTTTGCTCATCATCGTGTACGTAAGATTCAGTCGATTGAATTCAATCTGCTGCGGATGATGGATACTCAGCGCGGTGCAGTACCAGTCGTACAGAGGTCGATGGTTTTCGAATTCCAACGTGCAAATGGAATGTGTGATCTTTTCTATCGCATCCGACTGACCGTGAGCGTAGTCATACGTTGGATAGATGCACCACTTCGCGCCGGTGCGATGATGTTCCGCATGACGAATGCGATACATGATCGGGTCACGCAGCAGCATGTGCTTTTCGGCCATGCCGATTTTGGCCCGCAGCACATGAGTTCCGTCAGGGAATTCACCAGATTTCATACGTCGAAACAGGTCCAGGTTTTCTTCGACGGAACGACTGCGATAAGGACTGTCTGTGCCGGGTTCGGATGCTGTGCCACGACCTGCACGAATTTCTTCAAGGGATTGGCTGCAGACGTAGGCTTTGTCATCCCGAATCAGTTGTTCAGCCCACTGATAGATCTGTTCAAAGTAGTCGGAAGCATAAAACACACGATCTTCCCAGTCGAAGCCTAGCCAGCGGACGTCTTCCACGATCGAATCGACGTACTCAGTGTCTTCCTTTTCGGGGTTAGTATCATCAAAGCGAAGATTGCATTTGCCACCATATTCTTCGGCGATACCAAAGTTCAGACAAATCGATTTGGCATGACCGATGTGCAGGTAGCCGTTGGGTTCAGGAGGAAATCGCGTTTGAACTCGTCCATCCCATTTGCCGGAAGCCAGATCATCTTCTATGATCTGACGGACGAAATCTCGGTGAGTGGACGGGGATGAATCGGTCATATCAGTGAATTCCGTGCTATGCTGATTGGTTTTTCTTCTCGTCTTTAATGTGGACGAAAAATACAGGCTTGCACCTGATGCAGGAAGTCATACTTTCACTTTTGTGGCAAGTGAAAAGCCGACAGCGACTTCCCAAGTGCAAACTGCCTGGACATCGGATTGTCAGTGCGTAACTGAGCAGTAGACATGGAACGAGTTGAAGGCCACAAATTACTAAGCCATACTGTTTGTGGAATTACAGATCGACAGAGGAGCTACGTGGTTAGTACGTCTTTCAGCACGCGGGCGGGCTCAACGCCTGTCAGTCGCACGTCGAGCCCCTGAAACGGGACTGAGAATCGATGATGATCGATGCCAAGCAAATGCAGCATCGTTGCATGCAGATCGCGAACATGTACTGGGTTCTCAGTCGCATGATAGCCGAGCTCATCGGTGTTGCCGTATGACATTCCAGGCTGCACTCCGCCACCAGCCAGCCACATTGTGAAACCTTTGATGTGGTGATCGCGCCCAGGACCTCCCTTTCCCTGAAACATCGGCGTCCGGCCGAATTCACCGCCCCAGACGATTAACGTTTCTTCCAGCAGTCCGCGTTGCTTCAGATCACTTAGTAGAGCGGCAACAGGCTGGTCCGTCAGCTTGCAACAGATCCCCATGTACTTCTGCAAATCTCCATGATGATCCCAACCACGATGGTAAAGCTGAACAAACCGCACACCGCGTTCCAACAGCCGCCGCGCAAGCAGACAGTTCGAAGCAAACGAGCCGTCCCCAGGAACTGCGCCGTAGGCATCAAGGATATGTTTTGGCTCATGCGACATGTCTGCCAGATCTGGTACAGACGATTGCATCCGAAATGCCAGTTCATACGCCGCAATACGCGATGCCACTTCCGGATTCTGCAACTCTGCATTCCTCAGGCGATCAAGCTCAGTCACCGCGTGTACCAAAGACCGCTGTTGATCGCGGGTAATTCCAGAAGGATTGTTGACATAGTGAACTGGTGCTTCACTGGAATTGAATTCCACGCCCTGATAGCGGCTCGGCAGAAATCCAGACGACCATTGCCGCGACGCTATCGGTTGCGGGTTGCGACCACCAACACTTGTCAGCACAACGAAACCCGGCAAATCCTGACTCTCACTACCCAATCCGTAATTGACCCACGCGCCCATCGACGGTCGTCCGCTGATGGCCGTCCCCGTGTTCATGAAAGTGTGCGCAGGATCGTGGTTAATCTGTTCCGTGACCATGGATCGAAGAATGCACAGGTCATCGACGATGCAGGCTTGATGTGGAAGAAAATCGCTGACCCACTGACCGCTTTGACCATACTGCTTAAATTTCGTGAGGTGTCCCTGCACCTTGAGTTGCTGCCCCTGCAACTGGGCAATTGGCTGACCGACCGTAAACGATTCGGGCATCGGTTGGCCATTAAACGCATCAAGCTGTGGCTTGTAGTCGAATGTTTCCAGATGCGACGGCCCGCCAGCCATGCACAAAAAGATGACGTTCTTCACACGGGGCTGATGATGCGGCAAATCGCTTCGGCTCATGCGTGCTGCAGGGGATTCACTGGCCAGTGCCTTTGAGCGTTCATCAGCAAGCATCAGACTTTGCAACGCCGCTGCACCGATACCGACGCCCGTGTGTCGCAGGAAAGTGCGACGTTTGAGGGCAGTAATTCCAGAATTATCGAATGAAACCTGCATGTGGTCAATTCCTTGAGTTTGTTTCAGCCAAATTCAGAATCGCTCGACAAACAGCGGTCCAGGCAGCGAATTCTGTTGAATCAAAATCGCGAGATTGCTTTGTCAGGCCAACGTTGAGAAATGCCGTGACATCGTCCGGCCGCGTCGCAAAGGACTCACGATTTTCAGTGAGCAATCTGCGAAGCACGCTGAGCTCCGACGATGTGGGATGGCGAGTCACCGCATGATGAAAGGCCCAGGTCAATCGATCGTCATCGGCTTTGCGATCGCTATCAAGTATTTGTGCTGCAAAAACACGCGCAGCTTCAACGAACGTTGGATCATTCATTAATACCAGAGCAGCCATGGGCGTATTCGACTTTGCACGCTGAGCCGTGCATTCTTCACGACTTGGAGCATCAAACGCTTTCAGCATCGGATGCAGAAACTGTCGCTGCCAATGAACGTACACTCCGCGCCGCCATTGACTGTCGTCGTTGTCCTGCTGGTATGTGCGTTCCGGAAAGTTCAAATGACGATAATATCCTTCTGGCTGGTATGGCTTCACGCTCGGTCCACCAATTTCCTGCACCAGCAGACCAGCGATCGCCAACGCATTGTCACGAACCATTTCCGCTGGCAATCGAAACACCGACTGCCGTGCATACAATCGATTGTTCGGATCGAGATCAATCAATTCGGGTCGACCGACGGATGACTGCTGATACGTTCGACTGGTAACGATCAGTTTCATCATCGCCTTCACGTCCCAGCCGCTCGCTACAAACTCGAGGGCCAGACGATCGAGCAATTCCGGATGCACCGGTGGTTCACCTTGTCCGCCGAAGTCGTCCAGCCTTCCTGCCAAACCACTGCCGAAACAAAGCGCCCAAAATCGATTGACTTGCACACGAGACGTCAACAAGCCAGCGCCGCGCTCTGAATCAACAAGCCAGCCAGCTAGATCAAGCCGGTTCGCTCGACGACCAGTACCGTCGGCGATTGTGAGTGGCCCCATAAACTTCGGCACGTTTGGCTCCACGATCTGCCCGCTTTCGTCGAGCCAGTTTCCGCGTGGCAGAATTCGAACAACGCGAGGTGTCTTGAGCGCCACGGTGATCATCGTGCGGCGAAAACTCGCGCGAAGTTTTGTTAACTCCGCTTCACTGCTTTTCACAACATCGCGCAGGGATTTCAGTTCCGATGCCGACAATCCTTTGGTTTCAAGTTTCGCCTTCGCCACAGCCTGACGACTTATAATTTCATCCAACTGAGTCTTCTGCTCGGCTGTCGGCAAGTCAAGCTCGGGGTCACGAGCGGTAGGATTTGAGTTCGAACCGGCTGTGAAATGTTTTTCATCATCCACATCAGCAAAGAACGCACTCAAAGAATAGAAGTCCTGAGCCGTGTAGGGATCGAACTTGTGATCGTGACATTGAGCACATCCGACGGTTGCTCCCATCCAGACGGCAGAGACGTTGCGGACTCGATCTGCCGCGTAGATGGCACGATATTCTTTCGGCTGCAGTCCTCCTTCGTGAGTCGTTTGCAACAAGCGATTGTATCCGGTCGCGACAGTCTCATCCGTTGATGGATTCGTTAGCAAATCCCCCGCCAGTTGATCACGCGTAAATTTATCAAATGATTGGTTTTCATCGAAAGAGTTGATCACCCAGTCGCGGTAAGGCGAAATATTTTGAGTCTGATCGCCGTGGTATCCAACGGTGTCCGCATATCGCACAAGGTCCAACCAGAAGACTGCCATTCGCTCACCATATCGTGGCGAGTTCAGCAGTTCATCGACGAGCTTTTCATAAGCGTCAGCGGATTCATCGGCCAGGAATTGTGCCGCCACTTCCTCAGACGGCGGAAGTCCGGTGAGATCAAAGCAAACTCGACGCAGCAACGTCACGCGATTCGCATCAGGGGATGGCGGGAGTTGTTCGCATTCAAGGCGAGCAAGCACGAAACGATCAATCCAGTTTCGAGGCCAGTCTCCCTGTTTCAATGCCGGAGCTTCATATTTTACCGGAGCTTCATACGCCCAGTGTCCGGACCATTTCGCGCCTTCAGAAATCCACCGAAGCAATATTTGCTTCTCAATTTCAGAGAGCGGCTTCTCAGACTCATGCGGGGGCATAATTTCAGATTCGTCGTTCGACATGATGCGGCGAATTAATTCACTTCGCCGCGGATCACCCGGGGTCACAACAACGATGCCATCTCGATCCGACTTAATTGCCGATTCATTGTCGAGCCTCAACTCCGCCTTGCGACTTGATTCATCCGGTCCATGGCAGTGAAAGCACTTGTCGGACAGAATCGGGCGGACGTCGCGATTGAAATTGATTTGAATATCCGCAGCGTCAACTGTCTGGCAGACCGTCGAAAACTGAACAATCAGAATAACCACGAAAAGATTGACAAGGAGTTTTGCGGACATGTTCAACAACGGCCTCACTTTCAATTTATGGTCTAAACGATCATTCTGTGCTTCGGTTCGACTGCGTGCTCGCGCTTCGTCTCGATAGTATACCATCCCAGTTAATGCACTGAACGCAATTTTTTGAAACCCTGTTTCCAAAGGCAGGGAGACAGCGACAATGAACTCAGAAAAATCCATCTTCAGTTGCAATTCCCGTCGGCAATTTTTGAGCGGCCTTGGTGACGGCTTCGGCGCAACTGCGCTGGCAGCAATGTTCGGAAGCGAATCAGCATTCGGCGAACCGACGGCAAGCGGCCAGACTGCAACACCATCGACCACTGGAAAATGCCACCATCGCCCCACGGCAAACTGCGTCATTCAGATTTTCTGTCCTGGCGGAATGAGTCATGTCGATACGTGGGACTATCGGCCGCAATTGGAACGCATTCACGGACAATCCTTTGACGCAGAACTCGGTAAGCAGACTTTTGCCGGTGTCGCAGGAACTTACGCAAAAAGCTTCTGGCGATTTCGACAACACGGCGAATGTGGTCGCTGGCTAAGCGATCTGTTTCCACTGATGAGTCAGCATGTCGATGACATGGCGTTCATCTATTCAATGCAGAACAAGTCGGCTCTGCACGGACCTGCGATGTTCATGATGAACAGCGGATTCATCCGACCTGGATTTCCGAGCATGGGATCGTGGGTTACATATGGCCTGGGTTGCGAAACAGACAATTTGCCATCGTTTGTTGTTCTGCCTGATGTGCGAGGTTTGCCACCCGGCGGCGCGAATAACTGGAGTGCTGGTTTTCTGCCGGCGATGCATCAGGGCACCATCGTCGAAACGGCGACGAACAACCCACCCATTGCTAACTTGTTTCCGCCAAACCCGCACAACAATTTTAGCGGGGCAGGGCGGGACTTCCTTCAATTTCTCAATCAGCAACACGCAATCGAACGCCCGGATGATTCGCTTCTTGAAGCCCGCATCGCCAGCTACGAACTCGCTGCGAAGTTGCAATTGAGTGCGCCGGAAGCTGTTGACCTGACCCGTGAATCGGAACCAATCCACAAATTGTATGCGATTGCCGACGAAGATATCGGACCATTCGGAAGGCAATGCTTGCTGGCGAGACGATTTGTCGAACGCGGAGTTCGCTTCATCCAGATCTTCTGTGGTGCGGAGAACACAAGTTCCAAAAAAATTCGACCCAATTGGGACTCGCACGAAGACATCGTCCGCGATCATGGCTATTGGGGCCGCATTCTGGATGTCGGCGTACATGCTTTGTTGAGCGATCTAAAATCGCGGGGTCTGCTGGATTCAACGCTGGTCTTCTGCACGACAGAATTTGGACGTCAACCATTCATGCAGGGGAAACAAAAAGGTCGCGACCACAATCCGGGCGTGTTCACGTCATGGCTGGCAGGCGGCGGCATCAAAGGCGGAACCTGTTATGGTTCCAGCGATGACGTTGGTTTTAAAGCCGCTGAAAACCCAAGCTACAGCTATGACCTGCACGCGACTGCATTGCACTTACTTGGCATCAACCACGAAAAGCTAACGTACTACCAAAACGGTATTCAGCGTCGCCTCACGGACGTACACGGACATGTGATCCATGAGATCGTCTGAGTCGGTTGATTACTGTTGCTTGCGATCTGTGAAGATAAGCTTAATCACCCAACATGCCCGAAACATGTGATTAGCCGGGGCAGCTTTCCATCGGCAAAAACATGATTTGTTCTCATCTCTCGCGAGGCAGGATTATGGCGGCAGGGCATCGATTTATCTGAACACATGTCCTTCATTAATTCCGAATCCGGAGACCTCTCTGCGGGTCGATATCTTTGTTTCAGAAAACTCCAAACAATCCGCTGCAATTTGCGCCCGATCCCGCAGCAGCCTGCGATTTCTTTATCAGAAGGATCATTCCATGGCTTCCCCCGACGATCATCGAGACCAATTGTTGCACGCTGCTCGCGGCGGCGACGATGATGCGCTGGGGGAACTGATTGAGAACTTTCGGCCAATGTTGCGGGCCGATGCTGCGCGATCTCTAACAGAAGTTCAGGGGCGACTTGATGCCTCTGATGTTGTGCAGTTGACATGGTGGTCGGCGTTTCGCGCGTTTCCTCGCTTTGAAGGTGACGTGACGGCATTCGTTGGCTGGCTGAGGAATATCCACGAACGAAATCTTCGTGATGCGGTCCGCGACCAGCGGGCCGACAAACGAGACATAGAAAAAGAAGTTACGCAATCGGCAGTTGCTCCGGTCATTCGAGCGAAACTGACGTCACCGAGCCAAAAGTTGATGCGGAAGGAACAACAGGAGCAGATCGATCGGTGTCTGTTGCAACTTCCCGCTGCACAAAGAGAGGCGCTACGATTGCGGTTTCAGGAAGAACTTTCGATCGCCGAAATCGTTCAGCAAATGGGACGAAGCGAGACAGCCGTGGCGGGTTTACTGAAACGAGGCCTGAGTGCGCTTCGGGTATTGATGATTGATGAACCGGGGTAGTATCGCTCGAACAATAACTGTTCGAATATGGACGTAGCGGAAGTCGCCAAGACTTTCGGAATCCAGCCTGGTCGAAACTCTTGGCGAGTTCCGCTACGACAATTATTGATCGAGGGATCCTTAACGTATTCCAGAACCGTTCAGGGTTTTTCTAAGGGAGATTGCAATGCTGATAAATCGAAAACTGACAACCCGTGACTTCATGCGTTTAGCCATTGCTGCGCTCGCGCTTGTGCTCATGCACAACGTGTGCGGATCGAAAGTCTTCGCTCAGGCGGGCGATACTCTTGATGGTGCAGTTTGGCGTTTCAAAATCACACCGAAATTCCCGCGACAGGAGGCCGTCTTTGGTCAGTACAGGATCTCGGATTACCGAATCTTCATCAAAGACGACCCTAAGGACAAAGAATTCACCAGAGAAGTCGGCAAAGCGACTCCGCACCCTCGCACAAAAGTCACAACGGTTGTTTTTAAAGAACTGCGTGTCTTTGAAAAAAGCGAGGACGGAAGCAGGCCGCGAGTCTCCAAAGCTGTTACTGCTGGCGGTGCCAAAGTGAAGATGGACGAACCTTTCGAATGATCTGGTTTGTTCATCGACTCCGAAGGACGACATTGGGATTTCAAATGCTCGCGAATTAAAGAGTAGCCCGATCGTTCCCTTCGGCGAGCGGCAGAAACATGTCTGCCAAATAAGTAACGCCGCCGAAGGAATCCGACCTGAGACAGGTCGGACTACGTAGGCTGATCTGTCCTCAGATCTGCATCCTTCGGCTCGGTCAATTCACAATGGACCGCTCGGTTTGCAGACTCGCCGATGGTAAATCTCTCCTGCCGATCACCTTAACGCCAAATATCGATTTTCTATCCAGCGTAAGAATGTCAGAAACGGATTCCTCAATGAACCAGCCGTCGCCATCCGTAGATCCCGAAAAAGACCAGCGTCTCAACTCGGTTCTTGCAGAATATCTGAAACGTAAAGACGCCGGGAGGCCCGTGAACCAGAAGGCGCTGCTTGCTGCGTATCCGGATCTAACCGATGCTTTGCAATCCTGGTTTGACGGCGAAGCCCTGATGGCAGGAGGTGTTCTGGCAACGACTAAACCTGGCAAAGTGCCACCTCGCTCCAGTGTCCGAGAGACGATCCGGCCGAATGCTGTGGAATCGGACACCGCCTCTGAGTTTGCGCCCCGTATATTTGGTCGGTACCAGTTGCTCCGACCGCTGGGCGAAGGCGCGATGGGAAGTGTGTTTCTGGCAAAGGACACGACGCTTGATCGCCAGGTTGCGTTGAAAGTTCCAAAGTCCGAAGGCACGGGCAATGCCGAGTTCATGCAGCGATTTACGCGTGAAGCCAAAGCTGCCGCAGCATTAAAACACCCGAATATTTGCAGTGTCTATGACGCCGGTGAACACGAAGGAACTGCATGGGGTGCGCGACAAATAGCAGTTTTGGGGAAATTTGGTCTATTCGATTCGGTTGGTTTTTGTTCCATTACGTCGATACCACACCCGAATTCAGGAGGGATCCGATGGGAACGAGAACTCTGGGCGAAATGACGACGCCGACGAAGAA
>Ga0105053_10000734_pt1 | contig 52669 bp, 45 predicted proteins | sample BON01_FD_78093 | JGI IMG/M metagenome (GOLD analysis project Ga0105053, IMG submission 78093) | Freshwater microbial communities from Lake Bonney liftoff mats and glacier meltwater in Antarctica - BON-01 | ecosystem: Environmental > Aquatic > Freshwater > Ice > Glacier meltwater | place: Lake...
AGGAAACCGACTAGTAAGGCGAGGGCAGAGCCGTTGTCTTTGAAAAACCAGAAGATTTTTTGCTGGGCATTGGGCTGCGAAATCATCCCCTTGGGCCAACCAACCGCCACGGTCAGTCCCTCGTAAGGCTGCAATCCCCGGGTTGTCTCAAATTCGACGGCCTGACCACTCAGAATTTGCGAACGTGCATTTTGAGCGGTGCTGCCGCTGGAACCGGTATAAAAAGCAGTGCGAAAATCAGCTGAATTGGTCGCTTCAGGCAATTGAATGCGAGCGCTGGCGTGGTCAATCGGAAACATCCAACCGTTGCCGGTGACATTCCAGTACAACTCATCGTAGGCATCAAAAAAACCGATCTGGCGAGTAGTTTGATAGTTCAATTGATAGGTGTATTGACCGGGGTTTAAGCGCACATCCTCGCTACCGATGTAGGTGCGCACGCCGTTCACCCGGGTATCGCTGTGCCAGGGTTCCGGCTTACCGTCCCGGGTGACGCTCAATACCTTAAAATCGACTTTGTAGTAATTGCCCTGCTTGTCGGTGTAGGAAGTTGGAAAGTCCCGGTAAATACCTCGTTGGATGTTATTGCCTTCGGCATTCACCCGGATGGTTTCACCAACGATAATACTGCCGTCCTGTTGAATCTTAACGTCCGAGTGGTAATCGAGTATTTTTTCAATGGCAAGGCTTGGACCGCCCAGGAGCAACAGCAAAAGCGTCAGGCATTGCAGCAGTTTAGAGGTTGACATCAGGTACAGCCCTTTGGCTGGCCAGTTCAATCTGAAAGAACTCGGCCTGTGAAAAATGGAATAAATTGGCGATGATATTCGAAGGAAAGCTTTGCACCGCGTTATTGTTGTCGCGGGCAGCGCCGTTGTAGTAGCGGCGGGCAAACTGCAGATGCTCTTCAACTTCGACCAGCGTACTGTGCAGTTGTTGAAAGCCTTCGCTGGCTTTCAGGTCCGGGTAATCTTCTGCGAGTAAAAACAACCGGGACAGGGATCGGGACAGGGCGGTTTCATGTTTGGCGCGGGTGGCCACCGCATCATCCGGATCTGATTCAGCATTGCTGCGAATTCTGGCGACATCCTCAAACACACTGGACTCATGTGCTGCGTAGCCTTTGACAACCTGCACCAGGTTGGGCACCAGTTCGGCACGTTTTTGCAGCTGTACATCTATGCCAGCCCAGGCTTCATTGACCAGATTTCGATGCTTGATCAGTTTGTTGTAGAAAACAACGCCCGCAATCAACAGGAGCGCAACCACGATAGTCGATGTAAACATTATTTCAACTCCTGATCAAGAATATCATGCTTTTGTAATATTTGAATGCAGTCAGCCAACTGCGAGCGGTAGTTTTTCCAGTTGCCGATAGAAGAGGTATAAACCGGTTTTCTTACCTGTACATTGCTGGCGGTTATCACAGCCCGGTCCTGCAAATGGGGTGTCAGCATGGTGTCGTCAAATGGAATCTGCAGGAAATCTGTTAGTTGCCGGGTTTGCGTTTCCAAATCGGTTACCAGTGATTCGTATTCCAGACGGTAAATCCTGTCAGGAAATAAGTCCTGCCAATGTTTCATTAAGCGCACATGGTCGACATATACCCGGGTAATCTGTTCAAGATTGAAGGCGAACCCCAGACCGGCGTGAAAATTCTGCATATAGCAGGACAAAATGGTATCCAGAGGGTGACGCTGACAATAAATGAACCTGGCTGACGGGAAAACCTGATGAATCAAACTGATACGGTCGAAATTCATGGGTGCCTTGTCGATGACAGCAGCGAATTTCTGGTGGTTTTTGGGCAGCGCATCGAGATACAGATCTGCTGCAGCATTCAGCGATTTCGACAGCTTCTGACTCTCTGCCGCATTGGCATAAGGGTTGACGCCCTGGCGATACAGACTGACTTCGATATGCTGCATGGTTTCCAGTTCGCCACAAGCCATGACTTGAGGGCTGGCGCTGAGGATTTGTTCGCACAATGAAGTTCCTGAGCGTGGCATACCGACAATAAACACCAGGTTCGAGCCGGCACTGCCTTCGGCTGGAACATAGTCCTTACCCGGAAGCGTCGCCGTGATCAGCGCATCTATGTGTGAGCTCCGGGCATCAGAATCGAATGGCCTGGTTTTTGACGTAAGTTGGTTGGCCTGATCAAACAATTCAAAGGCTTGCGCGTACTGCTTTTCACGACGATAAAGACTGGCCAGCGAAAACGTGGCAGTGCCGCGGTCAGCGGGGGCAGCGTTTGAGTTCCTAATTGTCTCAAGCATTTTAACACTTTCGCTATCAGCCAGTCGGTCGCCGCGAAGTTTGATCAAAGCGCTTAGTGCTTTGGCATTATCTGGTTGTAAAGCCACCGCTTTTTCGAGCGCAGATTGGGCGGCTTCAAACTCGCCCAAATCCATCAAAGTGGCACCCTGCAAATGCCAGCCAAGGGCAAAGTCGGGTTGGACCTGCAAACATCGATCGAGAATCCGCTGTGCCTGTGCATAGTCGCCACATTCGCGACTGAGCAGGGCGGTCTGGTATAAAACCGACGGCTCTCTGGGGGATAAACGAATGGCATCTTTTATGTGCCGCTTGACTTGCTTATTGAGTGACAAACCGCTGTAAATCCGGGCCGCATTGAGGTGCATGCCTGCGATATTTGGGTTCAACTTAATGGCTTTGCTGATGGCACTACCGGCCGCTTCGAGTTGCCCCATTGCCAGCAAAGACAATGCTTTCATGTTCAGCAGGTCATCGCGTGGCCCAAGTTGCTTCAGCAGTTGATCGCAACCTTTCATCGCCTGCGCGTATTCGCCACGCGTATAAGCTTGCTTGGCATTCTGAAAAATGGTTTGAACCTGATTCATAACATGTTGCTTGTCTTTAGCTTGTTTGTCTTTAGCTTGTCTGTTTTATTGGGCAGCAGCCTAATCTACTGCGATTTCGATTTTGGTAACACGCTGGAATCCACGCGGTAGTTTGTGGCCGCGCTTGGCACGCTCACCGACAAAGTTCTCCAGGTCCTTTTTACCCATACGCAAGTAGCGTTGACCCGCCCAAACCAGAATTTCCTGGCCCTCGGCGATCACCACCATGCCGACCATATGCTCGTCGCCTGATTTCAGACGCTTGGGTGGAATATTGATCAACTTGTTGCCTTTGCCTTTGGAGAGTTCCGGCAAATCGGCCAGTGGAAATGCCAGCAAATAACCGTCAGAAGTTGCACACACCACCGTATCAGCATCAGGGGACAGGATGACCGCCGGCTCTACAGGCGTCGATTCACCGGGCAGGCTTAACATTGCCTTACCGGCTTTCATGCGGCTGTGCAGATTGCTGGTTTCAGTAACGAAACCGTAGCCCCAGGAACTGGCGAGCACCAGTCTTTGCGTGGCGTCACCTGCGATGGCGTACATAAACTGGGCGCCATCCGGTAGTGTGAATTTACTGGTCAGCGGCTCACCCAAACTGCGTGCCGATGGCAATGTGTGGGCGTTGATGGCATATGCCCTGCCACTGGAATCGAGAAAAACAGCTTGCTGATTGCTACGTCCAACAGCGGAATGTTGGTACTCGTCACCCGCTTTGTAGCTGAGTGCAGCCGCATCAATATCGTGACCTTTGGCAGCCCGAACCCAGCCGGATTTGGACAACACAACAGTACAAGGCTCTGATGGAACCAGATCTTCTTCTTTCAATGCCTGTGCCGCTTCACGCTGGGTCAGTTGCGAGCGCCGCTCATCACCGTATTTCTCGGCATCTTCCAGCAATTCGGTTTTGACCAGCGTTTTCATGCGTTGTTTGGAGCCCAGCGTTGTTTCAAGTTTTTCGCGTTCCTTTGCCAGTTCATCCTGCTCGCCGCGAATCTTCATTTCTTCGAGCTTGGCCAGATTCCGCAGTTTCAATTCCAGCACTGCTTCCGCCTGCGTACCCGTAATGTCGAAATGACTCATCAGTACAGGTTTGGGCTCATCTTCAGTGCGGATGATGTGGATAACTTCATCAATATTCAGAAATGCGATCAACAAGCCTTCGAGGATGTGCAGGCGGTCAACAACCTGATCGAGCCGATATTCCAATCGCCGTTGCACAGTATCCAGCCGGAAGGCCAGCCACTGTTTAAGCAGTTCGCGTAAATTCAATACCTGCGGCTTGCCGTTGTTGCCGATGATATTCATGTTGACGCGATAGGTGCGCTCAAGATCGGTGGTCGCGAACAAATGATTGAGCAATTGCTCAGCATCTACGCGATTGGAGCGTGGCACGATGACCAGTCGCGTTGGATTTTCGTGATCAGATTCATCACGTAAGTCTTCCACCATCGGCAGTTTTTTGGCACGCATCTGCGCCGCGATCTGCTCCAGCACTTTGGCCGGTGAAGTCTGGTGGGGAAGGGCAGTAACAATGATATCGCTGTTTTCTTTTTCCCAGACAGCCCGCATGCGAACGGAACCATGGCCGGTTTCATAGATGGCTTGAATGTCTTCACGCGAGCTGATGATCTCAGCATCGGTCGGGTAATCCGGTGCCAGCACGTGTTCGCACAAATCTTGAACGGTGGCTTTGGGTTCTTCCAGCAAACGTATGCAGGCCGAGACCACCTCACGCAAATTGTGCGGCGGAATATCGGTCGCCATGCCCACAGCAATGCCGGTGGTGCCATTGAGCAGAATGTTGGGCAAACGTGCTGGCAGTAACACGGGTTCTTTGAGGGTTGCATCAAAGTTCGGCGCCCAGTCAACCGTACCCATAGCCAGTTCTTGTAACAGCGTTTTGGCATAGGGCGACATACGCGATTCTGTGTAGCGCATGGCGGCAAACGATTTGGGGTCATCCGGTGAACCGAAATTACCCTGTCCATCAATCAACGGATAGCGATAGGAAAATGGCTGTGCCATCAAAACCATCGCTTCATAACAGGCAGAATCGCCGTGCGGATGGAATTTACCCAGCACATCACCCACTGTACGGGCGGATTTTTTGTGCTTGGAGACTGAACTTAAGCCCAGTTCGCTCATGGCGTAAATAATGCGTCGCTGCACCGGCTTCAGGCCGTCACCGACATGTGGTAAGGCGCGATCCAGCACCACGTACATGGAGTAGTCCAGATAGGCCTTTTCGGCATATTCCCGTAGCGGGATACGTTCGTGTTCGGAGAAGCTTTGTGTGATTTCGTTCATTTACTAATAAACCCAATTGTTATGCGCCAAAGGCAATCTTTTCAGAAGCTCTCTGCGCTCTCGCCAATCTGGCAAGTATTTATACATGTATGTTTTAAAGCGCTCATTATGCTTGCGCTCAAGTAGATGTACCAGTTCATGAACGCAATTATCATTCCAGGCTAGCTGTCTCTACGTTATAAACAATATCGGCAATCGAGCCATCTTGAATACGCTCAACAACTTCATTGATTACCTGCAGTGGTACCAAAAACCATTCTTTAGGTTTAACAGGGTTGCCGAAGCGATCGTCGATTGTGAGGTCTAGCTGTGCGGAGCTGAAAACACGATGAAAGAGGTTTTCCAGTTTAGTACGGTTGATGTTGTGTAGCGTGTAGGTGGCAACAGTTTCTACCTCAGCGAGCAGATAGGTCGCATCCTTTTTAGCGTTGGCAATGCGTGTTTCAACTTTGCCGCCGGTAACGCCAATTTTATGAATTAACTCGCGATGCTCCACTACAAAAGGATGATTGGATTGGCTGCGCAGGACGTAGATTGTGCCACTTTCAATATCATCGACTTCTGCGCTGTTACCAAACAATGGCCCCATATCTGTTGCGGTAATACGCCGGCTGGTTTCATCTTTATACAGTGCACGTACCAAAGATAATCGAAGCATATTGCTTTGCGTTCCATTGGAGAAAATCACCCGCAAACGCGCATCTTTCTTGCCTTGTGGCGAATCGAAATCTTCGCCTTCTTCGGCTACATACGCCGTTTGACCGGCAAGAATAAACCAGTGCCCCACTTCAATGCTGGCGTTATTGCCGAAGCGACGCGTTTCACGCACAGCTGATTTAAGCTCTCGTTCTATTTGCTCGAATAAGGGCTGAAACAGTTCAAAATCTTCACATTTTTCCCGGTAAGCAATATCTTCTGCAGCACGCTTTTCAGCCGTTGAGCGTACATGACGTAACACGGTAATATCGTTTTCATTGGTTTGTGATTGGGCAAGGCCAAGCTCGGCTAGTAAAGTATCCGCATCCATGGCGTGTATATCCGTGGGGATAGCGGTATTGGCGCTTAACAAGCCATGCTGATCCATCTCAGCCAACAGGGTTTTAGCTTCAAGCAGCTTGCGTAGTTGCGCTAAACGAACAGCGTATAAGCGCTCAAAAATATCGAGGTCCTCACCCTGGCGTGGAGCATATTTATGCGTATTGTAGAAACGAATAATATCTTCAAAGCCTGCGATAATTCGCGCTTCACGTGGGGTGTGAGTAACTGCCTTTGGTGGTGCAATCTCTACACCCAATGCGGCTAATAACGCATCGTCATCCATTGTTGCCATTACTGTTCCACCCTATGTTTGTTCTGTGGATGCTTGCGCACGATAGCGTGCGAATGCTGCTACACCTTCAGCCATGCGTTGCTCCCATGGGTCGGCGGAGTTCACCGTTGGCAAACGCCCGCGCTCTTCTTTGAACTGTAAGGCGCGCATGGCAAGTTCACGTGCTTCATCTTCCGGGATGCTGATTTTTTTGGCAGCAATGCTGGCTTGTATTTGCTGCAGCGATTTCGCATCCATCGCTTTGCCCAATATGGCGTAAGCTGCATCAAAGGGGTTGATACGATCTATTAAGTCAATATCAAGCTCGCGCACGTTAATAAACTTACGCACGCCATCCAAAAGCGCGGTACTGCCTTGTGCGGTATCGGTAGCATTCACATCGATATCTCCTAATGCCAGCTTTGCTTGTTGGGTAATATTCATCGCGGCAATGGCATGTTGGCGAATAGTTTCCTGGTCTGTAGCGCTTAGCTCGGGATAGCGATCACGGACGATTTTACCCATACGTAATTGAGTTAGCTCTTCAGGTAAAGTATTTTCCTGGTCGAATAGGCCGCGCTCTAATGCCGTTTTATCTTGCAAAAAACCAGTCACCACCTCGTTCAGGTCTTCTTTACAAATGCGTGCCGCTTCGGGCGTTTTTGGCGTATTTAAACCGTTGATTTCAAGGTGGAACTGTCCTGTAGTTTCATTCACACCCACATTAGTGATGCCGGGTTGGTAGCCCTCAGGCCCGTAATTAAAGCCTTCCTGTGGACCAAGGTTTTTCGGGGTAAACTCATAACGTGGTGCAAGCACCTGCTCCATCAGCAAACTTGCAGAGATGGCTTTCAGCATATCGTTTACAGCTTCCGAAACAGCCGATTGGTCAGCTGCGGGCTCGGCTATTAAATTGGTAAAGCGTGATTTTTCTTTGCCCTCGGCATCACGTGTGGCGCGGCCAATAATTTGTACGATTTCCGTCAAACTGCTGCGATAACCGACTGTTAAGGCGTGCTCGCACCAAATCCAATCAAAACCTTCTTTTGCCATACCTAAAGCGATGATCACATCCACATGATCGCGGTTATTTTTTTGCGCGGGATCTTTCAATGCGGTTAGAATAAAAGTACGTTTAGCAGCATCGCTATCATCAACCAAATCGGCAACTTTAAGAATACGTCCATCTTTGGCTTTGATCAGATGAAAACCAGTTGCAGGGTCAACACCTTGCCATGCGCCAAGGCCGCTCATAATCTCATTGACTTCGCGCTCCTTATCTTTAAGGCTTTCACGCGCGTTGACATTGGGGATGTGAACAATGGTTTTCAGTGAAGGATCAAGCACCTTAGCGATAGCATCGACATAACGGCCTGTATAGAAAAAGTAGCCGATATCTAAAGATTTTAGCCAGCGATAGCCGTTAAGCTGCTCGTAGTAGGTGTATGTAATGGTCTCAAACTTACTTTCATCAACGGTCGATAATACTGCTTCACTGTCACCACGAAAGTACGAGCCGGTCATTGCTACAACATGCACTTTATCGCGATCTAAAAATTCACCCAGCTGGCTGCCCAGCTTGTTATCGGGGTTAGCTGATACGTGATGGAACTCATCAATGGCAATTAAACGATCATCAAAAGCCTCAACGCGTAGCTCATCAACGGCAAAGCGGAAGGTTGCGTGGGTACATATTAGTACCTGATCGTCGCTGGCCAGGAATTTTTGTACTGTCTCAACTTTAGATTTAGCCACACGCGGCTCATCAATCCCCGGGGCGTTACACAGATTCCATTGTGGCTCGACCTGCCAATCCCAATGAAAACCAAACTCACGTAAGGGTTCATTGGCAAAGCTGCTGCCGATCGAGCGCTCTGGTACAACAACGACGGCCTGCTTCAGCCCTTGGTTATTGACTTTATCCAGCGCAATAAACATCAAAGCCCGCGACTTGCCGGATGCCGGCGGTGATTTGATCAGCAAATACTGCTCACCTCGCTTAGCATAAGCACGCTCCTGCATTGCCCGCATACCCAATGCGTTGGATTTGCTGGACACGCCGGTATGGGCAGTTGAAATCGAAACGGCTGGAATGGTGTAGTTATTGGTTGGATTGGTCATGTTCTCTACTTATCAGTTTTTTTGTTCGACTGTTTGAGGTCCTGTTCTAATTGTTCAATTTCCTTTAAATCCGCCGCATCAGCAGCTTTGGCCTCGGAGGTCCGGCGATTTTGGTCGAAATCCTCATAACGATCCTGGACAGTTTTCTGCATGTTCTCATGGCTTACAGAGCCAGCACCCTCGAGAATGCGCTGGTCGTTGAAAGCCAACATCTTATCGACGTTATTACGCCAGAAGTCGAGAGTCAGTTCCTTTTGTTGCTTGAGTCGTAACTCGGCCTGCTCAAGAAATATCACTACCAAGCGGTTGAGGGTATCGATTTCATCGTTACTTAGATAATTTTTGGCGATAATGACATCCTGCTTACGCACACGCGAACCACTCCAACTGGTTAATGCCATATTGGGCTGACCGGGGTCTGATCTTTTTAAAACCAGCTCTGCCGCCGTATTGCCGGTGGTTGCGTATAGCAACTTGTTCTGCACTTCCGCAAAGAACAGCGCGGTGTCTTTTTCACGGGATTGGTAGTCGGAGCTTAGGGCAAAGAGATCGCGTACTTTTTGATAAAAGCGTTTCTCAGAGGCTCTAATCTCACGGATACGCTCCAGTAATTCATCGAAGTAATCCCAACCAACAGGGTTCTTCAAGCGCTCATCGTCTATGACGAATCCTTTACGCAGAAATTCTTTTAAGTGAGTGCTGGCCCACTGACGAAATTGCACACCGCGTGGCGAACGTACGCGGTAACCGATGGCTAAAATCAGATCAAGATTATAATAAATCAGCTTGCGTTGAACCTGTCGGCCACCCTCGGTTTGAACTGTCAAGGAATCCTTGACAGTTGCCTCTAAGATTAGCTCTTTGTCTTCGAGAATGTTTTTCGCATGCAGGGAAACGTTCTGTTTGGTGGTCTGAAACAGTTCAGCGATTTCCATTTGGCTTAGCCAAATACTGTCAGTTTCTACACGTAAGTCGAGCCGGGTTTTGCCGTCATCTGATGTGTACAGTATGAGTTCGCTCACGCTTTCGTACTCCGTGTGGGCTTGGCTTTCTCAGTTGCGATCATTTTTGTGTAAAGATCGAACAGCTTTTCTAAGCGTTCGGTGTCGTTTTTAAAACGACGGCCTATAAAGATACGTTCCAGCACTTCGTCGTTTTGCTCATGCGCCAGGCGTAAGTTATCAGGCATTTTTTCTGGATTGTATAAATCCGCAATGGTGGCGGGGAAGTGCGCTTCACGGGCGAGTAAGATGTTTTCTGCACAGGCGGTTAAGTCGGCTTTGTTTTGTTCGGTTAGCAAAGGTACTGGGAAAGTGTTCCAGCCTAGTGTATTAGTGTAGGAGTAATCAGTTCGCATTCTTGCGCAGACAGTTGCCACCCAAGCTAAATTTAACTTTGAACATATGATCGCAAGTGGCCAAAGCGCATTTCCTGAAAGTGTAAAAGCCTTATTAGATACAACTGTACCGCCAGCTAATAAGCCAGCAGGAAGATAAGGGCGGCTCTCAGAGCTTATGACAGGAACACATATTGTAGGGCTTGATGGTAATGGTTTTCTTTCATCAAATCTGTGGGGCCAGCTAGCGGCTTTTACTGTTGCAGCTTTCTTACTTGCTTGTCTAAATTTACACACTTGATCAACTCGAACCTTTATTTCAGGAATTTCGAGCGCCTTTTTTATAGCATTATTCTCGATCCAAATACAGAATCTTCGTGTTCCAGAAATCAACTCTCTTGAGCCAATGAAAGGCCTTATAAAGGTATCAGCATCATCTTTTGTGAGTCCTAGTGATAAAATCTCATTTGACTCTAGAAGTAAATGACCGCCATCAGTTGGTGAGTTACCTCTTGTCATTTCAGGAAGTGAGGCGAGGCTTTTTGACCTCGGTTCAACTATCACGTTTTTACCTGCGATTAAGTAGGGGTTGATGTTCTCTGTTTCCTTAACGATGGATGAGCCGTCATCTGATATAGATGTAAGTCTTCGGATCTTTCCTGTCATGCTTGATATTCCAACAATCACAACAGTAACACCAGCATTATGGCTAGCTAAGTTTGTCCATCTAAAACTTGTATGTGCAAAAGAGATTTCGCTGCCTGTTTGAAATATCTCTGGCCAGAGAGCTGACACTTGCTGTCCCTGACAGATTGAATTAGTTGATACAAATGCCGCTGTTCCTGCTGTTTTCGTACCGTAGTCAGCAGCTTTCATAAACCATCCTGCTACATAGTCTAGTGATTTCCAGTTTTTAGTACGCGCATCAAAAATGGCTGCTAAGTCAGACTTTTGCTCAGCTGACTGCCACTTACTTCCTAAGTAGGGAGGATTACTACAAATGTAGGTTTCACCGCCTTCGTTATCAAAGTCGATTTCTGTTTGATCCAGCGGGGTATTGAATAGATCATCACTCAGCAGTTTAACGCCCGTACCTGTCGGAGGGCAGATACGCAGCCAGTCTAATCGCAAGGCATTGCCACAAACAATCCAGTTTTCTGCACTTAACGGTAAAAACTCCGCCAGCGCATCTTGCTGGCCACGGTATTGCACATCGCATTGATATTCGGCGATAATCAGAGCCAATCGTGCAATTTCTGCAGGAAAGTCATTAATCTCAATACCGCGAAAGTTGGTGAGCGGTATGGCCGATTTACTATGTTCCTCGATACGAAGCCGGTTAATTTCTGCTTCTATCTCACGCATTTGCTTGTAGGCAATCACTAAAAAATTACCCGAACCGCAGGCAGGGTCGAATACGCGGATGCAGCTCATGCGCTTGCGTAGGTTGAGTAACTTACGTGCATTGTCGCCAGCGTCAGCCAGTTGCTGGCGTAAATCGTCCAAAAACAATGGGTTTAGCACTTTAAGGATATTCGGCACGCTGGTGTAGTGCATGCCCAAAGCGCCGCGTTCGTCATCATCGGCCACGGCTTGAATCATACTGCCGAAAATATCGGGGTTAATGTGCTTCCAGTTCAAGTTGCCAGCGTGTATTAAGTAGGTGCGTGACATGCGCGAGAAGCGCGGCACGGAGATAGTGCCCGAAAATAAGCCGCCATTGACATAAGGGAAGCGCGCAGCCCAAGCAGGTAAGCGTGGCTCTGCACTGGCTCTGTCTGCCAGCTTAATATTCATGGTATTGAAAATAGTTTGCAGCACAACATCGGTGTTAGAACCGTCACGTTCACTGACCTGGTCAACTGTTTTAGTGAAGAAATTGTCGCCTGCAAAAATATCAGTATCTTCAGCGAAAAAACAGAAAATCAAACGCGCCATAAAGTGGTTCATGTCACTGCGGCGGTCTTCTGATGCCCATTCCGGGTTTTCATTTAGCAGCTCTACATACAGCTTGTTCAAACGCCCTGTGGCGCGCACATCAATGGGGTTATCTTTAATTTCTTTGAGTGTGGAAATACCGGCTAGCGGCAAAAAAAAGCCAAAGTGGTCAGGGAACTTTGCATAATCGCAGGCAATGGTTTCGCCACTGTTCAGGTCTTCCGCTTCCAGCGTTAAGCCATCGGTGGCCAGGACAAATTTGGCTTTGGCTTTACTGCTTGCAGGGCTTTTCGCAAGGCTGTTGAGGGTTTCACCTACGGTATTGGCAGCGCACACCGCAATGTGAATATTATTGCGTTGGAGTACGCCATTGGGGATATCAGAGGTGTTGCTATTGCCGGTACGCAAGCGTTTTAGCGTTATTTCTTTATTTCCGAACGCTACCAAAAACTCAAACGCAAACTCCTCAGCATCAAAGGCTTGGAGCACAAGGTCAGATAGGGCAGCTTCAATTTCTACGGCGTTCATGGTGTACCAATGGTTACATTTTTAGACATCGTCTCCCCTTTACTCTACGCCAGCCTATCCACTTACGAAGGAATCAACATAAGGCGCCATCACCGCTTGTACCCGACACACCCTTGCCATATCCATCAACTCTGGAATGCTGGTGCGGCGCTGCTGCAACGCTTCTTTCAGTGCCTCCAACACCACATCTAGCCCGAGCCGGTTGCGGAACTTGAAACAATCTGCCACCGTTTTGGTCACCGAGTATACGCGCACTTTGCCACCTTCAAGTATGTGTTCCTCTATACCTTGCGTAAATGCACTGCCTGAAAAATGTACGAATTGAACAGGTGGATAATCTACCACGGGACGATAAGCACTTTTTGGCAAGGCCAACCATACATCTGCCGGTAGCTGCGTACCAAGTTGATGAAACGCCAGCGCAGACAGCAAGCACAATACCCCTTGCGGCGCTGCTCGCGTTGCCATCACCCAGCTATCGGCTGCATCAAAATGGGAAGTCAGTTGGTAGTGGCCACGCTGAACACGTTGCACTTCACCCTGTTTGATCAGGGTCTGCAGTGTTCGAAATAGCGTAGATTTTGGCAACTCCAGTTTGCCAAGCTCGTTTATAGACAGTACATGCCCGCTGGACAATATTTTCCGAACAGCTTGAGTAGATGACATTAAGATAAATCTCGTTACATATTTATATCTAACTAGATTAGTCTTAAAGCAGTCATTTTTCAAGTGGTTGTGAATATGGTCAGATGTCAGACGCTGGCAAGGTCGCCCTTATCTTCCAGCCAGATTTTACGATCTGAGGCACGCTTTTTACCCAGCAGCATGTCCATCATCTTGTTGGTCTCGTCTTCATCATCGATGGTCAGTTGCACCAACCTGCGGGTATCCGGATCAATGGTACTTTCACGCAGTTGCAGCGGGTTCATTTCACCCAGGCCTTTGAAACGGGTTTCGGAGATTTTGCCTTTCTTTTTTTCCGCTGCGATCAGATCATAAATAGCCTGACGTTCTTCGGCGTCCAGCGCGTAGTGGGTTTCTTTGCCGACATCGATACGGTACAGCGGCGGCATCGCAACAAACACGTGGCCGGTTTCGACCAAGGCGTGAAAATGTTTCAGAAACAGGGCGCATAGCAGGGTAGCGATGTGCAGGCCGTCAGAATCAGCATCCGCCAGAATGATAACCTTGCCATAGCGCAATTCGTTGATGATGTCTGAGCCGGGGTCAACACCAATGGCGACAGAAATATCATGTACTTCCTGGTTGGACAAAACCGCATCAGATTCAACTTCCCAGGTATTCAGAATCTTGCCACGTAAAGGCAAGATAGCCTGATACTCTCGGGTGCGCGCCTGTTTGGCTGAGCCACCCGCGGAATCACCTTCCACCAGAAACAGCTCGGTTAACGCCAGGTCCTGAGAACTGCAATCGGCCAGTTTTCCGGGCAGCGCAGGGCCTGATGTGACCTTCTTACGCACTACCTGGCGGTTTTTCTTCATGCGTTTCTGCGCATTGGTAATCGCCAGCATGGCAATCGCTTCGCCATCGTTGACGTTACGATTCAACCACAGGCTGAAAGCATCTTTAACGATACCTGACACAAAAGTGGCGGTCGCTCTGGATGACAAGCGTTCTTTGGTCTGGCCGCTGAACTGTGGGTCGGTCATTTTGACCGACAGGATGTAGGCAATTTTGTCCCAGATATCATCGGGCGCCAGACGTACGCCACGTGGTAGCAGATTGTGCATTTCGCAAAATTCGCGCAGCGCATCGACCATGCCGGTGCGCAGCCCATTAACATGGGTGCCGCCTTGCGCTGTCGGAATAAGATTTACATAGCTTTCCTGCAGTACGCCGCCTTCCGGCAGCCAGCAAACTGCCCAGCTGACTTCTGAGTCAGTGCCTTTTAATTCACCTGTAAACGGCTTCTCGGGCAGTTGTTCAATGCCAGCCAGTTCGCTGCTTAAATAATCTTCCAGGCCCTGATTAAACTGCCATTCTTCTTTCTCACCGGTTTTTGCCTTGCACAGGGTCATGTGCAACCCGGGGCAGAGCACCGCTTTGGCACGCAATAAATGGCGTAACTGTTTGAAGGCTATTTTGGGTGTATCAAAATATTTCGGGTCCGGGGAAAAACGAATGCGGGTGCCGGTATTGCGCTGTCCAACTGAACTAACAACGACCAGGTCAGAGACTTTATCGCCATTCTCGAACTTCATGTGGTATTCATCACCACCGCGTTTAATCCAGACATCCAGATCGGTGGACAGGGCGTTGACCACTGACACACCCACGCCGTGCAGGCCGCCCGCAAATTTGTAGTTGTCGTTGGAGAATTTACCGCCGGCGTGCAGACGGGTCATGACCAGTTCAACGCCGGGAATTCCGTGCTCGGGGTGAATGTCTACCGGCATGCCCCGGCCGTTATCGGATACTTCTATAGAGCCGTCCTCGTGCATAACAACATCGATGCTGGTGCAGTGCCCCCCCAGCGCCTCATCCACACTGTTGTCGACAACTTCCTGAATTAGATGATTGGGGTGAGAGGTATCCGTGTACATACCCGGACGGCGTTGCACAGGCTCGAGGCCGGACAGGACTTCAATGTCTTGCGCCTGATATTGATTAGTCATTGAATAGTATGATCCACCTTGGGTTTAGTCTTTCTTGCCGCCGAAGCTGAATCCCGCTGTCCATGTCAGAGCTGCACCGCCGAGGATTTGAATCTCGGAAAACACACGTTTATAGCGAACTCCGAAAGACGGCACAATAGCAGGCGCTATTCCATATTCGTTGAACGGAATTTTGTCTTCATAAGGGTCTTTGTAGCCGTGCAACAAGCCGCCGGTCACTTTTACATAAGCCCAGTGTGTTCCGAACAGATCCCAGGAATAGCCGGCATACACATATTGGCTGGGCTGACCAAAAGAATTGTCAAGCCAGGCGAAGCCATAGCTCCACTTTTTAGTTGTTTCAAACTCAAAGTTGATCAGCTTCTGATGGTTATTATGATCCGGGTTTTTACTCCAGTGGTGAGTATATAACGAAGTCCGGAAACGCCATTCCTGAATTTCCATGGTAAAGCCAGTAATTGCCGATGACAGTAAATAGCCGCCTAACAGCAGGCAAAATAACCATTTTACCGACCGGCTGGAGCAGCGGGCAGAAGCCGAATTAAGAGCATTCATGTTGTGATCACATCGTGTTCAGATAAGCTGATCTTTTTATCACACATTGCAATTGCCATAAAGCAGAAACGTTTTTATTAGTGTTTTCGGGGTCGCCATTAGTGTCGCCGGTCAGTATAATGATCTTCCAGAATTCATACGTATTAATTCATACTTATTTTGGCATACGTATTTCGGCAAGCTCACAAATTACAGGTTCTGGCATGACTTCATTCGTTTTTGTTACTGGTGGCGTGGTTTCTTCCCTTGGCAAGGGTTTATCCGCAGCATCACTGGCCGCTGTTCTGGAAACACGTGGTGTAAAAGTCACGCTGGCCAAACTCGACCCCTATATAAACGTTGACCCGGGCACCATGAGCCCGTTTCAGCATGGTGAGGTTTACGTCACTGAAGATGGTGCCGAAACCGATCTCGATCTGGGGCATTACGAGCGCTTTGTCAGCACCCGCATGTCGCAGCTCAACAATTTCACCACCGGCCGAATTTATAACAATGTAATCGCACGTGAGCGACGAGGCGATTATCTCGGTGGCACGGTGCAGGTGATTCCGCATATCACCGATGAAATCAAAAAACACATCTGCCGCGCGGCCGAAGGTTACGATGTCGCCATGATCGAAATTGGTGGCACGGTAGGTGACATCGAATCACTGCCGTTTCTGGAGGCAATTCGTCAGTTGGGCGTTGAATATGGTGACAAGGCCATGTTTATGCACTTGACGTTGGTGCCTTATCTGAAGGCCGCCCAGGAACTCAAAACCAAGCCAACTCAGCACTCGGTTAAAGAATTGCGCTCAATCGGTATTATGGCTGACGTCATTTTAGCGCGTTGTGAGCAGGAGATTCCGGCCGATGATCTGGCCAAAATCGCGCTGTTCACCAATGTGCCTAAAAATGCAGTTATTACCGCCCTGGATGCGCGAGAAAGCATTTACGAGATTCCGATTCTGCTGCACGAAAAAGGCCTCGATCAGATTATTGTCGATAAATTGGGCCTTAAGGCTGGCGTGGCCGACTTGTCGCGTTGGGTTGAGGTGCTAGACCGGCTGACCAATACCAAGCACGAAGTGACCGTGGCGATGGTTGGCAAATATGTCGAGCATTCTGATGCCTACAAGTCTTTAACCGAGGCATTGGTTCATGGTGGATTACGTCACCGTATCAAGGTCAATATCCGCTACATCGAGTCGGAGCAGGTTGAACAGGAAGGTATTGATTGTCTGGGTGATGTCGATGCGATTCTGGTGCCCGGCGGCTTTGGTGAACGCGGTTTTGAAGGCAAAGTCACTACCATTAAACACGCGCGTGAGAACGGCATTCCGTATCTCGGCATTTGCTTTGGTATGCAAGCAGCAGTGGTTGAATTCGCTCGCAATGTTTGCGGCCTGAAAGATGCCAATAGCACGGAAATCAATAAGAACACGTCGGACCCGGTAATCGGTTTGATCACTGAATGGCTGGATGCATCCGGCTCGGTTGAAACCCGTTCGGAAGAATCGGATCTGGGTGGCACCATGCGTCTGGGCGGCCAACGTTGCCGCTTACGGCCGGGTTCTTTGGCTCATCAGGTTTATGCTGATGACATCATCAAAGAGCGTCACCGCCACCGTTATGAATTCAATAATCGTTACCGTGACGTGCTGCAGAAGAACGGCATGTTGCTGTCCGGGCATTCTATGGATGAAACGCTGGTAGAGATCGTCGAGATACCCGATCACCCCTGGTTTATCGGTTGCCAGTTCCATCCCGAATTTACCTCATCACCGCGTGATGGGCACCCGCTGTTTACCGGCTTTATTGAAGCTGCCCTGAAAGCCCAGCAAGGTTTGTTGCCAGAACAGGTAGCGCAACTATGAAACTCTGTGGCGTTGAGGTCGGACTGGATCAGCCCTTTTTTCTGATTGCCGGTCCGTGTGCGATCGAATCTGAAGCGCTAGCCTTATCGACGGCACAAATTCTTAAAGATATTACTGCTCGTCTCGGCATTCATTTTATTTACAAGTCGTCTTTTGACAAAGCTAACCGGTCCTCGATTGACAGTTATCGCGGTTTGGGCATGCATGAAGGCCTGCGCATACTGCAGAAAGTTAAAGACGAAATCGGCGTGCCGGTGCTAACCGATGTACACGAAGATACCGATGTGAAAGCGGTCGCAGAGGTCGTTGATGTGTTGCAGACGCCTGCGTTTTTATGCCGCCAGACCAATTACATTACCCGCGTATGCGAAACCGGTCTGCCGGTGAACATCAAAAAAGGTCAATTCCTTTCGCCCTGGGAAATGAAGAACGTTTCTACCAAGGCCAAAAGTACCGGCAACCAGAACATCATGGTATGTGAACGTGGCGCATCCTTCGGTTACAACAACCTGGTGTCGGACATGCGCTCACTGGCGATTATGCGTGATACCGGCTGTCCAGTCGTATTTGACGGCACACATTCTGTGCAGCTGCCGGGTGGGCAGGGAACCTCTTCCGGTGGTCAGCGCGAATTTATTCCGGTGCTGGCCCGGGCGGCAATTGCAGTGGGCGTTTCCGGCCTGTTTATGGAAACCCATCCTGATCCGGCCAATGCCAAAAGTGACGGCCCGAATGCCTGGCCGCTGGACCGGATGGAAGAATTGCTGATCACGCTGAAACACCTGGATACTGCAACCAAATCTTTTCCGATGCTGGAATCTGAGGTTAACTGATTCCGTACGTATTTAATCGCTAACCTGAGAGAGCCTGATTCATGACACGTATTAAATCCGTTCACGCCCGCCAGATTCTGGATTCACGCGGCAATCCGACACTCGAAGCTGAGATTACACTACAATCCGGTGCTTTCGGCCGGGCGGCTGTTCCATCCGGCGCCTCTACTGGTGCGCGTGAAGCGATTGAGCTACGCGACGGTGATGCGTCCAGGTATGGTGGCAAAGGTGTTCTCAAGGCAGTTGCCAACGTTAATGGAGAAATTGCCACGACCTTGAACAATCTCGATGTTATGGACCAGCAGGTGATTGACGAGTTACTGATTAAACTCGACGGTACTGAAAACAAATCAAGACTGGGTGCGAATGCATTGCTGGGTGTATCACTTGCCTTTGCCCACGCGATGGCCGCTGAGCACAACCAACCTTTATGGTCCTGGTTGGGTAACGGGCGAAGCTTGGAATTGCCTGTGCCCATGATGAACATACTCAATGGCGGCGCGCATGCGGATAACAGCGTCGATATCCAGGAATTTATGGTTTTGCCGGTGGGTGTAGGCAGCTTTTCAGAAGCATTGCGTTGCGGTGCCGAGATTTTCCATGCCTTGAAAAGTGTGCTCTCAAAACAAGGGCTGTCGACCGCAGTAGGCGATGAAGGCGGTTTTGCTCCTGACCTTCCCTCCAATGAGGCTGCGATTGAAGTCATTCTTCAGGCCGTTGAAACAGCGGGTTACAAAATTGGCAGTGAAGTTTATCTGGGCGTGGATGCGGCAGCGTCCGAGTTCTACCGTGATGGCCGCTATCATTTTGCATCTGAAGGTCGCTCATTCAGTTCCCAGGAGTTTGCCGAATTTCTGGACGGTTGGTTGGATAATTACCCGATCATCAGTATCGAAGACGGCCTGGCCGAAGATGACTGGGACGGTTGGGCGATCCACTCGAAACTATCCGGTTCACGCTGCCAGTTGGTAGGGGACGATTTATTCGTCACCAACACCAAAATATTCTCCCGCGGTATCGAAGAAAACATCGCCAATTCAATTTTGATCAAGCTAAACCAGATCGGCACGCTGACAGAAACCCTGAATGCCATCAACATGGCGGCTGATGCCGGTTACTCGGCGGTGATTTCTCATCGTTCCGGTGAAACTGAAGACACCACGATTGCTGATCTTGCAGTGGCAACTTCTGCTACCCAGATCAAAACCGGCTCGTTGTGCCGTTCAGACCGGGTTGCCAAATACAACCAGTTGCTGCGAATTGAAGAAGCATTGGGTGGCACTGCCAGTTACGCAGGCAGAGGTGCTTTCAAAGTACTCTAGTTGCTTATGAGATCCTAAAATGCGCATCGTAATCCTGATCCTGATTGTTTTGCTGGCATTGTTGCAATTCAAGCTGTGGTTCGGGAGTGGTGGCTGGACCGAAGTTCAGCGCCTGGAAGAGCGGGTTGAGCAGCAACAGCTGCAAAATGCTGATATGTTGCAACGCAATGCCGAGTTGCAAGCCGAGGTCATTGATCTTCGTGAAAAACTGGATGCGGTGGAAGAGCGTGCACGCCAGGAATTGGGATTGATCAAGCCGGCTGAAGAATTCTATCAGGTGGTGCCGCCCCCGCCCGAAAGCGAGATTCCTGATTCTGACCAGGGAGATGGGCGATGAGCAACCCCCTGGTTCATGGCTTGATTCCAGCTGCCGGTAGCGGCGTACGGTTTGACGGTACCCTATTGAAGCAATATCAGCTGATCGCCGGCAAGTCGGTTCTATTGCGTTCGATCGAAGCATTACATTTTCACCCGATGGTGTCTGATGTGACTGTCATTTTGTCGGCTGATGACAAACAGTTTGTACATGCGGTTGACGGTCTGGCTGCTGAAGTTAATACCGCTATCGGTGGTAACAGCAGAGCGCAGTCTGTGCTTAATGGCCTGAGCTATCTCGCCGACCGTTATGCAAGTTCGGATTGGGTATTGGTGCATGACGCGGCACGGCCCTGCCTATCACGTGACAGTCTGGACCTCCTGCTTGAAGCAGGCTTGAATTCAGATGATGGTGCCATTTTGGCTTTGCCGGTGGCAGATACTTTGAAGCGTTCCGGGACGGAAGATCAGATTCTGGAAACCGTTAACAGAGAGCACTTGTGGGCAGCGCAAACGCCGCAATTGTTTCGCTTGGGGGCATTGATGGAGGCGTTGAAGTCGGCGCAACACAAAGGCTTGAATATTACAGATGAAGCATCTGCAATGGAATTTAGCGGTGCCCGGCCGAAGTTGGTAATGGGTACTGCTGGCAATATAAAAATCACCTGGCCGGGTGACCTGCAAATGGCAGAAGCCATATTGTCAATTGGGCAAGCCGGGGTAATTGGGCAAGCCGGGTTAATTGGGCAAGCCGGGCAAATCGGAAAAGCGGGGAAAACCGGGAAAGTGGCCGTCGCCAGAAAAGGAAAATCATCTTGAAAATGAGAATCGGCCAGGGCATCGATGTACACGCCTTTTGTGATGGCGACTTCGTCATGCTGGGTGGAGAAAAAATCACGCACAGCCATGCGCTGGCCGCACATTCTGATGGCGATGTCGTTTTACATGCGCTCTGTGATGGCATTCTGGGTGCTGCGGCATTGGGTGATATCGGCAAGCACTTTCCGCCGTCTGACCCGCAATGGGCCGGTGCGGACAGCCGTGAATTGTTACGGCAGGTGTATCTGCTTTTGCGGCAGGAAGGATGGTTGGTGGCCAACGCGGACATTACGATTATATGTGAGCAGCCCAAAATTTCCCCGCACGCTGACAACATGCAAGCGAATATCGCCAATATTCTTGAAGTAGATCGTAAAGACATTTCAATCAAGGCAACTACCACAGAAGGTCTGGGTTTTTGCGGCCGCGGCGAAGGTATTGCCGCCACCGCGATTGTCATGATCCAGACCTGGTAGTCATTGCTATCTGATGATGACGCACAGCTTTTCATGACGCATCCCACCGTCATAGCTATTCCCGAATGGCCTTATGTGCTGGGTGAGCCTGAAGCGCGCGGCACAATCCGCAGTATTCCGGAAGATTTTAATGTCGAGGAGCTTGGTCGTGTGCTGCCCCAGGGCGAGGGTAGTCACCTCTGGTTATGGGTGGAAAAACGTTCAGCTAATACAGAGTGGGTCGCCCGCGAGCTGGCCAAACTGGCCGGCTGTGCATTGCGCGACGTTGGCTATGCCGGTTTAAAGGATCGTCATGCCGTTACCCGGCAGTGGTATTCAGTGCCTTTTGGCGAAGCAGTCCCACTGGATCTGGAAGCGCCTGAAAACGCGGATTTCCGGATACTGAAGCAACTCCGGCATGGCAAAAAACTCAAACGTGGCACCTTGAACGGCAATCGATTTGATTTGAAGATACGCGATCTGAAAGCGGATGGCGCGGCTGTGCAGGAACGGTTGGAATATGTCTGTGCGCATGGTGTACCCAACTACTTCGGCCCTCAACGGTTCGGGCATGGCGGCCGTAACGTGCAACAAGGCTTTGAGTTGCTGTCAAAACGCGCACGCTTGCCGAAGAACAAACGCAGCATCTATCTATCGGCCATTCGCAGCTATCTGTTCAATCAGGTTTTGGCGGAACGTGTCAATTTGAAAAACTGGGACAAGATTATAGACGGTGACCTGGCAATGCTGAATGGCACTCACTCAGTTTTCCCGTGTGAGAAACCGGATGCCGAGATTGAAGATCGCTGCAATCGACACGATATTCATCCGAGCGGACCTATGCCTGGCGATGGTGGCACCCAACCGGGCGGCAGTGCATATGATCTGGAACAGCGCGTATTGCAAGCCTGGCCGGAGCTGACGGAGTTATTGCGTTCTCAGCGACTACAGGCCAGTCGTCGCTGTTTGCGATTGTTTCCTTCTGAAATGGCTTGGAATCTACAGGAAGGCGAACTGGACCTGACGTTCACGCTGCCTGCGGGCGCTTATGCAACAACCGTATTGAGGGAATTGTTGCTGGTGCGTGATGCGCCGCAGCCCCGACCCGTAACATCTTAATCAGGTTCTGGTAAGGAAGCTCCGGACCACCAATCACTGGATTTTAAAGAATGAGTTTATTCAAGTTAAAAGGCACCTCAGGCAGCGTAATCAATCAGTCTTTCCCTTTGGGTGAGGTTTTGATACTGGGTTCTGCTGCTGATTGTGACGTTCAGATTGAAGAGGAAGGTGTCGCACCCCATCACGCAGAAATCAGTCTGATTGATGGTAGGGCGTTACGCCTGAAAGACCTCGGATCCGCAAGCGGAACCTTGCTCAATGGCGAAGCAGTTAAAGATGCGATGCTTGGCTCCGGTGATGAGATCAGAATTGGCAGTTGCCGCTGGATGTTGCAGGCTCCCGGGCTTCGTCCGGAGCGGGTATTAACGATTGAGGCGGTTAGCAGGTCATCCAGAGTCTGGCCGAAAGTTCTGGGCTGGACGGTGGTGGCGGCGGCAGCTGCAAGCTACGCCATCGTGAAATTCAAACCCGAATGGATAGCCAGTTGGTGGCCAATGCCCTAGGTTGTTGCCTTAAGTAGCCCCAGCATGACGCTGTCTTTCCATTCGCCGCCAATCAGCCAGCGTTCCGGAAAGTAGCCTTCGCGCTTAAAGCCAACGGACTCCAGCAGTGCCAGGCTGCCGGCATTGCCGGGATCAACATCGGCCTCGATTCGATGCAGGTTTAATGAAGTAAAGCCAAACTGAATGACAGCTTCAAGCGCCTGCCGCATCAGTCCACGACGCCAGTATTGCCGATTGAGAATATAACCAATTTCCGCCCGGCGGTTGTCTTTGTCATAGTGAAACAACACACATTTGCCGATCATTTCTGATTGGTTTTTCAAGCATACAGCCCAACTGATGCTTTCACCTTTTGCATCTGAATCCAAGTCTTCTGACAGCTTATCGGTCGATATTTGTTTGTCGTTAATGGGCGTGTTGACCCAGTACTTTACCGTTTCAGGGTCTGACAACAGGGCGTGCATGCTGTCGCTATCGCCTAAGACAGGGGCACGTAATTGCAGATCTGTGGTGGTCAACTGCCGGGGGAATTTGGTCAAATCCATTATGTTTCCTTGCGTAGTTGCCCATTAGGTTGGTGCAGTGCATCGAGCAGGCCGTATTTAAGTAGCCATTGAAGCGCATCTTCGGCATCCTGCTCAAACCATTTACGGGCTGACCCGAGCCTGAAGCTGTAACCCCAATGGTCCATATCATCGAACATGCGTTGCCTGCTCATGCCCTCTATGTCTTCAGAAAGCAGAATTTGCAGATAGCAGACCGCATTTTCTTCATCATAATCACCGCCGGCATTGGTGTGGATACCATCGCGGCGTGCCTGGTCCATGCATATAAAGTGGCAGGTTTCATGCAGCACTGAATGCACAGGTGTATCAGCACGCGCAAAAATTTCATTACAGATCAAGCCGGCCTCTTCGTCACCCCAGAAACTGCCCGGGATGGGGGTTTCATCTGCAACCTGAATCAGACTCAGGCCATATTTGCCGATGACAGCCTTAATACATTGGTGGTCTGCATCTTGTAAGCGGAGCACCAGATTGATGTCAGTTGGGCTGGCGGCAACTTCGTTCATATGCTTGGCGTTTCCTGATAGAGGCGAAAGTAATAAGGCTAGCTGTTCAAAGCCGCCCGACATTTTACTACGGAAACGCAACGGTTTCGTGTTGATGTTGGCAGAGAATTTCAATTCGTGCTGACTGACAGGCGATTGTCTGAAAGTTGTTGTAAAGTAGAAAGCAAGATCAAATTGAACATGAGAGATATTCATGTGCGATGACAAAACCCATATCGATAACCTTGAATACCTGCGCAAGAAAAGTGGATTGACGAGGCGGGAATTTGGCCAGATGTCGGCAGCCGCTGTGTTGGTGGCCGCTTTACCGAAAGTAGCCAATGCAAAGAGTGTGGTTGAAACCGATGTTGTCATCGATACACCTGACGGCAAGGCAGATTGTTATTTTGTACACCCTGAAAGTGGCGCGGCACCTGCCGTGTTGATCTGGCCGGATATTCTGGGTCTGCGACCCGCGTTCAGACAGATGGGCAAGCGCCTGGCTGAGTCCGGCTATGCTGTGTTGGTGGTTAATCCTTATTATCGGGATGAAACATCACCGGTGGTTGAGGAGGGAGCGAGTTTTTCCGATGAAGATGTTCGTGCCAAAGTCAGAGGTCTGGCGGGTAACTTAAGCGCTGAGACCAATGTCACCGACGCCAAGGCGTTTATCAGCTGGCTGGATGCACAGGAGTCAGTGGATACCAGCAAAAAGATGGGCACAACCGGCTACTGCATGGGTGGGCCAATGGTGTTTCGCACTGCTGCTGCGGTTCCAGACAGAGTGGGTGCGGCGGGCACTTTTCATGGTGGCGGTCTGGCAACAGATTCTGAAAACAGTCCACACTTATTGATCCCGCAAATGCAGGCCGAGTTTCTGATTGCGATTGCCGAAAATGACGACGAGAAAGACCCGCGAGCGAAATACACGCTGGCAAAAGCATTCAACAAAGCTGACCTGACGGCCCAAATTGAAGTGTATGACGGCGCCATGCACGGTTGGTGCCCACCCGATTCAGGGGTATACAACGAGCCGCAGGCCGAACTCGCCTGGTCGCGCATGCTGAACTTGTTCAAATCGACGCTGGCCTAATTAAAGCCGCTTGTTGCGTAGCCGCAAAGCGTTTGCAATCACCGAAACCGAACTCATTGAGTTCATCGTTATCTTCTTCCGCGCCAACGGAACGGCTTGAATTTCCATTCACTTGATGCATGTCATGAAAAGCGGGGATTCCGACAAGTTTCGATTCCAATTTTCAGGTGTAGCGGTAAAATTCAGACTAACAGTAACAGGGAGAGAAGATATGCGTTCGATTCAAATAAGGTCAGGCTCAAGTTTAAAACTGATGAGGTTCTCTGCGCTTGGATTGTTGCTCGCGGTTTCCAGCGTGACCAGCGTTTGGGCAAAGGATGAATTGCCGGTTGAAAATGCGGTTTTGACACATGCACCGCAAGTTCCACCACCTATCAGCCGTGATCATCCCGCCAAAGTGATTGTCAATGTGGACACAATTGAACTGGTCGGCCAGTTGTCAGATGGTGTCGATTACGTATTCTGGACATTCAATGGAGCTGTTCCCGGCACAATGATTCGTGTTCGTGAGGGGGATTTGATTGAATTTCATCTCAACAATCACCCTGACAGTAAAATGCCGCACAACATCGATTTACACGCCGTTACAGGGCCCGGTGGTGGAGCGACATCTTCATTCACAGCTCCCGGTCACACCACCCAGTTTTCATTCACAGCGCTCAACCCGGGCTTGTTTGTGTATCACTGCGCCACAGCGCCGGTGGGTATGCACATCGCCAATGGTATGTACGGCCTGATTCTGGTCGAGCCCAAAGAAGGCTTGCCAAAAGTAGATCGTGAGTTTTACATCATGCAAAGTGAGTTCTACACCAAGGGTGACTTCGGTGAAGGCGGCTTACGTCCATTTGATATGGCGGAAGCGATCTCTGAAAATCCGGATTACGTGGTATTTAACGGCTCCACCAATTCGCTGCTGGGCAAGAATGCGATTCACGCTAAAACGGGTGAAACTGTGCGTATGTATGTCGGCAACGGCGGCCCTAATCTGGTTTCATCTTTCCACGTGATCGGTGAGATTTTTGATACTGTCTGGGTCGAAGGTGGCACGCTTGCCAATCACAATGTACAGACAACGCTGGTACCAGCGGGTGGTGCTGCAATTGTAGAGTTTAAGGTTGAAGTGCCCGGTGATTTGCATCTGGTAGATCACTCTATTTTCAGAGCGTTTAATAAAGGCGCATTGGGTACCCTTACAGTAAGTGGCGATGAAGACCTGATGGTTTATTCAGGCCAACAAAGCGATGGCATTTATCTGCCAGAGGGTGGCGCTACACAGAGTGTTAATGGTGGTGTTCCGGAACCTGCTGCACCAGTTGCCAAAAACAAAGAAGAGAAAATGCTTTTTGGCCAGCGAATCTACGAACGCAACTGTATGGCTTGCCATCAGGAAAATGGCAAAGGCTTGCCGGGTGCATTCCCGCCGCTGGCAGGATCGGATTATCTATTGTCAGATCCAAAGCACGCCATCGACGTATTATTGGATGGACTGTCGGGTGAAATCACTGTCAATGGCGTTGGCTATAATGGTGTGATGCCTGCTGTAAGTCTGGATGACCAGAGTGTGGCTAATGTGCTGACTTTTGTTCTGAACACCTGGAATAACAATGGTGGTGAAATTACGCCAGAAGAAGTGGCCGAGCACCGCGCCGCTAAGTGATGGGCGTCAAATGAACGTTTGCCGGACAAAGTGGCGCTGCTTTTGGGTAGCCGCCGCTTTTGTTTTGGGCTCACAATGGGCAATGTCGCAGCCACCTGATGGCATGGCACTGAACGATAAGGTACAGAATGATAGGGTACTGAATGATAGGGTGCCGGACGATATGGTACTGCTCGGGTCTGGCAGTTATGCGCCGCTTTTTATCGAAGCAGACGGCTCCAAATCGGTGGATGTTGAGGGTTATTATCTGGATAGATTCATTGTCACAAATCGGCAATTCACAGAATTCACAGAACAGAACCCGCAGTGGCAAGCGGCCAATATCAAACCTATTTTTGCTGACGCCCAATATTTGAAGCTTTGGCGCGCGCCGCATCCTGCAAACTTTGATGACCAACCGGTAACCTACGTTTCGTGGTTTGCAGCGAGGGCCTATTGCAAGGCTCAAGGCAAGCGGCTGCCGAGCTTCAATGAATGGGAGTATGCCGGATCAGCCAGCGCAACCAGCCCGAATGGTTCCAGTGAGCCCGGCTTCAGTCAACGCTTGCTGGAGTGGTATTCAAAACCAGCCACCCTGAATCTCCCATCTGTTGAAGACACACCGAAGAATTATTGGGGTGTGTATGGCATGCATGGCGTTATCTGGGAGTTGGTCAGCAACTTTAATTCCAATCTTGTGACCGGTGAGTCACGTGCCGATAGCGCGTTGGAGAACCAGTTGTTTTGCGGCGCAGGTGCGGCCGGCTCGGTGGATCCGTCAGATTATGCCGCCTTTATGCGCTACGCGATGCGCAGTTCATTGGAAGGTGATTACACCATGAGAACACTGGGGTTTCGGTGTGCGATGGATATTGACGCCATTCAAAGCGAGGATCAGCCATGAAAATTATAGCCATATTGTTGTTAACGGTGATTTCGGGCTTGAAGATTTCGGGCTTGATGATGGCGAGCTTTATGATGACGAGCATTGCCCAGGCACAAGATCTGCCGGATAACTCAATTTATCATTTCGAGTCGAGCTGGTTGAATCAGGCGTCTGAAACCGTGGTGCTAGCGGATCTGGCGGGCCATATTCAGCTGGTGGCATTTGTATATAGTTATTGTGAGCACACCTGCCCAACCATTATTGCGACCATCAAACAGGTAAACAAGATGCTGAGTCCCGAGGCTCGCGAGCAACTGCGCATCACGCTGGTTTCTCTTGATCCTGACAGAGACACACCGGAACGCCTGAAAATCTACATGGACAAGCAGTCGCTGGACGAGCAGCAATGGAGCTTTTTGCATGGCGACGCTGATGACGTGCAGGCTTTGTCGGCCTTATTCGGAGTTCGCTACAAACCAATGGGCGTTGCCGACATCGCGCATTCAAACATGCTGACGATTTTGGATCAGCAGGGTGTTATGCGCTATCAGATGAAAGGTCTGGGTGAAAATCTGGAAACCATCACGGCCGAGATCGAAACGCTGGCCGGGGAGTCCCCCTAAAGCGCCGCACTGCGTTATGATGAGCGGCATGGACTTTTTGCAGGCAAACCACAGACCCATTGAACTGCTGAGATACGCGGGCTTGTTCCTGTGGTTCTGTGCTGGCATCCCTTTAGTGATGATGAAGCAGATGTTTCCGGAACCACTGGACAGCACGGACTATATCGCCTGGGTGTTGATGCACGGCTTGTTCGGCATGATGTACTGGAATCTGAAACAGTACTTGCCGGGAAGAACCAGCACTTTCCAACGAATTCTGTTTCTGGCCTTGTTAACCGGCTGCGCGCTGGGCGTCAGTGCGGTTTCGTTGACACCGATTGGCGGTATTTTGCTGCTTATCGTGTCCGTATTATTGCCCTGGATGTTATCGGGTGTGCCTGCTGTCTCGTGGTTGATCGGGCAGAATATTTTGCTCGCCATTACCTTAAGCAGGATACCTGCCTTCAGCATTTCTGACGCCACTATCGAAGCCGGCTTTTTTCTGGGAATATCTCTGTTCGCGTTCATGAGTTCGGTGGTCGCATTGCGTCAAAAGCAGGCCCGCGACGAACTACGCAAGGTGAATTCAGAGCTGCGCGCCACGCAGGCCTTATTGGCCGAAAACACCCGGGTGGCCGAGCGGGTGCGCATAGCAAGAGAATTGCATGACCTGGTCGGGCATCATTTGACTGCGCTGACACTAAATCTGGAAGTGGTCACTCATCTGGTGGAGGGCAGGGTGCTTGGGCATGTTCAGCAGGCACATTCCCTTGCCAAGTTGTTGCTGGCGGATGTTCGCGAAGTGGTCAGTGAAATGCGCCGTGAGGATATGGTGAATCTGGCGGATGCCTTGTATACATTGGTTGAAGGCGTGCCCAAGCCCAGAATTCACCTGGACTTGCCAAACGACGAAATGATGATGCAGCCGCAACGGGCCCAGGTGCTTTTGCGCGTCGTACAGGAATTAATCACCAATAGTGTGCGCCACGCCAAAGCGGGCAATTTGTGGATCAGCTTGTCGATCAGTCGTGATGGCCTTTCGATGAAGGCGCGCGATGATGGTGTTGGCACTGATGAGGTCGCCATTGGCAACGGCCTCAGTGGCATGAGGGAACGCCTCAAACAGTTGGGTGGTAAATTGGATATTGAATCCGAAGCGGGCGCCGGTTTTGCATTGCATGCATGGCTGCCGGAAGCGGACCTGAGTTAAAAACATAATCAAAGGAATAGCGATGATTCGAGTGATGCTGGTCGATGATCAGAACTTAGTGCGCAAAGGCGTGCGAAGCCTGTTGGAATTGTCCGAGGAAATTGAGGTGATTGCCGAAGCGCCGGACGGCGTTGAGGCGATTCGAACTATTCCGGAAATTCAGCCCGATGTGGTATTGCTGGACATGCGGATGCCGGGCAAGTCCGGACTGGATGTCCTGCAGCAATTATCTGCAGACGGCAGCTTGCCACCGACGATAATTCTGACCACCTTTGATGACGATGAGATGGTGTTGGCTGGTATCAAAGCGGGCGCAAAAGGGTTTTTGCTAAAGGATGTGAGTCTCGAAGACCTGGTGGGAGCGGTAAAAGCGGTTGCAGCTGGCGGCTCCATGGTCAAGCCCGCAATTTCCCAGCGATTGCTAAAAGGCCTGGAAAATTTGCAAAACGACTTTTCCAGCCTGGATCGGCCAGATACTTTAACAGGCAGGGAAACTGAAATACTGCGACTGATGGCAGGTGGCTATAGCAACAAGGAGATTGCTAACTCGCTTGGCGTGGCAGAGGGTACGGTTAAGAATCACGTGTCCAACATTCTGTCGAAGATGGGTGTACGCGACCGAACCCGGGCGGTGCTCAAGGCATTCGAAATGAAATTGATTTAAAAGCTGGTTGCGGCAGTCTGTGTGTTGGCTGCCGTTGCTACTTTGTATCGGAGTCAGATGATTTGTGTGCGTGCAAACTGGCCGTGTAGCCGCGATATGCTACCAGAATAAACAGGCCACCAACGGCTATGAAGGCGGGATACGACCTGAATCCCAGAGCAACAAAACATAGTCCTAAAATCAATAGAAGAAGTGCGTGAATTTTTTGAGCCGATAACTGCGAGCGGCCCCTTGCCACAGAGGATTTGGCTATCGAGGATTTCGTCATATAAAAACTGCCTGTAATTTTGTGGTCTGAGATGTAGCTCAAGAGGCCTTGTCGAGATGATCGAACTGGCGCTTCAAATCCTCACCCGGATTGGTGACAATGCGTTCAAGCGTTTCAACCCGATGACGCAAATCACTTTCCAGCGCGTCCACCTTATCACCAAGTCGCTTCAATTCGGCATCGGTTTCCTTATTGTTACGCTTTTTGTTTTTATCGCTAAAGATACCGCCAACAATACCGGCGATTACAATAATTACAATTGCTGTCCACATGCTCATCATATTTTCTCCTTTGACCGTATCTTAATATAGCCAAGACGAGTGCATTTCAACAGTGAGAAAAGTCATGTGCATACCTGAGGGTGGTCTTGACTAAACCCTTGGTTCACCCGGGCGGTCACTTCTGTCAATGCTTTCCGGCAATGGATCTTCGGGGTTTTTTTCCGAATAATCTTCAATATTGATGCGTTCCATCAGATAGCAGAGGCAATCCTGATGAATCACCCTGCGATCCAGTGTCAGCATCGAAGGCATCACTTCCCGAATGGTTTCCAGGCGTTTACGATCAAACCTGAAGAACTGCCCGGTGACGTCCTCGCCGTGGATATTACTGGCCAGTAAAGGCTGGTTCAGATCACCGTTGATATCCCCGAAACTGGCACCTACCGGTATTTCTTGAAAATTCAGATGATCCAGATCTTTTGGAAAGACAATATCGGTTGGCACCTTGCCAAAGCCGAACAAAACATCATCCGGAACCGTAACCGTGGCCACCATGTGGTACAAATGAACATCTTCTGCCGCCATCTTGACAGTCGAAATAACTCCCAGGTGCAAACAGGAATCAATATAAGCCAGGGCGTGGTCAATGCCGTGAATATCGTATGCTTGTCCGCACTCCAGGGTAACGGCCGGGCAGAATTTTGAAAACGCCATCGACTGCGTTCCCGCAGGCATGGTGAAATAAACGACTTTGTCAGAAAACCTGGACGCCAGTCGCAGAAACTCGGGCCTGACCCTGTTGATAGCGGCATAATGAGGATTCAGGCCGGTATTATTGTGGATGTCCATGCTTGCGATGGGCGTTAATTGCTGCATTCTTTCGCTGACTTGCCTGAACATTTTGCCGGGTTCGCTGTCCTCATTCTGACCGCCGGGCCAACAGCGGTTATAGTCGAGTTGGTCATCAAGTCGGCGCAAATTATGTTTTGCAGCTTGAACGTTGCCAATTAAAATAGATACAGAGTGAGGCAGTTCATCGAACTGGTAGTGACTTGTCAATAATCGACGCACAGCTTCCCAGCCGCTGGTCTCATTGCCATGCTGCAATACCGACACAAACAAAGGTGATTTATTTTTTCCTTCGAGATGAATCAGTGTGGGACCATCGATGGTGTGGTGTAATGCTGACGCCGGGCGATCAAGCAGCCCGTCAGGAATATGATCAAGCTCAATAAGCTTCATTTTAAATGTATTGCAACCGGAATATGAGAATCAGCCAACGATACAGCCTATTCGGCCAGCAGGAAACACTAAACCAAGAAATATTTTTTTTGGGTGTGCAGCTAAAACCCGAATAAACAATCAAGTCGTTCATGAGCGATCGTAAAACAAAATAATAGCAGGTGAGTAGATGATAGAAGCAAGATCTTTGTGTAAGCGTTATGGCGCGATCACAGCCGTTGAAGATTTGAGTTTTACCGTAGAAGCGGGGCAGATACTGGGTTTTTTGGGCCCGAACGGCGCTGGCAAATCCACAACGATGAGAATGTTGACAGGTTTTCTGACACCCACATCAGGTGAAGCCTTGATCAATGGTATCGACATTTCCCGGAACACGGTCGAGGCCAGTAAACATATCGGCTATCTACCAGAAGGCGCGCCAAGTTACGGTGAAATGACAGTTGTGCAGTTTCTAACCTTTGTAGGTCGGGCACGCTTGATAAACAAAGCGGATTTGCCGGCCAGTGTTGAAAAAGCCATACAAAAATTGAATCTGGTGGCAGTGGCGCATCAGCCGATTGAAACGCTTTCCAAAGGCTTTAAGCGGCGGGTTGGCCTGGCGCAAGCAATTATCCACGAGCCACAGATACTGATTCTGGATGAGCCCACCGATGGTCTGGATCCGAATCAGAAACACGAAGTCCGTAAACTGATACGGGCCATGGCAAAAGACAAAATTATTGTCATCTCAACGCATATTCTCGAAGAAGTCGAAGCGGTTTGTAACCGTGTAATGATTATTGCCGGCGGTAAACTACTGGCTGACGACACGCCACACGGTCTGGTTGCGCGCTCGCGTTACCGCAACAGCGTTACCATGAAGATAGCAGGGGCTGAACGCGTTGCAAGCATCTTGAGTGAGTTACCTCAGGTAGCAAAAGCAGAGCTCCGTGACGGCGAATTGACATTGTTTCCGGCGCTGGATCACGGCTTGTTCGAAGCCATTACTGATGCAATTTCTGAGCATGACTGGGACGTTTCTGCCTTACGTCTGGAAGCAGGAAGACTGGATGAAGTGTTTCGTACCATTACCCGACAGGGGACATCATCATGAGCGCGCCTACCCTGCACAGCACTTTTAATGTCATGCGCCGCGAGTTGACAGGTTACTTCGCAACACCGGTGGCCTATGTGTTTCTGGTGATATTTCTGGTGATGACCGGTATTTTTACCTTTTATCTGGGCAATTTTTATGAAAGAGGCATTGCTGATCTGGATCCGTTCTTCCGCTTCCACCCTTGGCTTTATCTGTTTCTGGTACCGGCGATTTCGATGCGATTGTGGGCCGAAGAATGGAGATCCGGCACCATTGAGTTGTTATTTACGCTGCCATTAACAACGGTAGATGCGGTATTGGGCAAGTTTTTAGCAGCCTGGTTGTTTATAGGCATCGCCTTGTTGCTGACTTTCCCGATGTGGATAACGGTCAATTACCTTGGCTCTGCGGACAACGGTGTGATAATGGCAGGCTATCTGGGTAGTTGGCTGATGGCAGGTGGCTTTCTGGCCATAGGTTCGTGCATGTCGGCTACCACCCGCAATCAGGTGGTGGCATTCATACTCAGCGTGGTTGTGTGCTTTCTATTCTTGTTGAGCGGCTTGCCAATGGTGATGAACCTGTTTCAAAGCTGGGCGCCGCAAATCATTCTTGATGGTATTGCCGGGCTAAGTTTCTTCAAGCACTTTGCAGATATCTCCAAAGGCGTAATCGATCTGCGCGACCTGGTTTATTTTGTGTTGGTTATCGGCTTCTGGTTATTGGCTAATGTTTTGATCCTGAATATGAAGAAGGCAGACTGATGAAAAACAGGAAACATACACTTTTCTCCGCCGGCACACTGGTGCTGCTGGCCGTATTATTCATCGCCTTGAGTATTGTTTCATCCGTATTGCTCAAGGGCGTACGCATGGATTTAACCCAGAACGGGCTCTACACGCTTGATGAAGGAACCCGGGACATTCTGGATAATATGGATGAGCCGGTAAATCTGTATCTGTACTTTTCTGAAGATGTCAGTCGTGAACTGCCACAGTTCAGGAGCTATGCGCGCTGGGCGGATGAGTTGCTGCAGGAGTTTGTTGATCGCAGTCAGGGCAAAATCCACCTTTATCACATCAACCCGGTGGCATTTTCGCCTGAGGAAGACCAGGCTGCGCAATATGGTTTGCAGAGCGCGCCGGTCGGTAACGCAGGTGATGTGCTTTATTTCGGTTTGGTGGGCACCAATCCGCTGGACGTCCCGCAGATCATTCCATTTTTACATCCCGACAAAGAAAAGTTTCTGGAATATGACCTGGCTAAAATGGTGTCGAGCTTGTCACATCCCACCGAACTTAAGGTCGGCCTGATCTCAGAGTTGCCACTGTTGCCGCAATTTGATCCGGTTTCCCAAAACATGCCGGAGAGCTGGGTGATTTATCAACAACTCGACCAGCTTTTTGATGTTGAGAATATCCCGTCAGGCTCGGCGGTATTGCCGGATGGTCTCGAACTGTTGGTGCTGATACACCCCAAAGACCTGAGTCAGTCGATGCTCTACCAGATTGACCAATATGTGCTGCGTGGTGGCAAGGTGATGGCGTTTATGGATCCATTTGCAGAGGCGGATACCGGTGGCGACCCCAACGACCCTTCGGCCAGAATGAAGGCCGGTGGCAGCTCGACACTGGGGCCATTGCTGACAGCTTGGGGCGTTAAATTTGATCCTTCCAGAGTGGTGGGGGACAGAAATTACGCACTGCAAGTTACCCTCGGTGCCGGGCAACCGCCTATGCGCCACCTTGGCATCTTGTCTGTCAAGCAAGACGGTATTAATCAGTCGGATGTTGCCAGCGCGGATTTGAAAGTATTGAACTTCTCTTCAAGTGGCTGGCTGGCACCCGAGGAGAATGCCACTACAGCGTTTGAACCTCTGGTTTACAGCAGCAACGCGGCCGCGCCGATTGACGTGAACCGATTCAGGTTTCTCAGAAATCCTCAGGAACTGGAAGAGGGCTTTGAGCCAACCGGAGATGAGTATGCCCTGGCTGCTCGCGTTACAGGTCAGGCAAAGTCGGCATTCGATGTGCCGCCAGCAGGGGTCACTGATGATGATCAACAAATGCAGTCAGAAGCCGCGGGAATTAACGTTGTACTGTTTGCTGATACTGACATCCTGACTGATCGCCTTTGGGTGCAAAAACAGAATTTTCTGGGGCAGGCAGTGGTCAACTCTTTCTCTGACAATGGCACCCTGGTAGCCAATCTGGCGGACCAGTTACTCGGCAGTTCCGATCTGATATCTATCCGGGCGAGAAGCAGCACCGCCAGTCCGTTCAGCACAGTGGAAGCTTTGCGTTTATCTGCCGAGTCACAATTCCGTGACACTGAGAAGAACCTGCAGGATAAGCTGGCAGAAACCGAGCAAAATCTAAGCAGCATTCAGACCAGCCGACAGGATGGCGAATTGACCGTGTTGAACGCTGAGCAGCAAGAGGAAGTGCAGCGCTTTTTGGATCAGAAAGTCACCATACGCAATGAGTTGCGCCAGGTGCAACACGATCTGACTCAGGAGATCAAGGCGCTGGGTATGCGTTTGAAACTGATCAATATTGTTTTAGTGCCCGTGTTGATTATGGTTGTGGCGCTATTGTTTGGCCAATACCGGCGTAAACGTCGTGCAGGAGGTCATTCATGAGTCGCGGTTTTCTATATCTGGTTCTGGCGACGGTGCTGGGTTTGCTGGCCGTTTTCTTTCTGTCTCAACGGGAAGATTCAACCCACCAGAACAATTCTGAATATGATTTGTTCATGCCCGGTCTGGCAGGCACCATCAACGAGGTTGATCGGGTTAATGTGATGACGGCGGGTAATGTCACGCTGGCAACCTTAAACAGGACAGGCGATGAGTGGCAGGTAGAGCAGATGGATGACTATGCTGCCAACTGGCCGAAACTGCAAAAGATCCTTGCAGGTCTGGCCAAAGCGCGGGTCATCGAGGTTAAAACCGACAAACCTGAATATTATTCCCGTCTGGGCGTGGCAGATCTGGCATCTGAAAGCGCCGATGGCACCATGCTGGAGTTGAGTGCCAATGGCGAAATACACTCCGTGATTATTGGCCATCGTGCTAAAAACCGGGTTGGCCAATATGTCAGACTGCAAAGCAGTGCCGCCAGTGGCCTCATTGACCAGCTACTGGATGTACCGTCCACGCTTCTGGGCTGGGTTGACAAGCGCATTATCGACATTAGCGCATCTGAAGTCGCGCAAGTCGAGGTGCTTCATCCCGATAATAAGCGAGTGCTGATTATGCGGATTTCGGCTGATCAGAAAGATTTCGACCTGGCGGATAAGCTTGCAGATCGAGAACTTCGTGGAGTCTGGGCAGTAAACTCCCTGGCCAGCACTTTGTCTTTGCTGGATATGGAATCGGTGCATCCGGCAGAAGACAACGATTGGAGCGACTCGATAAAAATGCGGGTCCTTTTGTTTTCAGGTGTTGAGATAATCGCGGATTTACGCGAACAAGACCCTACTGAAATAGAGCTGACCGAAATAGAGCGAGCCGAATTAGGGCTGGGCGAAAAAGACAACACGTACTGGTTGCGCTTGAAAGCCAGCAACCCCAAAACCGACTTTTCGGCATTGGAAAAAGATAAAGTAGCGGTTGCCAGGGCGGAAGATAACGTAAAACAGCGGGTTGCTGATATTAACCAACGCGCGAATGGCTGGGTTTACAGCATTTCAAAGCAGAAATTTGATGCGATGGCAAAAATGCAGGAAGACCTTCTTAAGCCCCTGCAGCAAGAAGATTGAAAGGGCGGGGAAGATTGAAAGCGCAGGGAAATTCAGAAATGCCCGCAGGAATGAATCCGCTGGCAAGGCCAGTGGCACTCATGGCGAGCCTGTTGGCGCTTTACTGCTGGGCACGGTGATCTTTTGTGGCAGCCTTTATTTGCGCGTTATCAGTGCGGGTAGTTTTACCGGGGCAGCGCCGGTGGGGGGCTTCATAATGATGCTGGGGTGGCTGCTGGCCGCCTGGTCATTTGCCTGGCCATTCTGGAGGAAATCATGAGCAAGCTTCGTTACAACCGTGCCGAAGCTGTCAGGACGTTGCGACAAAGCTGTCCACATATTGATAGGCTTATTTCCGGGAAAGGTGCTTTTACGCTGGAAGTCAGCAAGGATTCCGATCTCTTTATTTCACTGGCGCGGTCGATTATCTATCAGCAATTGAGCGGTAGGGCTGCAGGTACCATACATGGTCGTTTTGAGGCTTTATTCAGTGACGACCGGCCGAGCGCGGCTGAAGCAGTGCACCTGTCTGTTGCCGAATTTCGAGCTGTCGGTTTGTCGAATAACAAGGCGCTTTCGATCCTTGATCTGGCGGAACACGTGAGCTCTGGAAGTCTGCCCGGTCCGCGCAAAATGGCCGCAATGGACGATGCAGCCGTGATTGAAAACTTGTGTCGGGTGCGTGGAATAGGTCCGTGGACGGCACAAATGCATTTGATGTTTACCCTGGGAAGGCCTGACGTTATGCCGGGCGCCGATCTGGGCATTCAGAAAGGTGTGCAGCACACTTACAATTTGCCAGCCCTTCCAAAGCCGGAAGAGGTATTGGCGGTTACTGAGCACCTCGCGCCTTATCGCTCCGTTGCCAGTTGGTATTTCTGGCGTGTGGCTGACGATTGACTTTACTCTGACAGGACCAATATCTAGTATGTTGAAGCTAACCACTTATATGGAGATACATGTATGAATCTACTCGACTACTTTGTACTCCAAACCTTCCAGATTACCTTGCTGCACGGTGAAGTCCTGCGCGTTGAAAAAGATGGCGCTGTACAGGATGCAAAAATGGAAATGAATTTGACTCCGCGATTGATTGAATCAAGTTCGGGAGACAAGTTGCCTTCATATCAGGTGAGTGCCCGGCTGGTATGTGTGGGTGGCTTAAACAAGGAATCCAAGCCGGCCTTCAAAGCCAAAGTTGGCATTGAAACGGTTTATCAGCAGACCTCTGCCGAGCCGATGGATATTTCCGAGTTCAGTAATAACCATGCCAGTTTGTCCCGGCAGATCTACCCTTTGTTGGCGCTGGAATTACGTGGGCTTTTAAATCGCATGGGGTTGACTGATGTGCAATTGCCTTTTGATCTGAACCCCAGTTCGCGGAAGGTCAACGTGACCCAGGAAATGTTGCCGGAGCGGGTACACTAGTGTCATATCCGGCTCAAAAAAAAGTGCGCCGGAGCGCACCTTTTTATCTGGTTAAAATCCACGCTTAGAAGTCTTGCAAAGTCCAACCGTGAGTCCACGCTGACTTGGCGCTTGAGAAAGCACCAATGTGGTCGTAGTTCTGGAAGAAGGAATCAAACTTCTCCATATCCAACGGGTAACCCTTCAGGTAGGGCGCGCTTGCTGGTGGGAACACGCCTTCGAGGTTAGGGTTGAGTTGCATGTTACCGGACTGGGCTTCAAACCATGCTTGTACTGTCCATGGATCACCGGATTCTTCCACAAAGTTGCTGTCACAATCAAGGATGGTGTTCTCCATGGTTGTGTTGCCGCTCAAGTCTGATGGCGTTCCAGCATTGGTGAACGTAGATGAATCATCAATATCGATACATTTGCCGAAGCCGGTAAAGATAGAGTTGCTAAAGTTGACGCCAGTACCGCGACGGAAAACAGCAGCGGTGGTATCTGGGCGACCGACGAAGGTGGCATTTGAAATCCATGGTTTGGCACGGTTTTCTGCATCATTGTTGGCTTCCAGGTTATCTGCTTCAATACCCTTGTCAGCACCGATTTCTACATTGCCGGCCTGAATAACCAATACGTTCTGCAAACGACCTTCGTAGCCCTGCGTCCAGTCTACGCTGTCATCTTCAATGTCTGTAAGCACCAGGTTGCGAGCATTGACGGTGCCACCGAAAAACTCTATACCGTCGTCCGCATTCGCGTGAACCTGAACGTTTTCAATAACTGTGCCGCGACCAACACCTTGCAGAGCGATACCGTTCAACTCGTTTTCATCGGTGAACAAAATGCCGGCAAACTGGACGCGCAAGTAACGCAATACGCCACTGCTGTCATTGGGATCATCACCGCCGTAGAGGCCGGATTCGCCTTCACCCTCGGCAGAACATGCACCGATGGTATTGCAAGTATTGATTGGTGCTTTACCGTTGATGGTCAATCCACCCCAGTCTCCTGCACGGCCCGGGTTAACCGGATCGGATGCTGTATTTACACCACTCATTACGATAGGAGCCGTCGGTGTGCCTTCAGCAAATATTTTTGCGCCACGTGAAATGCCCAGAATTGACTGGTCAATACCGATGATGCGTGTACCCGGCTCAATGTAGATTGCATTGCTATTGTTTGCATTGTCCTTCGTGCCAATAAATACAGCACCATTAAGTGCCCACAAAGTGTCGTTTGTCAGGTGCAGGTCCTGCGTGTATTCACCACCGGCGATCACACAAGTACGTTCATCAGCACCGGCAGTTGCAAAATCCGGACATCCGGTAAATGCTTCCTGATATACACACTGGCTGTTGGGAACACCGTTGACCACTTCCTGAATGTTGGATTGAGTCAATGTACCATCGGCTACATTGGGTGACGTCCAACTCCAGGTGATATTACTGCAGCTGTTAACGGTGACGGTAGCTGTACCCCATTGGGCATCTGTGGTGACAGGGTTGCCGACCACAGCACCAAATGAGCCGCCTTCTACCAGGATCAGATCCATGTCAACGCTGAAGTCGCCAGCTTTAACTGCATTGGAACCGGTTACCCAGAAAGGTTCGCCTGTGGTTTCGTCATATGTATAGTAAGCAGCAAACAACACGCCCGCTTCAGGCCCCGTTGCAATGTACTTCAGAAACAACCCGCGACGGGATGCTGTGTCTTCTTCAAAATATGAACCGGTAACCCACTGGTCGATAAACTCTGCATTGGCTGCACTGGCTAAGCCTAAGGTGATAAAGCTTAGCATCGTAAATCCGGCAAGCTTGCCGTATAGCCGTTTTTTAGCACTCATCAAAACAATCCTCTGTATTAATTAAAAGTCATTAATTTAAAAGTCCGCTCGCCAAAGTGGCCGGCGGTTAATGGCGCATAGTAGGGGGCGTTCTTTTCAGAATCGTGACTATTTGGTTACATCTTTGTGACAACGGGCGTATTTGCCACTCACTGCTGCCTTGTCACAAGAATGTCACATGTGCTCCCTATACTGCCGCGCTGATAGCCCTGTAACGGGGATACGACAGCAACGGAAACGTGCAGACAGGAAAAATGACATGAAGAGCCTCCGCTATTTGCTGCCCTTGAGCGGCCTACTAATTGCCATGACGGCAGCCGCGCAACAGTCACCGGACAGCCTCGCCGAAAGACTCATCAATCTGCGGGGGCAGGTGGATGAACTGCAGAGTGAACTGGATATAAACCGCGAAGAGCATAAAAATAAAATGCTTTACCTGACGGCACAACTGTCCGATCTGGAAGCCAGCCGTGATCGTGAGCAACTGCGGATTTCGCAATTGCAGAAAAGTCTGGACGAGATGCGTGCAGAGATAATTGAGGGTGGCGTCAATTCCGATGTGTTGCGGCCTTCAGCGTTACAGCAAATTGGTGAATTACGACGCTACGTTGCCAGAGGGCTGCCTTTTAAAGTAAAGGAGCGTCTGACCGATCTGGATGAGCTGCAGGCTCAATTGGAAAATGGTTCCATCAACGCCCAGCGTGGCATTAACCGCTTGTGGGCATTCATAGAAGACGAGATTCGACTGTCGCGTGAGAATGCGATTTATTCTCAGTCCATATCAATTCAAGGTGAAAACATGCTGGTTGATGTTGCCAAACTGGGCAGTGTCATGATGTTTTTCCGCACCCGCGACCTGGCCTATGGTCGAGCCGTACGTGGTGACAGTGGCTGGCGATTTGAAATGCTGGATAGCGGTACTGAACAGGAGCAGGTTGCTCAGCTGTTTGATTCCCTCAGAAAGCAGATTCGCCAGGGGTACTTTGAATTGCCGGTGGCGTTACCGCCTGCAACACCTGCTGCGTCAGGAGTGGGATCATGAAAATAGCCAACAAATCATGCCTGATGGGTATGAACTCTGTGAACGGGCGGTTTATCTCTGCGGTTATTGTGTTGTTACTAAGTGGGTTGGTTGGCGATGCCGCTTTCGCACAGGATGCCAGTGCCACTGCACCGGCCCAGCCTGCGCCGATTCCAGTACCACAAGTTGATGAAACAAAAGCGGACAATGATCTGCGAACAGCTTATCAGAAAGAGTACGCATTTCTGGACGCACAGTTGCGAGATTTAAAAATGCGCAGTTCGGATTTTGAGCAGGAATCTAAGCGCCAGGAGTCTGATAAGGAAGTGGCGATCAGTCGTGCAGAAGTCGATTGGATCAATGCACAGGCGAATTCGGAAAGCCTGCAAACACAGATGACCGATACCCAACGTGAGTTGGAAACGATGGATGATGCCCGCACCACACTGGAAGCCACCTTTCAGCAAGCCGAGTCGACACTGGATCCTTTTGCTATTGAAGAGCTGAAGTCGGCCGATTATCTTGCCAGCCAGGGTGGTCCACGGGTTGATGCATTGTTCAGCTCTGCACTAAAATTGCTGAATAATATCAGCAGTATGCGGCGTGCGCCCGGTGCGTTTTTCCTGGCTGATGGTACTGAGGTGCAGGGTGAAATACTACGTATTGGTAACGTTGCTGCCTATGGGTTGAGCGCTAAAGCCAATGGCGCGCTGGCACCCGCCGGCGAGGGCCGATTGAAGGTCTGGTCGAAGCCTGCTGCGGAAACGGCTGCTGCATTGGCTGCGGGCAATGCACCGGATTCCATGGGCATGTTCCTGTTTGAAACTGAATCGAAAGCGATTGAAGAAACCGCCGGAAAAACCGTACTGAGCGTAATTGAAAGCGGCGGCACAATTGCCTGGATCATTGTGGCATTGGGTGCTCTGGGACTGGTGTTGATTATTCTTCGCTTGATCTTTCTACGCCGGGCTGGAGCTGCGACCGACAATATTGTGACCACGGTTGGTGGTCTGGTGCGCAAAGGCCAAATTAGCGATGCACTGGAGGCTTGCAAGAAATTCAAGGGCTCCACTGCAAGAGTTGTAGCTGCCGCGGTGCGCAATCTGGACCGTGACCGGACCCATCTGGAAGACATCATTTCAGAGTCGATTCTGCACGAATCATCCCACCTCAATCGCTTTGGCGCCATGATTCTGGTTATCGCTGCTGTCTCGCCGTTGTTGGGCTTGCTGGGTACCGTTACCGGCATGATTACCACCTTTGACATTATCACGGAGTTCGGTACCGGTGATCCCAAGTTACTGTCCGGCGGTATTTCCATCGCGCTGGTGACAACTGAAATTGGCCTGGCCGTAGCGATTCCGGCTTTGCTGATGGGCAATGTGTTGTCCGGGTGGGCTGAGAGCATCAAGGATGATATGGAAAAAGGTGCGCTTGGCGTGATTAATCAGTACAAAGAGCACCGCCGTAAGGCCTGAATCATGCAGCAATCTATATTTCAGGAATTTATCGGCTATATGCAGGCTGGCGGCTGGGTTATGCCACCGCTTGTGGTGTTGTTGCTGATTCTTTGGTTCGCCATTGGCTATCGCTGGGCTGCTTTAAAGCGCGGCACCAAACGCGGTGCAAGAAACCTGCTTGAACGCATTGAAAATAACAAGCAGCCCAAAGGTGAGGGTGTGCTGGTCAGGGCTGCTAGAAAAGGCATAGCGCTAAAACAGTCTGGCAGGCTGGATTTGCGCGCCTTTCTGGATGATGCCTTTGCTAAAGAAGAAAAGGAAATCCGCAAGTTTCATGTGCTGATTACCACCATCGTTTTGGTTTCGCCTCTGTTGGGCTTGTTGGGCACGGTCATCGGCATGATTGAGACCTTCGACTCGTTAGGTGATATGTCGTTGTACTCGCAGTCCGGCGGCATCGCCGGGGGTATTTCACAAGCATTGTTTACCACACAGATGGGTTTGGCTGTGTCGATTCCCGGCTTGGTCATCAACGGCATTCTTAGCCGTCGTCAGAAAGATATGCAGCTGGAATTGGCGCAGATCAAAGATATTTTGTGCACTGAAGGAACCGACTATGCGCTATCGTGAAAGAAAGGAAACCATTGAAGATATTAATATTTCGCCATTGATTGATATGGTGTTTATCTTGCTGATTTTCTTTATGGTTTCGACAACCTTTGTCAAGGATATGAAGCTCGATCTGAATCGGCCAGCGGCTGCATCCAGTTCGACGGCTTCAACCAAAGCCATCCGCTTGTATATCGATAACCAGGGTGAAATCTACCTCGATGGTGAACCGGTAAGAGTGTGGGTCGTTCAGAGTCGCATCAGGGATCTGCTGGATGCCAGTACCGGCAAATCCGTGTTGGTTGTGACGGATGATCAAGTGCCGGCCGGGCGTCTGGTGGAGGTTATCGATCAAGCCAGGTTGGCAGGTGCGAACGATGTCGGCGTGGCTACCGTGGCGGAAGCCGGAGCCGGCTGACATGAATTCCCGCCTTAAAATCCAGCGACTGGCAGCAGGCTTTGTATCCATGATTCTGGGTAGCGTGTTGGTGTTGGGGATGCTGGTGATGATCAATCGCTTCGCCGATGGGGTTGACCGGAACTCTGCAGACGATGAAGACCAGATTGTTTTCAATCGCAAGCCGCCACCGGAAAAGCAGACTGTCAGCAAGCCAAAACCCAAGCCAAAGCCAAAACGCAATCCCAGGCCACCGCCGCCGGCGTTTAGCGGTTTGGGTACCGATTTGTCCGGCATCGATTTTGGGCTGCCTGGCTATGACATGTCTGACCTCAACGGTCTGGACAGCGATTTGCTGGGCGGCGCCAATGGCGTGGTGATGACCGATGACACTGTTGATGATCCGCCTCAAGCGACCTTTCAGGCAGCCATGCAGTACCCGCCCAGAGCGAAAGCCAAAGGTCAGAAGGGCTATGTGGTGCTGTCGTTGCTGATTGGGGTTACAGGCGAAATAGAGCAGGTCACGGTGGTGGAGTCTTACCCGGAAGGCCTGTTTGATGATGCGGCGCTTCAGGGTGTCAGCCAATGGAAATTCGCGCCTGCGATGTATCAGGGCAAGGCGGTACGAGCCTGGGCCCGGCAACGCATTCGCTTTGACCTGAGTTAATAATCCGGTGATGAGAAAAAACCAAACTATGCAGCCGGCGCTACTGATCATGTTGCCGATCATGCTACTGGCGGTGCTGTTGATGAGCGCGGCGCCGTGCCTGGCAGCCAGGAACGATGACGTTAACTATCTTGACCTGGCTGCCTTGATGTTGCGCGATGGCAACCTGGACCGTGCCATTATTGCGCTGGATCAGGTCGACCTTGAAGAAGAGGGCGCCAACTTATTGCGCTATTACACCTTGAAAGGCATGGCCCACTTACGCAGGGAAGAGCCGGAAGCAGCGGTTAACATGCTCGAAAAAGCGGTCGCTACCGGCCAGGCCGAGTCAGTGGTTTATGTTTATCTGGCACAGGTATATTTTCAGCTGGAAAGTTATAACGATGTGTTAAAAACACTGGATAACGCTGGCTCAGCACTGGATCGCATCAGCTCGGTGTATCACATGCGGGCTCAATGCCACTGGCTACTGGATGAGTATGCTCTGGCCTTGGCAACTCTCGATGTGGCCACAGAAGTGTTTCCCAGGGACAAAAGCTTTCTGCGCCGCAAAGTGTTCTTTCTGGTGGAACTAGGGTTGTTTCAGGAAGCAGTTGCACAGGGCCGGCTTTATCTTCAGCAAAGCGAAGGCAAGCTGGCAGACTATGTTGCTTTGGGCAACGCTCTGCGTGCCGGTGGTGAGCTGGATGAAGCCATTGAGTTGCTGGAGCAAACCCGGCTGATCTTCCCCGGTGATACGGAGGTCGACAAAGTTTTGGCGCACGCGTATCTGGACAAGGGTCAGACCAATACGGCCGCCGATTTAATCTATCAGGCATCACTGGTGGACAGCACTTTAACCAGTGAGGCGGCGGAACTTTATCGCCGTGCCGGTCGCCTGTGGCGCGCCCTGATGCTAAATGGGCAGATTGCGGATCAGACCATCAAATTAAAACAGCGACTCGCACTGTTGTTGGAATTGCGACGCTTTGAGCAAGCTGCTGCCATGCGCCCTGACTTAAAGCGTGTAGGTCTGTCGGAGGACGAGGACATCGTTTATGCGCTGGCATATGCAGAGTTTATGGCCGGTGATTTCGAACAGGCGGAAGCAGGATTGCAGACGCTCACCAGGCCGGACTTGTTCAGAAAAGCCGCCGAATTACGTCGCTCCATGCAAGATTGCGCTGAGGAGCCATGGAAGTGTCTTTGAGATTTTTCGTTACGCGCCGACTTCAGCCGCGCCGACTCCAGCGTGGATGGCTTTTAATTGCCGCATTGGCTTTGTCTGTCCTGTGGGCAGGTGTCGCTTGCGCACAGAATTCGGGGCTTACTCTATATGTGTTTGACAATGGCCTGCCGGCAGGGGGTATCGAGGTGCTGCTGGATGAGGTTGTGGTCGGGGCCAGCAACGACCAGGGTCTGGTGCAAATGGATATCGAAGCGGGCTTGCACCGTCTGGAATTACGCCGGCAGGACTTATTGGTTCTGGACCAACAGATTATCGCTCACGAAGGTGAAATCAGTCAGTGGATCGTCAATATTACCCGCGGCTTGAGTGCACTGACGGATATTGAATCGTCCGGCTTAGGCGGCCTGGTGGCTGCGACCGCTGAAGTAGACCCTGCCACCAGCGGTGAACCGGGCAAGCTTAGCGGCACACTCTTGAATGCAGAAGATGGCTCTGCCGTTGAGGGTGCACGAATCTTTATCAGCGGGCAGTCGCGCGATATCCGTAGTGATAAGGATGGCAAGTTTGAGCTGGAATTGTCGGCGGGTGATTATTCGGTGTCGGTGCTGCATTCTAATTTCAACACCCTGACTCGTGATGCCGTCAAAGTAACCGCCAGTGAGCAAGCCAGTCTGCAACTGGAATTGACACCCAGCGGCACTGAGCTACCGGAGTTTGTGGTTATCGAGCCCTATATTTCCGGCAGTCTTGCCTCGGTGCTGGAAGAGCGGCGCTCCGATGCGGTGGTGGCCAATATTCTGGGCGCTGAACAGATTTCGAAATCTGGAGACAGCGACGCAGCAGGCGCTTTGCGTCGTGTAACCGGTCTGACACTGGTGGATGGACGGTTCATTTACATCAGGGGTCTTGGCGAGCGCTATTCGAGTACCTTGCTTAATGGTGCCAACGTGCCCAGCCCGGATGCGACACGCCGGGTGGTGCCGCTGGATTTGTTTCCGACCGGCATTATTGAAAGTATTGCAGTACAGAAAGGCTATACCGCTAATCTGCCGGGTGAATTCGGCGGGGGCGCTGTTGAAATCAAGACAAAAAGCGTACCGGAAGCGCCCTTTTTTACGCTCGACTTTTCGTTGGCATATCGTCAGGGGACGACGTTCAGGGACGGTCTGCGGTACGACGGTGGTGGCCGCGACTGGCTTGGTTATGATGACGGCAGTCGCGGGCTGAGCAGTGAATTGAAAGATGCAATCGCAGACGGTGCCCAGTTAAAACCATTCAACCGCTTTACCGGTGAAGGTTACCAGCCGGACGTGTTGGAAAGTGTCGGTGAGTCGTTGCCGGCCAACTATGACCTGAACAATGAGAAAATTGATCCGAACACCAGTCTTGCCGCTGCCGGTGGCTACGTATGGGATGTCGGTGACAGCACCCGCTTAGGGTTTCTGGCCGCAGTCAACTACAAGGACGACTGGCTCTCGATTACTCAGCAGCGAACCGACTATATCAACGCCGGTGGTGGCGTGTTGGAGTCTCAGAATGACTATACGGTCGACATCACTGGCCGCAGCATTGATCTGAGCGGTTTTGTGACGCTGGGTCTGGAAGTGGGTGACAACCACAGCATTGCGTATAACTGGATGCTATTACGTAATACCACTGACAAGGCGCAAATCGAGCAGGGCTTTAACAAGGATGCCAGCGGCGGTGATGTGCGCTTTACCGAGTTGGAGTGGGTCGAGCGGCAAATGGTCGCCAATCAGCTGAATGGGGAAAGTTTATTTCCGGCCCTTGCTGGCCTCAAGGTCAACTGGCAATACACTGCTGCTGTGGCGCAATCTGATGCACCGGATGCCCGCCGTTATCGCTATGATCCCGACACATTAACGCCTGAGGAAGATGACTTCATATTCTCCATCCGAAACGACGGCAATCAGCGTCGCTGGAGCGAACTGGAGGATGACAGTAACAGCTGGAACATCGATTTATCGCAACCGCTGAGCTTGTTTGATAACACCGATATTGCGATTCTTGCCGGAATTAACCGGGTTAAGAAAACCCGTGACTCTGCTATTCGCAGGTTTGCGTTTAAGTCTCGAGGGCGCTTGTCCGGCAACATCGAATTGCGCAGGAATGAGTCGCTGGAGGACATCATTTTCTCAGATACCATCGACCCGAACGGCTGGCAGTTGGAAGAAGTGACGATTGCCACAGATGCTTATACCGCCAAGCAGAATATGGATGCCTGGTATCTGGGTATTGATGCCAATTTCTCCGAAAAATTACGTCTGGGCGGGGGCTTCAGAGATGAAAAGTCTTCTCAATCTGTTAGCACGTTCAATCTGTTTGATCCGGAAAACAATGCGGTAGAGTCCAATCTGGATACCGACGATATATTTCCCTACTTCAATGGAACCTGGTTTATAGGCGAACACCAGATCCGCTTTGGTTATGCTGAAACCATTAATCGACCGGATTTTAAAGAGCTGTCCGAATCGCTCTACAAAGACCCGATTCTTGACCGCCTGGTAAAAGGTAACCCGGATCTGATTGCTGCATATATTACTCACTACGACCTGCGTTGGGACTTCTATTTCAACACGGGAGAACTTGTTTCGCTGGGCGTGTTTTATAAGCAGTTTGAGAATCCGATTGAATCTGTCATTCTGGCGTCCGCCGACAGTGATCTGACCTCATTTGATAACGCAGATTTTGCGGAAAACTTCGGTGTCGAATTTGAACTCTACAAGACTCTGGGTTTTTTGGACGGCTGGTGGGGTTGGGGTGCTGTTTGGGACAAATTTTACGTCAACACCAACTACGCCTGGATTGATTCCGAAATCACCCTGGCCGAATCCAATTCCAATATCCAGACATCGACCCAACGTCCATTACAGGGACAGTCACCGTTTGTATGGAACCTGCAGCTTGGCTATGACGATGAGGACAGGAACATCAACGCAGCACTTTTATACAATGTGTTCGGTGAGCGCATCGTTGATGTAGGTGTTGCCGGTGCCCCGGATATTCTCGAGCAACCGCGGCCATCACTGGACTTTGTGTATGCACAGGGTTTTGGTAGCTGGAAACTGAAGTTGAAACTGAAGAACCTGCTGGATCCGAAAGTTGAATTGACTCAGGGTAGTGAAGTTACCAGAAGTACTCAGGTAGGTCGTGAGTATTCAATCGGCGTGCAATACACCTTCCAGTGATTAAATAGAACGGTCCTGCCAATACCAGTGCCAGGGTTCATAGGCTACGCCGTGCGGGTTGTCGCGAGGGTATGACAGCCTGAAGCCGAACTCATGCGCGTGATTGAGCAGCCATGCAAATGCCAGGCTTAGCTCAAACTCTTCTTCCAAAACTTCAAAACCGGGCGTGGTCAGATCCAGCGCACGGCCGCTGTGGTGTTCACTGAAGCCGGGCGCAGCCGATACTTTAAGAATGTCATCAATGGCGATGCCGGCATCCAGCTTGCGCTGAACGATACCCGCCTGGTATTCCACCGGCCGGTAAGCAGACACCACTTGTAGTTCAATGCCGTCTTTAGACGCAGCCTTTTGCAGGTTCAGCCAGGCGCCAGCAGCATCTTCTGCAAGAAATTGCTCCCGGTCAAACAGGTCTTTGCCGATTGAAACCGGCTGCGGGCATTCCGGTTGCAAGGGCAGGTTGCGCTGCAGACCATAGTCTTGCGGGATACCAAGGCGGCCACACAGTGTGGCCACATAAGTGCTAAACCCGGAAGTTGGATCTTTAATATCTTTACTCATAACAACTGCAAATTATCTGCTGAAGGCAGCGTCCGGGCTCGAAATCAGATCGCCGGCCCGTTATAAAAAATGCCCTTCAACAGGAAGAAAAAGATGATGGCGAGTATGCCGCCGGCGGGCAGTGTAACCACCCATGACAACATGATGTTGCGTATCACGCGCAAATTCAGCGCGCCGATACCACGGGCGATACCAACCCCCATAACAGCCCCGACCAGGGTGTGCGTGGTGGAAATGGGGATACCTGTACCGGACGCAATGACGACTGTCGATGCCGCAGCGAGTTCTGCCGCAAAGCCTCTGGAAGGCGTTAATTCTGTGATGTTTTTGCCGACGGTTTTTATAACCCTCCAGCCATAAGTCGCCAACCCCAGAACAATACCAATGGCGCCGAGTAGTAAAACCCAGGTTGCCAGGGGGGACGATTGAGACACAGCGCCGGTTTTGACAATGCTGACAATCGCAGCTACCGGGCCAATGGCGTTGGCAACGTCGTTCGAGCCATGTGCAAAAGCCATACCACAAGCGGTGAATATCATCAGCACACCAAATATTCTTTCGACATTGGCAAAGCGGAAGTTGGCGTCCCGACTGGGATCCAGCTTCAGCCGCTTGATGCCGAGAATGCCGATAAACATAGTGGCGATACCGCTACCGACGGCTATCAATACAGACTCTCCGGTGCTTAAATCCAACCCGATATGTGTCAAGCCTTTCATCAGGGTTACCAAAGCCAGGATAAAGCCAACCGCGAATATGTAATACGGTACATATTTACGAGCGTTTTTCAAAGGGTCCTTGGTGCCCAGAATCAATTTCTGCACGCTCATAAAAATGAAAAATGCCAGAAAGCCGGCCAACAGGGGTGAAACTATCCAGGACGCGGCAATTGACCCGACTTTGCCCCAATAAACAGATTCCATACCGATACCTACGGCAGCAAAGCCGACTATGGCACCCACAATGGAATGTGTTGTGGAGACCGGCCAGCCTTTGCGCGAGGCGATCAATAACCAAACCGCTGCCGCCAGCAGCGATGCCAGCATGCCATATACCAGCAGTTCCGGGTTATCGCTGACGTGCGATGCATCAATGATGCCCTTGCGGATGGTTGAAGTTACCTGTCCGCCAGCCAGAAAAGCCCCGGCGAATTCGAAAACTGCGGCAACCAAAATAGCCTGTTTGATGGTGAGCGCCTTGGAACCTACCGACGTTGCCATGGCGTTGGCGACGTCATTGGCACCAATGCCCCAGGCCATAAACAAGCCGAAGGCGGCAGCCAAACCCAAATACCAGATTGCGTAATCCATTTCCATTGTCGTGTCCCCCTAGCGCGCGAGCATTAACTGTAAACGGCTTCCAACGCGCTGCGCGCGATCCGCAATACCACCTGTGCTTTCTATTATTTTATAAAGAAACATGACGTTGACCGGGTGCAGATCATTTTCAAGCTGGAATAACGAGTTGCGCAATGCCACTTGTTGCTCATCGGTATCCTGTTCGATATCATCGAGTTTGCTCAGTAATTTACCGACGCGTTTACGTTCCAGTTTGCCAAAACCAGTTTCAATCAGCTCATCCAACTCGAAAATACTGTCGTGTGCCTGTTGGCAGGCGTCTATACAGCGCTGCACCAGTGCAGTGAAACCTTCTGCCATGCTGGCGGGGATCTGGATATTGCGTCCGGTGATCAGGCCTGCAACGTCTCTGGCACTGCCGGCGACCATGTCCTGCATGGTCAGCACTTCCAAAACATCGCGGCGGTCGACTGGCATAAACAGGCTGCTGGGCAGACGCAAGCGCAAGTCTTTTTTCATCTCATCGGCTTCCTGCTCCAGGTCGACGATTCTCTTATGGTGCACGCCGCGGGCTTGCCTGTCATCATCCAGAACAGCTTGCATAAACGGAATCAGCTCACTGACACATGAGACCACTTTTTCCATATGTTCCTGCAACGGCGTAACGGGTGATTTCCCGAAAATGCCACTAAGATAACTACCAGACATGATGATCTCCCTGCGATCCTGGATGGTGGGTAATTGACGTAATAACGCTTGTTGAAGAGATTTTACAACAAGCCACCTTGGTCGTTGTAACATAATTGTCACATTTGCCATTTAAGATGCGCCCATGAAATCTGCTGAACAAGCCGGACCCGCGGTGATCGCTCAACGATCTGATCGTTTCCATCGTTGGCGTGGACAAAAAGATAAGATGGCCAGGTGGATCATTGCGCTCGGTGGTTTTGCCGTCATCGGTGCGGTTTTGCTGATCCTTTTTTATCTGCTGTATGTGGTTGCGCCTTTGTTTATGCCGGCTGAATCGAGGCTTGCAGAGATAGGCCAGCGCACCGACTGGAGCGAGCAACCAAGCGAGTTTCTGGCGATTGAAGAGCAGCAGCAAATTGCTTTGAGAATCGATAAGAAGGGTAGTGTTGAGTTTTTTAATGTCGATGACCTGCAAGTTGTCGAGTCCGCCAGTTTGTCCGATTCCAATCAGGATGTTGTTGCCACCGCTGCAGATACCGGCGATAGCGGCCTGGTTGCCGTGGCTTTTTCGGACGGTAACGTCAAAATGTTACAACATCATTACAGCAGTGATTTTTCCGCAGGCGTGGCGCTGCGTAGCATCGTGCCTGAACTGGTTTTTCCTTATGGCGACAGTGCTACACCTTTAGTAGCTGAAGGTGGCATTCGTTCACTTGCCGTGTCGGATGGTGACAACGAATATGTGTTGGCGGCCGCAACCAATGACATGCGGGTGGTGCTGGAGTGGGGCGCCAAGGAAGAGAATTTCCTCAGCGGTGAAATCACTTTAAACCGCGACATCAGATATTTGCCGGTTGATTTCGAGATCAGCGGAATCGCCATCAGCAATGATCACCGTTGGCTGTTTCTGGGCGATGCTGCAGGTGCAGTTCATCTGGTAGAAATTTCCAGTATGAAAATGCAGCTGGCTGTCCAGGTGTCACCATCGGGTATCAGCACAATGAGCATGTTGTTGGGCGGGATTTCCGTGCTTGTTGGTGATGTGGATGGTGGTATTACCCAAATGTTTCCGTTGCGTGGAGATGACAACAAGTACACGCTGGCCATTGTACGGCGCTTTGAATCTGAGCTCTCCACGGTTACCCAAATCATTCCAGAGCAGCGCCGCAAAGGCTTTGTAGCGCTCGATAATGAAGGAAGTCTGGCCATATTCCACAGCACTGCACATCGCCTGGTGCTTGAGCGAAAACTCGATGGTGGAGCGCCGGCAGCGGTTGCATTGGCGCCACGCGCGTCAGGCATGTTAATCGTTAACCGCGATGGCAAAGTGGATTTGCTGGATATCGACAATGAGCACCCGGAAGTATCGTTTTCATCGTTGTGGTCGAAAGTCTGGTACGAGAACTATTCAGAGCCCGAATATATCTGGCAGTCCTCTGCCTCCAGCAACGAATTTGAACCCAAATTCGGTTTGACGCCGCTGGTATTTGGCACGCTCAAAGCCGCCCTGTATGCAATGTTGTTTGCGCTGCCTCTGGCATTACTTGGCGCGGCTTACACAGCCTATTTTATGTCGCCGGTGTTGCGGCGCATGGTTAAACCAACCATTGAGATCATGGCAGCCTTACCGACCGTTATTCTGGGCTTTTTGGCGGGCTTATGGTTTGCACCGTTTCTGGAGGAAAACCTGGCAGGGTTTTTCTCACTGCTGATCGTTGTGCCTGCAGGTTTGCTGGTATTTGCCTGGTTCTGGAGCCATGGGCAGGGTCGTTACAAAGCACTCGTGCCACCCGGTTGGGAGCCGATTCTGCTGTTGCCGGTTCTG
>Ga0105053_10000735_pt1 | contig 52663 bp, 42 predicted proteins | sample BON01_FD_78093 | JGI IMG/M metagenome (GOLD analysis project Ga0105053, IMG submission 78093) | Freshwater microbial communities from Lake Bonney liftoff mats and glacier meltwater in Antarctica - BON-01 | ecosystem: Environmental > Aquatic > Freshwater > Ice > Glacier meltwater | place: Lake...
CTTATCTTGGCGTCGGTGGCAGAGATTGACATTTTTATAAAGTTTGGTGGTACAAACCCTAAAAGTAAGTTCTCTGCCACTTTTTTACCTACGTAACGGGGGACAAATGCCGTTTACGCCCAATTCCGACTGACTTATCGGGTACACCTGCCGACGACAAGAAGATTTTTCCGGACAACATTGCCCTGGGTGTCGTATTGTTACAGGCGTATAAAGGCATAACGGCTGATGGCTATGCCGGTGCTGATTTCATCCGAAAAGTCATGGGATTGTATACCGATTTGCGGTATTCATCGCATTGCAGGGCAGCATTTATGGATGAAGGCGACAACAAAATTGCCGTAACGGCAGGAGGGCAACGCATCGTTATGCCCGATTTTAAGTCAAGCGAAACGGCTGCTTATGATTTTTTGAGGAGCATCACGCTGGTCCGAAACGGCCTTTGGAGCGACCGACCAAACATTATCAACCTTACGGGCCTCCGATTGGTAAAAGGCGACACAAGTATTCAATGGGACGATACCATCAGCGTTTGCTGGGTTGATGCCCAGGGCAAAAAATACGCCAAGGTGTACACGGCAACTACAGAGCCTGGCAACCGGAAGCTTTACAAAAACATGTTGCCCCAGACCATTATCTTTTACCCCGGTTACCATCAGGGAAAACAACCCGCGCTTCGGGGGCATCGCACCATGGCTTTCGATCCCACTAAAAACTATCCTGACCGCCTCGTTTTTAACACCGATGATGCCCGCGGACTGAACATGCATTCTGGCGGCACCGTTGGGGCGATGAAAAAACTGGTCAAATACATTCTTCCCGTTGGCGCAAACAATGAGTCAGCGTTTCGCGCTGTGCTGGTATTTATGGAAATATTTGAAATACTGTCGCGCTGGGGCCTGGACTCAACCCGACCTGCTTGGGAGAACCTGAGTGCCTGGGCAGCAACCAAAGCACTGCGCGCTGGACCAATCAGCGGCAGCTCTATCCCTGTATTTCAAGACGAAAAAACGGCTGCCGTTCGCTCTATTTCAATTAAAGCAGCACGGGGCTGGCTGGCAAAAAAATGGACAAGTAACCGCCCAATTCTGGTAAAAATTCTACGCTCAGCAGACCCTGCCTTCACCACGCCTTCCAATTTCACGCAATTGAATACTGCTGGGTTGGAAACAGTTATTACCGACCAACATATTCACGGAATTGTGCAGCGCCAATGCAATTACTTCTTTGATGAAAAAGAAGTAGATGGCTTGGCAGGCAACACCTATTTGTCTTTGTTGAATGCAGAAATACCCGCTGATGGAGCGCTTGCCCAGTTGGCCAATATCGATTATGCTCGCATGACAGCGTTGTTCAAACTTTTTGACGGCGGCAATCCCGTGCTCAACAATACCCGGAGGAACTATGTGAAAAAAATCATCACCCAGACCTTGATTGAGCGGGCAAAGTTTATTGAATCGGAAGCCCTGAAAGGTTTGGAGGTAAGTGGCAATAAGATAAAAGATTTGGTCGGCACCTGGTCTATCCTTTGCCAGGTTGTTTTTGGGCCGGAGATGTTTTATGAAATGATGGAGTTCGCACTGGGCAATGCGTTGGAGACAGGGCAACGGCGTTGGTATTATACGTTGATAGATGAAGCGAGCGTGCCGAAGGGTTAGCTTTTAAGGTTCCAAAGCAAGATTTGAGCCTCTGCTCCCCTTGTCAGTATTTTCCGGTTTCTACTTAACTTTTTATGATTTTCAGTCGATTAAAATCTGGCGTTGATGTAACAGATGACGATTTTGATGCCATCTATTCAAGTCAGGTAAAAAAAATATCCGAATTTCATTTTACACCCGTTGAAGTCGCCAAAACCGCGGCACAATTCCTTGTCAATAGACCAAGTACAAAGGTGCTGGATGTTGGTTCGAGTGCAGGAAAGTTTTGCATGGTTGGAGCCGCCTGTACCGATGGGGTCTTTACAGGGGTTGAGCAGCGGCAAAGCCTCTTTGAAGTTTCTGATTTGCTCTCAAAAGAATACAATTTGGAGAATACCCGCTTTTTACATTCAAATATCACAGAAATTGAGTTTTGTGATTTTGATGCCGTTTATTATTTCAACGCTTTTTATGAAAACGTCTTCCCAAAAGATCCAATCGATCATTCCATTGAATTGGACAAGATGCTGTATGAGATTTACAATCAACACATGAAGGCTCAATTGAGCAAAATGCCTATCGGGACACGATTGGCGACCTATTTCAGTTATGCGCACGAAGTGCCGAGCCATTTCAAAGTTCAATCAACGGGGTTTGATGGGAAACTAAAATTATGGGAAAAGATCGCATGATCTCCTCTGGATTGATGAGCATTCGGTTCGAATTCGATTTCTCCCCATTTAAAAACGAATCCTACTTCAAGCCTCGCGCCTACTCCCCCACCATACCCGCATGGTAGACAGCGCAAAAGGCGGGCGGGCAGATGCCTTAACTTCGAAGCATGCCACGCAACAGGGTGTTTTCAAGAGAATGCCCGAAAGCCTTTTTGATTCGCAGACACAGTTGTCCGTTTTTGCTTGCAACGCCTCCGCCCGCGCTTCCCCGGCGATTCTTATGTGCATTATTTTAGCATCCCCGTAGCATGGACAGCCCTGTATAATTCCGAAAAAACCAGGCCTGAAATGCAGACAGAGACAGCTTAGGAACGGGTGAATAATAACTTGTTACTTTCAGGTAGGTTGCTTTTTGCTCAGACAACTATCTTTTTGTGCGAATAGTGGCCGCCCGACTTGGCCACCCGACGTGGCCGCCCGACGCGTGGCCGCCCCGACACGGGCATGGCATCATGTGCCGGAACGACCACGGCGGACACGACGACTTCAGGCCGCCCAGTCAGGCACACTTAAGGGCGGTAATGGAAAAATGTCCCGTAATTTTTGTATTTTTGTACATAAAAAATAACAGATTCCTTTTCAATGGGGCTAACAGAGACACAAATCGACCTTATTAAGGCTTATTTTTCCAAGCAACCGGTTATCCGGGCATTCATTTTTGGTTCCTTCGTGCGCGAGGAAGCGGGAGCAGATAGTGATATTGATATACTGGTTGAATTAGATTATGACCAAATGGCCAGCGGCCTTCAATTTATTAGCATGCAACTCAAACTAGAGGATTTATTGAAAAGGAAAGTCGATTTGGTTTCTTCCAACGGAGTCTCCAAATATATCCAACCAATCATTGAACGAGAGAAAAAATTGGTATATGCCAGATAAATTTGGAGATAGGAGTCGACTCTTGCATATAATTGACGCGATAGAATCAATAGAGTTCTATACTGTTGGAATTGAGTTTGACGATTTTTCAACAGAACCGATGCGAATTGATGCCTGTATCCGGCAAATTTCAATTATTGGAGAGGCCTCAAACAAACTTTCCAAAAACTTACATTTCAAGTATAGCCAGCTGCCGTGGCCTGAAATAATTGCGTTAAGAAATGTAGTGATTCATGAATATTTCGGCTTAGATATTACGATTATTTGGAAAATAATTCACGAAAACATCCCTGAATTCAAAAAACAGGTGCTCCTGATTATAGATGAGATGTGATTTGAGGCTGAGCTGAAAAACGGGACTGGAAAAATTACACTGAATATCAAGCAGTTGCGTCATTCAGAGCGGGGGGATACTTCAACAAATTGCTCAGCTCCTGGAATGCATGATGCCAACAACTCCGCGCCGCCGATATTCATCGAAAAAAACCACCCCTGTTTTCAAAAAAAACCCGGCTTCGCCGGAAAGAAAAAAATAAAAAAAGGGTAAAAAGGTAAAAGGACTAAAGGGTTATTTGTCCTGCGCCACCCGAAAACCGATATTGCAGTACCGAAGCGATGGTCCACAGTAGTTGCGATACGCCGAGCGACAATTGTTACCATTGTCGTTCCACGACCCGCCCCCCCAAACACGGGAAATGCCGCTACCAGGCCCTTTCGGGTCTTTGGCAGGGCTTTTCTGGTAATAGTCGCTTGCATACCAATCTGAACACCATTCGTACACATTGCCGCTCATATCATATAAGCCCAGTTGATTTTTTGCTTTTTCACCGACAGGATGTGTTTTAGAACCTGAATTGGAGGCATACCAGGCTACTGCACCTATATCATTGCTGCCTGCATATTTGAAGTCATCCTTGATGCCTGGCTGGCCTCCGCGTGCTGCATATTCCCATTCAGCTTCCGTAGGCAACCTGTATTGCCTTCCTGTTTTTTGGGATAGCCATTTGCAATATGCCACGGCATCGTTCCAGGACACGCCGACAATGGGGTTATTCGGGTCGGTCAAAGATTTTCCCAGGTCTTTGTAAGCGGAACGAGCATCAGTTTTAATCTTATTGCTGCTCCCTTCCTCCATCCATTCCGGGTAATGGCTCTTGGTCCCATTGCAAAAAGCCAAGTACTCTGACACCGTGAGCTCATACCGCGAAAGATAAAAATCACTTAACGAAACCGAGTGAACGGGTTTTTCATGGCTTGCGCCATCATCGCTTCCCATTTGAAAAGTGCCACCTTTTATCAGGATCATGTTGTTTTGTCGGAAGCCGCTGTCGCCAGTCGCCACGGGCGGTGGGCAGCCATTATCGGCTGCACTACCTTTTTGGGTCGGGCATTTGTCCGTTTGGTCGGGAATGCCATCGCCGTCGGTGTCGGGGCAGCCGTCGAAGCGAGCAAGGCCCGCTACATACTGGCATTTATCTTGTTTGTCCGGCACCCCGTCATCGTCGGCATTAGGGCAGCCGTTGGTTTTGGCGCTGCCGTATTCGCTGGGGCATTGGTCTGTTTTGTCGGGGATGCCGTCGCTGTCTGTGTCGGCATCTTGCATCGGAGCTGGTTTTGGGCCCTCTGTTTCGGGGCTATCGCCTATGGTTGCTGTGTTGCCTGTTGTTTGCTGTGTTAGCGGCTTGGCCGGCGGGTTGGCAGCGCCCGTGTCCTTCGGGGTTTCAAGCACCAACGGGCTGTCTACTTGTCGAGCTGCTTCTTTTACGGCTTCCTTCACTCCTTGCCAGGCAGTCCCCTGCTTTTTAGACAAAATCGCGGCGATTTCCTCCTTTGTATCCGCTTTTGCAACTTTCTTGATGGCCGGCAAGAGTTTTTCGACATCGCTGGGCTTGTCTGTGTTTTCCACCCGCTGAATAAGGGCCTTTTCTAACGCTGGCTGCACCTGTTGCAGTACCTGTGGTTTTGCGGCTGTAATAACCGCAACCTCGCCCAAGCGCTGGCTCTGGGGGAAATCGCGCAAAAAGGCTTCCACCTTAGGAGCGGAGCTTTGCACTTGTATGGTGCGCACGTAGGCCGCTTCAAGTTCGGGCAAGAGCACCGCACCAAGCTGATCGCGGGTTTCTACGGCTTGTTTCACCTGGGGCAGCAGCTCGGCATCCGGGAAATTCTTCAGGTATTGCCGCACTTTTTCTTCGTCGGGCTGCTGGGAAAGGCTTGCCACGGCTTTGGTTTCGAGGTTGCGGATTTTTTCAAACACCTTTACGATATACTGCCCGCTGTCGGCAAATTCCTGCTGATAGTCCCGCAAATCGGCGAGGTCGCCAGTTTTGTCAGCTTTGCGGAAATAGGCTTTGTCCAAATATGGCCGCGCTTCCGGTTTGTTTTGGTATTCTTGGATGAATGCGTCAATGGGCGCTACATCACCGCTCAGGTTGGCTTGTAGGGTGGCGAAGAACAGTCCGCGCTCGGGCGGTATGGTGAAAGCCCAAGTGGCACTGCTGCCGAGCATGAGGAAGGCCAGGAAAAGCGCCATAGCACGGAGACCGCGGTTTATCCGTATGGTATTGGTCGGCTGTGAAGCTGGCCCAACAACGAAGGTGTGTTCCGTAGATTTATAGGGCGGCTCCTCCGTGTCTGCGGGTGCCAGGGCTTCGGTGACAATCGTTACTGTTTCGAGGATGGAGACATCCCGTGGCACATATTCCCGGGTATTGGCATCGAATTCGAGCAGGGAAACTTTGACCATCAACTGGTGCTCGCCTTCTATTTTTGGCGTTACCCAAAACATCCACTCGGTACAACCGTTTTCACCTATGGTTTGGTGAAAGGAACTGAACGACACAATTTTGAATACATCACCTTCTGTATCAATCAGTTCCGCGCTCATTCGATCAGATACTTCCACGCGCTCTCGCAGGCGCACGTCGTCGTCAAGCACAATGTCATTGAGAATAGTGTCCGTATCCATCGCTACCCGTACCGTACAAATAGTAGTCTTTTGGATGGGCATTTTGTGCGGAATTCGGTACGGCATACTGCCTTGCCTTACAGTTTTGCCCTTTTGCTGCCGGGATGGGCGCACTGCAGGCTCAAAATCGGCTTCTTCAAGGGATTCTAAAAGTTCCTGAAAACTGGCACTTATCCCAGCGAGGCGTTGCGCATATTCCCCTGCATTGATTAAACCCTTGATGCGGTCTTTATTGAGCAATTGCAATTGAGCCTGTAGAGCAACCACCAAGCTGTGTTTTTCAGCCCCTTCCGGCAACAACTCTTTCAGCGCTTTGAGCGCCATTGGCAGGTCTTCAACGAGCAGGTCGCTGAGCAGGGAACGGGTGGCGGATAAGGATTGTGCGAGTGGCATACGCAGTTTTCAATATTGGGTTTGTGTTTCAAGTTGGAATGAAGAGCAAATGTAATGTGGAAATGGTGGAAAATGAAGGGATATGGTGAAAATGGTTTGGGGTTGCGGGCGGTGGCGCACGGCGGGGCGATTGCGCGGGGCGCGGCGGGGCGGGGCGACCACGAGGGTCGCCCGTACGCGGGCGTGGAAACGTGTAGCACACTAGTGGTCCTGCAAGTCAGTTTCGACGGGCGAATGCTTACTAGGCAAGTGTCGTTTTCTACAAAAAATGTATCGTGGGAATTGGTTGTCCACCGTTTTACTTGGGCCGTGGGCGAGCTTTGACAACTTCAAAAAAAAGTTGTCAAAGCTGTTCGGTGGCTTGGCCTGGCGGCGGAGTGAGAATTTGTCAACATTTTTTCATGTTGACAAATTTGGGCGCATGTTCAGATCCTTTGCTCAGATAGATGGTAATGCACCCGTCGAAATTGACTTGACGGCCTACTATACCCCAAACCTCCCCACCTTCTCCTTCTTCCAATACCTTCTCCACAAACTCTTCACCACCACCAGCATCACCAGCGGTATCGCCGCCACCGGAAGCTCCTGCGGCAGCCATTTCCAAAACACCAGCAACGCAATGGCCAAAAAACCAACGCCCATAAAGTAGACATCTGTCCACTCCGCCCGGCGCTTGCGGTAGAAATACAAAAGATGCGTCGGTAACGCCCAAAGAATGTTCATATTGGATTTGGTGGCACTATGGTCAGTCGCAAACCACAACAGAAAAATAATAAGACCCGCAATGCCCAAGGTCAGCCAAAACAAGGCATCGAAAATGCGCTCCGTGCGGGGGTTGGCCATGGCCAGCAAGCCAACAATCGCCAGCAGCGACATCATCCACAAAGGGCGGTCGATGGGTGTGGGATTGAAAGGATGAGGTTTCATCGGCGGCTCAGGGATGTTTCGCTCCGATTTCACGATCACTTCACCGGACGCAGAGCGGGCTTTTCCCATCAAATCATGGACATAGTCCGGCAGGAACATATAATTATCAGCAGTGGCAACCCGATCGGCAGGCAGGCCGAGAATCAGGTCGATGCCGAAGCCTGTCCAGGGGTTGCGCACCAGGTAAGGGCGCAGTAACTGGCGCATGGTAGTTCCTTTGACAAAAGATGCCGTATCATATTGAATCTGGTGAAAATAAGTTTCTTCCAATATGTCGCGGATGCGCGTGGCGCAGTTGTCGTAGAAAAAATCGTATTTGTAATAGCGGTTTTCAACTTTATAATTCTCTTGTAACAGGTCGTACAATCGTTGTTTCTGGCTTTGATCCAGGTTGAACAACTGCTCCTTCATAGACCGGCGATCTTGCAAATTCCCGTATTCGAAACCTCTGGTCGTTTCTATGTCAAGGTTGTACAGCAGTTTTCCCCGACAGAATTTCAACAGAAAATTGGGCTGATCAAACTCAAAAGTACCGTAGTTGTAGCATTGGTCGAAGCGCTGGGCGGGGTCTTTCACCCGGATGGCGCTGTGCCCGAAAGTGCTGTACACAAACTCGCCAGGTGCCACGGTCATCAGGCTGATGGTTGCTGAATCGGAGAGCGTCAGTGGCCCTTGCGCTTGCAGGTATATAGGGTAGAAAAGGAGTATTGCAAGGGTAAGAAGTTGTTTCATTTAACTAGTTTAAAAAGGTTAAAGCAGTTTTTGGTGCCGTTTTCTGGCAAATATTTGTCCTAGCCTAAACCTCGCAGGTTTTTAAAACCTAGTGGCGCGAATACCAAGTAACGTATACGTTACTTGGTATTCGCGCCACTAGTGCCGAGTCCACCCCACCCCGTTCACCCGCCGAAGCCTTGGCGTAGGAGGGTAAAACGATTACCCCATGACCATACTCCAAACCCATCCAATCAGCATCGCAGAAAACGTCCAGATCGCCCAAATCAAACCTGCGAAAACAACCAAAAACAACACGCTCAGAAGCGCTACGGATCCTGTGGCATTCGGCTTGATTCTGCCATCGGCATAATAGGCTTTCAACAAATTTACATTCCGTCGATTGGCTTTAAACCCAAAATCAAAGAAATCGCCTAAAAAAGGTATTGAACCAATCAGGGCATCCAGCACAAAATTCCACATCATACGGAGCATGAGCCATGGGCCCGCTCCTTTTTTCACCATGGTGTGCATCAGAACGCCAGAGACGGCAAAACCACTGATGTCGCCCAAGTACGGTATCAACCCAATGATGCCATCAAGCCCAAACCTTATATTGGTACCTGGAATGCGAAACTGGTCATCGAGTATCTTAGCTAACCTTTCCAGTCTGACCATTTCGGGATCAAGCGCCTGTCTGTTGTTTTGAAGGTCTTCCATACTTATTGAACGCGCAGTACCTGCCCGATTTGAATATCGGCATTTGGAAGTTTGTTGAGCAGTTTCAGGCGATCTACGGTGGTATTGTAATCCCTGGACAACTTGTACAAGGTGTCCCCTTTCACCACCCGGTGATAACCGGCAGAAACCGGCTTTTCCTCCACTGGTGGCTTCGTTGGAATGGGGTCAGCAGGCCTGGTATTGTCTGGATAAGGTACGCCAGTGGTAGCTGGCGGCTTTGTACCCGGAAAAGTAGCGCCGCCATCGGTAGTAGAAGGCTTTGTCGTTGGTTTGGTACCATCAGGAGAAATTTCAAAATCCAGGTCGCCATCATTGACCATGGTGCCTTCGTTCGGTTTGCTGTTCGTGCTGCCAGGCGATGTTGGTTGCGCTGGATCTTTGGAAGCATCCCGCAGTTTTATGGGCTGTAGGGGCGCATTTGACTTTCTCAGACGGATTTTTTCGTTGGTTTCAGGTTCTTGACCGCGTGCCAGTCCATTGCGGGCAAGCAGATTTTCCAAACGGATGCCATAAAGCTGTGAAATATCGAACATTGTCTGGTTTTCACGCACGATATGATCTGTCGCACGGCCACTCCACTGACTTTTTTTACATTGAATAAACACCCGGGTATTCGGTTGGAGCCGTACGCCTGGTGAGTAGCCGCGGTCGTTGTAGTCTATCACCTTGTCAACACTTAAACGATAGGCTCTTGCCACATCCGCCAGCGTTTCGCCTTCCCTGGATGCAATTACTTTGAGGTCATTGACCCGACCAATGCGGCCAGAGGCGGCGGAAGGAGCATTGGGGGCATTTGGGCCTTCGGGCTTTACACCGCCATTGTCGCCACTTCCAGGGGTGCCGGGAAAGGTTTGTGGTGGCGTAGAACCTGGAATATCATATTGGTACAATTTGTAGCGCTCAATCAGGTCGATCAGTTTCGTTGCATAATCAGGCGAGGTGGCATAGCCTGCAGACTGTAATCCGCGCGCCCAAGATTTGTAATCGGTACGATCCAGGTTAAATAAATAACCATAGCGGGTGGATTTCTTTGGATCTCGGAGGAACGCCCCATGATCCAGGAAACTCTCTTCCACGCTCCCATAGTTGCGGAAGCATGATTCTTTCAAGTTGCCTTGTTCATCGCGGTCATCGTCCTGTTTGTAATACGTTTTTCCGTTCCAGTTACCACCACATTTAATACCGAAGTGGTTGTTGGCTTGTTGGGCCAAGTCACTGGTGCCGGCGGCGCTTTCCAAAATTCCCTGAGCAAGGGTAATACTGGAAGGCACACCCATACGCTCCATTTCCAACACGGCTGCTCGGTTGAATTTGGTAACATAATCGAGGTTGCGATCGCTTGTGCTGTATTCAACGGGTGCGATGGCAATTTGATCAATGCCTTTGTTTTTAGAGGCTGTAGATTCGGAAGAACGCTTATTCTGGGTATTTGAATTAGAAAAAGTTTCTCGTAAATAACTACAACTCTGCGTGGTCAAGGCCAAAAGCAGCAGAAAAAAGGTTAATATTCTCATGGTTAATTATGTGATTTTGAAAGGAAAAAGCTCTGTTTATTTTCAAGTAAACGACTTTCAGGAAAATCTATTCTGTTTCAATACAGGCAATTATATTGATTTAAGCGTTAGAAGGTATTATTATTTAATTGGCAAAAATCATTTGCCTGGAATCAACAGCCGATCCATTGATGTGCAGCGTGTATACAAAAGCGCCGCTTACACCATAGCCATGGGTGTACAATACTTCATTGAGTCCGTCCTGTAGCGTTACAGGCATATTTTCAATTATTTTGCCTTGTAAATCTGTGATTTGAATAAAAGCCGTGGAAACTGATTTTGGCATTTCATGGATATAAAATGATATCCAGGTGGCTTCATCAAATGGATTGGGACGGTTTTGATACAACTCAATGGTTTTTTGCCCGCGCGCTTCAGGCTCATCGGTATCAGAGGTCAATACAAGTTTTTCTACAGAAAAAAGGCTCTCCGCGCCATAATTATCCACCGTTGCTATACTCACATACAGCGGGCCAGCGGGGTTGCAATACAGCACGTCAGAAAATGCCGGGGAGCTCGTGTACACGGTATCCCAATCTGTCGTCAGGGAGCGCAATGCGATTCGGAATGTTTGGGTGTCGATTGGGTCATTGATATTCATTAGGAGCAAATTGCCGCTCCTAACTGCGCTAAAATCCGGTACGGCCCCTACATTTCGCGCAGCAATAGCCGCTCCGTTGGCATTGATGAGCGCATTGCGGGCGAGGTAATTGAAATCGACAAAAAAGGAATCGACAGCGCCATCCATATCTGTATCCACGCCCAATACATCTGCAGAAGTATGTTGGCGATCTATGTACGCGGCGTTGTTACTGGCATCACCGTGTTCGTTCGCAGCCGTGAACCGCATAGCAGGATATCCCTTTTCCCGGAACGGAATATGGTCGCCCCCGCGACCCGAGCGGTCTTCCGGCGACATAATCCGAATATTCATCGGCACTTGAGCTGTTAGCAGCAAGTTCTCCTCGTACTGGAGTTTTAGAAAGCGGGACAATTGTTTGTGCTTTGAATTGAAGTTCCCCTGAGAAAAAAGCCGCACGCTCGTAGAATCAATATCATTCAAACCGGGACAAGAAGGCGCAGAAGAAGTCTTACCGCAAATAATACCCCCGATAACGTCATTGTTAAGCACAGCACGCAGGGGCATGCTTTTTTGTTGCACGTAATTCGCGAAGGCATACGCGCCGTACAAACCCTGCTCCTCAGCCGTCGTCACCAAAAAAACAATGGAATTCCTGAATTGCCATTTCGACATTATCCTGGCCAACTCGATTACCAGCGCGGTTCCCGTAGCATTGTCTTCTACCCCTTCGGCCACACAGGCGGTATCACAAAGCGTGGCACATCGGCTGTCAAAATGGCCCTCCAGCAGGATGAAACCGCTGCTCGGATTGGAACCAGGCAATACGGCAAAGATGTCACGGTGTTGACCCACCCCACAAATAGCCTGATCGAATTGCAAATATCCATTCTGCAAATCTGCCCCATTCTCAACCCGAAACTGGTTGAATTTCTCCAAAACCCAGCGCCGTGCTGCACCAATACCCGTGATAGCTGACAAGGTATCGCTACCCGAATTGCGTGTTTTAAAACTGGCCAGTTTCAGAATGTACGCCTTCAAACTATCCGCCGAAATTGCAGCTTCCAGTGCTATGCCCAGTTCAGCTGGATCAAGCGGCGGAGCCAACGCAGACGGCGATGGCGTGTAATTTCCCAATAGTACCTGCTCTGCAACCAGATTGGTCGAAAGGATATTGGTTTGCGCTGCAGCGAGCAGCGGGGATAGGAGGGCCAGGAAGAGCGTAAATCTGTGCATAACAAAAATGGTTTCAGATTTCAAGGTTTCAGGTTTCAGGTTCGCGTTGTACTGGTTTCAAGGTTTCAGGTTTCAATGTTTCAGGTTTCAGGTTCGCGTTGCGTTTGGTATCTCCCTGAATTTGGGTAATTTTTTTCGGTTTGAAAAAGCTAGTGTAGGTACACAAGTCAAAATCTAGCCAGAATCAATGGGCAAAGCAAATGCTCCTATTTAATTCCATTTTGAAAGCCAATCAGGTGTGTCATTCCGAGCGAAGCGAGGAACCTGGGTTAATATATAGGTTCGGGTTCCTCGCTTTGCTCGGAATGACACATCTGATTGGTTATTGAAGTAAAAAAACAAATCATTCGCTTAAAATAGCAACTTTGTTAATTCTTCAAAGCTACCACAACACCAAGCGCAGCGACAACCGGAAACCTGAAACCCTGAAACCTGAAACCCTATTTCAGTAAGTACCTCCAGAATTTCCGCTTCTTCTTCGCCCCATTTTTCGTCTTTTTCACAAATACAGGATCGCTGGGGTTGCCTTCTACATTGGCGCGGTTAAACGAAGTGATAACATAAGTGTAGTACTCTCCCTCCCGGGCCGTGAAGTCTTCAAAATACCACTTGTCCGCGTAAAAAGGCGTGACAGCCAATAAGTTGCGGGGACTGTCCAGCTTCCCAACGCCCTCTCCATCGAATCGGAAGAGGGCAAAGTAAAAAGGCATTTCATCGCCAGAGAGAAGCTGACATAGGTTCCAGGTTAATTGTACCGTGCTGACAGTTCCCTTAACCCTGCAAATATCGGCTGTTGCTGGACTCGTCTTTGATAGCAAAGGTGTTGGGGACATCAGCGCAGGGTACCGGTATAAGGAGCTTATTAGCGAGTCCTGCACGCCCAGCATATTGCGCACCAACGGTTTGACAGAGTAAAAAATGCTGCCTGCAACATTTGGATTGGCACGCACCATGGCAATTTGTTTGCTAATCTCGTCGGGATCATTCCAATTAGGGTCGTTTGGAGAATTGTTAATCTTGTAGGCAGCATGGCCGATATATAGTTGCCTGCCATAAGTGTGCTTGCTCCACCAATCCACCAGCACCTCAAAATCTGCGGGTGGGAAGCCAATGCTCCAGTAAATCTGCGGGGCGACGTAGTCAATCCAGCCGTTTTTCATCCACAACAGTACATCCGCATAAAGGTCATCGTAGCAGGTGACGCCAGCTTTGGTATTTGAACCGTTTACCGGGTCGCGGTCTTTGTTACGCCAGACTCCAAAGGGGCTGATACCAAATTTCACATAAGGCTTGTACTGCTTTATCGTTTTTGATACGTTTTCGATCAGGTTATTCACGTTTGCTCGTCGCCAATCCGCTATATCCGTAAAACTATGATTGCCGCTGGCAAAATCATCGTAGTCGTTCAGGGCATCGTCCAGGTTTACCCCTACTTCTTTGTAGGGATAGAAATAATCATCGAAGTGAATACCATCAACATCGTAGCGCAGCACGATATCCTTAACCACCGTGGTAAGGTATTGCCTGACTGCTGGACTGGCTGGATTGAAATACCAGCGTTTTCCATAGCGGAAAAACCACTCCGCTTTTCGTTTGGGAGATAGCGATCGAAGCGGGTGTATCGGGTCAAGCTTTGCCGTATCCAGGTTCCAGGTCGCCCGAAAAGGGTTCATCCAGGCATGGAATTCCATGCGCCGGTCGTGGGCCGCTTTTATCATGTAGGTCAGCGGATCGTACAAGCTGTCGTCCAGTACTGCGCCTTGCTGCCCCACCAGGAAACTGCTGAGTGGTACTGTTTTGGAGCGGTAGAACGCATCACCGGATGGGCGTATTTGCACAAAAACGGCATTCATGTTCATGGCTTTAAGCACATCCAAAAGACTGTCGAACTCCATTTTCTGGCGTTCGGACGATAATCCGGGCTGTGAGGGCCAATCGATATTGGCTACTGTGGCGATCCAAGCACCGCGCATTTCTGCCCGCAGGGGCTCACCAGGTCGGCGCTCTTGCGAGAAGCCGGGTTGCGCCACTTGGATAAAAGAAAAAAGGAAAGCTAATCGCAAAAGAAATCTCATGATGGACTGGTTTTGCGGTAAAAGTAGAGATTCCAACAGTTTTTTTTACAAAATCAGAAGGGGATGTAAAAACAAGGCTTTGATGAAAGGCGTAACTGTTTAGAAAAGAGCATTAGGTTACGCTAAAAAACCCCAACTCAACGGTTAAATACCTGGGAAATAAGCAGTTTCACTTGACCGCGTTGTATCCATAAAATTCCGGCGCAGCAAAGAAATGCCAGCATTGCCAACCCAAATAAAAGTCCACCATCCCCTTTTACTTCAATGCCAAGGATGAACACATGCGACAAAATAGCCCCACTGATTACCCCCAAACCACCTAGAGCGCCTACAATGGCGGTGCGTGGGATGAGCAACAAGACGGCACAAACCAACTCCGCGACCCCGCTTGCTATTCGCCCCCATGGTTCCGCTCCAAGTTGCTGGAAAATCCAGACACTTTCTTCAGCGCCCGTGAATTTAAAAAATAGGGTTTGCGCCAATATTACGGCTGCAATAAGCCGCAAAGCCAAGGATAAGGTTACATTTTTCATATTGGTAAATTTGAAACTGGATCTGCGAAGGGTAAAAATCAACCTGTTTTTTCGAAATTATTTTCAAAAACAACTGGATGATCCACGGAACTTTATGTCCTTTGTGGCAAAACTACATTCGAAAAAGAACCATGCGCAACGAATTTACCGTTTTTGCCATTCTTTCCATCACGATCACCCTGCTCTTGGGCTATTTTATTGCCCCGCAATGGTGTTGGATTTTTTTGCGCTTTGTTCCTTTGGTCGGCTTGGGACTCTATGATTTGTCTCAATCGCGACATGCTATCACCCGTAATTTTCCGATCAATAATTATAACGCATGAAGTTTTTAGAATCCATCCCGGTCCGCCAAATAGCGGAACAATACAATGCCCAAATTATTGGCGACGACAGCCTGGAAGCCACCGGCATCAATGAAATCCACAAGGTTCAGCCAGGCGACATCGCCTTTTCGGACGTAAAAAAGTATTTTGACAAAACACTGCAAAGTGCTGCCACCATCATTCTGCTGAATGAACCCACTACTTGTCCACCTGGAAAGGTCATTTTGGTCGTCGAACAGCCTTTTGAAGTGTACGATGCCATTGTACGCGCCCATCGGCCGCCGGAGCCGCTCACTACCGCCCAGCACCTGGAAGCAAATATTCATCCAACGGCTATTATCGAGCCTGGGGTGGTCATTGCCAACAACGTCAGCATTGGGGCCCATACCCATATTTGCGCGAACGCCTACATTGGCGAGTACAGCTTCATTGGCGATCATGTAATCATTGGCCCAGGTGCGATCATCGGGCCTGATGCCTTCTATTTCAAAAAACTGGCGGATGGCAGCTTTAAAAAATGGCGCTCCGGTGGTCGCGTTATTATTGAAAACCAGGTAGACATCGGTGCCGGTTGCACCATTGCCAAGGGTGTGAGCGGCGATACTATTATTGGTGAAGGCAGCAAACTCGATTGCCAGATTCATATTGGGCATGGGGTGGTGATTGGTAAAAACTGCCTATTTGCGGCTCAGGTAGGCATTGGCGGCAAAACAATTGTTGAGGATAATGTAGTTTTGTACGGACAAGTTGGCATTGCTCAAGCCTTACACATAGGAAAAGGTGCGGTGATTACAGCCAAAAGTGGTGTTTCAAAATCGCTGGAAGGTGGCAAAACGTATTTTGGCATCCCGGCGGATGAAACACGTACCAAATACAGGGAATTGGTGGCTTTGCGGCAGTTGCCGGATTTGTTGAAAAAGGGCTTTTAGCTGTTGGCTACTGGCCGTTGGCCGTTGGCTGCACAGCAAAAAGTGCTACTTTTGGTTTTGGTTTTTCAGCACGCTTAACCAAAATCAGGAACAATGTGGTTTAGCATGCTGAAACACAAATAACAATAAAGAAACAATGTTGTGCTGCCAACGGCCAAAAGCCAACAGCCAATAGCTAACAGCTAACAGCCAAATATGAAAATTCCATCTCCCGGTTTCCTCATCGAAGCATTCGCCCAAGTATTGCGGCGCTTTCCAACCACTGTGTTGTGTGCCTGTATTGGTGTCGCAGCTACGTTTATCATCATCGAAAACAACGATAATACCGACGAATGGGCGCGCGCCTGCCTGGTTTGTTTGTTGGGGCTGCCATTTTTAACGGGCCTTGTAGCTTTTTCTGAATCAAAGGGTTGGGATGAAAAACGCGGGTTGCTGTTACAAGGTGTGGGCATTGTATTGCTAGCCAGCTATTGGTTTTGGCTTGATGTAAAGGCCGAGGGCTTTGAGTACAGGGTGTTACCTGGGTATATGACACTGGTTTTGGTGGCGCATTTATTTGTGGCGGTTGCGCCTTATTTGAACGATCGACCTGTCCGCGATTTTTGGGAATACAACAAAGAGCTTTTTGCCAATATAATTGTAGGAGCCAGTTTTACCCTTATCCTGTTTGCCGGGCTGAGTTTGGCCATATTGGCGGTAGATCAGTTGTTTGATCTCAGCCTCCGCCAAAGGATTTATCCACGTTTGTTTAGCTTATTGGCAGGCATATTCAATACCGTCTATTTTCTTTATCATTTGCCCAAAAACTATTCGTTCAATACCTCAGATGATGGTACTTACAGCACCATTTTCAAAAGCCTCTGCAAATTTATCCTGATCCCAATTGTGGGGCTTTACTTCTTGATTTTATATGCTTATTCGTTTAAAATCATCGGCACTTGGTCGCTTCCCAGGGGCTGGGTAGGCTCCCTCGTAACCGGATTTTCAGTGGCCGGAATATTTACTTATTTGCTCAATTTCTACCTCCCTGAGCAAGACGCTGCGCCGCATATCCGAGCCTATCGGCGCTGGTTTTGGTGGGTGTTGTTTCCACTAACCATCTTGCTTTTTGTGGCCGTTGGCCGTCGTATATTTGATTATGGTGTAACGGAAATGCGCTTTCTCGTGGCAGGTATGGGCGTATGGATTGCCTTAACCTGCTTGTATTTTTTCTTTTCAAAGAAAGACAACATCAAGTTTATCCCTATTTCGCTGGGACTTTTTGTATTAGCGTATGCTTTTGGGCCGCTCAGTGGGCGTGCCGTAGCAGAGCGCAGTCAAGTAGGTCGTATTACCCAAATATTGGAGCAGACTGGGCGGCTTGAAAATGGAAAAATGAAACCTGGCACATCACCCGTTACAGCAGTTGAATTTGAGCAATTTGAATCAGCAATTTACTTTCTTGAAAAACGCAAACGACTCAATGTGCTTAATACGATGCTTCCTATGCCCATCGAAAACCTGCCGGAAATGCCCGGGTTCTATGGGAATGCCGGAAAATTACGCGGATGGCTGGGAATGGGCGGCTCTGCTACGGAACGAAGTAACCAAGCGTATGTTTCGGTATCTTCTAATACCGAACTAGATCCAGTAGATATTCGGGGCTATGCCATGTTTCAATCCATTTCTTTGAATAGAAGTTCAGAAATCACCTTTAAATACAAAGGAGACTATTTCAGCATTTCGGCGGATGGAAAATGGCTTGAATGGTGGCGTTATGATGGAAAATCAAAAAAAGAAATGATCGAAAAACTTGACCTTCAGGGAATTATAAAGAAATGGCTTGACCTGCGCAGCGACGATAATTCTTACATTGATTTATCTAAAAAAGACAATACCGTTGACTTGCGTGGGAAAAACGGCACAGTTCGGCTCGTTATTCAGTCGGGCAGAGCTGAAATGAAAGATGGCGCTTGGTATATGGAAGATTTAAGCGGATTTCTTTTTGTTAAGTAGACCTGATTATCGCGCACAACGCCGCACAAAAAAAAGTTTCACACAACGACGAGATGCTCTTGATCTAAATATTCCGAAATGCCAAAAGCGAAGCCCCTTTCGTTGTGTCTTTGTGTGAACCTTTTTTTCGTCGTGTGAAACCTTTTTATGAACTGGCCACCTCCCTACCCTTCCACCTATATTTCTCAAACATCAAACTCCCCAAGCCCGCAAATGCAATATACCCCGTATGGATCAAAAACGAAGGCAAAAACCAGCGCATCAAATCCCTTCTTCCAAAATACCCACACATTTCCTTGAGCAGCAACCAATCCCCAAACATCTTTGCAAATACCTGAAATACAAGCACTTGCCACGAAAAATAACCCAACAAGCACAATAGCCCCGATACCCATATACCCATACAGAACATCCATACCGCCAGTAAAATCAGCCTGATCGGCCATTCCCGCATACCTGCATTTTTGCTGCCCCAGCGCAAACGTTGCTGCCAAAACCCTGACCAGTTGGGCATAGCTTCTGTACGCACCGCAGCCTGGCTGTTTTTCAAAAAGCCAACACAACCCGGCCATCGCTCCGCCATTTTCTGCATCAAAAACATGTCGTCCCCAGAGGCAATTTGTTCGTTCCCCGCATATCCATCGACCGCCAGAAAAGCATCCTTTCGGTAACTCAGGTTCGCGCCATTGCCCATTCGGTGCCAGCCAAGCTGAATTCCGGCAGCCGTTATGCCCATCATGCCCAGAAAATCAAGCGATTGAAAGCGTTGCAATACATTTCGTTCCCGATGAATAACAACCGGAGCCGCCAGAATGGCCAGCTTGGGTTGCGCCTCGAATCGAGATACCAGCAGCATTAGCCAATCCGTCGGAACCCAACAATCGGCATCGGTGCTCACAATAATAGAGCCACTGGCCTGCGCCACCGCCAATTCAATTGCTTTTTTCTTGTTGGCACGAAAGCGACGCTCGGGGGGAAGTGATTTTTCCAGTTGAAGCAGTTGAATATCCGGTGAATGGTGCGCTTTTTTTGAAATATACCCGGCCACCAAACCCGCAGTTTCATCATCAGAAAAATCATCTACCACAATTATTTGAAGCAATTTTGCCGGGTAAGCGCCGTTCAGGATGGAATTCAGGCAATCCAGGATATTTCCCGCTTCGTTTCGCGCCGCAATGACAACGGTAACCCTGTTTTCAGGTTCATAGCCGGTTGGCAACGCCCATTCCGGCATTGCTTGCCAGCCGTGGATATAGGCGAACATGATGCCCACATACACGAATGCTAGAAAAACCAGAACGCTTGGTAGTATCATAGAAGCGTAAGATGCGCTTATCTTTTTCTTTGTAGCGTTGTTTTTGACACAAAATATTTTTTTCGGCTTAGGCTGTATACTTTTGTCACGCCAATAACCAACAAATATAGCAAACTATGGAACCGCAACACCTCATATCACTCAAAGCTGCCTTGCAAGAAAAACGTATGCCCCTGTACCGCAAAATCATTCGTTGGGTCTGGCGAATGCTTGTTGGCGGTGCTGTGGTTTTGATTGTCCTATTCCTTTCTATCAACTTTTCTGCCATCCCCTCTTTCCGCGAGTTGGAAGATCCGGCCTCCGCTGTGGCCAGTGAGGTCGTGGCCAACAACAATGAAGTGCTTGGCCGCTATTTTGTTGAAAACCGCGTGCCTGTGGCCTACGAAGACCTCAATCCGCACCTGGTCACCTCCTTGATCGCCACAGAAGACGAGCGCTTTCGCGACCACTGCGGCATTGATGCACGGGCCGTTGCCAGGGTGGTCATCCGCACCGTATTGATGGCCAACCAGAGTTCAGGCGGCGGTAGTACCATTACCCAGCAATTGGCAAAAATGCTGTACTCTGATCGCGACTTTGAAGGTTTGAACAAATTTCAACGTACCCTAAAATTGGTGTACATGAAATTGCGGGAATGGATCACCGCCGTAAAACTGGAACGGGCCTACACCAAAGAGGAAATTATTTCCATGTACCTCAACCAGTTTAACTTCATCAACAATGCCTACGGCATTTATGCTGCATCAGCGGTGTATTTTGCAAAAGATCAATCAAAACTTAAAATACAGGAGGCCGCCATGTTGATCGGCATGTTGCAAAACCCCTCTTATTTCAACCCAAACCGCCACCCGGAACGGGTCGTTCGCCGACGTTGGATCGTGTTGTCGCAAATGCGCCGAACAGCTAAAATTACAGAACATCAGTACGACAGTTTAAAAGTGCTTCCCCTGGGACTGAACTTCCGCCCAGTGAATTTTTCGGATGACACAGCACCTTATTTATGTGACAACCTTGAAAGAACCGTTTCAGATATTCTGGAACAACCCGAGTCCCGCAAGCCCGACGGCTCCAAATACAACCTCTACCGCGATGGGTTAAAGATTTATACCACCATAGATCCGGTATTTCAAAAACATGCGGAAGCAGCCATGGCAGAACACATGCGGAAAACACAGGCCCGCTTCTTCCAGGTTTGGAAAAATCGCGATCCCTGGAAATACAAATCAGGAAATGCCTCCGATGAAGAGATCGAAAACCGCCTGGAATCCTTATGGAAACTTATGCGTGGGGGTGATCGCTTTGAAAGCCTTTGGCCCAAATACATGGACCCTATTTGCGCGCGGGTTCAAGACCGATACAACTTTGAGTTGCGCGAGATTGATATAGAACGCATGTTGCGCGAGGATAAAAAGAAGGGCAGTATTCGAGCCGAAGTAAGCCTGGATCAAGCTGTCGCGTATCGGAAAATCATGGACAGCAAGGAGTGGCCAGAGATCAAAGCACAGTACCGCGCCCTACGGGCAGATGTGACAAAGCGATTCAATACCAAGGTAAAAATGAAGGTTTTTACCTGGAACAATCCAAAATTCGAAACCGATACGGTGATGTCTCCATTGGACAGTCTGCGCTACCACCGCATGTTTTTGCAAACGGGGATGCTGGCTGTTGATCCTACAAGCAGCGAAATCAAAGCATGGGTAGGCGGCATCAACTTTAAATATTTCCAGTACGACCACATCCAATCGCAGCGTCAGGTAGGTTCAACCTTTAAGCCTTTCGTTTATGCCACAGCCATCACCCAACAGCATATCAGCCCCTGTTTTGAAGTGTACGATCAGCCCGTCACCATTCCAGGGCGCTACATGAACTTTCAAAACATCTCGGATTGGACACCCAAAAACTCCACCGGAAGCTATTCTGGCGCAAGGCTCAATTTGAAGGAAGCCCTGAAGAACTCTGTCAATTCTGTCAGTGCCTTCCTCATGAAGCAACTCGGTGATACCGAACCTGTTCGCGGCCAATGCAATAACATGGGCATTGATTCTGCCAAACAATCCAATGGGCGCTATTTTATCCCCCCTGGATCGCCCTCAATTTGCCTTGGCGCTGCCGACCTTTCGGTGATGCAAATGACAGGCGCTTATACCGCTTTTGCCAACAAAGGCATGTATGGCATGCCGTATGTCATCAAACGGGTGGAGGATAAAAATGGCCGCGTGTTGTACCGCTCGCTGTTGGAAGAAAAAGTTGCTTTGCCTGCCAATGCTGACTGGGTAATGATTGAAATGCTGAAATACAATGTAAAGGGCGCTCCAGGCATCAATACACTTAAAAGTGAGGTCGGCGGTAAAACGGGCACCACCAACAACTTCTCCGATGGCTGGTTTATGGGCATCACCCCACGGTTGGTGGTAGGCACCTGGGTTGGAGGCGAAGATCGCTGGATCCGCTTCCTGAATATAGGAGACGGACAAGGCGCGCGTATGGCAAGGCCCATTTTTGCAGGATTTATCAGCCGTTTGGAAAAGGATCCAAATTCGGGTTATGACTTCAATGCACACTTTATCAGACCGGAAGGCGACTTGGGAATTGAAACGAATTGTGCCGCTTACGAGAGCGCTTTGGGCCCGATTGGGGATGAAGAGGACTTTTCCCCTGATATTTATAACGATGAAATTGACGAAACCACTGGGAAAAAGGTAGACAAAGGAAAAAAGCCAGACGACGCCTTCGGAGATGAGAATAATTAGCCCTACGCGCGCTAAACACACCTTTTACAGAAACCTATGACCCTAATTCCTCGGTAACAATACCGAAAATCGGGTTGTACAATCGCTCCTTGAAAAATTATTTTTTGTTAATGATGTTGAAAATCAAATATTTATTGAATGATGCCGTACCTTTGCATCGGCAAGTTGCCACATCACAATAATTAATTTTTTTTTCAATGTACACTGGAACCGTAAAATTCTTCAATGAGTCCAAAGGATTTGGCTTTGTTGTAGACAACTCCTCAAAAGAGGAAATCTTTGTTCACGTAAGTGGTCTGATCGACAACATCCGCGAGGGTGACACTGTTACCTTCAACACTGAGCGTGGCAAAAAAGGAATGAATGCAGTAGATGTTAAAATCGCTTAATTAGCGTTTTTCATTTGTTTGATAAAATTTCTGAACCTCCGGTGGATTTCCACCGGAGGTTTTTTATTGCCCTAGCGCCGCGTTGGGTGGTCGGCACTTCGGTTGGTGAAAAATTCAATATAAAGTATCGAAACCAAGGTTCCGAAATCGCCCATTGAAAAATTATTTTTTGTTAATCATATTAAAAACCAAATATTTGTCTATCAATGCCGTATCTTTGCAGCGGCAAGTTGCCACATCACACAATTAATTTTTTTCAATGTACACAGGAACCGTAAAGTTTTTCAATGAATCCAAAGGATTTGGCTTTGTTGTAGACAACTCCTCTAACGAGGAAATCTTTGTTCACGTAAGTGGTCTGATCGACAACATCCGCGAGGGTGACGTTGTAACCTTCGACACTGAGCGTGGCAAAAAAGGAATGAACGCAATAGATGTTAAAATCGCTTAATTAGCGGTTTTTATTTGTTTGATATAATTTCTGAACCTCCGGTGGATTTCCACCGGGGGTTTTTTATTGCCCAATTATCAAATTACCGCATGATCAAATGATCACATTATAGTTACTTTTGCCCCTCTTTTGAAACAAACATCCTTTTTAGATGCAACCTGATACCTTTGAAGTCATTGGCGGCCAACCACTAAAAGGCGAACTCCAGCCTCAAGGAGCCAAAAATGAGGCCCTGCAAATTGTTAGCGCTGTCCTGCTTACCGACGATTATGTCACCATTTCCAATGTGCCTGATATTCTCGATATCAACAAACTCATAGAATTGTTGCGCGGACTGGGTGTCACCGTAGAACGCCTGGCAGAAGACACCTATAAATTCTGTGCCGGCGCAGTTGATATTTCTTACTTGCGCTCCACAGAATTTATGCGCGACGCACAGCGCCTGCGCGGCTCCGTCATGCTGATCGGGCCGCTACTAGCCCGTTTTGGTCGCGCTACCCTACCCAAACCCGGCGGCGACAAAATCGGTCGGCGGCGCCTCGACACACACTTCCTGGGCTTTCAGAAGCTGGGCGCCGAATTCAAGTACGACGACGAGAAAGACATTTATTACATTGAACAGCCGAAGAACGGCCTGCAAGGCGCATACCTGCACATGGACGAAATTTCCGTGACAGGCACCGCCAATGTCGTTATGGCTGCCGTACTGGCCAAAGGGAAAACGACTATTTACAACGCCGCCTGTGAACCTTATGTGCAGCAGCTTTGCCGCATGTTGGTGCGTATGGGCGCGAAAATTCAGGGTATTGGCTCCAACCGCATCGAAATTGAAGGCGTTGAAAGCCTGGGGGGTACCGAGCACCGCTGTTTGCCTGACATGATTGAAATAGGCTCATTCATCGGCCTGGCTGCCATGACACAAAGTGAAATCACCATCAAAAATGCCGGGGTAGAACACCTCGGCATCATCCCCTACACTTTCGAAAGGCTTGGTATTCAAATAGATATACAGGGAGACGATCTGCACATCCCGGCTCAGGAGCATTACGAGATCAATACGTTTATTGATGGGTCAATCCTCACCATTTACGATGCACCATGGCCTGGTTTTACACCCGACTTGATGTCAATTATTTTGGTGACGGCCACTCAGGCGCGCGGCAGTGTATTGGTACACCAGAAAATGTTCGAAAGCCGTTTGTTCTTTACCGACAAACTCATCGACATGGGCGCACAAATTATCCTCTGCGACCCGCACCGTGCAACAGTGATTGGCCTAGACCGCCGCTATGCTCTGCGGGGCATTGAAATGACCTCGCCCGACATCCGGGCAGGACAGGCACTACTCATTGCCGCCCTTTCTGCTAAAGGAAAAAGCACCATCCACAATGTACACCAGATCGACCGGGGCTACCAGCACATTGACAAGCGATTGAATGCGATTGGGGCAAAGATTACAAGACTGTAATGTTGCCTTCTTGCAGCCTTTGATCGTTTTTCCATTGGCGTTTATTTGGTCGTTCGCTCGGGTTTAAAGCAAGCTTGGTATTCGGCTTCACGGCTGTTTACGGCCTGTTTATTATGTTGTATTTTTTTAACGACCGCTGGTATATCCAGGAAATCCACTGCCAGGCATTAGCAATTTTTCTGCAATGTCCCATTGCACGCAAGGATTGGCCTGCACGATATTATCAAATACCTGATACGACCAATTATTTGCCCAGAAAGCAACATTAACCCGTTTGATTGAAACCAATGGGCCCTTCCATCGTCTCCCCATTGTGCCATTTTACCCTCCCTTCCTCTAGGCCTTTTTTCTGACTAATCGAATAAAAGAAAACGATCGTCGAATCTTATTCTGAAACCTGCGACAATCCCGCACGTTTGCAGAACAATGTTCTACTTGCCTTGTTGTTGCGTTTTAGTTTTTGTTCAATAATATTTATGAAAAACACCCTCCTCCAACTATTAATGCTGCTCTCGACCCAGCTACTTGCCCAAAAAAATGCCATCGTTAGCGGGGCTTTGCGCGATGCTCAAACGGGCGAAACCCTCATCGGCGCCACCGTTCAAGCCATCGGATTGGCGAGAGGCAATGCCAGCAACGAGTACGGATTTTATTCACTGGGCCTGCCTTTCAGCCAAGACTCCGTTGAATTGCGCTTTAGCTATATCGGTTATGAAACCGTTTCAAGAAAAATAATCCCCAACGGCCCGGTAAAACTGGATATTTCCTTGCAACAAGTAGGTTCATTAATGAAGGAAGTCGTCATAAAAGCCAATGCCTTGGAGGAAAAAATGAAAAGTACTGAAATGTCGGTTGCGACCATCAGCGCCCGGGAAATCAAGGCCGTGCCGGCGCTCTTTGGCGAAACCGATATCATAAAGATCCTGCAACTCAAACCCGGCTTTACCCCTGGTTCTGAGGGCACAACCGGGCTTTTTGTCCGTGGCGGCAATGCCGATCAAAACCTGATAATATTGGATGAGGCTGTAGTGTACAACCCCAATCACTTATTCGGCTTTTTCAGCACCTTCAACTCGGATGCTGTGAAAGACCTGAAGGTGTACAAAGGCGGCTTCCCGGCGCAATACGGCGGGCGCCTTTCTTCTGTCATTGATGTGCGTATGAAAGAAGGCAACAACAAAGAATATACCGGGTCTGGTGGTATTGGCGTGATTTCAAGTCGATTGACACTGGAAGGCCCCATCCAGAAAGATAAGTCTTCCTTTATTGTCAGTGGTCGTCGCACCTATGTTGACCTCATTACCCGACAAGTGAACAAGGCCAATAAAGACAAGGCCGATTTCAATAAAATACCCGATTACTATTTTTATGACCTGAATACGAAGGTCAATTTCACCCTGACAGAAAAAGACAGACTTTACCTCAGCGGCTACTTTGGTCGGGACGTATTCAACTTTAGAGACCCTACCTTCAATTTCCGTTTTGATTGGGGCAACGCCACAGGCACAGCGCGCTGGAACCATGTTTTTGGCCCCAGACTCTTCGCCAATACCACCTTCACCTATTCCGACTATCGCTACAAAATCCAGAATGTGTTGCAAGGCTTTTCCTTTAGCCTGGGCAGCAATATCAAGGATGCCAACACGAAGGTCGATTTCTATTATCAATACGACAACAAACACACCGTTCGCTTTGGTGCAAACATTACCTACCACGATTTCATTACGGCTCGCTTGAAAGCTGGCAGTGATGATGGCCAAATAAAATTTGAAGCTGGTCGCGAATATAATGGCATGGAATACGGTGCGTATATCTCCGATGAATGGTCTGTATTACCCCGGCTTAAAGTCAATTACGGCCTCCGCTTTTCTGCCTGGCAAAACAATCCTGCTTTCTACGCCAATATTGAGCCGCGCGCCGCCGCAAATTTCAGTGTGAGTGATCGCTGGTCGCTCAAAGCCTCCTACGCGCGCATGAACCAATACGTGCACCTGCTGGCCAGCAGTGGCCTTTCATTGCCAACCGATATTTGGTACCCGAGCACTTCGGGTGTGAAGCCAGAAGTCAGCGACCAGCTGGCCATCGGTACTTCTTACCTCATCGGTGATCAAGTACTGGTAACCTGGGAAGCCTGGTACAAATGGATGCAAAACCAGGTGGACTTTATTGATGGCGCCGAACTTTTTGGCAACAACGAACTGGAAAACGAGCTGGCCATCGGGCGTGGCTTTGCATACAGCCCCTTGGAACTTGAAATAGAGAAGAAAGAGGGCAAACTGACTGGCTGGATTGGCTACACCCTTTCCTGGGTGAAGCGCGGTGAATTTGCCGAGATTAATGGCGGCGCTTACTTCCCGCCGCGTTTTGATACCCGGCATAATTTCAGCATCGTGGCGATGTACGCGCTCACCAAAAAATGGCAATTCACCGCTACCTGGGTGTATACATCCGGCTATGTGAGTTGGCTGCCATCGGGTCGCTATTCCCTCCAAGACGTGCCAGGGGCGCCTTTCCAAACCATTGTACCCGTGTTTGGTCCGCGCAACACCTACCGCTATCCGGCCTACATCCGCGCCGACCTCGGCATCGTGTACAAATGGAAAAAACGCTCCCGGGAAAACGACATCACCCTCAGTGTTTACAACGTAACTGACCGCCGCAACCCATATTTCATCTTCATCGCTCCTACGTTTGAAAGTAGCCCAATCGGTGACATCCCCGTCGGCATTCAAGCAAAACAAGTGTCCCTATTTCCCATACTACCCAGCTTGACCTGGAATTTCAAATTTTAAAAAGAAAGTTTCTGAAAAAAGGTTTCAGGTTTCAAGGTTTACGCGGTCTGTTCGTCTCTTTGAAACACTATTCCAAAATTAACAACAAATCGCGTAAACCTGAAACCTTGAAACCAGAAACCGGAAACCATTTAACCTAAACTCATTTTTTTTATGAAGAACATATGTTTTTTTGCAGCCCTTACCTTTCTCGGCGCTTGCAACCTTACCAACGACGTAAACATCGAGCTGCCGGAATACGAGCGGCAGCCCGTGGTGGAGTGCTATTTGGAGCCTGGGAAGCCCTTCCGCTTGTTGTTGTCCCAGAGTTACGCCTTTTTTGATCCTTTTGGGTTAGACTCTACTTTTTTGGAAAAAACCCTGTTGGATGATGCGGTGATTACCATTTCTTATAATGGCCAGACATATCCTTTGGAAAATAAGCTCTCCTTTGAAGTGAATCCGCTTAAATTGTTCAACTACACTGGGACAGAAATTGTACCGGCTACACCGGGCATTGAATATATCCTGAACATCGAGCTGCCAAACAACCGGGGCAATATCAGCGGCCGCACCATCATGCTGCCCAAAGTTTCCATCGACAGCGTTGTGGTCAATTTCAGCACAGATCCAAAATTCGATACCCTCGCGCGCACTTTGATGTACATCACCGACGACCAAAGTCAGGACAACTATTACAGGCGTTTGCTCAATTATGGATCTTTGGACAGCGTTCCAGATCAGGATTTCTTGGTTTCAGATCGTTTTTCACAAACAGCATTGATCGCCTTCGGTACTGGTTATGACTTGGTGGAAGGTGATACTGTCTTCAACACCATTTTCCACATCACGAAGGAATACTACGATTACGCAGAGAGTTTCCAATTGGCGATCCAGGGCAGCGTAAATCCGTTCGCGCAACCTTCTCCGATAAAAAGCAATGTGAGCGGCAGCGGGAATCCATTGGGCATCTTTACCTGTTTGGTGTATGATCGGGACATAAGGATCATAAAAAAATAGCGGTAAATGCCTTATCGCCGCCTGCCAAATGGTATGTTGATGCCCAACCATGGCAGCCCGATGAAAGCACAGAGACCACAATCGCTTATGAGCGGCCGGAACAGACCAAAATCAAAAGCCATTCTTTTGGCCATATAGCGCCCACCAATGGAAATCAGGCCAACAGTTTCTCCATTTCCTATGGGAATAATGTAGTTTTCTGTCAAAAAACAAAAGTTTTTGCTCTTCCGGTACATCCCACTTATGGTTACTGCTGGATATGAACCCCATTCCCCTTCAGCAAATCCCCAACCGAGACCCAAGGTAATGTTTCGATCTCTAGGACCAGCAGTTATGGTTCCATAAGCCAACCCTGCACCGCCAGATCCGCCAAAATCATCGCCGATAGCATTGAAGTAGATCACGCCTGCACCAAGGTTTAATTTATCCTTTCGTATTGGCAACGAAAACTTAGGCGTTAGCCAAAATGGAAACCTACCAGCGCCAAACAGGAATGTAGGCACTACACCAACACCGAGTGAAAAATAGTCTGTAAAACCATACGTTACTTGATTTAGCCATATCCAGATGTTCTGATAATAGCCCTCCCCTTTTTTCAGCCCATAGCCGTTGGGTGCAAAGAAATAGCGGGTATTGTGCGGGCTATCGTACCAATAAGAGCCATTAACAATTTGCTCTTTTTTGACTGGTTCCATCACTTTTATCTGCCTTTTGGGTATTTTGATCTCACCAACCGTGTTGGTCAGCAAGACCACCTTTTCCGCATCTTGCTCGACAATGGTGCCGATATAATCATTACCGTCAAGGGTGCTTATATGCCATATTTGGGTGCTGTCCTTCATGTTTCCAACCTGAGCAAAGGTATGGCTGTAAAAAAAGGAGAGGCTAATAATAGCTGTCAGCAGTAATAATCGTGTATCCTTCATGCGTTCAAGCATTTGGTTGAATTTCTTTTAACATTTGGAAATCTAGAAAAGGCTATTGGGAATCAGACGCCAAACTTAAGCAAGAATACTATTACAAATCTATTTGAAAACTCAGTATTTGCGTAAGCCCACTTTGTTCCCGATACACCCATTGGTTCAAGTCTGGGTCATAATCCCGGCTCAGCGGGTCAATATTCTTTCGGCCGATGATATTTTGAATATCGAGGGCCTTGGCTAATTAATCGGAGCTTTTTGAGTTGTTATATCTTTTTGCCAAATTTTAATAATCGCCAGGATCCCCAGCGTAACAACCAATACAGTACCGCCAATCCCTACGATGGCACCCAATGTTTCTTGGCCGGAACAAGAAAGATTACAGCCTAAAGATAGGGTCAAATATCCCAAACCAATTATCAGCGCCAGAAACACGAGGGTGAGAAAAATTTTCATTGGCACTTCCATCGTATTCCCTTCTAATCGCGCTATTTTTCCCATGGCAAGCTTTATTTTAGATTTGGCCTTCTTAATCAACCACTTATGAAACATCCCACCGCGTTCCATGTATGGTGCCTGCTGGGTTGTTTTTGGCTGCCCAACAATGGATAGCGCTGTCGGAACCCTTGGTGACATAGCGGTTAATGTAGTGGGTTGAGCAACCCAATTAGGCAACAAATTGCCCACAAAAAAGCAAAAAGCAAAGCCAAAAGCGACTAAAAAACCGTCCATACCCTTCCGATACTGGTAAAAACTTGTAAAACCCAGCTTCTTTTTCAATCGCTTTGTTGGGTACGCGACGATACATACTGCGGCAATTATTCCAAATACTAATCCTCCAATCTTTGATTCCATTGTCAATCCTTCAAAATTGGCAGATATACCGAGGAAAAGAGCAATGGATCCAATTACTATTTTGGAAATAGCAATCACGAGAATAGCGGATACGCGGTGTGATTTTGCCCAATAAGAGAGCCTCATCGTTGTTGAATTTTTCATTGTAAATTAATGGTTTAATATGTTAGAATTAAGAACATCCATACTAGTTGGGCAATGACAGAAGCAAATGTGCAGGCATTACACAGTTGCAAAAAATTGTATTTCCCTTATAATAAATATATTTTTATCGAATATAAGTTGTCTTGCGGAAGCAATAATTCCTTCCTTTTATTGTTATTATTGCAGTCCCAAAGCTCCCTTGAGTCAAACTAAAATACAACATGAACAAATACCTGCTGCTTGGTTCTCTGCTTTTTATTGCCCATTCAATTTCCGCTCAATGCATCTCTGGCGACTGCAAAAACGGCATCGGCACCTATAAATACCCCTCTGGTGCCCGGTATACTGGTCATTTTCACGATGGTGAAATCCACGGTGTAGGCGTATGCTACTACACCGATGGCAGCAAGTACCAGGGCGAGTGGGCCAACCGCTACCCGGAAGGAAAGGGAACCAAAACCTATTCAGACAATACCGCCCGCACTGGCTTGTGGAAAAAGGGGAAACCCGTAGATGCCAACGGGAATATTCAGGAAGAATACCTTGCTAAAAGGAAGAATGAAAGCTCAGACGATGGCACGAATATTCAATCTGGCTGTCTGGCTGGGGATTGCAAAAATGGCCCTGGTACATTTGCCTACCCCGACGGAAGTAAGTACGACGGCAATTTTGCCAATGGAAAATTTGACGGTGAGGGTATTTTTTCATTCGCCAATGGCGACTCCTACACAGGTTCTTTCAAAGAAAACTACCCAGACGGGCACGGCACCCGTAAGCTGAAAACGGGTGAGGAAGAAACTGGAAAATGGCAACAGGGCGAGTTCGTGGGCAATAGCCTTACAGAAGGGGGCAAAGTCGGCTGTATTGAAGGCGACTGCGAAAATGGGCAAGGCACTTACGTCTACAAGGCAGGTTCGGCCAAATACTTCGGCACCTTTAAAGATAAAAACCCGCATGGCTATGGCACCTGTACTTATGCCAATGGCGATGTATATGTAGGGGAATGGCAAGAAGGTGCTTTTGGTGGGCGTGGCACCCTCACCTTGCGCGACAGAACCATTGTTGAAGGCTTTTGGCGCGCTGGCGAATACCTTGGCAAGGCAGCACCAGAGGATTATACAGCAAAGCCCGTCACCCCCCTCAAAACTCTTATCACCATGCCTGCGGCAAAAGTATGGGCGGTTGTCGTTGGTGTGGCTTCTTACGACCACATGCCTGTGCTGCGCTATACCGACGATGATGCTTATCGTTTCTACGCTTTCCTGAAAAGCCTGGAAGGTGGCGCGTTACCCGATGATCAGGTGCGCATCCTTATTGATGAAGAAGCCACCCGTGAAAATATTATAGGTACATTGAAAGAGGTATTTGGAATGGCTGGCCCCAATGACTTGGTTATTTTTTACTTCTCCGGCCATGGCCTCAACGGTTCGTTCCTCCCCATCGACTTCGATGGTTTCAACAACAAAATTGGGCATGACGAAATCGCGGGAATTTTTAATAGTTGCCGCGCAAAGTTTAAACTCTGCCTCGCAGATGCCTGTCACTCTGGCAGCTTGATCGCCATGAAATCTGGCGAGCCGGAACCTATGCTTGTCCAGTTTTACCAAACATTGGCAAAAGCTGTTTCTGGGACGGCACTTATCATGTCGAGCAAGGCAGAAGAAACCTCCCTGGAATCATCCGGTTTGCGCCAGGGTGTTTTCAGCCATTTCTTGATCCGTGGCCTGAAAGGTGAAGCCGATACCAACAAAAACAAGGTGATTACCATCGGTGAATTATACGACTTCATCAATGCAAATGTTCGCTCTTATACCGGTAATCGGCAAAGTCCAGTCATTAAGGGTACTTATGATCCACAGATGACCGTGTCGGTGATTCGGTAATAGAGATCGCCATTTTCCCAAAAACATGAGTCATCCCTTATTTTTTTGTAGAAAAAAATAAGGGATAACTCATGTTTTTTCAAAGTAATTATGGCATCACCGTAAACTTCACGGTCTGCGTTACCATATTACTGCTGTGATCCTCGGCCACAATTGTCAACGTAACGGCCGTTTCTGCAGCAATACCAACCGGCGTCCATGTTTCCGCGATGATGTAAGAAGTAAGGTCATGAACCGTTGGCATTGCGGTGAAAAGCATCGAATTGTCGCTGTCCTTTGTAACCGTGATTGACATTTCATGCAAACTTTCATCTGTCAAGGTGCCCGCAATGGCAACAGCCCCACTGATGGAAGCATTCACTGTTGGCGCTGTGATAACAAGGACAGGATCCGTAGCGTCATCATCATCGTGTTCATGTTTATGACAGGCAACGGCTGTAATGGAAAAAAGTGTGATAAGCAGCAATAGGTTTTGAATCTGTTTCATGTTGAATTTTAAATTTTATGGTTGTGTTTATTTTGATTTAATTCATGTTTAAAAAAGCGTATCCCTTAGGAATACTTTGCCTTTTCTGTACGTTTCCAATTGGCAAAGAGGCCTCACTATTTCACAAGTACTGCCTTCTCTGCTTGCCAGTCTTTCCCTTCCAGCCGCAGGTAATACCAACCAGAAACCCGCGCCGCGCCATCCAGTGTCAAAATATTCAGCCCTTGATGCGCTGTGACATTGCGGCTCTCGACTAATTTCCCATCTGCCTGAAAAAGATTGAGCTTGACAATTCCGCCAGTCGGCACCGTCAAGTGCACGGTGATATTCTTCGGCGAGGGATTGGGAATTATTTCCATGTAATACTGCGGTTTAGGCTCACCCGTGGATGTCAATTCCTGTACAAAATTGTCGCGACTGATAATCCATAAGTTGGGGTCGAACAATAGCGCTGTCGGACTAAAATCGAGTGGAATTGTAAATACCTGCCCATCAAAAGTATGGTTGAAGACCACAGTGGTATCCAAAACGCCATTTGACAATGTCAACTGAACAGGCATCTCATAAAAGGAAACGGAAGGATGGGATTGAGTTTGTCCCATTTTGATGGTCACTACATGGGCTTGATCCACCGACCAATCAATTTTATAGCTCGGATATCCTTCTCCGTAATACCAGTCGGCAAAAAAACCATCTAGGTTTTTACCAGATACCAATTCAAGATGATGTTTTAAATCCGCTGTATGCGCATAGCCGTAGGCCAGCGCAGGGTCATTCAAGTAGTTGCGGACACCTGCAAAAAACGCATCATCGCCGCAGACCCATCGCAGCATGTGCAGTACCATGGCACCTTTCGCATAAGAAAGTCGGCCGCTGAAAATACGGTTAACAGAAGTGGTGTCATCTACGCGCACAGATCCATCGGGTTGACTGGTTGCGCTATTGATCCTCGTCTGTTTAAAATTTGGCCACCAAACAGGCTGCAAATGCTCGTAGCACAAGCCACTTAAATAGGTCGCGAAGCCCTCATTGAGCCAAATATCTTCCCATGACCCACAGGTAACCTTGTCGCCAAACCAGTGGTGTGCCAATTCATGGCCCAGCAGTTCAAAACCCCATCCACCGACAAAAGTCATGGTTTGATGCTCCATGCCACCGCCCCAGCCAAATTGAGCGTGTCCATACTTTTCATTGTGAAAAGGGTACAAGCCAAACAGTTCATTGTATAGCTGCATTTGGGCGACCACTTCAAAGGTGCCATTCTGCGCAGCGGCAATACTTTCAGGGTACACATAGTTTACAATCTTGGTCGTTTCCCCATTGTAAGGCACCAAATTTTCGTATTCAACGTAGTTGGTTACAGCCATACAAATCAGGTACGCCGCAATGGGATAGCGGTGCTTCCAATGCGCTGTGGTCTGACCATTGACGCTGGTTTCACTGAGCAATAACCCATTGCTCGCAGCGCGATACCCCAGCGGGTTGGTGATGAAAATATCCACCGAATCAATCTTGTCGTTCAAGGCCTGCTTGCAGGGCCACCATTCCATCGCGCCATAAGGCTCAGAGAGGGTCCACATAACCGGGGTATTGTCGTGCATGTTAACCTCAAAAGAGCCAAAACCTGTCGAAGTAGGTTCCCCTTTATAGAAGAATGTAATAGAGTCTTCCAGGAAAGGCGGCAAAGTTGAAGGGAATAGCACCGACAGTAAATCTCCGCTGTGATTGAACGCAATCTTTTGGCCATGGTACCGAATGCTGTCCATGGTTAAGGCGGCAGAAAAGTCGAAATCCAGGCTGGAAACGGATTCTGTTGGCTCAAAAACCGTCATCACTTCGCCTTTGATATATTTCACAGCCGGGTCAACCGTCCAATGCAGGCGGCAATACCGGATATCGCTGCGGTTGTTGGCATTGGCCATGCCGCCACGATCCTGGGCATGTTGGGCTTTTATCCACGCGGTCTTTTCACCATGTACAATGGATTCAAAATCGCTGGTTTGTGTGAGGCCCTTAAAGCCGAGTAGCAGCAATACTGCCAGCAATGTGCTTTGTCTGGATAATTTATTTGTCATGACAAACGAAGTTTAATGGCCCTCTGCCTTTGAAATAAACTTTTGGGGATTCTCCTGGAATGATTCCTTACAACTTTCAGAACAGAAGCCATAGATTTTCCCTTGGTAATGCAGCGTATCACAATCGCCTTGTGTCACTTTCATGTTGCACACCAGGTCTTTTTCACTGGCCCAAACAAGGCCATCCTTATCTATTGTTGCGGAAGTCGCTTGCTCCAGTTTTGAAGCAATAGATCTGGGATCTGTGGGTGAGGTACCATGAATGGGCAGGCTGGTTATATCTGCGTCTGTTGCTTTTGCATTTTTGTCTTTGCAGGCTGGCATGGTGGCCAGAAAAAGCAGGCATATTATTGGAAGTACTTTTTTCATAATCGTCGTTGTATTGTCTGTGGTTTTATTTTTCCACAGGGTTAAAAATTGTAGTTGAGCGTGGCCATCGAACGAAACCTATTTTGTACCAAGCCGCCGGCCATATCTTCAAAAACAGGCAATTGGATGGTGTAGCCAATGGAGAATTTTCCGAAATAGGCATCCAGGCCAATGGTTGATAATACCGCCGTGCCGCCTGTTTCCTGCATGTATCGATTGCCATTGTAGGAAACATCCGATAAATCTGTGAACAAGCCCAAATTCGGCAAAAGGGTCACCTTTGAGAAGTTTTTCACGTAGAATACCTTGGCAGAAGTGCTGACTCGATTGCCAAAATGGTATCCATTTTTGTTCGCTGTGTTTATTCGGCCAATAATATCGGATGACAGCCCCCAGTACGCACGGCGCAGGGTATAGGTGGCACTCAACATAAAATCCATACTGCCGGAGCCCGGCTGGAGGTTCTCATGCAGCAATTCACCTTCCTGGTTTTTTGAGCCAAAGCGGCCAGTCGGCAGTTTAAGACCACCACCTACCGTTAATGTATGACGCAAACGCTGGCGCAGACTGTCGCCTGAATTGATTAAAATGTGGTTTCCCATGAGTGAAACATCACCGAGCCCCTGGCTGTTCGTCTGAACGCCTGTTTCTCCGCGATGAAAATTGTGATACGGCACCAGCACCAGTACTTGTACACGGCGGGCTGGATAAAAACGACCAATAAGGTCAATGGTCTGAAAGTGTTCTTCAGAATCATAAATGCCATTCTCCGCCGAACTCAAGCTGTGCGTAGAACGGAAAGATTGCTCAGACCAGCGCAGTCCGACAAAATGCTTATGAAACTGAGGTAGTATACCGAAATAATTGCCTCCAATAGAACACCCACAAACATCGCATGCTGATGCAGCAGGCACAATAGCCAACACCATCACCACGATCAGTAGTGAACGCATTTCAAGAAATTTAAGTGAAAAATCTGATATTAAAAGGGCTTAACCCAACATCAGACGGAGGGAGGATGGAATACCTCAACAGCCGGGGTGGCTGGAATGGAGCATAAATAAGGCGGCAGCTGCAGGGTTTGCGCTTCAGCAATAAAGCAGATCACGGGCACCGTTAACGACTCACAAAACAACTGAATATCCTTTATTTCACGGAAATTATATGGAAGCTTGGGCTCCTTTGTGTTGTCAGATGCTTCTACGCCCATCTGCTTTTTGAGGTAACATTTGCCCTCACAGTGCAGGTTGGGCTTGTTTTTATTCTCACACACCTTAATATACGCAGCCTTGTCCAACTGATAATGTACAACCCAAAGCGTCCGTATGGATGCTTGGCCTACAATACCAGCGACGAGCAGAAAAATAAAAAGACGTTTCATTTCGACAGTAAAGATAAGGAACCTGCTCCAAAACATTTGTCAAAGAATTGCCAGTAAAAGCAAAACACTTAAATTTAACGAGCCGAAAAAGGCATAAAAAAAGCGGCGAGGTATGAAACCTGCCGCTCTTTTTGAGTCTTTGTTCTAATGAGTAACCTTACAGTGCTACGTGCTTAAAAGCAGACACTGTCAAGTCTTTATCAAGGCTTTTCAGGTACTGGTCTACTGTTAGGTCGTTGTTTTTTACAAACTTCTGGCTGAGCAAGGTGCTTTCCTGGAAGAACTTGTTGAGACGGCCCATGGCAATCTTTTCCAACATGTCTTCTGCTTTGCCTTCGTTGCGGGCAAGTTCTTTGCCCACTTCGATTTCACGCTCAATGATTCTAGGATCAACGTCGTCTTTGCTTACGGAAACAGGGCTCATGGCAGCGATCTGCATGGCTACATCGCGACCAGCTTGTTCGAAAGCTTTATCGTTTTTGTTGAGCACTACCATGACCGAACGTTTGTTGTTCGAGTGGTTGTAGGTCAGGATTTGGCTTCCTGTGAGCGGCTCGTAGCGGCTAAGCTCGATCTTTTCACCGATGATGCCGTTCTGCTCGCCTACTTTCTCTGCGATAGAAACTTTACCTTCGAAAGGCAATGCCAATAATTCTTCCAGCGAATTCGGGGCACTTTCGAGGGCTATGTTTGCAATTTTGGTCGTTAGGTTCACAAAGTTCTCGTTGCGTGCCACGAAATCGGTCTCGCAGTTCAGCGCAACTATGATGCCGCGTGTTTGGTCGGCGTTGGTAATGGCTATTACAACGCCTTCTTTGGCATCGCGCTCTTCGCGTTTTGCAGCTTTGGCGATACCTTTTTTACGAAGCCAGTCTTGGGCCTCTTCAAAGTTGCCCGCTGTTTCATCAAGGGCTTTTTTGCAGTCCATCATACCTGCGTCGGTCATTTCGCGCAGTTTTTGAATATCAGCAGTTGTTGCTTTATACATTATTGAAGGTTTTATGGTTTCATAGTTTCATAGTTTCATGGTTTCATGGTTTACGCGATCCGTTTTTGTTTTGAAATTGATTTTCAAATATTAGAACAAATCGCGTAAACCATGAAACCATGAAACTATGAAACCATGAAACCTTTTTTTTAAGCAGTGACAGTGTCTTTCTCCTCCCCTTTCATGCTCTTGCGCTCTTCGAGGCCCTCCTGAATGGCTTGCATCAGGTAGTTAGAGATGTAGGCGATTGCTTTAGAAGCATCATCATTGCAAGGGATAGGGAAGTCAACCAAGGTTGGGTCGGAATTTGTATCGACCATACCGAAAGTTTTGATACCCAGCTTTTTAGCTTCAGCCAATGCCAGGTGTTCGTGGTGGATATCCACGATGAAAATGGCAGAAGGAAGGCGGTTGAGCTGTTCGATACCACCGAGGTGCTTCGACATTTTGATGTGCTCGCGGCCAAGTGTAAGGCGTTCTTTCTTGGTGATGCTGGTGAGGGTCGTGTCACTGAGCATGCGCTCGATGTTCTGCATTTTCTTCACCGATTTGCGAATGGTCGCAAAGTTGGTCATCATACCCCCCAACCAACGCTCCGTTACGAAAGGCATGCCAATGGTCTCAGCAGCTTTTTTAACGATGTCGCGGGCCTGCTTTTTGGTGGCGACGAACATGATCTTTTTTCCACCTTTTGCAAGCGTCTTCATGGCCAAAGCAGAGCGCTCCAGGCATTCAGATGTGCGGTTCAGGTCGATGATGTGGATACCCTTGTGCTCCATGAAGATGTATGGAGTCATTTTTGGGTTCCATTTTTTACGCAAGTGGCCAAAGTGGCAACCTGCATCAAGCAATTCTTTATATGTAGGCTTTTGCATTGTTGCGAACTTTTAGCGTTTAGAGAACTGGAAGCGTTTGCGAGCCTTTGGCTGACCGTATTTCTTACGTTCAACGGCGCGGCTGTCGCGGGTAAGGAATTTCTTGTCCTTCAATGGCTTTTTGTATTCTTCGTTGAGCTTTACGAGCGCGCGGCTCAGGCCCATACGAACGGCTTCTGACTGGCCTTTGAAACCACCGCCACGTACTGTAACTCTAAGGTCGTAAACGCTTTCAACGCCTACTACACCAAAAGGATCGGTTACATTGTGCTGCACGTGGAGCTGGGGGAAATATTCGCGGTAGTCTTTACCGTTGATGGTAATCTTGCCGTCCCCTTTCATCAGATAAACCCGGGCTACAGCGGTTTTGCGTCGCCCAAGAGCATTTATCATTTCCATATTGTTGTCTTAATAATGTTATTTGAATTTGATTGCTTCTGGCTTCTGTGCCTGGTGTGGGTGGTCGGTGCCCGTATACACGAACATCTTCTTCGCCATGGCTTTGCCCAATTTTGTTTTAGGCAACATGCCCTTGATGGCGCGCTCGATGATGCGATGCGGGTGCTTTACCAGCATTTCTTCTGCTGTTACCACTTTCAAACCACCGGGATGGAGGGAGTAGTCGTGGTATTCTTTTTGCGCCCATTTTTTGCCGGTGAAGCGAACTTTGTCGGCATTGATGACGATAACATAGTCACCTGTGTCGTCGTGTGGGGTGTAGGTCGGCTTGTTTTTGCCGCGCAAAATGCTGGCGATCTGGGCACAAAGGCGGCCCGTGATCTGGTTTTCGGCGTCCACGATGTACCACTTGCGCACTGCCTTGGCAGCGGAAATGGACTCGGTCCGGTAACTCAACGTATTCATTAGTAGAAATTTAAATTTTCAAGCATTGTAAAATCCGGGATAATGGAAGCGCAAAAACAGCCTTCCCCCAACCCCTTCCTCCTAAGAGGCCGCAAATGTAATACGACCTTTTTTGCTGTGCAAGGAATCTGCAAAAATTTATTGTAAAAAAAAATGTAACTACCTGAAAATGAGTGGAATTTTCGCACAGCTATTTCAGGCTTTAACTAAATACGGCGGAAATGGTCATATGTTTATCATTCGCTCCGCAGGAGCTGGGCTACGGATTAAGGCACTCCTGCCGACACCAATCGCGCAGCCATCGACAGTTCATACGATTTTTCGCTGCTGACCATTTTTGACAATGCCGCTGACGAAGCACCCTACCAACAGCATCCTGACCACCTGAAGTTTATTGATGGCTGTAAGTACTTGTGGCAAAAAGCCTTGGTGTACGACGCTGTGTAGGCCAATGCCCTTGACTTAGCGTTTTTTGGGACGGTACAACCCGTGCCTGCCCCGGTGGCAATATAGAAAGCCCCGCCAGCATTACGCCGTGGGGCCTTTCTCCGATTAACCAAATCAAACTTTCGTATTTTTAATTTCCGGATTTTATCCGTGAATTTACATCTTCTGTACCCGTTTTGCGCTGACGTGATCCTTTCACGTTCTTGTTGCCGAAACGGTAGTTAAAGTTCAGTTTTACATTTTGACTTTCCCAGTTACCGCTTCCAACCATATATAGCCCAGGGGTAAAATCATTTACGCTGCGCCAGCCAGCGGTGCCGAGAATATCACTTACATTGAGGCTGATGTCGCCATCGCCGTGGAGGACTTTCTTGCGAATTCCTAAGTCCAATGAACCCATTGCTTTCGTGCGGAATGTGGCCTGCCAGATGGCTGGCGAATTATACCAGCCTGAAACTTGCAACGACCAGTCCTTGGGGAGTTTGAAGGTTTGTTCGCTGTATATGTTGAAAGAAGAAAATGAAGCTTTGTAAGCGTATCCAGGCCGAAAATTGGCATCAAATGCGCTAATGACACCCGAAAAATTGACAAATCCATCCCACCATTTGGCAATGGGTATGGGACAACTGATACTTAAAGAATAGTTGCTCTGTGAAGCAATATTGCCCTGACGCATGAAAGATACTCCTGCTGATGCTGTGTCGATGTACTCGGTAAACAGGTCGTTGGTGTGGCTATACCCAACGGTCGTGTTCAAAAAGCTCATAAAAGTGTGCGTAAGCTCCAGCGAATGGGTGAATTGGGGACGCAGGAAAGGATTCCCTTTTTTGAAGGTCAATTCGTCGAGCCTGTCTTCAAACGGGTTGAGGTCGCGGTAGCTGGGGCGATCAATGCGGCGGCTGTACGTGAGGTTGAATTGGTTCTGCTTGTTCATGGAATATGTCAAGGCGGCACTTGGGAACCAGCTTAGATACTTGTTGCTCGGCATTTCGTCCTTTTCCGGGTTCAGGCTGGTGAGTTCGCCTTTCCAATCGGTATGTTCTGCCCTAAGCCCCGCCTGGAAGCTCCACTTTTTCAGCTGAACATTGTAATTTACATATCCTGCATTTACCATCTCCTGGTAGACAAATTGATTGCTTCTTCCGGTATCAATTTGCGGCACACCACCCAGCACATTGAAAAAATCAAAGGTGTTGTCCGTCTCTACATTGTTCAATTTAAAGCCTACCCCAAACTTTCCTTTCCAGAGTTTTTGCTCCCAATCTGCTTTTAAAATGGTGACGATAATATCCGTAGGCGTGTTGTTGCGGTAAATTTTTTCTGACGCAAGGGTTTGCTCTGAGGCATCGTAGTAACGGTTTGGCTGGTAGGAATCTGCCCGGGAATGGAAAATGCCCCTGTTGGCATCAATGCTCAGTTCATGGCCTGAAGTATCCACAAAACGGTAGTTCAGGTTAAAGTTGAAATTGTCGCGCGCCTGGGCTTGTCGGTTGGAAGCTATCAGTATCGATTCTACCTGATCGGGATTTTCGAGCGGCGAGATCAATGTTTTGGATGAGTTTTCCCAAGGACCTTGTGCATGTTGGCCATCCACGATAAAGCCTATGGTGTTTTTGGAATTCAGGAAGAAATCTGTGCCGACCTTGAAATTGTGGTTGTTATTATTGTCTTTCATCTCACTTTTCTGATCGTACCGGCGGCTTGGGTCGTAGTTTGGCAGGTTTGGGTCGGTTTGCGAGCCTTGTTGGTCGCGGCGCAGGTTCAGGGTATTGTGCCAATCACCGTAGTGGTTGGAATAATTGCCAAACATGTTCATGGTTTTGTTTCGGTGGTTGAACGACAGGTTGCCGCCACCTTTCAAACTTTTGCCGTATGTGGCGTTGCCGCCAATGGAGCCATTCGTACCCAGCGCCTTGTTCTTTTTCGACTTGAAATTGATGATGCCGCCATTGCCGCTCGCGTCGTATTTGGCCGAAGGGTTGGTGATCAATTCAATGGCCGCAATATCTTCGGCACGCATACTTTTTAGCAGATCGGCCACTTCTTTCGAGTCCATCGGCACATCGCGCCCGTCAATCTGGAAACGAACCGAGTTTTTCCCCTTGATGGCTATGTTGTCGTTGTTGTCAACCGTAACACCGGGGGCTTTGCGCAACAATTCGAGCGCATTTTGCCCTTGGGAATTGATATTGCCTTCCACGTTTAACACCGTTTTATCCGCCTTTACTTCTATTAGGGGTTTGCGCGCCACTATGGTGACTTGGGCCAGTTCATTGTTGGCAGCCTTGAGTTGAATGGGTTCAATAAGTTTGTCGCCGCCGTTGTAGTCAAATGCCGCGCTGGCACCAGTACCTTCACCCAGCAAATTGATGTTCAGATAGTACCGACCTTTGGCAATATGCTCCAATTCAAATCTGCCAGCTTCGTCGGTAATGGCACCTTTTACCAAAGCAGAATCGGAGGATTGGTACAACATTACGGTGGCAAACTCCGCAACATTTCCACTCGAGGTTACAATGGAACCGGTAATTTTTTGTGCTTGCACTTTGGCAAAGGCACAACATAAAAGGAAGATTGTTAAAAGGTTAGATGATTTCATAGCTTAATTTTTCAGTCTTGAATAGGCGCACACGGAGACGGCGTACCATCTCGTGTTTTTGTTTTCCTGTTACAAAGGTGCGTTGTCTTAGTATTATGCAAAGCATAGAACCTACCAAAGCATACTTCCAAAATATCAATCGCTGAACTTTACCGACGAACGGAATTATGCGTTGGGTACACACCCTGTCTATCCAAGACACTTGCATGGACAGAAGGGTTACAAGAAGGATGCATGGAAAGGATGGACAACCGTTTTGGATAGACGAACGGTTGAAAATTTGGGGTAAAAAAAAGGCCAACGCAGCTGCGCCGACCCTTTTTGATTTACTTTGATAAATGAACCGTGATTAAAAACGCCCAATGAATCAGGCTTTAAGAGGAAGGAATATAATAGGTGCGCTACGTCTTCTGGTGCTTTTTCTTTGCTGCGGGGAACAAGATATTATTGAGTATCAAACGAAACCCAGGAGATTGCGGGTGCAAGTTCAAATCTGTCGGTGGATCACCTACATAGTGGCGGTAGTCTTCCGGGTCATGCCCGCTGTAAAAGGTAAAGAAACCTTGACCATAAGCACCATGTATATAGCGTGCTTCGTTGGCAGGCTTGTTTTCTCCCATAATCAGCACGTTTGATTTGATGTATTGCTTTTGAAACGCGGTGGCCTGCCCCATAAAACCTTTTACGGTGCGGGTTTGGCATTGTGTCAGCATTGTAGGGATAGGATCCCATTTTGCGGAAAAATCAAACAAGGTGAAATAATCCTGCTCTGGAGACACCCGGCGACCCAGCACCTCGCTGTGATCGATCGTAGAATGCTCGTAAATCATCGGATCAGTGATAATGTCGAAATTCTCAAACGCCAGCGTTTTGCTGTAATCCAGTTTTGCTTTGTACCCTGGGTCAATCGGATCGCCATCAAATACCGCTGCGCAAATATCGGTGCCTTCTGCGGCCAGCGCAATATCATAGGTATCCGTGGCAGAACACATGGCAAACATAAACCCTCCACCGATGATGAAGTCTTTTAGTTTCTGGGCTACAGCCAGTTTCAATTGACTCACTTTGTCAAACCCATTTTTTTGCGCCAGTTTTTCCATCATGCGCACATGGTCGCGGTACCAGGGCTGGCCACTGTAATTGGCATAAAACTTCCCGTACATCCCGGCAAAGTCTTCGTGGTGCAAATGCAGCCAATCATACTCTGCAAGTTTGCCTTGTAGTACTTCGGTATCGTACAACACATCGTAAGGTATTTCAGCGTAGGTCAATACCATGGTCACCGCATCGTCCCAAGGCTGAAGGGTCTGTCCTTTTTCGTCTGTCTCCGGCGTATAAACTGCAATTCTTGGCGCTTTCTCCAGTTTTATTTTGTCCATGTTCACCTCCGGGTTGAGTATTTCATTCTCAATAGCCGCAAACTGAGCATCGGCGATCACTTCATAACTCACATCGCGGGTTTTGCATTCTTTTTCAAATGCCGGCGCATACGCAAAGGCAAAACTACCGCCGCGATAATTGAGCAGCCAATAAGCTTCTACTCCTTGAGAAAGCACCCAATATGTAATACCGTAGGCTTTTAAATGATTTCGCTGGTGCGCTTCATCCATGGGAATCAGGATGACAGAGGCTTTCATTTGGCTATGAATGGAGCCTAAAAATGCCAGTAATATTAGGAGACGACGCATTTTTTTGAGTGATGAGTGATGAGTTATGAGTTATGAGAGATGAGTTATGAGTTATGAGTGATGAGTGATGAGTGATGTGTGATGAGTTATGTGATGAGGGATGAGCGATAAAACGAATTTGATAGAAAAAGATTTTTGGGGAAAGCAAAGATAGTATTTGTATGGGTCATCGACCTGATACAATTGGCGCATCACTTCATTAATCCAAGTACTCAAACGATTCAAATCTTAATTGGTTTACAAGATTTAACCAATGGTCAACAGCCAAAAGCAAACAACTAGTGCCAATTTGTCGGGAGGCCGTCATCTATTAGTGCCATTTTTTCCGAAAATCAGTTTTGGAAACGAATTTGCCTTAGTAAATTCATTGTTCCATTAACCCGCAAAAAAGCGATCTTACAGCCGCATTCAATATAGAATATGACCTACGATAATTTTACCATAAAAGCCCAGGAAGCCATTCTCCAGGCGCAACAAATAGCCGCTGGTTACGATCAACAAAGTGTCGATACAGCACACCTGCTAAAAGGCATGTTGAAAACGGACGACTCCGTCACCAATTTTATCTTGAAAAAAGCTGGTGCCAACATGCCGCGTTTTGAAGAAGACCTAGACAAACTGATTTGGGAGACACCTAAAGTACAAGGCGCTGACAAACAATACCTTACCAACGAAGCCAACAAAGCCGTTGCCGCGGCTAAAACAATGCTAAAGGACTTTGGCGATGAATATATTTCGCTAGAACTCCTACTACTCGGCATCGCTAAAGGCAACGACAAAACAGCCCGGCTGCTCCGTGAACACAGTGCTACCCTCGATACCATTACCGCCGCCGTGAAAGAACTGCGCAAAGGCCGAAAAGTCACCGATCAAAGCTCCGACAACGTTTACAATGCCCTCAACAAATTCGCCATCAACCTGACTGAAATGGCGGAATTGGGCAAACTCGATCCGGTAATTGGCCGGGACGAAGAAATCCGTCGCGTACTGCATATCCTCAGCCGCCGCAAAAAAAACAACCCGGTGGTCATCGGCGACCCGGGCGTTGGGAAAACAGCCATTGTGGAAGGTATCGCCTGGCGTATCGTCAAACAAGACGTGCCGGAAACCCTTGCCGGAAAGAAAATATTCTCCCTCGATATGGCCTCGCTTATAGCCGGGGCGAAATACAAGGGCGAATTTGAAGAACGGCTGAAAGCCGTCATCAAAGAAGTGGTGGACAGCAACGAACAGGTAATCCTTTTTATTGATGAAATCCATACGCTTGTGGGCGCAGGTGGCGGCCAAGGTGCCATGGATGCCGCCAACATATTGAAACCAGCTCTGGCGCGTGGAGAACTGCGCACCATCGGTGCCACCACACTCGATGAATACCAGAAATATTTTGAAAGTGATAAGGCGCTCGAACGCCGCTTCCAGGCAGTATATGTTGATGAGCCAAGCCTCGAAGACACCATCTCCATCCTCCGCGGCATCCGGGAGAAATACGAGAATTACCATAAAGTTCAAATACTCGATGAGTCGCTGATCGCTGCTGCCGAGTTGTCGCATCGCTATATTTCTGAAAGGAAACTGCCCGACAAGGCCATTGATCTGATTGACGAAGCAGGTGCCAAACTTCGGTTGGAGCTGGATTCTGTGCCCGAAGAAGTAGACAAGTTGGACCGCCAGTTGCGACAATTGGAAATCGAGCGGGAAGCCATTAAACGGGAAAATGACACCCGCAAGCTGGATGCTATGAACAAGCAAATCCAGGATTTGCGCGAAAAATTGGACAGCCTGCGTGCCAAATGGACCTCCGAAAAAGAAATTGTTGAGGCCATTCAAAATTGCAAACAGAAATTGGAAGAGATGCACATCCTGTACCAGCGTGCCGAACGCGAAGGCAGCTTGGAAGATGCTTCCAAAATAAAATACCAGGATATTCCGGCACAGGAAGCCATGTTGAAAGCGGCGGAGGATAAATTAGCGCAGCTTGACCCTGAAAACCGCATGACCACCCAGGTGGTGACCGCCAACGATATCGCTGAAGTAGTAGCGCGTTGGACGGGCATACCGCTGACTAAAATGATGAAAGGTGAAAAAGAACGCTTGCTTCACCTGGAAACGGAAATGCACAAGCGCGTCATCGGCCAGGACGAAGCGGTGGAGGCTGTCAGCGATGCCATTCGCCGCAACCGCGCCGGATTGAGCGACCCCGACAAGCCCATTGGCTCCTTTATTTTCTGCGGACCTACGGGAGTGGGTAAAACGGAGCTCGCCAAGGCACTTGCTGATGTGCTTTTCGACGATGAAAAGGCCATCACCCGTATTGACATGAGCGAATACCAGGAGAAACACAGCGTTTCCCGACTTGTGGGCGCGCCTCCAGGTTATGTTGGTTATGATGAAGGCGGCCAATTGACGGAAGCTGTTCGTCGGCGCCCCTACTCTATCGTGCTGCTCGATGAAATTGAAAAAGCACATCCAGACACGTTTAATATCCTGTTGCAGGTACTCGACGACGGACGCCTGACCGATAGCAAAGGCCGCACGGCCAATTTCAGAAACACCATCATTATCATGACGTCCAACCTTGCCAGCGATCGCATCATGGAAGTGTTTGAAGATTACGATGCCATGCCTGACAAACGCAAATCTGAAGTATTTGAGGCTGCCAAAGCGGAAGTAATGGATGCCTTGAAAACGGACCTTAGGCCTGAGTTTCTCAATCGTATCGACGAAGTGGTGGTGTTCCATCCATTGCAGAAAAACCAAATGGCACAAATACTGGAAATCTTGATGGGCGACATTCGCGAAATGCTGACCAGGCAGGAGCTAAGCCTTGAAATAACAAAGGGTGCTGCAAAAGTTTTGGTAGATCACGGATTTGACCCGCAATTTGGTGCACGCCCGCTCAAACGAACGCTCCAGCGCGAACTGATAAACGAACTAGCCAAACACCTGCTCGGCGGCGATTATGTCAAAGGGGATACAGTGCTGATAGATGCGAAGGGGGTGGCGCTCATTTTTGGGAGGAAGTCAATTATGAATGGAAAGGAAGTGGTGACGAAGGAGTTACCTGCCAACTAAAAGTTGGCGGCACATGACCCATTTTCACTACCTTTGCGCCCGCCAAAAAAAGAAGTAAAGGACAGAACTATATTTTGGCACAAGGTTATACATGAAAAAAATCCGAAATTTTTGCATCATAGCACACATTGACCATGGCAAAAGCACGCTTGCTGACCGCTTGTTGGAACATACCAACACGATCAGCAAGCGTGACATGCAGGATCAGGCCCTGGACAATATGGACATTGAGCGTGAGCGCGGCATCACCATCAAGAGTCACGCGGTGCAAATGCACTATATCCACCCAGCCAACGGAGAGGAGTATATTTTTAACCTCATTGATACGCCGGGGCACGTGGATTTCTCCTACGAAGTGAGCCGTTCTATTGCCGCTTGCGAAGGCGCTTTGTTGCTGGTTGATGCTTCACAAGGCATTCAGGCCCAGACAATTAGCAATTTGTACCTCGCTGTTGACCACAACCTTGAAATCATTCCGATCGTCAACAAGGTGGATATGGTCAGCGCCAATGTAGAAGATGTACAGGATCAAATCATTGACCTGATTGGTTGCAAGCGCGAGGACATAATATCGGCATCTGGTCGCACGGGTATCGGTGTTGCTGAAATCTTGTCCGCCGTTGTTGACCGAGTGCCTGCCCCAAGTGGCGACCCTGCTGCGCCATTGCAGACCATGATTTTTGATTCCATGTTCAATTCTTATCGAGGCGTGGTCGCTTATGTGCGCGTCATGAATGGCTCGATGAAGAAAGGAGATAAACTCAAATTTTACAACACAGGCAAAGAGGTAATTGCAGAAGAAGTCGGTGTGCTGCGCTTGGGCCAGTTTGAATCTGCAGAAATCGGAACGGGTGACGTAGGATATGTTATTACGGGCATCAAGGTGAGCCGTGAAATTAAGGTTGGCGACACCATTACCCACGTAGCTCGGCCATGCCTGACAGCGGTAAAAGGTTTTGAAGAGGTAAAACCAATGGTTTTTGCCGGTGTGTACCCAATGGATACCGATAATTTTGAAGACCTGCGCGATTCTCTGGAAAAGCTTCAATTAAACGATGCTTCACTGGTGTTTGAACCCGAAACATCCGCGGCGCTGGGCTTTGGCTTCCGCTGCGGCTTTTTGGGCATGCTGCACCTGGAAATAGTGCAGGAACGACTCTCCCGTGAGTTCGACCAGGATATTATCACAACTGTACCGAACGTACCTTATTTCGCTACCAATATGAAGGGTGAACGCAAGCTCATCCGTCAGCCGAGCGAGCTGCCAGAACCCAACCACCTTCAAGGTGCTGAGGAACCTTACATCTACGCGCAGATCATCACCAAGCCAGAATACATCGGCAACATCATGAAACTGTGTATGGACAAGCGCGGCAACCTCATAAAACAGATGTACCTCACCCCTACCCGATTGGAGATGACCTTTCACCTACCCCTGGCCGAAATCGTATTCGACTTTTATGACCAGTTGAAGTCCTCCACCAGGGGCTATGCCTCCTTTGACTACCACATCCTGGACTACCGCGCCACAGACCTGGTTCGCCTTGACATCAAACTCAATGGGGAACAAGTAGATGCCCTATCTGCGCTCGTGCATCGCTCAAAAGCAGAGCAAATGGGGCGACGTATGTGTGAAAAGCTAAAAGAACTTTTGCCCCGCCAGCAATTCCAAATTGCCATCCAGGCTGCCATCGGCCAGAAAGTTGTAGCCCGTGAAACCATCTCTGCACTGCGCAAAGACGTTACATCCAAGTGCTACGGCGGCGACATTTCCCGTAAGCGCAAATTGTTGGACAAGCAGAAGGAAGGTAAAAAGCGGATGAAGCAGTTTGGCAATGTTGAGGTGCCAGCAGAGGCGTTTATTAAGGTGCTGAAGTTGAACGATTAAAAAACGCACGATTACCCTACTAGAATCGCTTGGCAAAGCAATTCCACCTGATTTTATTTCCATAAAATACCAAACAGAAGTGTCATTCTGAGCGAAGCGAGGAACCTGTGTCACGATATAAACTCAGGTTCCTCGCTTCGCTCAGAATGACACTTCTGTTCGGTATTTGCATAATTAATCGGTGATGCCTGCCAAGGCTAAAACATAAGTCATCGGCTACTCCCTTGATTTCTTTATCGTCGCTCCCCCATCCACCTTTACAGTACTGGCGGCATCACTCAATATCAAGGCGTTGTTTCTTACATACACCCTTGCTTTAGAGCCCTCAGAGGCCGAAATTTCAGCATCGTCAGCACGCCAGTTGCTCGCTTCCAGGGTAGCGCCATCGGTAAGGTTCGCGTTCAGGTCGCCACCTTTTCCGGTGAGCTCAAGCGTGCATTTTCCGGAAAGCGTCAAGTCTAAACTACTCGATGCATCGAGATAAGCTTTTATTTGGCTGTTGCCTTTTGCACTGATGGAGGCCTGACCTTCCTCAAAACCGCGAATCGTAATCTCACCGGAATTATCAGCATGTAGCGAAGTAAATGTTGGCGTTACAATGGTGAGTTTCACCAAGCCGTTGGTGGCTTTCCCTTCGGTCGTAAACGTAATTTTATCGCCAGTTTTGATGGTTTTTATCATATTTCCTGCGCCAGATGGACCGTCAATCGTCACCCTAAATGATTCTCCTTCCAGGATTTCAGTTTTAAAATCACCTTCCAGGATAAAATCTTCATAATCACGGGTGTCGCGGTAGTTTTTATCGCCCATTTTTGGGCAATCCGCACAAATAATCCCTCCACGGGTCATCTCGAATAGCTGATCGGGGCTTCTTGAAATATAATTGCGGTCATTGCCGGAAGCATATTCATTTAAGTCAGCACTCGCATATTTGTAAATATTCTTGTCAAACCGGACAAACTTCCCTTCTGGTACTGAAAGGACTATTTTCACCTTTTGGCCCTTCCATTTTTTACCCTGCTCAATTTCTAATCCAGTTGGAATGCGTAATTTGTTGTTCGCTACTTCCATGGAAAACAGGGTACGATCTGCATTGTCCATCGCTTCTTCACGGGAACGACCGCGAGCTTTGATCGATTGATAGCATTCAAAACGTCCGGAAGTACTTCGGCGAATGCTTATTTCAATCATGTTATTCATTTCCAGGTTCAAGCCCTTTATTCGGAGATCATCTTCATTAAATCCAAAAAAGTCTCCATCCTTGGCAAATGTGTTGATCCCTTCAAGCAATAATGTATCTGAATTGACAGCCGAAAGGTCAATTGTCTTGTTTACGGTGCTGCTCTGACGATATTCCCGCGATGCGAAACTTACCAGGAAAATAGCTGAAATAAAGTTCAGTGTCCAAAAAAGCCATAACCCACCATGTACCCAATTTGACGCGCGGGTTTTGAACAATACCCGAACAAAGAAAAGTGCCAAAGCCACCAAAGGAATACCCATTAGAAAGAATACATTGGCAAATCCTAGCCAGGTCACCCCACTGGAGAAAGGACTAAAATAAGCCACAAAAGGAGCCGCCATGACCAAAGTCCAGATACTGGCTATCCAGGCACCGCCAAAGCTCAAAAACAAAGCAATTGCAATGAGAAACGCAATCAAAGTTGCAAATTTGGCTACAAAACGGACCACAAATCCAAATAGTTGGCCAATGGCAGTAACACCTGTTGTCATCATATTCTGGGCACCAGAGCCACCTTTTTTGGCTGCCTGACCGCCCATCTCATTTACTTTATTGCCCAATCGCTCAAATCCCTCCTCGATTTCCCGGGCAATATTTTCCACATTGGCCGGTTCGCCCCGCATGGCCAAACGGTCGGCTGCACTTTTTGCAGGTCTTACCAATATCCACATCAGCAAGTAAGCAGGAACCCAAAAACCGAAGGATATGAATGCCATTAGCACAAATGCCAAACGCATCCATACAGGATCCTTGAAACCAAAATATGCCGTTAAGCCGGAGCAAATACCTGCCACTACGGAGTCTTCTTCATCCCGAAAAAGTCGTTTTCCGGTGCGGATAGGTGGAACGGAACTGCCACTGGGGCGAGAGCCTCCTGTTTTTTTGGAAGTGGTTTCTGGCTCAGGGCTGCCAAATTCTTCGGGCTTTCCCATCACCGCCGTGGCATCTTCCACATCGGGCAACATGACAATCGTTCGATTGCCCATATTTTGACTGATTATTTCACCCAGTCGTGCCTCAATGTCTCCGACAATTTCATCCCGGCCTTCGCTCTCGCTGAAACGCCGCCGAATGCTTTCAATGTATGCCTGGAGGTACTCGTAGGCGTCATCGTCTATGGTAAGGGCATATCCGCCCAAGTTAATATTGAGAATCTTGTTCATTTTCTTGTTGTTAGCTTGCCTGCCTTTGCTTTAACGCCGGCTGGTTAGTTAATGGTTAGTCGCTGTTTGCTTGGCCTAAAGTTCGTCTGATGCGCTTTGAACTGGTGTTTCTGTTTTAGGCTTGCTTTTTTTGGCTTTTTTACCTTCTGGTTTCTCCAAAGTTTGCCCGACAGAATCCACCAATCGCTGCCAGCTGCTGGTCAGCGCATCCAGAAACTGTAGACCCAAATCTGTAATTTTGAAATACTTGCGCGGCGGACCAGAATTGCTTTCGCGCCAGGAATAATCCAATAAGCCATCATTTTTCAGGCGTGCGAGGAGTGGGTAAAGGGTGCCTTCCACAACAATCAAATCATTGTCTTTTAGTCGGTCGGCAATGTCTTTTGAATACACCTCGTCTTCTTCTATTATGGCTAGGATGCAGAGTTCCAAGACTCCTTTGCGCATTTGCGCCTTTGCATTTTCGATATCCATGTTGTGTTGACGATGTAAAATTTGTAAAAAAATATTGGGGACTTCCTTTGTCTAACCTGTATTGCCCCACGAATTCCAACAACAGGTTCTTATTTAGCTGGTTGAATCTCCAAGTCTTGTTTTTGAATGAGCATACTCGAGTCCAAAGGCAGCACTTTTTCCGGATGCCCTAGTTTATGGCTGATGCTGATTACCGTGGGTGAAAATGTTGACACATCAAATAATCCGATGGCTGGGCCTTGGGCCCTGGCTTCATTGGCAGCGTACAGCAGCATTGCTGTTGCTACCAATGTGGCCAAGAAGAAGATTGGTTTCAGTTTTGTTTGCATAGCTTAATTTGTAGTTGTTCGTTACTTGGTGAGGCAAAGATAATGGCAAAGGAATGTACTTTGCAATACACAGAACCAATTTTAACCAAGTACCTGGTTAAAGGTTTTTGTAAGTAGCTGATAATCAGCCTGTATTTCGAGAAAATAATTTTAAAATAATTTTTACGCTAAGGCTTTTACATGTAAAATGGGGCATAACGCTTTCACGTCATGCCCGTTTCATGTCAATATCTACGTCGTTTTCTTAAGGATTCAGGTCTCGGAGAACCTGCCCCGTACCGAAGGACGGGATGCCCAACATTTGGTGTCTTGGTCGGACGTTAGTTATTTGACCTCGGAGAGGGCTGGAAAATATTGGCTGCCAATGATTTCTGCAAATGTTTAGCCTATCCAAAGCATTAAGTTCAACGGCATTGGCGTGAAAGCGGCTGGATGGCTACAAAAATGGCTGCCACTCAAAGGATTGAGCAACAGCCATTTTTTTTACTTGCTAACCAACTGGTTGGCGGTACTGAAGGTTGGCGTTATTTCGCCTGTATCA
>Ga0105053_10000741_pt1 | contig 52544 bp, 49 predicted proteins | sample BON01_FD_78093 | JGI IMG/M metagenome (GOLD analysis project Ga0105053, IMG submission 78093) | Freshwater microbial communities from Lake Bonney liftoff mats and glacier meltwater in Antarctica - BON-01 | ecosystem: Environmental > Aquatic > Freshwater > Ice > Glacier meltwater | place: Lake...
GCCGGTTAAGAAAGCCGCGCCGGTTAAGAAAGCCGCGCCGGTTAAGAAAGCCGCGCCGGTTAAGAAAGCCGCGCCGGTTAAGAAAGCCGCGCCGGTTAAGAAAGCCGCGCCGGTTAAGAAGGGATCCGCCACTTTGGTCGAAGATGTGGCCGTCGAAATAGTGCCTGTCGTAAAAACCGTTTTTGAGAAGTTGGTCCCGGTTACCACGCCACCATCCAAAGGGAAGAAAGCCGCTGGGATCGTGAAAGTCATTTCCCCCCGCCCAGTGGTGAAGTCCCCAGCAATTGTTGTCCGTGAAGACGAAAGCACGTGGACGAAAGTTGAGTTGAACAAGGTCCGCAAGTCACTCAATGAAGACGAGGCCCGACTTCTGGAGGAAATTGCTACGACCGAGCAAGGGCTCGCGGACCTCATTCGCGACTCAGGAGATGGCGCCGGCGATGACCAAGCCGATGCAGGCAGCAAGACTTTCGAGCGGGAACATGAAATGTCCATGGCCAATAATGCCCGGGACATGTTGGAGCAAGTTCGCCAAGCGATTGGTCGCATCGATGACCGAAGTTATGGTGGCTGTGACGCCTGCGGTAAGGGGATTGGCAAATTGCGTCTGCAGGCGTTCCCGCGGGCAACACTATGCATGTCATGCAAGGTTGCTGAAGAGCGCCAGTAAGTGCACGCGAGAAACTACTTGATTGCAATCGCGTAGAGTGAGGGGATGTCTGAACTTCTTGCGTCAACGAGTAGTGAGCCAGATAAGCGCAAGCGGCGCGACCTTTCTCTTTTCGGTCTAACGGCGCTGGTGATCGTTATTTTAGATCAAATTGCCAAATTTTGGGCACAAGAATATTTGCTTCCGCGTCGGGCATCGGGTGAGGGTTCAATTGAGCTTCTAGGTGGTTTTCTCAAATTTACTTACGCCGAAAATACCGGTGCCGCTTTCTCGATAGGGACTGGAATCACGTGGGTGTTCACCTTGGTTGCAATAGTCGTTGTCGGTGTGATCTTCCGGTATGCACTCAAGCTCGGTAGCTTGCCGTGGGCGTTTGCGTTGGGTGGACTGCTGGGTGGCTCCCTCGGGAATTTGATTGACCGAATGTTTCGTGCGCCAGGTCCGTTCCGAGGCTTCGTCGTCGACTATATCCATTTGCCGTATTGGGCGATCTTCAATATCGCGGACATGGCGATTGTCACATCGGGAATTGGCATTGCGCTCTTATTGGTTCGAGGGGTGCCCATCGAGGGAAAACCGACGCGTTTTAATCCCCATAGTGGGTCGGATTCGTGATCCGCGAGTTCACTATTCCTGAAGGCCTCGCGGGCGAGCGGCTTGACGTAGCCTTAACCCGGCTTCTGGGACTGAGTCGCTCCGCATCCGTTGCCCTGATCGAGGCGGGTGCCATCTGTGTCTCCGACCGGCCATTAGTAAAAAGTGATCGGGTGCTTGAAGGTCAGCGGATCGATGTCGATTTGGATATCTCCCCGGCAAAAGAAACCCTTGAAATTATCGCCGAACCCGTCCCTGGGATGACAATTATTTATGATGATTCGGATCTCGTTGTCGTTGACAAACCGGCCGGGGTTGCGGCCCACCCGAGCCGCGGTTGGGAAGGTCCCACGGTCATTGGTGGGCTAGCCGCAGCCGGCTACAACATCAGCACCTCGGGAGCACCAGAGCGCGAAGGGATAGTTCATCGGCTTGATGCTGGTACTTCCGGTCTCATGGCGGTAGCCAAAAATGAAATCTCTTATTCCCGAATGAAGAATCTGTTTCGCAACCGGGAAGTGAACAAGGTCTATCACGCTGTTGTCCAAGGCTTACTCGATCCTCTCGTGGGAACAATTGACGCCGCAATTGGACGCCATCCGGGGCACGAATACAAATACGCGATCACCAAGGATGGTAAACCCAGCATTACCCACTACGAGACTCTGGAAGCCTTCCGTCACGCCTCATTGGTTCAGGTACAGTTGGAAACTGGTCGAACCCACCAAATTCGGGTACACATGTCAGCGATGCGTCACCCGATCGTGGGTGACACCATGTACGGTGGAGATCCGGTTTTAGCCGCCCGATTAGGTCTTGACCGCCAATGGTTACACGCGGTTGGACTGGCATTTGATCACCCGCGGACCGGCGAACGAGTGGAATTAACAAGTGAATACAGCGAAGACCTCATCCGTGCACTCCGCATTTTGCGCGACGCCTGATCGTGATTCACTGCTCCTTCCCCTTGGGCAGTGCACAGGTGAAGGGGAGCCGTTGAGGTAATGAGCAGGAATGGTTTTCTGTTGGTGAATTGTGATGCGATAAGGGTGATTGTGTGGGTGAGTCGGTAGGAAAGGGCGATTTCGTCCACCTTCATGTGCATACCGAGTACTCCATGCTTGACGGTGCCTCAAAACTCGACGACCTTTTTACAGCGGCGCAATCTCAAGGAATGCCGGCTATCGCCATGACAGATCACGGCAACCTTTTTGGCGCCTACGATTTCTGGAAAAAAGGAAAAGCGTACGGGGTAAAGCCGATCATCGGACTTGAAGGTTATTACGCACCGCAAGGTCGTTTCGAACGCTCCCCATTTGATTTTGGTGGTGGTTTTGACGAAGGAGCCCCGGAGGACCCGGGGGCCGGTCGCGGTAAACACAGTTACACCCACATGACACTGTGGGCGGAAAACACCCTCGGGATGCACAATCTATTTCGACTGTCATCCCTCGCGAGTATCGAGGGCCACTACCACAAGCCTCGCTTTGACCGTGAACTTTTAGACCGGTACGGCAAGGGCCTGATAGGAACGACCGGCTGTGCGAGCGGAGAGGTAAATCGCTGGTTGCAAGCGGGGCAATACAAGAAAGCTTTGGCGTGCGCGGCGGACTACCGAGATATCTTTGGCGCCGGTAATTTCTTCGCCGAGATCATGGATCACGGACTCGCGATCGAACGTAACTTCATGCCGGACCTGGTCAAAATCGCGAAAGCGCTCAATTTGCCGCTCATTGCAACGAATGACATGCACTATGTTCATGAAAGCGATGCCGACACACATGACGTGTTGCTGTGTATTGGAACCCGAACAACACTTGATGACCCGAAGAGATTCAGGTTCGGTGCTCGTGATTTCTATTTAAAGTCGGCCGCGCAAATGCGAGATCTGTGGAGTGAATTTCCCGAAGCATGTGACAACACGCTCGTGATCGCCGAGCGTTGCAATGTGGAATTCAATGAAGGCGCCAACCTGATGCCACGAGCTGATATTCCCGTTGGGGAAAGCGAAGAGTCCTGGCTGGTCAAGGAAGTCGAAATCGGCCTAGCGAACAGATACCCAACCGGAGTTCCCGACAAAGTGCGTACCCAAGCCGAATACGAACTGGGAGTGATTGCCCAAATGGGGTTCCCCGGGTACTTTCTGGTGGTCGCGGATCTCGTGCAGCATGCGAAAAATAGCGGGATCCGAGTGGGACCCGGTCGAGGTTCGGCGGCCGGCGCCATGATCGCCTACGCATTAGGCATCACGGACCTTGATCCCATCGAGCACGGATTGCTGTTCGAAAGGTTCCTCAACCCTGAGCGAATCTCAATGCCAGATATCGACATTGACTTTGACGAACGACGTCGCTCCGACATGATCCGTTACGCCACGGAAAAATACGGTGAAGAACGGGTTGCGCAGATCGTCACCTATGGCTCCATCAAAGCGAAAGCAGCGATCAAAGATAGCGCTCGCGTTTTAGGTTTGCCATATGCGGTGGGCGATCGAATTACGAAAGCGATGCCACCCTCGGTCATGGGTAAAGACATCACCTTGCAAGGGGCGTTTGACCCCGATCATCCTCGTTACTCGGAGGCCGCTGAGTTTCGCGCGCTCTACGCGAGTGACCCTGAATTCCACACGGTTGTCGACACGGCCAAGGGACTCGAAGGGCTCAAACGGCAGCCGGGGGTGCACGCCGCAGGGGTAATTTTGTGTAGCGAACCACTCATGGACGTGATTCCCGTGTGGAAACGGGAGCAAGATGGTGCCATCATTACCCAGTTTGATATGGGGGCGTGTGAATCCCTTGGACTCCTCAAAATGGACTTCTTGGGGTTGCGTAACCTCAGCGTCCTCGACGAATGTCTGGAAAACATTACCCGTAATACGGGCGCCGTCATCGTTTTGGAAAACCTGACCCTTGATGACGAGGTGACATACGAACTCCTTTCGCGCGGCGACACTTTAGGGGTTTTCCAACTTGATGGTGGACCGATGCGTTCCTTGCTGCGATCTATGGCCCCGGACAATTTCAAAGACATCTCTGCGGTCCTTGCGCTTTACCGACCCGGGCCAATGGGGGCGAATGCCCACAACGACTATGCCGATCGAAAAAATGGTCGCAAGCCGGTTGTCCCGATCCATCCAGAACTTGAAGTCCCACTGAGTGACATTCTCGGAGACACGTACGGCCTGATTGTCTATCAGGAACAGGTCATGGCGATCGCGCAGCAGTTGGCAGGTTATTCCCTTGGGAAAGCGGATCTCTTGCGTCGGGCAATGAGTAAGAAGAAAAAAGAAATTCTTGAACAGGAGTTCGTTCCCTTCAGCGAGGGAATGCGGGAACGTGGATTTTCAGACCCCGCGATTAATAAGTTGTGGGAGGTGCTCGTTCCCTTCTCTGACTACGCGTTCAATAAGGCCCACACTGCCGGATACGGTCTGGTGTCGTACTGGACCGCATACCTAAAAGCGAATTACCCGGCTGAGTACATGGCGGCACTGCTCACCTCAATGGCCGATGACAAAGAACGCTCAGCCATCTATCTCAATGAGTGTCGTCGCATGGGAATCAAAGTGTTACCACCTGATGTCAACGATTCTGATGCGAACTACACCCCACGTGGGAGTGACATTCGTTTTGGATTAACCGCGATCCGCAATGTGGGGACTAACGTCGTGGAGTCCATTATTGCCACCCGAAACAAAGTGGGGCGTTTCGCTGACTTCCATGACTTCATTGCCAAAGTCGATATCGCCGCTTGTAATAGGCGCGTTGTTGAGTCACTGGTGAAAGCGGGAGCATTCGACAGTTTGGGCCACACCCGTAAGGGACTGACAGCGGTATATGAGCAAGTCATTGATGCGGCGGTCGATATTAAACGCTCGGAGGCCGTCGGACAGTTCGATCTGTTCGGGGGATTGGATAACGGTACTGACGAATTGTTGTTTGAACGACCGGTGATTGGAATTACCGAATGGGACAAATCACTGCTCTTAGCCCACGAGCGGGACATGTTGGGCCTGTATGTGTCTGACCATCCGCTCTTCGGCATGGAAAGTGCATTAGCCCAATTATCAGATCGGAGCATCGCCTCAGTCTTGATCGACGAACAGCTGGATGGGCAGGTCGTTTCATTGGGGGGCTTGGTCACCGGGGTTGTTCGCAAAACGACCAAAAAGGGTTCGGCCTGGGCGATTGTGACGCTGGAAGACCTCGAAGGAAGTTTGGAAGTCATGGTATTCCCGGCTTCCTATGCATCCTTTGGAACGCTCCTCGTGGATGACTCAATTTTGGTGATTCGGACCAAGATTGATCGAAGTGATGAAGATGGCGTGCGGGCCATAGCGCTCGAAGTGAGCGCACCGGATTTATCGGGTGCACCGACGGGACCTGTTCGGTTGACCTTGGCTGCGACCCGATGCGTGCCACCGCTCGTTGCGCGCCTTAAAAATATCTTGGCCCAGCATCCGGGCACGACCGAGGTGCAATTGCACTTGAGTGGTGGGACGTCAACGACCGTGATGAAACTCGACGACAGGTATCGAGTCACCCCCTCACCGTCGCTCTTTGGCGATTTGAAGGCACTATTGGGGTCGTCATGTCTGATGTAGTGGAAACTCAACGCAATGAAGCGCCGGTGCGAAGGCGTAAAGCGCTAACCGTCTTTGTTACTGGGCTGATAGCGGGGTTGCTGTCCGGCGCAGCACTTGGAGTGCTGTGGTGGGCGTTGGCCCCGCGAGTCTCCGTAGTCATTTTTCCTGATCGGGTTGTTCCCGAAGGTTTTCAACCCCAAGAATATTTTGCCGCCAATATTGCTTTTGGTGCACTCGGTGCACTCGCAGGCGTTCTTATCGCTATCGGACTTGTTTCCATGCGCAGGGAGCATGTGTTGGCTTCGCTGGTGGCGGCGCTTGCATCCTCTGTCGTTGGCACCTGGGCAATGTGGTGGGTGGGTTCACATTTGGGGTTTGTTGACTTAGAAAATCTCAAGATGCCCGATTCAACGGTTCTTGATGGCCCACTTGAAGTTACGCTGCCGGCAATGTTTCTGATGTGGCCATTGGGTTCAAGTGTGGTGATCCTGATGATGGCATTGGGTGATGTATTTGCCGACCGGAAACGACGGAAAGGCTATTCAGCCTGAATCGCTGCGGTACGTGCATCAAGAACTCGTACTAAGTCGACCGGTGACATACAAATTTCGAGACCACGGCGGCCGCCACTAACGTAAATTAACTCATACGTGTGGGCACTTGCGTCGATCACCGTTGTGAGTTGTTTCTTGTGGCCAAAAGGGCTGATGCCACCCACAACGTATCCGCTCATTCGTTGGGCAAGGGCTGCATCCATGGGCTCGATAGAGCGGGCACCGATTGCAGCGGCTAGTTTTTTCGCACTAATTTTTCTGACAACCGGAGCGATGGCAACGGCAGAAACATTTTTGTCCCCGAACATAATCGTTTTAAATACTTGGTTCTCATCAAGTTTCAAATTGCTTGCAGCTTCTTTGCCAAACCCAGACCCGACGTCACTCTCAAATTTGTGCAATGTGTATGAGATACCGAATGAATCCAGGAGGACCGTGGCGGGAGTAATGGCGATGTGTTTCATCATTAATCATTCTAATTGGGCGATAAATAATTCGAAAACAGATCAACAGCCGGTAGTGCGCCGAAATGAGTGATCATCGCTGTCTCTCGTTTGAGGAGCTCGCGAATGAGAATAAGTCGATCCTGACTGCTGTGGGCGCCCAGTAATTCCTGTCGTTCGGCCGTTGGCAGAAGGATTGCGGCAGTGAGCAAATAAGAGACAATTGTTGGGTCGGTCGGTAATTCCTCAAACATTGACACGTTGCCATTGAGTTCACGCGAGAGAGCTGCGCGGTAGGCAGAAAAGTCGTTGAGAGCGCCGCGGGTGAGCAGGTTGATTTCATCTGTCAGCGGGGTTTCGGGTTCTGGGAGCCATTCCACATCTGCGTGCATGAGGGGAGTGCTGGCATCCAATGTATTAATTCGAAATCGGCGTGAACCTGTTGTCACAATGTCGTAGCGACCATCTTGGTGGGAATTGACCTCCCGCAAAATCGTCGACGTACCGACCGGATGTAAGGCATCAATACCGGAGGTCGACATGTCGTATCCGTCGCGAACGGCAACTATTCCAAATTCGCGTTCTTCGACGTCGGGAATTTCGAGTAGTTCCTGGACCATTAATCGGTAGCGAGGCTCAAAAATATGGAGTGGGAGAACTAAGCCCGGCACCAAAATAGTGTTCAGTGGAAAGAGCGGGATGTTGGCAAGCACTAGCACAGACTAAACTCATGTACATGATTCGGCGCATCGATCTGCGAGAGAACGCCTCTGACGGCAATTCCATGACCAATGTGGTTCCTCGAGCCGCCACCAATGTCGCAGACGCCACGAAAATAATCACCCCAATCTTGGAAGATGTTCGCGAGAATGGAGCGCAGGCCCTCGCTCGATGGTCACTCACCCTCGATGGCGTCACTCCTCCCTCACTTCGAGTTCCGGCGGCCGAACTTGAAAATGCGGCCGCACATCTCGACCCCGTCGTGCGGGCAGCGTTGATCGAGTCAATCCGACGGGCACGAATGGTGCACGCGGACCAGGTGCGCGGTGAAACCGTCACTCAGGTCGTCGAGGGTGGAACTATTACGGAACGATGGATCCCTGTTGATCGAGTGGGGCTTTACGTTCCTGGTGGCCAGGCGGTCTATCCGAGCAGTGTCGTGATGAATGTTGTTCCAGCGCAAGTTGCTGGTGTCCAATCCATTGCAGTTGTCTCGCCCCCGCAGAAAGACTGTGGTGGCTGGCCGCATCCCGTGATCATGGCTGCGTGTCACCTTTTGGGAGTTGACGAACTTTACGCTGTTGGTGGTGCCCAAGCCGTCGCTATGTTGGCGTATGGAGTTCACCTTCCCGAAGGGGAGTGCCGACCGGTTGATTTGGTGACGGGTCCGGGAAATATTTACGTGGCAGCGGCCAAACGCGCATTACAAGGAATTATCGGCATTGATTCAGAAGCCGGACCGACTGAAATCTTAATTTTGGCAGATGACACGGCGGATCCCGAGCATGTTGCGGCGGATCTCATCAGTCAAGCTGAACACGACGAACTTGCAGCCGCGGTTTTAGTGACCGACAGCGAGGAATTGGCCAATCGGGTCGAGGAATCACTCGCCGCGCGGGTACCTCTGGCCAAGCACTCCCAGCGGATCGAGACTGCACTTCGTGGAATTCAAAGTGCGATCATCTTGGTAGTTGATCTTGAGCAGGGACTTGCGGTTGTTAACGACTACGCCGCCGAACATTTAGAAATTCATGTGGTGAATGCTCGAGAAGTTGCACGCAGGGTCAAGCATGCCGGCGCAATTTTTGTTGGAACCTACGCCCCGGTCTCACTCGGTGACTACTGTGCCGGCTCCAACCATGTCTTACCCACGGCAGGATCGGCCAAACATTCATCGGGCCTATCTGTCCAAACTTTTCTGCGTGGGATTCAAATCATTGAATATTCACGGCAGGCCTTAATGGAGGTCGCTCCCCACGTACTGGCGCTTTCAAGCGCCGAAGACCTGCCCGCGCACGGTCAGGCGATCTCCGCTCGGACCGACCAGTGAGTGAGTTTGAATTACCGTTACGCGGCGATCTCAAAGGACAAACACCCTATGGCGCACCGGCTGACCCGGTTCCTGTTCGACTAAATGTCAATGAAAACCCTTATCCACCGAGTGAGGCGGTCGTTGCAGCAATTTCTCAGGCTGTCGGTGCGGCGACCCGCGGAATCAACAGGTACCCCGACCGCGATGCGGTTGATTTGCGGGAGGCGCTGCGGGCCTACCTTGACTTCGAGTCCGGGGTGAACATTAATTGTGACCGTATCTGGGCGGCTAACGGCTCAAATGAAATCATGGCCCAGGTATTCAGTGCGTTTGGCGGCCCCGGGACAACGGCGTTGACATTTGATCCCACCTACTCCATGTACCCGGAATATGCCCGTGATTCATTTACGGAAATGGTCTCAATTCCACGGCGGAGTGATTTCACGATAGACATCGATTCGGCAATTGCAGCAGTTAACGAACATCAACCCACCCTCGTGATTCTCACCTCACCCAATAATCCCACCGGGACCTCCATCGGGTTGGCCGACATCGAAGCCGTGCTCGTCGCGTCAGAGGCCATCGGCGCTGTGGTTGTGGTCGACGAAGCGTACGCAGAGTTTCGACGTGATAGAGGAGCAACCGCGCTGACCCTGTTGGATCGATACCCAAACCTCGTGGTCTCTCGAACTATGAGCAAGGCATTTGGCTACGCCGGTGGTCGCCTGGGCTACTGCGCTGTCAGTAGCAGTGAAATTGTTCAGGCCCTTCAATTGGTGAGACTGCCCTACCACCTGTCGGCAATTTCACAGGCAGCAGCAATTGCAGCTTTGGGGTTTGCCAAGGAGTCACTGGAACGCGTTGCCGAAATTACAAACGCGCGAAATAAGATGCAAACCGAACTCGTCAGCATGGGGCTCGTTGTTGCTCAAAGTGACGCAAACTTTTTGTTTTTTGGAGAGTTTGCGGATCGGCACGTGATTTGGAGTGGACTATTTCACCAAGGAATCTTGATCCGAGAAACTGGGCCCTCTGGCTGGCTTCGGGTCAGTATCGGAACTGCCCATGAAAATGAATTATTTGTCACATGTCTCAAAACGTTAATCTGAGCACAGGAGGAAAAACATGACCAGAATTGCACGGATTGAACGAGAGACGAAGGAAAGTAGTGTGCTCGTTGAGTTGTCCCTTGACGGTACCGGACACAGCACGATTGCGACCGGTGTTCCCTTCTTCGATCACATGCTTGCTCAACTCGCGAAACATGGTGGATTTGATTTAGAGGTAAAAACACTCGGGGATCTACATGTTGATGCACACCACACGGTGGAAGACACAAGTTTGGCCTTGGGACAGGCGTTGAATCAGGCATTGGGGGACCGGTCCGGTCTCACTCGATATGGCGATGCGCTAGTTCCACTTGATGAATGCCTGGTCCAAAGCGCGGTAGACCTTTCTGGGCGTCCCTATTTGGTGCACACTGAGCCAGATCTCGTTGAATTAATTGGCACGTACGACACGACCCTGACCCGCCACATCTGGGAATCAATCGTTGCAACATCACAAATAACTCTGCATGTGAATGTGCTCACCGGGCGTAACGCACACCATGTCGTGGAAGCACAATTTAAAAGTGTAGCCCGGTCGTTGCGAACGGCGGTCGCCCGAGATGCTCGCGTGGTAGGAGTGCCGTCAACGAAAGGCACACTAACCGCTTCACAGTAGAGGGATATATTTTTATGTCACCCACGGTTGCCGTCCTTGATTACGGCTTTGGCAACGTTCGATCCGCACTGCGCGCAGTCGACTACGTCGGTGCAACCGCTATTTTGAGTTCAGATTTCGACACATGTCTCAATGCTGACGGACTTATTATTCCCGGAGTCGGAGCCTTCGCCGCCTGCATGCGAGGAATAAATGGGGTCCGCGGAGGTCCACTTGTTGACGCCCGGTTAGTTGCCAAGCGCCCGGTGCTCGGCATCTGTGTCGGCATGCAGATCATGTTTGCGCAGGGAAATGAGCACGGAATATCCACCGAAGGGTTGGGTCAGTGGCCTGGCGTGGTCGATCCGTTGGTGGCCCCGATTGTCCCGCACATGGGATGGAACAGCGTTGCACCCCCGGTGTCGACCTCATTATTTTCCGGAGTCGAGTCCGAATTGTTTTATTTCGTGCATTCCTATGCGGCACAGCAGTGGACTATGACTGACACGGATCCCTTTCAGCACCATCCGATGCTCACGTGGAGTGATTACGGAGCACCATTCATTGCGGCGGTAGAAAATGGTCCGCTCTCGGCCGTCCAATTCCACCCGGAGAAGAGTGGCGAAGCCGGGCTCACGCTGATCAACAACTGGGTCGGCACCCTCACCTAGACTGCCGTCATGTCATTCACCCTATTGCCCGCCGTAGACGTCAAAAATGGTCAAGCTGTTCGCCTGATTCAAGGGAAGGCAGGAAGTGAAACTGTTTACGGTTCACCACTTGAGGCTGCCCAAACCTGGGTCAATCAGGGTGCCGAGTGGATTCACTTGGTTGACCTTGACGCAGCTTTCGGTACGGGGGACAACGCTGCCTTAATATCTCGCGTGGTCGAGACAATTGGGCGAGACGTCAAAGTCGAACTCTCTGGCGGAATCCGAAGTGATGAGAGTTTGAAGGCGGCCCTTGCTACGGGTTGCGCACGAGTAAATCTGGGAACTGCTGCCTTAGAAGATCCCGACTGGACCGAGTCGGTCATTGCCGAGCATGGTGAGCGAATTGCTGTTGGTCTCGACGTCAAGGGACACACGTTGGCGGCCCGCGGTTGGACAACGGAAGGCGGTGACCTGTGGGAAACAATCGGTAGGCTCGATGCCGCCGGCTGTGTCCGCTACGTGGTCACTGACGTTCTTAAAGACGGCACAATGCACGGCCCTAATTTTCACCTTTTGAAGCAGGTAGCCGAGGCCACCCGCGCGAAGGTAATCGCATCGGGGGGAATCTCCACCTTGGAAGATTTACACAAATTAGCCGAAATGAAAGGGATAGAAGGCGCAATTATTGGTAAAGCACTCTACGAACAGGCCTTTAGTCTCCCGGAAGCACTTGTCGCCGTTGAAGGTCGTTATGACCCCTACCAGTGGGGACCTCCACAGCCGTGACCTTGGCCGCTCGAGTAATTGCCTGTCTTGATGTTGATGCTGGTCGGGTTGTGAAAGGCGTGAATTTCGTTGACCTCGTTGACGCTGGTGACCCGATCGAACTGGCATCCTTGTACGGCTCGGCCGGAATCGATGAACTCGTTTTCCTTGACATCACCGCATCGAGTTCAGATCGCGAGACAACACTTGAACTGGTGCGCCGCAGTGCCGACCAAGTCTTTATCCCGGTAACGGTCGGCGGGGGCGTCCGCAGCATCGAGGACATTGACGCACTACTTCGAGCGGGTGCCGACAAAGTTTCGATTAACACGGCTGCGATTGCCCGTCCAGAACTTTTACGCGAGGCGGCACTGCGATTCGGATCTCAATGCATTGTGCTATCCCTGGACGCCCGCCGTGAGTCAGATCAACCGAGTGGGTTTGGAGTTACCACTCACGGCGGTCGCGAGTCCGCGGGGCTTGACGCAGTGCAATGGGCCCAAACCGCGGCCGACTGCGGTGTCGGCGAAATTCTGCTCAACTCGATGGATGCGGACGGTACCAAGTCCGGCTTTGATCTGGAGTTGATTCAAGCGGTGCGTGCTGTGGTGACCATTCCGATCATTGCCAGCGGCGGGGCGGGTGCTCCAAGTGATTTTGCTGCCGCGATACAAGCGGGTGCTCAAGGTGTTTTAGCCGCGAGTATTTTTCATTTTGGTGAAGTCTCGGTGGCTGAGGTAAAAAGCGCACTCAAGGCTGAGTCCATTCCGGTGCGTGAGCCAACTAAGTTGGTGCCATGAGCGAAGCCAGCGAATTCATTTCCCGGATTCGGTTCAATGAAGACGGTCTCGTACCGGTCATTACCCAAGACTCAGTGAGTAAAGAAGTCCTGATGTTGGCCTGGATGAATGTTGCAGCCGTGCAGTTGACCCTTGATACGGGTCGAGGAACGTATTTTTCGCGCAGCCGAAATAAAATCTGGGTCAAAGGTGAAGAATCGGGAAACAGTCAGGCGGTCAAAAGTGTGCGAGCCGATTGTGACGGGGACACCCTTTTGTTACTCGTCGAGCAACGCGGACCGGCTTGTCACACGGGTAACCCGACGTGCTTTTTCGATCAAGGAATTGACGCGTGACACACCCACATGTCGATACACCAGATCTCGAGAAATTTCGAGAGTTTGCCGAAACCCAGAGAGTCGTGGCGGTATCGAGAACCCTTTTGGTCGACCACGTCAGCGCGATCGGAGCGTTTCATGCTCTGTGCGGGGAACGTGCTGGCACATTTTTATTGGAATCAGCGGAGGCCGGTGTTCAGTGGTCGCGCTACTCGTTTATTGGAGTCAACAGCGCTGCAATGCTTTCCGAGTCGCAGGGTGAGGCCGTGTGGAGTGGTCGAGTACCGCAGGGCCTGCCTCAAAGCGGACCCGCCCTTGACGTGCTGGAATCAACGCTAGCCCTGCTGCAAACCCAGAAAACCATGGTTTCAGGGGCGGGAGATTTCCCTTTCACGGGCGGGCTCGTCGGATATCTGTCGTACGACATTGTGCGCAACTGGGAGCACATTGGTGATTCGACACGTGACTCATTGGATATCCCTGACCTCAGTTTCCTACTGGCTTCAGACATTGCCGTGGTTGACCACCTTCACAGCACGGTAACGTTAATCGCCAACGCAATTAATTTTGATAATTCCCCCGAGCGGGTCGAACAGGCCTACGCCGAATCGAGTGCGCGGCTTGACCACATGCAAGCGTCATTGATGAACATTGAATCAAGCGGGGCAGTGGCCGCACCGGTACTCGATACGGAATTGCACCTACCGCCACGGGTCACACACGAAGAGGAATTCCTAGAAAACATTGACACGGTTAAGGAATACATTCGGGCCGGCGACGCTTTTCAAGTGGTGCTTTCCCAAAGGTTCAGTGTTCCCACGCGAGCCAGTGGTCTCAATATCTATCGGATACTGAGATCAACGAATCCCAGTCCCTATATGTACCTGCTACGAGTCCCCGAATTCCAAGATTTTAGTCGGGTGGCATTTGAAATTATTGGATCTTCACCAGAAGCCTTGGTCACCGTGCGTGACGGGAACGCGGTGGTCCACCCCATCGCTGGGACTCGATGGAGAAGCGCAGATCCTGACCGAGATCGTGAATTGGCACAAGACCTGTTAGCAGATAAAAAAGAAAGAGCAGAGCATCTCATGCTGGTTGACCTGGCACGTAATGATCTTGGACGGGTCTGTACCCCCGGAAGCGTCAACGTGGTTGATTTTATGCACGTTGAACGATACTCACACGTCATGCACTTAGTATCCACGGTGACGGGTGAGCTTGACGGACAGCAAAATGCGTTCACGGCGCTTCGGGCGACCTTCCCCGCTGGAACACTTTCAGGTGCGCCAAAGCCACGCGCAATGCAGATCATCGAAGAATTGGAGTCCGAACGTCGTGGACTTTACGGTGGTTGTGTCGGTTATTTCGACTTTGCCGGAAACATGGACATGGCGATCGCCATTCGCACTGCTTTACTCAAGGCCGGTATCGCGCACATCCAAGCAGGTGCGGGCATTGTTGCCGACTCGGTCCCGGCAAGTGAAAACGACGAATGCGTCAACAAGGCAATGGCGGTCATCCGAGCCGTTGCCCTTGCCCAACGACTTGAGGTGTAGCAAAAATGCGAAACGCATCACCCTCAAGGATTTATCTCCTGACCATTGCGTTGCAGTCGATCCTGGCCGGTGCTCTGCTGTGGATTGGTGGCCTCACCTGGGGTTCGATCAACAGTGACCTGGTAACTCAGGAATTGACCGGATCGGTTGTAAATCCATTTATTTTTGCCGTGTGGGCGGTCTGCCTGGCAGTGGTCATTGGCGTCTTGGCCACCCGTACCTGGGGACGGAGAATTTTGGGAACCCTAGGGGCAGTCGTCTGCGCAGCGGGGATCTATTCCCTGATAGTGCTTGATAAGGATGGGCTCAACGCTCTGTGGTTTGTGTCAATCCTGCTCTGTGGTGGATTAATGGCCACGAACGTATTGACGTTAGTGGTGTCAAAGAATTGGCCAACCTTGGGTGGAAAATATTCGCGGTCAGCCCCGCCCGAGCAAGACGCGTGGGCACTGCTTGATGCCGGTGTGGACCCAACCCTTGAGTCAGATCCAGAGAATGGTCGCCCCCATGATTAACTTGTCGCATGAGTGACCAACAGACGGATCATGGTTCCACCCCTGCAGCGTGGACCACGGTGGCTATTGTCATCCTGGCTTTTTTCGTGAGTACTCTCGCGCTCGTTTTGGCTAATTGGCCAATGTTCTGGGTTGGTGTTGGGATGGTAGTTCTCGGCGCAGTGGTTGGCAAGGTCATGGCCATGATGGGTCTGGGCAAGAAAACTATTAACGCGTAAATGTTGGTGCATTCACGGTGACCGCGTGAGGGTTCTCGTGGTTGAAGATGAGCGGCCAATATCCGATCTCATTGCCGTCTACCTCACCCGCGAAGGCTGTGAAGTGCACGTGCGCTCCGACGGGGAATCAGGACTGGCCGCCGCACAAAGTGAAAGTTTTGATCTGATAATTCTTGACGTTGGACTCCCCAAGCTTGACGGCACGCACATCTGTCGGCAACTGCGTGCATCCAACGACTGGACCCCAATCATTTTCTGTACAGCACGCGATGACGAAGTCGATCGCGTGCTGGGTCTTGAATTGGGAGCCGACGACTACGTGACGAAACCGTTTAGTCCAAGGGAACTTGTCGCCAGAGTTAAGGCAATTGTGCGCAGATCTGCCGATCAGGTGATTGCGCATGAAGTCCTTACTTCAGAAAATGTCCAGTTGAATCTGAAAACACGGCGTACAACGCACAACGGAGAAGCGGTAGCCCTGACGGCAACGGAGTTCGACCTCGTCGCCTATCTCATGGCTCGCCCCGGCCGGGTCGTTGAACGCTCGGAATTACTGGAAAATGTTTGGGGGTATTCGGACGCGATGGGAACCCGAACAGTTGACGTTCATGTTGCTCAGATCCGGACAAAAATTGGCGCCGACACACCGATTCGCACTGTTCGTGGGGTTGGTTATTCATGGGAAGCAACCCCACATGAAATTGCGTAATTGGAGTATTGTCGGGCTCCTTGTCCTTCTTACGAGTGCGGTTGCCGCGATCGCGATTGTGGTTGCGGGACTGGTGTCGTATCCGCTGATAGTCTCGAGTTCACAAGATGTTGGCGCTAAGAATCTTGCCCAATTGGCCACCGTGACCGCCAACGCGATCGAACAACAGGAATCAGGATCGGGAGCTGGGGTTGGGCAAAGCTTGATCAAGACACTGCAGCGGGAATCGATCTCGGCCTATCTGATTCCGCAAGGTTCACCAAATCTGGGCGACCTGCCTTTCGATTTTCCACAAACCTATGTCGACCAACTCAATGAGGGTCGTGACATTTCCGGCCGAGTATCATCAAGTGAGAGTGAATACTTGATTGAGGGTAGACCATTAACTGTTGGTGGTTCGGTAGTTTTGATTCAACCTATTTCAGTTGCCGGAGCCAGCGCAGGAGCGATTATTTGGCGACTTGCGTTGGCACTCGCCATTGGATTAATAATTGCGATCCCGCTGGGAATTTTTGCAGCGCAAAGGTTAGCCCGGCCGCTGCGCCGGGCAAGCAAAGCAGCGATATCAATGGCGAGTGGATCGCGCGGCGTGGATTTAGTATCCATGGGGCCACAGGAGGTCGATGAAATTTCGGCTTCACTCAATGCGCTTGATTCCGCACTGATCGCATCGGAGGCGCGCCAGCGCGAATTTCTGCTGTCTGTCTCCCACGAATTTAGGACCCCACTCACCGCGGTAAAAGGTTACAGTGAAGCGATCTCAGACGGCATTTTTTCGGGAGACAAAGCAATCAATGCGGCGCGACTGATTTCATCTGAATCAGCGCGCCTCGATCGACTAGTTAATGACCTTCTGGATTTGGCGAGACTCGGGGCGGTTGATTTTGCCATTTCGCAAGTACCAATAGACCTACATGAATTTGCACGTGAAGTGCGTCAAGTCTGGGGTTACCGATGCCGAGAATCACAGGTGATTCTTAAGTGTGAAATCTTGGTGCAGGGTGGATTCATTGGTGATCCCATTCGGATTCGACAAATTGTGGACAACTTGGCGGAAAATGCACTTCGATTAAGCCCAAGCGAAAGCATCTTGGCAATTCGCATCGAACAGCTCATCAGTTCCCTCCTAATCGAGGTTCGGGACTCAGGCCCGGGCCTGAGTCCCGACGACCAAAAAGTGGCTTTTGAACCCGGTGCGCTGTATGAACGTTATCGAGGAGTGAGACCGGTGGGAACCGGGATTGGCTTAGCACTCGTGGGTCGGTTGGCGATCCGAATGGGAGGAAGCGCGAGCGTTGGACCGGCACCTGAAGGCGGAGCCAGCTTTACCGTTGAAATCCCGCAACGCGGTGAAATCTTAATTCCAAAATGAAAATGCCGGGGGTACCGGGATACGCGGGACCTACTCTCTGATACTCAGTGCTCAGTGCTCAGTGCTCGGTGATCATCGGTGTCGCTGTTCCTCGCGACGTCATTTCGGACATCGTTTGGGGATTCGGCTCCTCATTAAATTTCTGATTTGGTCACGGCTACGCTAACCGGATGACGGTCTTAGACGACATAATCCGCGGAGTGCGCGAAGACCTCGCAGTGCGAATGGAACATACCTCGCTCGATCAATTGAAAGAGCGCGCGTTGCGGGTGCGCCAAGCCCAAGACGTTACCGCAATTCTTAGTGGTCCAGATGTTTGCGTGATCGCAGAAGTCAAGAGATCAAGCCCCAGCAAGGGTGTCCTCGCGGCCATTCCCCACCCCGGATTCCTTGCGGCCGAGTACGAAGCCGGTGGGGCGCATTGCATTAGCGTTCTCACCGAAGAACGCTCCTTCGGTGGAAGTCTGGCCGACCTAATAGAAGTGCGGACGGCGGTGGATATTCCGGTACTGCGAAAAGACTTTGTGATCGGGAGTTACCAGCTGTGGGAAGCAAAAGCCTATGGCGCCGACATGGTGCTGTTGATTGTTGCAGCCTTAGAGCAAAAAGTTTTGGTATCCCTGATTGAGCGAACGAAGAGTCTGGGTCTGACTTCACTCGTTGAGGTACACGATGAAGAAGAAATAGATCGTGCACTGGGAGCCGGGGCCACCGTTATTGGTGTGAATGCGCGAAATTTAAAGACCTTAGAAGTGGATCGCTCAACATTTAGTCGCGTTGTTGAGCGGATCCCCACCTCATGTATTCGAATTGCGGAATCTGGTGTTCGCGACCATCATGACCTTATGAATTATGCTGACGCAGGAGCAGACGCCGTTCTCGTGGGGGAGTCACTCGTTGTTGGTGGGAATCCCAGGGAAGCAGTGCGAGAATTAGTCGCCGCGGGGGCGCACCCTTCGTGTCGTTCACGGGGCCGAGAATGACCACCTCAGAGGTTGATCGCGAGGTTGAGCTGCCGGGCCATTTTGGACCCTACGGCGGAAGATTCGTGCCGGAAGCTTTGACGAGCGCGCTGGATCAACTTGATGCGGCCTTTCACACAGCCACCTCTGATCCAGAGTTCGCCACCCAACTGTCGGATTTAGAACGTGATTACACGGGTCGGCCTTCGCCGTTGACCCGTGCGCTCAGGTTCGGTGAATATTGCAATGGTGCCCGGGTTTATTTCAAACGCGAGGACCTGAATCACACCGGATCGCACAAAATAAATAACGCACTCGGGCAGGCGCTCCTGGCGCAACGCATGGGTAAAACGAGGGTCATCGCTGAAACGGGCGCAGGTCAACACGGGGTCGCGACGGCGACAGCCGCGGCGCTGCTGGGGTTGGAATGTGTTGTGTACATGGGTGAGGAGGACACCAGGCGTCAGGCACTTAACGTCGCTCGCATGAAACTTCTGGGCGCTGAAGTTGTCTCTGTCACAAATGGCAGCAGGACCCTGAAAGACGCCATCAACGAGGCCATGCGAGATTGGGTTGCCTCGGTTGAAAACACCCATTATGTCCTTGGAACCGTCACCGGACCCTCGCCGTTTCCTGACATGGTACGTCATTTCCATTCGGTGATTGGACGCGAAACTCGTGAGCAGATCTTGGCGGTGGAAGGACGTTTACCCGATGCCGTAGCTGCTTGTGTCGGTGGTGGGTCCAACGCCATGGGCCTTTTCAGTGGCTTCATGGACGATCAAGAGGTGCAATTACGCGGATACGAGGCTGGTGGTGACGGCGTCGAAACCGGTCGGCATGCGGCACGATTTGCAGCCGGCACGCCAGGGGTACTGCACGGTGCCCGCACCTACGTTATGCAGGACAAATGGGGACAAACAATTCCTTCACACTCCATCAGTGCCGGGCTTGATTACCCGGGGGTAGGCCCCGAGCACGCATGGTTGCACGACACTGGACGCGCGATCTACGAACCGATCACCGACTCTGAGGCCATGGAAGCCTTCGCGTTGTGCTCACGCACCGAGGGGATTATCCCGGCTATTGAAACCGCCCACGGGCTGGCCGGGGTCATTCGTTTGGGCCAAGAACTTGGGCCAAACTCCGTGATTGTCTTAAACCTCAGCGGACGTGGCGATAAAGATGTTGCGACGGCGGCTCGTTGGTTTGGAATCCAGCTTGAACATAGTGAGTCCGGTGTCAGTATTGAAATGGCCGAGGGTCGCTAACCCGTGCACTCTGGGGGTGGCGGCTCAATAGGTGTGGCATTTGCCCAAGCAAAAAGCGAGGGTAGGGCACTGCTTATCGGTTATCTTCCTGCAGGTTTCCCTACTCTGGCGGATTCAATTGAACTCGTACAAGCCATGTGCGAGGGCGGGGTGGATCTCGTTGAGGTCGGGCTCCCGTACTCGGATCCGCTCATGGATGGACCGGTTATTCAACAGGCGGTTGATCAAGCGTTAACCAACGGAGCTACCCCTGAATCCGTGCTCACGGTTGTCACGGCAGTTGCCGAGCTCGGCGTCGTTCCGGTTGTCATGACGTACTGGAACCCCATCGAGCAATTTGGGGTGGAAAACTTCGCTCGGGAACTCCAGCAAGCAGGTGGCGTGGGGGTGATCACCCCGGATCTCACCATCGAAGAAGGTAAACCTTGGATCTCGGCCGCAGTCGCCCATAACGTTGACCCGATTTTCCTGGTCGCGCCTTCGTCCACGAACGAGAGAATCGACAAGATTTGCCGTCAGACCAAGGGATTCGTGTATGCGGCGTCAACCATGGGGGTCACGGGTGCGCGTGATCAAGTGAGCAATATGGCGCCCGAGTTAGTGGCCCGTGTTCGTAAATGTACCGACCTCCCAATCGCGGTTGGTCTTGGAGTATCCAATGGCGTTCAGGCGGCTGAGATCGCTACCTACGCCGACGGGGTCATTGTCGGATCGGCTTTCGTTAAGGCCGCAAATGCCGGTGGCGCGAAGGCGGTTGCCGAACTGGCACGGGAACTGGCCAAAGGGGTACGTCACGGTCGGTAGCAGCCTTCGCTTATTCTACAGCGTGAGCCTGTTCGATTATGATCAAATCAAGGTGAAGAGGAGCAGGTGCAATGGGTGAAAAGGGTCGCCGCGAACGAGCCGCTGAAGCACGTGGCGCGGCACAGGCATCTGAGAAACGGCGCGAACGCTTGGTTCGCATCATTGGCGGCGCTGCCGTCGTCGCCGTCATGGCCGGAATCATTGGTGTGGCGGTGTACGCGAGTAGCACTACCTCCAACACCGATGCACGTGGCTCGACCGGTGGCATTGTTGATCCGGATCCAGCGGCTGTATTACCCGTTGGTGTCTTAACCAAAGATTCGCCGACTCCTTTTGGGGTGCCCTACGGTTCGGGTGGTGCCGATCTACCGATCCTTGAGGTGTGGGAGGACTTTCAATGTCCAGCCTGTGGTGCCCTTGAAATAGCCAACGGCGTAGGGATCGAACAGCTCGCTGAAGAAGGCAAAGTTCAACTCATTTACCGCCCAACCGCATTCCTCGATGTAAATCTAGGAAATGATTCATCCCATCGCGCCATCGCCGCCTGGGGTTGCGCAATCGACGTAGGCAAGACCAAAGAATTCCGCAATGCGGTCTTTGCCAACCAGCCAGCCGTCGAAGGTGCCGGCTACACCGACGAGCAGCTTTTGTCCTTCGCTACTGACTCTGGTATCACCGATGCAGATCTTCCGACCTTTTCCCAATGTCTCACCGAAGGTAAATATCTTCCATGGGCGGCAAATACGAATCAAGAGTTTCTTACCGGACAAATAGGTGGAACGCCATCAGGTTTTCTCAACGGTGAACCTGTGGAAACAGCAATCTTGGCAGACCCGATTGCCCTCGCTGACCTCGTGGCTTCCAAGTCGTAGTTCGCTACCAACATGCACCTGAAAACATTCATCCCTAGTCCAGAAAACGGAGTGTGGGACTTAGGCCCGATCCCCATTAGGGCCTACGCAATGTTTATCGTGTTGGGAATCATCGTTGCCGTCCTCCTGGGCAGTAAGCGTTATGAAGCACGTGGTGGCCGTCCGGGAGTGATCACCGACATTGCCGTGTGGGCGGTTCCCTTCGGTATTGTCGGCGGGCGCATCTACCACGTGATCACCGACTGGCAGATTTATTTTGGCGACGAAGGCAAAGGGTTCATCGCTGCCCTAAGAATCTGGGATGGCGGTCTGGGGATTTGGGGCGCGGTGGCCCTGGGTGCGGTCGGAGCCTGGATCGGTGCTCGCCGAGCCGGGGTTGCCCTCCCACCAATAGCCGATGCGGTCGCCCCGGGAATCGCACTTGCTCAAGCGATCGGGCGTTGGGGAAACTATTTCAACCAAGAACTCTTTGGTTCTCCAACGACATTGCCGTGGGGATTAGAAATTGCAGCAGAAAAAAGACCGCTCGCCTTTGCGGATTTCGCAACATTTCACCCCACCTTTCTCTATGAGTCTTTGTGGCTGGTGGGAGTGGCGTTAGTCGTTATCTGGGCGGATCGAAGATTCACCCTGGGCCACGGCCGGGCATTTGCCCTGTACGTGCTGTTGTACACCGTGGGCAGATTCTGGATTGAATCACTCCGCGTCGACAGTGCCAATGAAATCTTGGGCCTACGTCTTAACGTGTGGACCTCACTCGTGGTGGGTTTGGGAGCGCTGGCGTATCTGGTGATTGCAGCCCGAATGCGTCCCGGGCGGGAAGTCATTGCTGCACCCGTTGAGCCAACTGAAACAAAAACGGTATAGTTTGCGCCTCGGGCCAACGTCGTCCCGGACTTTCTGAATCAGTTCACTTTCATTATTCAGATCACATCCATGTTCAGTGCGACGTATGAGGAGTTTCATCATGGCGATTAGTTCGCAACCCAACGCTCAAGGACTCTATAACCCGGCAGATGAACATGACGCGTGTGGTGTTGCTTTCGTTGCTACCCTGACCGGGATTCCATCCCATGAAATTGTGGAAAAGGCACTCACGGCGCTGACCAATCTTGAACACCGAGGTGCATCAGGCAGCGAGCCGGACAGCGGTGACGGCGCCGGCATCTTGTTACAGGTACCCGATCTTTTTATGCGAAAGAACGTTGACTTTGAATTGCCCGTGGCCGGCGAATACGCGGTTGGTACCGCTTTTTTTGACCAAGGACAAAGCCAGGTAGCCATGGCTGCTTTAGCGGAACTTGCCATCGAAGAAGGTTTGATCATTCTCGGTTGGCGACACGTGCCCACAAATGACTCGATGATCGGATCAATGGCGAAATCATGTATGCCAGATTTTTGGCAGTTGTTCATTACCGACAATACGTCGGCGGGTATTTCCCTTGATCGCGCCGTTTACGGATTCCGTAAACGTGCCGAACGCGACCTCGATGTCTATTTTTCATCTCTTTCAAGCCGTACCTTGCTCTACAAGGGCATGCTCACCACCGGGCAACTGGCTCCGTTCTTCCCCGAATTAACGGACCCACTCATGCACAGCGCGCTGGCACTTGTCCACTCTCGTTTTTCGACCAACACATTTCCATCGTGGCCGCTGGCGCACCCATACCGATTGATTGCCCATAACGGAGAGATCAACACCGTGCGCGGAAATCGAAACTGGATGAGAGCCCGTGAAGCAATGTTAACTTCAGACATTTTGCCAGGGGATTTGACCAGACTGTTCCCCATCTGTTCACCGGATGCAAGTGACTCGGCTTCATTTGATGAAGCCCTAGAGCTTTTGCATTTAGGTGGCCGTTCCCTCCCACACTCGGTTTTGATGATGATCCCTGAAGCCTGGGAAAATAATGTCAACATGTCACCGGCGCGCAGGGCGTTCTACGAATTTCATGCGACGCTCATGGAGCCGTGGGACGGTCCGGCAAATGTGTGTTTCACCGACGGAACCGTTATTGGAGCGGTGTTGGATCGCAATGGCTTGCGACCTGGACGTTTCTGGGTGTGCACCGACGGGCTGGTTATTTTGGCCTCGGAAGCCGGGGTTCTCGACATCGACCCAAGCACGGTAATTCGTAAAGGTCGATTGCAGCCGGGAAAGATGTTCCTCGTGGACACGGCCGCGGGTCGGGTGATTGAAGACGAAGAGATTAAGGACTCACTAGCCGGTGAAAATCCTTATCAGGATTGGCTGGCCCGCGGACTGATTCACCTTGGCGCGTTACCCGAACGCGAACATATTGTCCACACCCGCGAGTCGGTTGCACGTCGCCAACAGACCTTTGGTTATACCCAAGAGGATGTTCGTCTGATTATCGAACCCATGGCGAGAAATGGCACCGAAGCGATTGGGTCAATGGGAACTGATACTCCGATTGCCGCTCTCTCCGATCGTCCGCGCATGCTTTTTGACTACTTCAGCCAACTTTTCGCTCAGGTGACGAACCCACCACTTGATGCAATCCGTGAAGAGATCGTTACTTCCTTGGGGAGCATTATTGGCCCACAAGGAAATCTGTTGGAAGCTTCACCGGCCCATTGCCGTCAGGTGGTGCTGCCCTTCCCGGTTATCGACAACGACGAACTCGCAAAAATTTTGCACATTAACGCTGATGGAAAATTACCGGAGTTTGCGGCAGCTCGCATCAAAGGTCTCTACAACGTTCACGGTGGTGGTCCCGCCCTCGAAAAACGCATCGTTGAAATCTTTAATGAAGTTGATGCCCTCATTCGACAGGGTAAAAGGTTCATTGTTCTTTCAGACCGTGATAGCAACGCCGGCCTCGCCCCAATCCCGTCCCTTTTGCTATGTGCGGCTGTGCATCATCATTTAGTGCGCACCAAGAACCGCACCATGATCAGCCTGCTCATCGAAACTGGTGACGTACGCGAAGTGCACCATGTTGCGCTGTTGGTCGGTTACGGGGCTGCGGCTATCAACCCGTACCTGGTGCTGGAGACCGTGGAGGACCTCGTTCGTCGCAACGTGATTTCTGACATTTCGCCAGAAAAGGCGATGCGCAATGTCATCAAGTCGTTGGGCAAAGGCTTACTCAAAGTGATGTCCAAGATGGGCGTTTCAACTGTTGCGTCTTATCGTGGTGCCCAGATTTTTGAAGCGATTGGTCTCTCGCAGGAATTTATCAATGAATACTTCACCGGTACGACCTCGAAACTTGGCGGCATCGGTATCGACGTTATCGCGCAAGAAAATGCCGCACGGCATGCTGATGCCTATCCCGTCTCTGGTATCTCACCGGCGCACCGAACATTGCAAGATGGTGGCGAGTACCAATGGCGACGAGAAGGATCACCCCACTTGTTTGACCCGGAAACCGTGTTTCGGTTGCAGCATGCCACCAGATCGAAACGATTTGACATTTTCCGTGAGTACACCGCCCGGGTAAACGATCAGTCAGAACGACTCATGACCTTGCGCGGTCTCTTCGAGTTCACGTCACCGAGGCCCGCAATTTCCATTGACGCGGTGGAGCCCATTGAGAGCATCGTAAAGAAGTTTTCAACCGGCGCCATGTCTTATGGGTCTATTTCGGCAGAGGCGCACGAGACACTTGCCATCGCCATGAATCGACTTGGGGCCAAATCGAATACGGGCGAAGGTGGCGAGGATCCGGAGCGGTTCTTACCGATGAGCAATGGTGATCTCAAACGTTCGGCCATTAAACAGGTTGCCTCCGGTCGTTTTGGTGTGACCAGCGAATACTTGGTGAACAGCGATGACATCCAAATCAAGATGTCGCAGGGGGCCAAGCCAGGTGAGGGTGGTCAGCTACCCGGCAACAAGGTGTATCCGTGGATTGCGAAGACTCGACATTCCACACCGGGAGTGACATTAATTTCACCACCACCACATCACGACATTTATTCGATTGAAGACTTAGCACAATTGATTCACGACCTGAAAAATGCTAACTCTGATGCGCGGATTCACGTGAAATTGGTTGCCGAAGTTGGGGTGGGCACGGTTGCGGCCGGGGTCGCCAAAGCACATGCCGACGTCATTTTGATTTCTGGGCACGACGGTGGGACAGGTGCATCACCACTGACCTCACTAAAACACGCGGGTGCTCCGTGGGAATTGGGCCTGGCTGAAACTCAGCAGACGCTGCTTCTTAATGGTCTCCGTGATCGCGTTGTCGTGCAAGCCGATGGCCAACTTAAAACCGGACGCGATGTCATCATCGCAACACTTTTGGGAGCCGAAGAATTTGGTTTCGCAACGGCTCCCTTGGTTGTCATGGGGTGCATCATGATGCGGGTTTGTCACCTAGACACGTGCCCGGTTGGCGTTGCTACGCAAAACCCGGTCCTGCGCGAGAAGTTCACGGGTAAGCCGGAGTTCGTTGAAACGTTCTTCGAGTTCATTGCCCAAGAGGTTCGCGAAATCCTAGCCGAACTTGGCTTCACCTCACTCGATGAAGCTGTGGGCCAAGTTGAAGTGCTCAACATGAACAAGGCCATTACCCATTGGAAAGCTGACGGTCTCAACCTTGAACCGATTCTCCATCTCCCGAAGTTGCAGGGGCTTGGCCACCGCAGACACATGCGGAATCAGGACCACGGCCTGGAATTTGCCCTCGATCAGGAACTGTTGCGCATGAGTGCGGATGCTCTGGAAACGGGCCTGCCCACTAAAATTGATGTCCCGATCCGCAACGTAAACCGCACCGTCGGCACGATGCTGGGTAGCGCAATCACCCGACGTGGAGGATTGCCCGATGGAACCATTGACATTTCATTTACCGGTTCTGCGGGGCAAAGTTTCGGGGCATTCATTCCCCAAGGGTTGACTTTGCGGCTGGTAGGGGATGCGAATGATTACGTCGGAAAGGGTCTTTCCGGTGGCCGGATCGTGGTTCACCCACATGCCGAAGCGCCATTTGACCCGAGTGAAAACACAATCGCGGGTAATGTGATCGGCTACGGGGCTACATCCGGTGAACTATTTTTGCGCGGTCGAGTCGGTGAACGTTTTTGTGTGCGCAACTCGGGTGCTCATGCTGTTGCAGAAGGTATCGGTGACCACGGCTGTGAATATATGACCGGTGGCCGGGTTGTCGTCTTGGGACCAACCGGACGAAACTTTGGCGCCGGCATGTCAGGGGGTATCGCATACGTCCTAGACCTTGACCCAGCGTTAATCAATCACGAATTAGTCGAACTCAATCAACTCGATGAAAGTGATTCGCACGAGCTGTTTGATTTAATTTCCAAGCATGTTGAGCACACGGGATCTACTCGGGGAAGTGGTCTGCTGGCAACCTGGACCTCGTCGATTATTCGGTTCACGAAAGTGATCCCGCGTGATTACAAACGAGTTCTAGAGATTGAAGCGGATGCACTCAGTCGTGGTGAAGATCCCATGTTGGCAATTATGAGCAGGATTTAGTCATGTCTATATCGTTAAGGAGCGACAATGGGTGATCCACGTGGGTTCATGACAACGGAACGAGAAGTTCCCAAGCGTCGACCGGTTGACATCCGGATTAGAGATTGGCGCGAAGTATACGAAGAATTTGAACCGCGTGATGTCGAATTGCAAGCCGGGCGCTGCATGGATTGTGGTATCCCCTTTTGTCACAACGGTTGTCCCTTGGGGAATCTCATTCCGGAATGGAATGAATTAATCAATGATCGGGACTGGGGACAGGCGATCGAGCGGTTGCATGCAACAAATAATTTTCCTGAGTTCACCGGGCGGTTGTGTCCGGCACCATGCGAAAGCGCATGTGTTCTTGGGATAAATGAAGAGCCGGTAACGATCAAGCAAATTGAAGTGTCAATTGTTGACCGCGCCTGGCAATCGGGCTGGATCAAGCCAGCCCCACCCGAAAGTCTTTCCGGGCGCACGGTTGCGGTCATCGGTTCAGGACCATCGGGTCTGGCGACGGCTCAGCAACTTGCTCGAGCGGGCCACACGGTTGCGGTGTTCGAACGAGCAGATCGAATCGGGGGGCTTTTGCGGTACGGGATCCCAGAATTCAAAATGGAAAAGCATCATCTCGATCAACGACTGGGTCAGATGGAAGCTGAAGGCGTCAAGTTCCGGCCAGGGGTAGAGATCGGGGTAGACCTGACCGGTTCGGATTTACGTCACCGCTATGACGCGATCGTTGTGTGTATCGGTGCGACCGTGGCTCGTGAACTTGAGGTACCGGGCCGTGACCTCACCGGAATCCATCAAGCAATGGATTTTTTGCCGTTGGCTAATCGGGTACAAGAGGGTGACTTGGAAGTATCACCGTATGACGTTGCGGGAAAACATGTTGTCATTCTTGGCGGTGGCGACACCGGCGCTGACTGTCTTGGAACCTCCCATCGTCAGGGAGCGGCGAGTGTCACTCAACTTGAGATCATGCCGAATCCGGGTACAGAGCGGAGTGAAAATTCACCGTGGCCGACCTATCCCATGATTTATCGCGTTAGCAGTGCACACGAAGAGGGTGGGGAGAGACTATTTTCGATGTCCACTCAAAAATTCCTCACCGAGGATGGCCACAACGTATCTGGTATTGAACTCGCCGAAGTGGAGTTCGGCAAGGCAGGTTTTGCCGTCGTCCCCGGGACGGAGCGGATCGTCAAAGCCGATGTGGTGCTTCTTGCGATGGGCTTCACCGGGCCAGAGCCGGCGCCCTATGTTGAACAATTAGGACTTGAACTTGATGCCCGCGGCAATATCAAGCGCGATGCCCAATTTGCCACCGGTTCAGAAGGGGTTTTCGTGGCGGGTGACGCAGGTCGTGGCCAGTCCTTGATCGTTTGGGCCATCGCAGAGGGTCGAGCGGCCGCGGCGGCCGTTGATCGGTTCTTAATGGGTTCGACCAACCTGCCGAGCCCAGTTACCGCATTGGACCGCCCGCTCGTTATTTAAGAAAACAGTGTGTAACCGGTTACAGTAAGGTGCGCACATGAGACGAGCCAAAATTGTCGCCACACTTGGGCCGGCAACTGCCAGTGCGCAGGCTGTTTTGGAGTTAGTTGAAGCCGGTATGGATGTCGCTCGGCTGAACTTGTCCCACGGGGATTATGCAGATCACGCAGCCGCTTACAACTGGGTTCGGGAAGCATCCGATGCGTCCGGGCGCAGTGTGGCGATCTTGGTAGACCTACAAGGTCCGAAAATTAGGCTTGGACGGTTTGCCTCCGGCCCGGTTGAGTTAATCGTCGGGGAAGAATTTATCGTGACCACTGAAGAGTGCCCGGGTGATGCACATATGGTTTCGACAACTTTTACCGGCCTTCCCGGTGACGTGAATCCGGGTGACCGCGTTCTCGTCGACGACGGTCGAATTGAATTGCAAGTGACCAAGGTTGTCGGACCGCGGGTACATACGATCGTGATCGACGGTGGGATGGTTTCCAACAACAAGGGTTTCAATCTGCCAGGTGTAGCCGTCAGCGTCCCGGCGCTATCGGAAAAAGATCGCGAGGATTTGCGTTGGGGTTTGCGCATCGGTGCGGATCTCATTGCATTATCTTTCGTTCGTTCCTCTGCAGACATTCATGACGTTCATGCGATCATGGATGAGGAAGGCATCCGAGTTCCAGTCTTGGCAAAAGTGGAAAAGCCGCAGGCCGTTGACAACATCGAAGACATTATCGCCGCATTTGACGGGGTAATGGTCGCGCGCGGAGATCTCGGCGTCGAACTCCCGCTCGAGATGGTTCCACTCGTGCAAAAAAGGGCAATTCAAATGTGTCGTGAGGCTGGAAAGCCAGTAATCGTGGCAACTCAAATGCTTGATTCGATGATCACCGAAAGCCGGCCAACCCGGGCTGAAGTCAGTGACGTAGCAAATGCCGTTCTCGACGGTGCCGATGCACTCATGCTTTCAGGTGAAACGAGCGTTGGAGCGCACCCCGCGCACGTGGTGGAAACGATGGCGACGATTATGGAGCACTTAGAAGAAGAGGCACTTGATCGAATCCCACCCCTAATGGATTCACCAACCGGCTCAACCGCTCGGGCGCTCACCCATGCTGCGGTCGACGTCGCGGTCGGGACGGGCTCCTCATATCTCATTGCATTCACTGAAACCGGTCGATCCGCCCGATTGATTTCGCGCTGGCGAGCGCGTACGCCGCTGCTAGCCTTCACACCCAATCCCAGAGTTCGCAGTCAGTTGTCACTTACCTGGGGTGTTGAAACCTTTTTGGTGCCGCAAGTGAGCCACACCGATGACATGGTGGCTCAAGTTGATCGCGCTTTACTCGACATTGGTCGAGCGACGTCTGGGCAACGAGTGGTGATTGTGGCGGGTGTGCCTCCTGGTGTCCCCGGGACAACCAATGGAATGCGCGTCCACAAAATCGGATCAGCGGGCCGCGGTGGCGGTGTTTAACCCATCCCCACCAATCGGGTAAGTTTGGGCCAGTACACCAAGTAAGTCACCAACCTTTAAGACCCGTTCAGTGAGGCGGGAAAGGACGAGTACATGACGAAGCCATTGAGCGCGGGGACGACACCTCACTCGGAAACCGGTAGTCGGGTAGTGGCCGACCCCGACGATATCTCGCGGGCCTTGCGCCGGCTTGCGCACCAAGTCGTTGAAAATGTGAAAGACGTTAGCAACGTGGTCATGATGGGTATTCCCACCCGCGGTGTTCCTCTGGCCGCGCGGTTGGCAAAAAATATCAGTGAGATCGAAGGGGTCAGCATCCCCGTCGGGTCCCTTGACGTAACCCTTTTTCGTGATGACCTACGAATGCGTCCGTCCAAGGCGTTAGAGCACACTCATATTCCGCCGGTCGGAATTAATGGAAAAATTGTTATCTTGGTTGACGACGTTCTCTTCTCCGGTCGTACCATTCGAGCAGCCCTTGATGCACTGAATGAATATGGGCGTCCGGCTGTCGTACAGCTGGCCGTTTTAGTTGATCGAGGACATAGGGAACTACCCATTCGAGCCGATTATGTGGGCAAAAACCTACCCACTTCCCTGAGTGAAAAAGTATTGGTGCAGATAAGTGAAATTGATTCAGTCGACCAAGTCGTCATTTTATCCGGCGAGGATTCAACGTGAAGCATCTTATTTCGGTGCAGGACTTACGTCGTGTTGATACTTTTCACATACTTGACACGGCCCTAGAACTTGACCGGGTCACTAATGGTGGCAACAAGCTGCTGCCAACATTGCGAGGTCGCACGGTTGTCAATCTTTTTTACGAAGACTCAACGCGAACGCGAATTTCATTTGAACGAGCCGCAAAAAGACTGTCCGCGGACGTCATTCACTTCTCGGCAAAGGGTTCAAGCGTCTCAAAGGGGGAGAGTCTTAAGGACACGGCCTTAACCCTGAATGCCATGGGCGCAGACATGATTGTTGTGCGGCATTCATCTCCCGGTGCGGCGCACCGTTTAGCGCACGCCGGATGGCTTGACGCGAGCGTGCTGAATGCGGGTGACGGTCGGCATGAACACCCGACTCAGGCGCTAGGAGACGCCTTCACCATCCGAGCACACCTTCGCCCAGGGGCAATGGATTTTGACGGATTGACCATTGGGATCGTGGGAGACGTCCTACATTCGAGGGTTGCTCGCTCAAATATTTTTCTTTTAGCGAGCCTTGGAGCTCGGGTGGTGGTGATTGGTCCGCCGACCCTGTTACCCGTTGGGATGGCGGGTTGGCCGTGCGAGGTGGGTTACTCACTGGATGCGCGGCTCCCTGAATTAGATGCCATCATGATGCTGCGAGTACAGCAGGAGCGGATGAACGGAACCTTTTTTCCGAGCGAACTTGAATACAGTCGGTCTTTCGGTCTTAATCGTGCGCGGGCACAGGTGCTACCCGAGCATGCAATCGTGATGCATCCCGGCCCGATGAATCGTGGAATTGAAATTACCGCTGAAGTCGCAGATGGCCCTCGAAGTGTGATCACCGAACAGGTGGCAAATGGACTTAAAGTGCGGATGGCGTGCATGTACTTGCTGATAGGAGGAGAGGCCAGTGCCGCTTAATTCTTATCTGATTCGTGGATCCCAACCCTATGGTGAAAATGAGCAAGACATCCGGATTGTTGACGGATTCATTTCCGAGATTGGCCTGGACGTGGAACCCGGGAATCTCCACGTGATCGAGGCGAGCGGTTCGGTGAGCCTGCCCTCATTTGTAGATCTACACACGCATCTGCGTGAACCAGGACGAGAGGACGCTGAGACGATTGCCTCAGGCTCGCGCGCGGCAACCCTGGGTGGATTTTCGGCCGTGTTCGCCATGGCAAACACCAGTCCGGTTGCAGACACCGCCGGAGTGGTTGAGCAAGTATGGCGAATCGGCCGGGCGACCGGTCTGGTCGACGTCTTTCCGATCGGCGCGGTAAGCGTTGGCCTGCACGGCGAGTCCCTCGCAGAGTTGGGCGCCATGGCGGCTTCAGCGGCTGGGGTGACCGTATTCAGTGACGACGGTCATTGTGTGTCCGATCCACTCCTGATGCGTCGTGCTCTGGAATATGTGAAAATTTTTGACGGAGTAATCGCCCAGCACGCACAGGACCCCCGGTTGACCCAGGGCGCTCAAATGAATGAAGGGGAACTTTCAGGGATTTTGGGGTTAGCGGGTTGGCCCGCTGTCGCCGAAGAAGCAATTATCGCTCGTGACGTGCTGCTGGCCTCACACGTTGGCTCTCGATTACACGTGTGCCATGTCTCAACTGCTGGCAGTGTCGCAATTCTGCGTTGGGCAAAAGAAATGGGTATTCGAGTGACCGCCGAAGTCACCCCCCATCATTTATTGCTCACCGAAGACTTAGTTTCTACTTTTGATCCGGTCTACAAGGTGAATCCGCCGCTGCGCTCGCGTGCGGACACACTGGCGCTGCGCGCAGCCCTGGCTGACGGAACAATCGACGCTGTGGCAACCGACCATGCACCGCATCCACATGAATCAAAGGATTGTGAGTGGGATAGCGCCTCCTTTGGAATGCTTGGACTTGAAACTGCGCTGGGTGTCGTTGTCGCGGCAATGTCAGAGACACCGCAGTGGAATTGGCGTACTTTGAGTGATCGCATGTCGAGTGCACCCGCAAAAATTGGCCGGGCGCAGAATCATGGACGCCCACTGGCAATTGGTGAGCCAGCGCACATTGTGCTCATCGATCCACATCAAGCTCGCGAAGTCGTTGCCATCGAGCTCGCATCGCTATCGGGAAATACGCCGTATGCCGGCATGACACTGCCGGTGAGTGTCACCGACGTCTTTTTCAACGGGGTCCATCAGGTACGGGGCGGTGAGCTCGTTGGCTGAATCCTCCATGGAAGTCACGCAATGGCCACTACGTCTGGCTTTGGTGGCCGCGATGGTATTGATGATTGTTGGTGTGCTGTTGCTCATGTTGCGTAGTTGGCGAAAAATGCGAGGCGGTGATCGACTTGGTTTAACTAACCTACCCGCTCCCATGATTCACGCACCGCAAGGCTTTGATCCGGATCCGGAAATTGATGTACTTTTCTTGGGCACGTCGCTGCACGGTCAATGGCTCTCCAAGGTGCTCATCCACGACCTAGGTACCCGCTCGCGTGCCCGGGTGAGCTGGGATCTCAACGGGATCTGGATCGAGCGCACCGGTGCATCGGACCTATACATTCCACGTTCAAGCGTGGTGGAAGTGACTTTGGGATCGGGGGTCGCTGGAAGTGTAAGGGCGAAAAACAGTGTCGTTGTTTTTGTTTGGGACTTGGGGGAGTATCGAATTGCTACAGGAGTGCGGGCAGACACCGTACAGGGACATGAACGCTTGATTCACCTACTAGAAAGTGAGACAGGCGCAGAATGAGCAGTGCGAAACCATCGATTCTGGTCCTCGAAGATGGATACTCACTCGTGGGCAAAGGATTCGGTGCCCCTGGGGTGGCCTTTGGCGAGGCGGTTTTCTCAACCGGTATGACCGGATATCAAGAAACCCTTACCGATCCGTCCTACTGTGGTCAAATCGTTGTCATGACCGCCCCGCATATCGGTAATACCGGTATCAATCTCGAAGACTCGGAATCGCGGCGAATGTGGCCATCTGGTTTTGTTGTTCGTGAACTATCCCGTGTCGTATCCAATTGGCGGGCTACGGGCACGCTCGCCGACGAACTTGCCGCCAATGCAATCGTGGGAATCGAGAGTGTTGACACCCGAGCACTCACCCGGCACCTACGCGAGCGCGGTGCTATGCGGATGGGTGTCTTTTCTGATTCGACCGACGCGAATCTCACCGAACTCATTGCCGCAGTAAATGATTCGCCGGTCATGCTTGGGGCAAGTTTCACCGAGCAGGTAACGACTCCGAAAAATTACGTAATTGCGGCGCAGGGTGTGAAAAAAGCCACCTGCGTGGCCCTTGATCTGGGAATTAAGTCCATGACGCCCCAGCGCATGTCCGAACGGGGCATTGAAGTCCATGTCGTCAACGCCAACACAACATGGAGCGAGATATCTGCATTAAAACCCGATGGGGTATTCCTTTCGAACGGGCCCGGTGACCCTGCGACGGCGGTGAGCGCCATCGCTCTCGTGCAAGCGGCACTGAGCGCCAAAATACCTTTGTTTGGAATCTGTTTTGGCAATCAAATTTTAGGTCGAGCTTTAGGATTAGAGACCTACAAAATGCAATATGGCCATCGTGGGATCAACCAACCGGTGAAAGACTTAACCACCGGAAAAGTTGAGATCACCTCACACAATCACGGGTTTGCTGTTCGCGCACCCGAGTCATTGGAATTTAATACCGCCTACGGCCGGGCCCGCATTTCACATATGTGTCTGAATGACAATGTCGTGGAGGGCATCGAGTTACTGGATCAAAGTGCATTCAGTGTTCAATACCACCCCGAAGCGGCAGCAGGACCGCATGATTCCGACCACCTTTTTGACCGGTTCCTAGAAAAGATGAATCCGCATGCCTAAGCGCGACGATATTACGTCAGTCATGGTGATTGGATCAGGCCCAATTGTGATCGGCCAAGCATGTGAGTTCGACTACTCGGGCACCCAGGCATGTCGAGTGTTGCGTGATGAAGGTATTCGGGTGATTTTGGTCAATTCGAATCCGGCCACCATCATGACCGACCCGGAGTTTGCTGACGCAACCTACATTGAACCGATTACAACGCAGTATTTGGAGTTGATCATCGCAAAGGAGCGTCCGGATGCACTGCTGCCAACACTGGGTGGACAAACGGCACTCAATGCCGCAATCCAACTCGACAAAGCGGGGATTCTCAAAAAATACAACGTCGAACTCATTGGTGCCGATATCGAGGCAATTGAAAGGGGGGAGAACCGCGAAAAGTTCCGTGCAATTGTTCAAGAAATCGGCGCCGAAAGCGCTCGCTCGCATATCTGTCACACCATGGAGGACGCCCTCCATGGCGTTATTGAACTTGGTTACCCGGTAGTTGTGCGTCCTTCCTTCACGATGGGAGGTGCGGGTTCAGGAATCGCGTACAACGAGGAAGATTTGGTTCGCATTGCGGGACTTGGACTCCAGGCGAGTCCGACTTCTGAGGTTTTGCTAGAGGAGTCCATCATCGGGTGGAAAGAATTTGAACTTGAGTTAATGCGAGACAAAAATGACAACGTGGTGGTGGTCTGTTCGATTGAAAACATCGATCCCATGGGAGTACATACGGGTGACTCCATCACGGTTGCTCCCGCACTGACATTGACAGACCGAGAGTTCCAGAAATTGCGGGACGTTGGGATTGAAATAATTCGTGCGGTTGGTGTGGAGACCGGCGGGTGCAATATCCAGTTTGCGGTTAATCCCGATGACGGTCGTTTAATAGTTATTGAGATGAACCCTCGTGTGTCAAGGTCATCCGCCTTGGCTTCGAAGGCAACCGGGTTTCCGATAGCTAAAATAGCAGCGCGCCTGGCAATTGGTTATTCACTTGACGAGATCCAGAACGACATCACGACCGTGACGCCAGCATCATTTGAGCCAACCCTTGATTACATCGTCGTCAAAGTTCCGCGTTTCGCATTTGAGAAATTTCCTGGCGCGGATACGACGTTGACCACCACAATGAAAAGTGTGGGTGAAGCCATGGCTATCGGCCGAAATTTCCCTGAGGCCCTACAAAAAGCACTGCGTTCGACCGAGCAAAAGTCGGCAATTTTCAGGTGGGATCAACCGCGAGATGCCGGGGAGATTCCACAGTTGCTCCACGACATGAAGAGACCACATGACTCGCGATTGACCTTGGCCCAACGGGCATTGTGGTTGGGCGCTACCAATGCGCAGGTGCATGAAGCGACAAATATTGACCCATGGTTTCTGGATCAAATTGAACGAATCAATGAAATGGCAGATCAGATTCGCGATTGTGTCGAACTGGGCGCCCCGCTTCTCTTTGAGGCAAAGTCACTGGGATTCAGCGACATGCAATTAGGGGCTTTACGCGGTGTTGGGGAAATGCACATTCGGGAGTTGCGTAAACAGTTGGGAATTAATCCCATTTTTAAAACGGTAGACACGTGTGCAGCCGAGTTCGCCGCAAAGACCCCCTACCACTACTCGTCATATGATTTTGAGACCGAAGTCATTCCATCGGATCGTCGCAAGATCATCATCTTGGGTTCGGGTCCTAACCGAATCGGTCAAGGAATTGAGTTCGACTATTCCTGCGTTCATGCGGCAATGACATTGAGCGAAGCCGGATTCGAAACGATCATGATTAACTGCAATCCGGAGACCGTGTCAACAGACTACGACACCGCAGACCGTCTTTATTTTGAACCGCTGACATTCGAAGACGTTATGGCTGTCATCGATGCGGAAAGTGCCGCCGGGGAATTAGTCGGTGTGATCGTGCAACTGGGCGGCCAAACGCCACTTGGCTTGGCCCAGCCGCTCGCCGATGCTGGCGTTCCCATCATTGGCACCCAACCCTCGTCGATACATTTGGCTGAAGATCGAGAAATGTTCTCTCAAGTTCTTACGGCATCGAACGTTCCCGCGCCCGCCCACGGGACCGCTCGATCATTTGAGCAAGCGAGGGAAATAGCCAATCGAATTGGGTATCCAGTTCTTGTGCGTCCAAGCTATGTACTCGGTGGTAGAGGAATGGAGATTGCCTACGAAGAGGGCATGCTCAAGGACTATTTAGAACGTGCCACCCAAATCAACCCGGAGCACCCAGTCTTAGTTGACCGTTTCCTTGACGACGCGATCGAAATAGACGTCGATGCACTCTTTGATGGAGCTGATCTTTATCTCGCAGGAGTTATGGAACACATTGAAGAGGCTGGGATTCACTCAGGTGATTCTGCGTGTGTGCTTCCCCCGATCACGTTGGGTCGCGAGGAAATTGAACGGATCCGCAAGTCCACGCACGCTATTGCAGCTGGAGTGGGTGTCATTGGTCTGATCAATATTCAATTCGCCTTGGTTTCAGATATTCTCTACATTCTTGAGGCGAATCCGCGTGCATCCCGAACCGTGCCATTCGTCTCCAAGGCGACCGGCGTACCTATAGCCAAAGCAGCGGCTCGAATCATGGCGGGGGAGAGCATCGCATCCCTTCGGGCAAGCGGAGTACTGCCCACAACCGGTGATGGTGGTCAATTGCCCCCGGGGAGCCCGGTATCGGTGAAGGAAGCTGTCTTGCCATTTGGTCGCTTCCATGGTGTGGATACGGTCTTGGGTCCTGAAATGAAGTCGACCGGAGAAGTCATGGGAATTGACGCATCATTCGGGGTCGCGTTCGCGAAGTCGCAGGTGGCAGCCTTTGCTGGCGGATTGCCAACACGGGGAACCGCTTTTGTTTCACTGGCCAACCGAGACAAGCGGGCCGCCATATTCCCCATCAAGCGACTCTCCGATTTGGGTTTTGACATCGTCGCGACCGAAGGCACAGCGGATATCTTGCAACGTAACGGTATCCCCGTGCGGGTCATCCGAAAACAATCCGAAGGTGCCGGCCCTCATGGGGAGCCCACGGCCGTTGATGCGATCAACAGAGGTGAGATAAATCTGATTGTCAATACCCCCTACGGCGTTGGACCAAGAAAAGACGGATACGAAATTCGAACCGCCGCGGTATTGCGTGGAGTCCCATGTATTACAACAGTTCAAGGTCTTGCAGCCGCAGTTCAGGGAATCGACTCGCTATTACACGACCAGCCTGCGGTGAAATCGATCCAAGAACATGCACAAGGGCCACATTGGGGCGGCGTGTAGCGTGGCGCCTGTGAATTCCAGGGCAATCCAGGTTATGGGTGAAGTACTCGATGTCCAGCGAACTGGTAAATATTTTGTCATATCGGTTACCGCCCCCGGAATCGCGGAACGCACCCAACCGGGCCAATTCATCACCATTGGAATGGGCGGCGAGGAGAGTTCCATGATTTTACGCAGGTCCTTTGCAATTCAGCGCGTGCAATCCCGCGGAATGTACGGTGGCACCTTAGATTTCGTGGTGTCTCCCGTCGGCAATGGGACTCATTGGTTGACCAAGTTGCGGCGACATGACCCCTTGAGTTTGGTGGGTCCGCTAGGCAAACCCTTTACGCTACCCACGAAACCTGTGACCTGTGTCCTTGTCGGTGGTGGTTACGGTTCGGCACCGTTAATCATGTTGGCGGAAAGATTGCGTGATCGGGGCTGCCGGGTGGACACAATCATTGGGGCTTCGACAGAGGAAAAACTGTATGGAGGTCTGGAGTTAAAGAGAGTATCAACGTCGCTCACCTTGACCACCGAAGATGGCACCGTTGGAATCCAGGGACGGGTGACGGATGCCTTGATCACGACGTTGGAGTCAGCAAAAGTCGATGTCGTTTACGCGTGCGGGCCGATGCCCATGTTGGCGAGCGTGGCCCAAGTATCCACGGCGGGCAAAGTATTCAGCCAATGTTCGGTTGAGGAGTCCATGGCGTGCGGAATTGGCGTGTGCATGACGTGCGTTCTGCCCGTGATTGGTGATGACGGCGTTACCCGCATGCTCCGTTCCTGCATTGACGGTCCAGTTTTTAGGGGGGATCGTGTTCGGTGGTCCGACATCGGCACCATCCCAGAGGGTACGTGGGGTAAGGAGGCGGCGCGACCATGACGGGAGCCGTGACGTTAACGGGAAATACAACGGGTGAAGCTCATTTATCCGGGTTCGATTTGCGAGCCATCGTCGGGTCCCTTGAATTGAACTCACCAATTTTGACGGCATCGGGGTGCGCCGCAGCCGGGCGTGAACTCGATAATTATTTCGACATTACCGCCATCGGCGGCATTGTCACCAAAAGCATCATGCTCGCACCGCGTTCGGGCCGGGCCACACCTCGCATGGCGGAAACCCCGAGTGGCATGCTCAATTCAATAGGCCTTCAAGGTCCAGGTATTGAAAATTTTATCGAGAATGATTTGGCGTGGCTGCAACAGCGCGGAGCTCGCACAATCGTTTCCATTGCTGGGGGTACCGTTGACGAGTTTGGTAAAGTTGCGGCGAAACTTCGCATGGCAGGCGGGTTTGACGCAATCGAAGTTAATATTTCTTGTCCCAACGTGGAAGATCGCGGCCAAGTCTTCGCGTGTCACCCCGATTCAGCAGCACAAGTAATTCAAACTGTCCGGCGAAACAGTGATAATAAGATACCCATTTTTGCCAAGTTGTCACCCGATGTTACCGACATCGTTGAGATCGCGGCCTCCGTTACGCAAGCTGGTGCAACCGGTGTTTCAGTCATCAACACTCTGCTCGGCATGGTCATCAACACAACGACCATGCGACCAGCGCTAGCCGGTGTGACCGGAGGGCTTTCCGGCCCCGCAATCAGGCCGATCGCGGTCCGGTGTATTTGGCAGATCCGCAACGCGCTCCCTGATGTCCCCATTATCGGAATGGGCGGGGTTCGCACCGGACACGATGCGCTCGAGATGATTCTTGCTGGCGCCAATGCGGTCTGCGTTGGCACCTCGATCTTTACCGACCCCGCTGCCCCCATGCGTATTCAAAGTGAGCTGGAACAAGAACTACGAGCCCGTGGTTTCACCAGCCTTTTGCAGGCGGTCTCGTACGCCCACCGGGATGTCGACCACGTCATGGTGACTAATGCGCTAACGGAGGTTTCTCATCAAAGCGATGACGGCTGGGACTTCATCTCCGAATAGTTGACTTCTGAAAGAAGGCTGTGAATGGGAACTGCACCAATTGCCCTTGCCCTTGATTCTTGCGAGATCGCCGTTTTACGGGACTGGGCGGGTCACACTCGAACGGTTGTTTCCACCCTCAAAATTGGATTAGAAACCTTTTATCGCAATGGCGCCGAAGCAATTGAGGTGGTGCGTGATAGCGGTTGCGATCTATTTCTGGACGTCAAATTACATGATATTCCCAACACGGTCGGGGGAGCGGCCGCGGCTTTGGCCCGCTTCTCCCCGAAGTACCTCACCGTGCACGCTTCCGGTGGACCGGACATGGTTCGAGCAGCATGCCAAGCACTGCCAGAAACCTTGATAACGGCAGTGACCGTGTTGACAAGTCTGGATGACCAGGCACTGATGGAAGTCGGGATCTGCATTCCGGCCCACGACACTGTGCTGCGTCAAGCCGCATCGGCTGTCTCAGCCGGAGCGAGAGCGATTGTGTGCTCACCACATGAAGTTACCCGGGTCCGTGCGGAAGTTGGTGGGGACATCATTTTGATCACTCCAGGCGTGCGGCCGCTGGGCGCCGCCCCGCATGACCAAAAGCGGGTCATGACCCCCGCTGAAGCGCTCACAGCTGGCGCAGATCTGCTCGTTATTGGACGCCCGATTACGGGGAGCCCGAACATAAACGCGGCGGCGGTTGCCATCGCTCGTGAAATTGAATCGGCATGAACAATGCACCTGCCGGTCTGAGCCAATTAGCTCCTTTGATCGTGGTTTCGGGACCTTCAGGGGTCGGCAAAAGTACCGTTGTGGCCTGCGCCCTCGACATGAACCCGCACTTGTGGCTTTCCGTATCGGCCACAACCCGCTCACCTCGAGCAGGGGAAGTCGACGGTCTCTCCTACTCCTTCGTCTCACAATCGGCGTTCTCCCAGCTGGTTGAATCCGGGCACATGCTGGAGTGGGCGCAGTACGCGGGTAACAGATACGGAACACCCAGTGATCCGGTTCGAGTGAAACGTGAAACCGGTGTGCCGGTAATTTTGGAGATTGAGGTTAAGGGCGCCCGTCAGGTTCGGCAGCGGGCGCCCGATGCAATTCTGGTGTTCATCTCACCACCGAGTGTGGCCGAATTGGACGCCCGCTTGCGAGGCAGGGGAACCGAAGACGAGGTGGCCTTGGCGGCTCGGATGGAGATTGCCCACGAAGAGTTAGCGGCCATGTCAGAGTTTGATCACGTGCTGGTTAACTCCGATGTAACTCTCACCGCCGCCGCCTTGCTAAGATTATGTGCTGACCACCGAAATGAGGATTCATGAACGTACGCCCTGAAGGCATTACCCATCCCTCCATTGACGACCTTTTGACGAAGACAGACTCCAAGTACTCTTTAGTGAGTTACGCCGCCAAGCGTGCTCGCCAGATCAATGCCTACTACGCCCAACTGGGTGAAGGACTCCTGGAATACATCGGGCCGCTGGTTGAGACCCACGCACAGGAGAAGCCGCTTTCGATCTCACTTCGCGAGATCGACGCTGGTCTTTTGACCTCTGCGCGCACATTCCCTGAATCACAGATTGCATCCGGTGGCACCGACAACGGCCTCACCGCCGCAAGCGTCGAGGTTGAGAAGGACTAACTTGCCTCGGGTAATCCTGGGCGTGTGCGGTGGAATTGCTGCATACAAATCCGTAGAACTCCTGCGCCTGCTTACCCAAGCGGGTCATGACGTCAGCGTTGTGCCCACCGCAAACGCTCTGCGTTTCGTCGGCTTGCCAACTTTTGAAGCTCTTTCGGGCAATCCGATTCTCACAAGTTTGTGGGATGGTGGCGGCAACGTCACCCATGTCGCCCAGGGACTCGCAGCCGACGTCATTGTGATCGCACCGGCAACCGCTGACTTTATGGCGCGGGCTACCCACGGAATTGCAAGCGACCTACTCGCTAATATTTTGCTGACCGCAATCTGCCCGGTGGTCCTCGCCCCGGCCATGCATACGCAAATGTGGGAACACCCGGCCACCAGAACCAATGTGGCGACCTTGCGCAAGCGCGGGTACATCGTGCTTGATCCAGACACCGGACCACTGACTGGATCAGACAGCGGGAGCGGCAGGCTACCCGCTCCGCAACAAATTTTTGACGCGCTAGAGGCGCAATTCAATGCAAATACGGGTGTTCTGTTGGGTCGACACATCGTGATTAGTGCCGGCGGAACCCAAGAAGACTGGGATCCGGTGCGGTTCATCGGAAACCGAAGTAGTGGCAAACAGGGTGTTGCCTTGGCGAGGGCGGCAATGGCCGCGGGCGCTTGGGTCACCCTCGTGGTCGGGCACATGGACATTGAGCCACCCGCGGGTGCCACCGTAATCCGGGCTTTGCGTGGTGAAGACATGCACAAAACTCTGATCGGGCTCATGGCTGACCAACCTGATTGTGTCATTATGGCCGCGGCGGTTGCTGACTTTAGGCCGGCCGTGCAACCAAGCGCCAAGATTAAAAAAGCACACGGCGTTCAACATCTTCAACTTGAGCAAACAGCCGATATTCTGGCAGATATATGCGCACACAGAGGTGCTGGAACGACCCCTTTTATCCTCGGATTTGCGGCCGAAACAACGCAAAACCATGAGGAACTGATCGCACTCGCGTTGGCAAAACTTGCCGCCAAAGGCGCTGATGCAATCGTTGTCAACAATGTCAGCGGTGGCGAAATTTTTGGATCAGATAACACCGAGGTTCTGTTTGTGCAGGCCCACAACACAATTGGACCGATTCAGGGGTCAAAACTACATATTGCGCACGCCGTGGTTCATCGCATTGCCCAATTATTGGAGCCGTTAGACTCCAGTGTTCACCCACATCAGAATTAGGAATTCAAAAATCATCGAATTCACCTAGTAAAAGCGAAAAGGGGAGTCACGTGGCTCATCGTCTATTCACTTCGGAGTCGGTCACCGAAGGTCACCCAGACAAGATGGCGGATCAGATCAGCGACGCCATCCTTGATGACCTCCTTCGGCAGGATCCGGCTAGTCGGGTGGCGGTTGAGACGATGCTCACGACCGGGCAGGTACACGTTGTCGGTGAAGTCACAACCGAAGGTTTCGCCGACGTCATGGGTCTGGTCCGCAACACCGTGCTCAACATTGGGTACGACAGCTCGGACAAAGGTTTTGACGGTGGCTCATGTGGTATTTCAGTGTCCATCGGGCAACAGTCGCCAGATATCTCCCAAGGTGTCAACGACGCAATCGAAGAGCGCGAGGGTGGCAGTGTTGACCCGCTGGACCGTCAGGGCGCTGGTGACCAAGGCCTGATGTTCGGTTACGCGTGCACCGACACAGACGAACTCATGCCACTTCCCATTTCACTCGCTCACAAACTTGCCCAGCAACTCTCCGCCGTTCGAAAGTCCGGCGAAATGAACTACCTGCGGCCCGACGGCAAGACCCAGGTAACGATTGCTTACAACGAAAATGACCAGCCGCTGCATATTGAAACAATTGTGGTGAGTAGTCAGCACGCCAAAGGTATTGACCTTGACGGTCAGCTCGCACCTGAAGTGAAGAGATTTGTGGTTGACCCCATTTTGGCCAGCGTAGATTTGGACTCATCACATGTTCGACTCCTAGTAAACCCAACCGGAAATTTCGTTGTCGGCGGCCCAATGGGTGATGCAGGGCTGACCGGGCGGAAAATTATTGTTGACACCTACGGTGGCATGGCGCGACATGGCGGTGGTGCCTTTTCCGGGAAGGATCCCTCAAAGGTTGACCGCTCCGGGGCTTACGCAATGCGTTGGGTTGCCAAGAATGTGGTTTCGGCCGGCCTGGCAACCCGGTGTGAGGTTCAGGTCGCTTATGCGATTGGTAGAGCCCACCCGGTAGGGGTTTTCGTTGAGACATTCGGCACCGGAATTGTGCCCGACGAGCGGATTCAGCAAGCCGTCTTGAGCGTTTTTGATCTTCGTCCAGCCGCGATTATTCGTGACTTGGAGCTCTTGCGCCCGATCTACCAGACCACGGCCGCCTACGGTCACTTTGGTCGACTCGCAGAAGGCGGACTATTCACCTGGGAGCGAGTGGATCGCGCAGACGCGCTTAAAGCCGCCGTAACGAAATAGCTTCTGACCCCCTTCGAGTGATCACATAGCCGCAGATGGAACAAGCCGATCAGCTTTTTTTGTTGGCGGACCCTACGACCGCGCGCAAACGAGTGACGACGGTTCGCCAGAAAAATTGCGAATCTGCTCACGTCAATCCAGTGGCTCGTGTTCGAGTCAATGTTCCCGTTTCCCACCTTGATCGGGACTTTGACTATCTGGTGCCGGCCAGCCTTGAGGCGCAGTGTCACATTGGAGATCGGGTCCGGGTCCGTTTCGCGGGCAAGTTAGCCGACGCGATTGTCGTCGACCGGATACCCGTATCCGAATTCACAAAGTTGGCTTTCATTGAGCGAGCCGTAGGCCCCGCGCTGACCGTGGAGACACTCGATTTGGTGCACGCGGTTGCTGATAGATACGTGGGCATGTTCTGGGATGTGGTGCGGTCCGCCGTTCCTAACAAGTCCAAAGCGGGGCAGGGCCGTACCGCCACAAAAAATTCTGGGTCGAATTCCCTGAATGAAAGTGCATGGGCGGCATATGCCCAAGGCCCAGCCTTATTAGCCAAGCTGACCGTGGGCGAGAGAGTTCGTGCAATATGGGCAAGTGCTCCGGCATCCCGGTGGTGGGAGGAAATTGCAGGACTTGTTCATTCCCTGCAGGCAGCCGATCCGGATGCTGGAGTCATCCTTCTTGTACCCGATGCGCAATCAATTGAGCGACTCACCGCAATAATCCCGCAGTCGGTAATCATGTCAACTCATCTGGATCAAGGCGAAAGATACCAAAATTTTTTGGAGATACATTCGGGCCGCGGAAAAATCGTGATCGGGACCCGATCGGCGGTATTCGCACCGGTTAAAAACCTTAAGGCGGTCATCATGTGGGATGACTTCAATGATGCGTATGCCGATGCTCATGCCCCTTATTGGGACGCTCGCGAAGTCGCTGCGCTGCGGAGTCATAGTTCGAACTGTTCATTAATCATTGGTGGATTTTCTCGATCCGTGACCACGCAATCATGGTGCGAATCAGGGTGGTGCGAGAGCATCACCGCAAACACGTCGGTGATCGAGTCAGTACGCGCACAGATGCGGTCAATCACCGACACAATTCTTGAGCGTGACCCACATCAATCTCGAATACCTCAACTGGCCTGGCAGGCTATCAAGGATTCCCTCCCTCATGGTCCCGTCTTGGTATCGGTTGGTCGCCGTGGATACATCCCCTCTTTCCTCTGCGCACGATGCGGTGAGCGAGCGATCTGCGCGTGTGGGGGTGCGATCCAATATGCACACGGGAGCGGGTCAGGGGAAGCCCTGACATGTTCCCTTTGCGGGGCACGTGGCTGGCATTGCGCGTGCGGAGGGACCGAAATCAAAGCTCTTGCGATTGGCGCAGAGCGCACGGCTGAAGAATTGGGACGAGCCTTCGCTGGCACACCCGTTCTGTGGTCACAGCAAGAGCACGTCATCACTTCGGTGGACGCGCAATCACGAATTGTCGTTGCAACACAGGGAGCCGAGCCGTTTGCGAAAAATGGATTTGCCGCAATCGTGATTCTTGATGCACATGCACCCTCCATCTCACTGACCTCCAGTGAATCATTGGTACGTCGGGCATTCGCCGCTGCTGTTCGGGCACAAGTGGGTGCACCGATTGTGGTGACAGGCGACCCGGGGCATCGAGAGAGTCAAGCCGTAACCCGTTGGGATAGTCCGTGGTTTGCGGGCCGGGAGTTACTCGATCGCGAACACGCCCGCTTACCCCCATCAGTTCGAGTGGCCCTGTTAACTGGTGATCGTGCCGCAGTTCTTTCGGTTGCCGAAAAAGCGCGGGAGAGCGTTGAAGTACAGCTCTTAGGGCCAATCGACGGGGAAACTTCGAAGGTTTTTCTCAAGGTGCGACGTGCTGATGCAATGGCGCTGTCACGCGCCTTGGTCCACATCATGCGAACTCGATCGGCTGATTCAAAGAATTCATTTATCCGGATCCAGATGGATCCGCGTGATTTCTAACCCTCAACGTCATGTCCTAGACTCAGGGCATGGCGATCCAACCCATTAGAATTTTTGGCGACCCCGTTTTGCGCACCCCCGCGGCCGAGGTTGTCGACTTCGACAAGGAATTGCACAAGTTAGTGGCGGACCTCACCGACACCATGGAAGAGGCACCCGGGGTTGGCTTGGCGGCTCCGCAATTGGGGGTCTCCCTTCGAGTATTCACCTACTGGGTTGATGACGAACTCGGTCACCTGGTCAACCCAACTCTCAAACTCTCCGAAGACATGGAACTAGGTGAAGAAGGTTGTCTCTCGTTGCCCGGTCTTTCATTTGATACACCACGCTCCCGGAGCGTGGTTGCAAAGGGTTTCAACATGTATGGGGAACCGATTGAACTGGTGGGCACGGATCTGATGGCACGATGCGTCCAACACGAAACCGATCACCTCGACGGAATTATCTTCATTGACAGACTTGGCGTGGAGGAACGCAAAGAAGCGATGAAAGAAATCCGTGCCAGTGAATGGTTTGGAGACGACTTGTTCGTCAAAACCAGCCCACACAATATCTCATCAAAATGGATGTAAATTGAAATTAGTTTTCGCCGGAACACCGGAAGTCGCACTCACCTCATTGGACAGCCTGTTGTCATCCCAGCATGAAGTGTTGGCGGTAATCACCCAGCCCCCAGCACAATCTGGCAGGGGACGTGAATTGCGACGAAGCCCGGTGCATGAACGTGCGCTGAGCCAAGGAATTGACGTCTTTCACCCCGTATCGGTCCGTGAACTCGACTCGGTCCTGCGAACTCTTCAACCGGATGTGATTCCAGTCGTTGCATACGGTCAGTTGATACCCCAAGACATGCTCAACATCCCGGAACATGGCTGGATCAATGTACATTTCTCTCTTTTACCACAGTGGCGTGGAGCGGCTCCGGTTCACCACAGCATCTGGCACGGTGACTCGATTACTGGCGCAACCACGTTTCTCATTGATCCGGGCCTGGATAGTGGACCAATTCTTGGTCAGGTAACTCAAATAATTGATCCCAGGGATACCAGTGGTGTACTACTCAAAGCCCTAGCGGAGTCAGGGTCCCAACTGCTTCGACAAACACTTGACGCATTAGAAACAGGGATGATCACGCCGGTTCCCCAACAAAATGATTTGGCCACCTACGCGCCAAAGATCAATAAATCAGATTCTCGCGTGAACTGGGCGCTGCCGGCAATCGAAATTGATCGTCGCATTCGAGCCATGACACCGACGCCTGGGGCATGGACCATGATTGATCCCGATGACGATGGTCATTCAATGACAATTGCTCCTGTCGTAGTAAATCGCGATGTTCAATTGGATCCGGGAGCCATTTCATTGGTTGACAAGCGCGTATGTGTTGGCAGCGCGACGTATGCACTTGAACTAACCCAGGTGAAACCGGCTGGGAAAAAATTCATGAATGCAACAGACTGGCTGCGCGGATTGCGCAGGGAAACGGTGAGATTTTCTTAATGGAAGAAGAAGCGAAGAATTATCCCAGCAACGACCAGCCGCGTCTGGCAGCGCTTGAGTTATTGCGCTTGGTGCGAGACGAGGGCGCCTACGCGAATCTGGCGTTGCCCCAAGTGCTACGCAAATACAAACTAATGGGACGAGATGCAGCGTTTACCGTGGAACTTGCCTACGGTGTTCTGCGCAACCAGTCCCTCTACGACGCGATGGCGCAGAAGTGTTCATCCCGCGCCTTGGTCGACGTCGAATTGGAAATCGTCGACATCTTGCGTTTGGGCGTGCACCAGATCTATGCCATGCGGGTACCCGATCATGCGGCGGTGGATACGTGCGCGTCATTGGCACGCTCAACCGCCAAAGGGAAAGACGAGGGTCACACAAAGGCTCGCGTTGGATTCGTTAATGCTGTCTTGCGCTGCATCACGAAATCAGAGTTCGATATTGAAACGTTGAGTCTGGGTAGTCGATACTCGCATCAGGACTGGATTGTCCAAGCCTTCGAGGAATCCCTTGCTCGAAATGGACTCGCCGCAGGTGACCTTGAGACACTCCTGCGGGCAAATAACACCGCGGTGGATCCGGTCATTGCAGTTCGGTCAGGGGATCTAGAAATCAAAGGAACGATCCCGGGTCGGTGGAGTAAGCAGGCTCGGGTTCTTACTGGGGTAATCCCGCTGGAACTTGATGCGGTTCGTGAGGGAACTGCAATTGTTCAAGACGAGGGTAGTCAATTGGTGGCGCAAGCATTTTTACTGGCGGAGCCAACCGGTCCGGAAAGCGCTTGGCTTGACATGTGCGCCGGACCTGGCGGCAAGGCTGCTCTCATTTCTGACGCCGTTCCTCCCGGCATCGAATTTATTGCCGTTGACCTCCACAAACATCGCGTGGATCTGATGAGCAAAATTGTAGGTCCATCCGCCGCACTACTGACAGGAGATGCGCGAGAGCGCCCCTGGGGTAATCGCTTTTTCGATCGGGTATTGCTCGACGCACCATGCTCAGGCCTAGGCGCACTACGTCGTAGACCGGAAGCTCGCTGGCGCAAGACGAGAAAAGATACATTGGCACTTGCGGGGCTGCAGGAAGAATTACTGCTAGCTGCAATTGACTCAACGCGAGTGGGCGGGATAGTGGCTTATGTAACGTGTTCTCCCTATCTTGAGGAAACCTGGACCGTTATTGAAAGCGCGCTCCAGGCTCGCTCCAACGTTCAACTCGAAGACGCCAGGAATTTATTCCCCGGAGTGAGTGATCTGGGACCTGGTCCGTATGTTCAACTCTGGCCACATGTGCATGGGACCGACGCGATGTTCTTCGCTCTTTTGCGCCGGGTCTAGTACGCGAAAGATAGTCTGTGAGCATGCTGATTTCGCCAAGTGTTTTGAATAGCAACCTGGGCCGTCTGAGTGAGGAAATATCCAAGGTTGAAGGAGTCGCAGACTTGATTCACCTTGATGTCATGGACAACCAATTTGTGCCAAACCTGACTTTCGGGCTACCGGTTGTCGCCAGCGTAATCGCGCAGACGTCTTTGCGAGCCGACGTACATCTGATGATCAACGATCCAGATCGTTGGGCGCCGGCGTACGGAGAGGCAGGCGCCTATTCGGTGACTTTCCACATTGAGTCGGCAAAGGATCCCCGCACTCTGTGCAAGAACATCAAATCAACGGGTGCCAGGTCGGCCGCCGCCCTTAACCCGGGAACCGACCTTGACTCCCTTAATGGGTTATTTGAGCACCTCGACATGATTCTGATCATGACGGTTGAACCTGGTTTTGGCGGCCAGCCATTCATGCGCAATATGATGCCTAAGGTCGCTAAGGCGCGTGAGATGGGTGGTGCGGAAATGTGGATCGAGGTTGACGGAGGGGTGTCCCTGGACACCATCATGGAATGCAAAGAGGCCGGAGCGAATGTTTTTGTGGCCGGGTCGTGCGTCTACTCCAATCCTGATCCAGCCCAAGTAGTACGTGATCTTAAAGCGCTGGTGGGGACGTAAGTGAGTATCGATACGCAATTTATTAGGCAGACTATTGAACTGGCCAAGAATGGTCCGTACTCAGCCAACCCGCGCGTTGGAGCAGTATGCGTTCGCAATGGGAAAGTAGTGGGAACCGGCTACCACCGTGGTGCGGGGACAGCGCACGCCGAGGTAGAAGCGCTTGCAGCTGCCGGAGACAAGGCGGTGAACGCCGATCTCTACGTTTCATTGGAACCATGTTCGCACTTTGGTCGCACTTCACCGTGTACTCATGCCATTATTGATGCCGGTGTCAAACGGGTCATCTACGCCCAACCCGACCCGAACATTGAGGCCCGTGGTGGGGCGAACGCACTTCGAGCCGCTGGATTAGAAGTCGTTGGTGGGATCGAAGTAGAGCTTTCATCCGCGTTGAACCGAGAGTGGAATTACCGGATGCGAACAGGTATCCCTTTTGTCACCTGGAAATTTGCGCAAAGCCTTGATGGACGTGTGGCGGCAAAGGTGGGGGAGCGCACCTCCATCAGCGGAGTGCAATCGCAGAGTTTCGTTCACGAATTGCGCTCACGGGTAGGGGCGATCGTGGTTGGAACCCAAACATTCTTGGTGGACCGACCACGTTTGAGTGCGCGGGAAATCGATGGATCATTGCGAGATTCTCAGCCGTTGCGAGCGGTCATGGGAATGCGGGACGTCGCTCCGGCGGGGTTTTTCCACTTAGCAACCCGTGACCCCAAAGCGGCTCTGCTTGCGCTAGCTGACCTGGGAATCAATCATGTTTTACTGGAGGGGGGACCGACGCTGGTGTCGGCTTTTATTGACGCCAATTGCATCAACGAGGTCATCAGTATTACGGCTCCAGTGACTCTTGGGGCAGGATTGCGATCACTCGTTACCGAATCACCGTTGATGAAGCAGTTAAACATCACGTCGACCTTGATGTTGGGGTCGGATCTCATCCAAATCGGCGAACTCAAATAAGCGGTAGGATTGAACTATGTTCACTGGAATCGTAGAAACTAAGGGTTGCGTCCTCTCCATTGACCCGGGCACGGATTCCTCTCGCATGACTTTTGCGGCATCGGCGGTGTTATCCGACGCCCACGTTGGTGACTCAATTGCGGTCAATGGGGTGTGCTTGACCGTGACGCGGTTCGACCACGAGAGTTTTTCGGCGGACCTGATGGATGAAACACTCAAGCGGAGTGCCCTTGGTAATCTCCATTTGGGTGACCCGGTCAATCTTGAGCGAGCGATGCCATTGTCAGGGCGACTCGGCGGTCACATTGTGCAGGGTCATGTCGATGCAGTGGCAACTGTGCGATCCATTGAGCCCAGCGAAGATTGGACGTTAATTACATTTGAACTGCCAGAAATTATTGCGCGCTACGTCGTTGTGAAAGGCTCGATCACGGTGAGTGGAGTCTCCCTTACGGTGGTGAATGTAAGTGAACCGGGTGCAGTACAACCCTGGTTTAGTGTGTCACTTATTCCAACAACATTGAATGACACCACCTTGGGAAAACTCGGGGTGGGGAGTGAAGTGAATCTTGAAGTTGATGCGCTGGCAAAATATGTCGAGCGAATCCTTGCATTTAACCCTGCACACGTAACATCATGAGCGGCGGAAATGCCCCGACTCTCGGGTTAAATGCCCATGGACTTCGAGTGGGAATTGTTGCGGCCCAATGGCACGAGGCGCTTATGAACGCCCTGATTGCAGGGGCAACCCAAAGATGTGATCAGGGGGGTGCATCCCACGAATTGATCCGGGTTCCCGGAGCGTTCGAGCTGCCGCTGGGCGCTCAATTGGCTGCCAAGAGCGAAAAATTTGACGCCTTGGTCGCTCTCGGCGTTGTCATTAGGGGTGGCACCCCACATTTCGATTACATTTGCAGTGCGGCAACCCAAGGTCTGACTCGAGTGAGCCTAGATACACAGGTCCCCATTGGGTTTGGGTTACTGACCGTCGACACTGAGGAACAGGCACTCGATCGTGCAGGTTTGGCCGACTCGCACGAGGACAAGGGCGCCGAGGCGGTCGAGGCGGCACTGTCAATGGCGCTTTTATTGCGCGATGGCATCGCAACGGCGGGAAAGATAAAGCCAACCGGGTTTCGCTAGGCTGTCAACGTGTCGCAGAAACCCTCAGGAAAATCATTTGAACAGTTGTACCAGGAACTGTCCCTAAAGCTGGCGGCAGCAGATCCGGAATCAGGATCGGTTCGCCTAGCTCACGAGGGCACCCACGCTATTGGTAAAAAGATCGTGGAAGAAGCCGCGGAAGTGTGGATGGCAGCCGAGTACGAAGGCAAGGAAGCGTTGGCATTAGAGATTTCGCAGTTGTTGTATCACATTCAAATATTGATGCACACACATGAATTAGGCGTACAAGACATCTACAAAAATCTTTAGTATCGTCTTTCAAAAGAAAGGATCGGCCATGTTGCGGGTTGCACTTCCCAACAAGGGGCAGCTGGCGCAGCCGGCGGCTGCGCTTCTTAGCGAAGCGGGTTACTTGGCGTCAGCCAATCCAAGGTCCCTGGTTGTGACCGACCTGGCCAACGACGTTGAGTTTTTCTTCCTTCGCCCAAAAGACGTCGCGGTGTATGTGGGCGCTGGGAGGATCGATCTTGGAATAACCGGACGCGACATGCTCCTTGACAGTGGTGCTCCTGCCAAAGAAATCATGCAATTGGGATTTGCCCCATCAACATTTCGAATTGCCGTACCAAAAGGAACTATCAGCACGCATGCAGAACTCAACGGTAAAAGAATTGCTACCTCTTATGAAGGACTGTTGACATCCTGGTTAATCCGTTTTTCGATAGACGCGCAGATTGTTCGTCTCGACGGAGCTGTTGAAAATGCAGTGGCATTAGGGGTAGCCGACGCTGTGGCAGACGTCGTTGCCACTGGGGCGACCCTGCGCGCTGCCGGGCTTGAGATTATTGGTGAGCCAATTTTGGAATCTGAAGCCATTGTGATTCGCCCAGCAAACTCAGAAAAAACTCAAGCTCAGGATACCTTTGAACGCAGGTTGCATAGTGTTAATGTCGCGCGGTCCTACGTGTTGGTCGATTACGACATTCCCAATGACCGGCTCGTGAAGGCATGTAAAATTACACCGGGTATTGAATCGCCAACGGTCTCGTCGTTGCAAGATCCGAAATGGTCAGCTGTTCGCTCGATGGTTCTGAGCGCTGATGTTCATCGAATAATGGACGAACTCTTCGCCTTAGGAGCAAAGGGAATTCTCGTGACCAACATCCATGCATGCAGGCTTTAGTCAACATGAACACCGCGGCGCAAGGGCACCACTGTGAGTAATTGCAGCAGGGCCGCGGTTCCTAAAACCGAGAAAACTAATGACCATGAATCAAAA
>Ga0105053_10000745_pt1 | contig 52442 bp, 47 predicted proteins | sample BON01_FD_78093 | JGI IMG/M metagenome (GOLD analysis project Ga0105053, IMG submission 78093) | Freshwater microbial communities from Lake Bonney liftoff mats and glacier meltwater in Antarctica - BON-01 | ecosystem: Environmental > Aquatic > Freshwater > Ice > Glacier meltwater | place: Lake...
ACGCCTCCGTGTACATGATTTCGACCTTTACGACGACATTCTGGGTGTCTGTGCTGGCCTCTGGAATTTCTATTTAGAGCATAACTGATTGATTTACAACACCACAACAAGTCTAATGGTGAATTTTTCGTAAAATTGCCAAACGCAACCGAAAAAACGCTGTTATCTTTAACAGATTTAACAGGCAAGATACTTCGACAATGGACGACAAAGGAAGCAATGCTCCAAATTACGGACACCAAAGATTTGCCTAATGGACTTTATCTGTTAACGGTAACGCCATTTGGGGCACACCCGCAAACGCTAAAACTCCATTTGCTAAAGTAACAACCAGACCCGCCCGGAATCGCTGTCGCCAACGATTCCGGGCAAATTCATTCAAGCCTATGAATTCAAGATACTTTTTACTGCCGCTTTTGGCCATTTTTACCGTTTCGCAGCTTGTAGCTCAAAAACATGATTACAACTGGACCATCGGTTACAACACGGGCAACCCGATCACCTCGGAATTCGGAGGAACTGTCATTTCGTTTAACGACACGCCTACGGTGGCGATCAAGACCAATCAGAAATTAAATTTTGAATATTACAGTACTGCTTGTTCAGACTCCTCCGGCAACCTGCTTTTTTATACTAATGGGATATCCATTCACAATTACTTGCATCAATTGGTTGAAAATGGCGATACCATCAACCCAGGAGATTATTGGGACATTACTGCCCAAAATGGCTACGGCAGCACTATAGGCCCCTTTGCGTTACCATACCCTGGCCATCCCAACCAATATGTACTTTTTCATACCGCAACAGAATATGATGTGGACAGCTTTTATTTAAGGATTTCCCCACTTTATTTTTCCATTGTCGATATGGCTGCCAACAACGGCGCCGGAAAAGTACTGGCCAAAAACCAGGTGCTAGTAGCTGGGGATTTATGCTGGCCTACAGCTTGCAAACATGGCAACGGCCGAGATTGGTGGATCACGGTGGGTAAACATCGTTTTCCCATTCAATACACTTTTTTGCTCAGCCCAGATGGGATTTCTGGCCCTTTTGAACAGACTATTGGCCCAGTTTTCAACCCAGATTTCAACGAGTTCATCAGTAAAAGCATTTTCTCGCCAGATGGTAGAATCTACATTCGGCATGATGGTAAAAGTGGCCCGCGTATCATGGACTTTGACCGCTGTACTGGGATTTTCTCTAACCTTCGCATTTTGCCTTACCCGCCAGAAGTATACAGTTGGTCAGCAGCCTTCTCACAGGACTCCCGTTTTTTGTACCTGAGTAAACCTTCTATGGTGTGGTACATAGATATGAAGGCCAACAACCTGAGCACTTCTTTTGATACTCTGGGGCGTTATAACTGGACGTATAGCCCCGCGCCACCTTGGTCTACAGCAATTTCTGAATTACAGGAGGGCGCAGACGGCAAAATATATGCCTCAACCTATACTGGTAGCTCACGTTGTATGAACAGGATTGAGCGACCGCTGTTACCTGGCCTGGCAGCGGATATGAATTTTGGCAGTTTTAAACTGCCACGCTGGTATGGCCTTACCATGTGCCACTACCCCAACTACCGCCTCGGCGAAAACGAAGGCAGCCCTTGTGACTCGCTGAACGCACAGCAAGCGGGTGACGGGTTCATAAAAACCTTGTACGATGCTGCAGGCAAATCGCGGGTGAAACCACAAAATGATTATACCGTTTTGCCTATGGTGCCAGCCACCCCAAGCGAAGAAGCCCGTGCAGAAAAGCGGCTTTGGGGGGATCATGTAAAGGTGGCTTTGGAAGAAAGGCTGCGGCGGGAACATGCTGAGGGGGGAGAAAAACCTGTAAAACATGATTTAAAACCTGATAGACAATGAAAAAAACAATTTTCATCCTAGCCTTCTTCCTTGAAATCGCAGCAATTAGTGCCCAAAAGCACGACAATGTTTGGCCAGGAGGTTTCACCGAATATCCCGGCCAACCTTTCAACGGCAACTTTTTGATGCGTTTTGACAATGGCGCGCCGACGGTACAAGCTGCGAACTTGAATATGAATTTTGAAAGCACGGTTGCGGCTTTTTCCGATTCTACGGGCCAGCTCAAGTTCTATTCCAATGGTTGCAATATTGCCAATGCAGCCGGTCAGATTCTATACCATCAAGATGCCATGAACCCTGGCGCCATGCGCAACCTGGTTTGCCCCGACATTGGCTATATCAGCCCAAACGGCGCCATGTTCCTGCCTTGGCCGGGCAGGGAAAACACCAATATCATCCTGTTGCACATGGCCGTGGACTATCACCCCGACAGAAAACTGACGTATGGGCCGCTGTATTGGTCGGTGCTGGCAAACGGGCCTGGTATATTGCAATACGTCAATGAAAAAATCCTTGAAGTGACGTATCAGCCTTCCTACAACTACCGCACCTACGAGCCATTCTCCGTTGTCAGGCATGGGAACGGCCGCGATTGGTGGATCGTTGTCCCGGAACTGCGGAAAAATAAATACCACGTATTGCTGCTTTCGCCCTTTGGTATCAAGGAATACCCGCTGCAAACCATTGGCCCTGACATGAAATGCCGAAGGGTTGGTTCCAGCATTTTTTCTCCCGATGGCAGCCGATATGCCCGGTTACAGAATTGTGGGGCCACGGTGATGAACTTTAACCGATGCACGGGCAAATTTTCAAATCCAATGTGGTTGCCCCTGCCTGCCCAGACATTTGGCGGCGGCAGCGTAGCCTTTTCAGATGATGGCAGCCAATTGATAACCGATGGCTTTCTGACCCTGTACAAAGCCGACCTCAATGCCTCAAGCCCTGTTTTTGACACGCTGGTGCGTCCAGCGCAAATCCGGGGACGCAGCCTGCAAACTTTCCAGCGCGGCCCCGACGGCAAACTCTATTTCAGCCTCATGAACAGAAGCACCCTGAGGCCCGTCCTTTCCGATCCATTTAATGACGACTTCGATTTCGATTCACTTGGGGTGCAGTTGCCCAATTGGTCGGTACGCGGGCTGCCCTATTTCCCTAATTTCAGGTTGTATGATTTCCCCAATAGCCCCTGCGACACCTTGGGCATTAATACGCCCGTGTCGACCGCCGATCCAACAGATCAGGAACCTGGCGTAAAGGTTTGGCCGAACCCTTTCAGCGATTTCTTAACAATATCACCAGACATTTCATTGAAAAACATGCAATTCAGGCTTTACGATTCTTATGGCCGGCTTGCTGTTGAAAGCAACCTCGCTTTTGGCACTCAAACGATTGAGGTAGCGCAACTGCCGCAAGGGATGTATTGGTGGGTAGTAACAAGTGATGGTGAAAGGGTGAAGACAGGTAAGGTGATCAAAACCAGTAAGTAATAACGACCACAACGCAAAGGCTTCGCTTTTGGCGCTTCAGATTATTTAAACCAAGCGCAACGCGACGTTGTGGTCATTGTGGCGTGGCGTGAAAATTTTTCAGTAGTGTGATGCCGCGTTTTTACCCGCCGTAGCTTTAGCGAAGGAGGGCCACACACCTACATGCAAATCGCCCGCAACTTCTGCATATACTCCAACCCTTTCTCCCTTGCATACGCCACATTCCGCCCCGGAATCCCTTCCGCGTCCGGAAAATTATCTACAGCATCGCTCACGCTGTCTTCCCGCAAAACATGCAGCATGGGGTAAATGGATTTGTTTGTAAAATTGGCCGGATCGTCCGGTTCCACATCGGCAAAACAGTAGTCGGGGTGAAAACTGGCTACCTGGTAAATGCCTTCGTATTCGGCTTCGTCCACCAGGTTGTCGGCCATTTCTACCAGACTGAGGTAGCGGGTAAAATCCGTGAAGCTGTTGGGGAAAATGATAAAGGTGGTTTCGATGTCTTCAGCACCGTCTAAGTGCTGCATTTCCTGGAGCAGGGTGGCCAGCGTGTTTTCCACGGTGGTATCGGGCAGCACCACATAGCGGATGCTTTTGCGCATCATGGCTTTGGCCGCGAAAGGGCAAAAATTGCAGCCAATGACGACGGATTTGATCCAGTTGGCGGTTTGTTCTATTATTTTATCTTCCATCACTCATCTCTTAAACCATCGCTCCATCCGCGTACATCTCCTCCCGCATTTTCCGCACTTTATCGCTGTGCAGGTACTCGCCGTAGGTCATGTATTGGTCAATCAAGCCATTTGGCGTGATCTCAATGATGCGATTGGCCACAGAATCGAGGATATGATAGTCGTGGGAGCTGAAGATTAGGTTGCCCGAGAACTCCTGCATGCCCGTGTTCAGGGCTGTGATTGATTCCAGATCCAAGTGATTGGTAGGCTCGTCCATAATCAGGAAATTAGGGTTGGACAGCATGATTTTTGACATCATACAGCGCACTTTTTCACCACCTGACAATACACCTGATTTTTTGAACACTTCTTCTCCGCCGAACAGCATGCGGCCCAGAAAGCCCCGGATAAAGGATTCGTCTTTGTCCTTGGAATACTGCCGCAACCAGTCAATCAAGTTCATGTCCTGGTCACCGGAGAAAAAAAAGCTGTTGTCGTTGGGGAGGTATTGGGGAGAAATTGTTTGGCCGTATTGATAGCGTCCTTCATACAGACTGTCCTCCCCGGCGAGGATATTGAACAGCGCGGTGATGGCGGATGCGTTGCGACTGAGCACGGCTATTTTTTCACCGCTGTTGAAACGGATGTACATGTTTTTGAATAGATACTCGCCATTCAAGTCTTTTTTAGACAGGTTTTCCACATCTAAAATGACATCGCCTGGTTCGCGCTCGGGCTTGAAGGCAATGTATGGATAGCGCCTAGCCGACACCTGTATTTCCTCCAGGTTCAGTTTTTCCAGTGCTTTTTTCCGGCTGGTTGCTTGTTTCGACTTTGATGCATTGGCCGAGAATCGGGCGATAAAGTCCATCATCTCCTGGCGCTTCTGCTCTACTTTTTTGTTTTTGTCGGCCATTTGGCGGAACAAGAGCTGGCTGGTTTCGTACCAGAAGGTATAGTTGCCCGTAAACATGCGGATTTTCCCGAAATCTACGTCCACCACGTGCGTGCACACCATGTCGAGAAAGTGGCGGTCGTGCGAAACAACGATGACGATGTTCTGGTAATCGGCTAGGAAATTGCATAGCCAGTCGGTGGTTTCGGCGTCCAGGTCGTTGGTCGGTTCGTCCATGAGCAGGATGTCGGGAGTGCCGAAGAGTGCTTGGGCCAGGAGCGCTTTTACGCGATCGGATGGCTCTAATTCTTTCACCAGTTTGTAGTGCAGGGATTCGTGCACGCCCAGGTTGCTGAGCAATTCAGCGGCGTCGCTTTCGGCCATCCAGCCGTTCATTTCGCCGAATTCGCCCTCGAGCTCCGCTGCGTGCATGGAGTCGGCCTCCGTTGCGTTGGGGTTGTCGTAAATGGCGTTTTTCTCCGTCATGATATCATAGAGCCGCTTGTGGCCCATGATGACAGTATCCATGACTTTAAACTCGTCGAAAGCAAAGTGGTTTTGGCTGAGCACGGCCATGCGCTCGCCGGGTGTGATATCTACTGAGCCTTTGGCGCCTTCGATTTCGCCAGCCAATATTTTAAGGAAAGTGGATTTGCCCGCGCCATTGGCGCCGATAACGCCGTAACAATTGCCTTTTACAAATTTAAGGTTGACATCGTCGAAAAGCACGCGCTTGCCGTATTGTAGGGCAACATTGTTTACTGATAACATATAAATGTGGGAATGAATTATTGAAATGGGGCGCAAAGGTAGGGCTTTTTGCAGAAAACGCTTGTGTTTAGGGGAAAATAAAAGTGGGAAATGGGGTTGCATTGCTGCAAAATCGGGTATATATTTACGAAGAGACCGGGTCGAGGTATGCCCCGTACCAAGGGTTTAGACTCGGCACTAGTACAATAGCTCGGAATTCTGCCCGGCCGAAAAGGCCAACACAACCGCAAGTGGTACAGCTCGCTGGCAAAGCCGACTGCAATAGTTTGTCGTCTGGCCTAAAGCGAGACGACAGCGTTCTGTGGACTTGCGATCAGTAGTTAATTTGGTCGTTGGGTTGAACATTTGTGGCCAGTAGTCAATCTCTTTTCTTGCCACCAAAACGATACCCTATCATGATGCTGGATTGCAAATCCACTCGAGTAGAAAAAAGCTTTTCTAGAAAATCATTCTGGTCTTCCGGGGCTAAATCTACAAAGTTCAAATTTGCTACATAACCGAGACCGCAGGAAACCTCAAAAAACAACCGACTACCCTTAAACAATTCTTTGTATCCAAACATCAGACCAAAGCTGCTGCGGCGAAAGGTAAACTCATCATTTACCACATCATCATTAACCCATTTGATTCGCCCATCAACAATTCGCGCATAAGGAGCCAAAAAAAAGCGATCCAGGCCGTTTTCAGTTGGTTTGGTGTAAAACCGGAAGTTGGCACCAAGCAAATAACCACTAAATCGGTTCTGATCGATACCCAGAGCACCCAAAAAGGAATAATAAACTCCGGGTGCAATTTCAAGGCTCACTTTTTTGGACAGGCCAATTTCAACACCGAATTTGGTAGTGTTTGCAAAAAGACCACCTAAAGTGAGTTTCGCGTCAACAGTTTGCGATTGCCCGCTCATAGAAAGGCTACACAAGCAACATGTCAAAAGTAATAGTCTATACAACATAATTAAAATGGTTTAAATTTTTCACTGAATTTAGGACACTGATAACAGTTTTTCCATACAAATTGTTGCTTAGTATTTTGGTAACAATCATGAAATTACTCTCACTTTTAAGCATCCAACAGCATTTTGAATATAAGAATCTATTTATTTTCCCCTCATTTTCAAGTACTTTTGCCTAAAATGCAGTTGCTATGATCACCTCACTCAAACAACTCGACCCCAACGCCCAGTACACCTACGCCGACTACCTCACCTGGCAGTTCCAGGAACGGGTAGAACTGCTGCACGGCAAAATCCGGGAAATGTCGGCACCGAACCGCGTGCATCAGGGTATCAGCCTAAACCTGTCCCGCCTTTTTGCCAACGCACTTTGGAAAAGCCCCTGCAAAGTATATGCCGCCCCCTTTGATGTCCGCCTCACACCATTCAGCCAATTAAAAAACACAGCGGTAATCACCGTTGTACAACCAGACCTCTGCGTAATATGCGACCCGGCAAAACTGGACGATAAAGGCTGCATCGGCGCACCTGATCTGGCAATTGAGATTCTTTCGCCTGAAAGCAGTATAACTGAGCTGAAAGATAAGTTCGAACTTTACGAAGAAACTGGTGTCCAGGAATACTGGATCGTTTTCCCCGGTGAACGCAGCGTCCAAATCTTCAAACTCGACGACAATGGGCGCTATATTGGCCTACAACCAGCCATCGAAAGCGACATTGTCACCACCCCAATTATTCCCAGCCTAGAAGTTGACCTAAAAGACGTGTTTAACGTCTAAGTCCCCCCCAAGCCCAACGCCAATTATCAAATTCCCGCATTATCAAATTATCACATTAATTATGCTCCGCCGTTTCTTCCAAAAATACACCGGCTTCCTCCGCGACTTAAAAGCCTCCTACGTCATCAACAACGTGATACACAGGGGGCGCTTGAAGCACAACCGGGAGCTTTACCGCCGCCACGGATTGCACAAAAGCATCTACAGTCCGCTTGGACATGCCGATTTTGAAAAGCAGGGACATTCGAGCGACATACCCTGGCTCGACCGGGACAACAGGCTTGAACTATTGGAGCAAAACGCCGCATTTCAGGCTTTTGAAAAACCTTTGCAAGAAAAAATCCGGCAGTTTGAAAGCGATGGATTTATGGTTTTGGAAGGCGTTTTTTCTGAAAACGATACCAAGTCGCTTAATAATGAAGTAGACGACCTGCTGGCCAAAGGCAAAGCGGGGTTCAATTTCACGGGCCGCAAAATTTTTAACCTTTGGGAAATCAGCAAACTGGCCGACCAGCGCTTTTTCCGAAACGCCGAGTTGCTACGCCTCCTCTCCTTTTTGATGGGAAAACAAGCCGTCCCGTTCCAGTCGCTCAATTTCACCTTGGGCAGCGAACAGCGTATGCACTCCGATTCCATCCATATGACCACCGAACCGCCCGGCTACCTCCTGGCTACCTGGACGGCCCTGGAAGATGTAGAAGTTGGTTGCGGGCCATTGGTGTATTACCCCGGCAGCCACCGTTTGCCATTTGTTTCTACACAAGACTACAACTCTGGGAACTCCAAGTTTACCATCGGCCACAACAGCAACCGCCATTACGAAGACAAAATCGCCGAACTGATCGCTGAAAAAGGGCTTGAAAAAAAGACATTCCTGCCCCGTCGCGGCGATGTGCTGATCTGGCACGCCAACCTGCTGCACGGCGGCAGCCCCATCACGCGCCCCGGTACAACGCGCCGCAGTATGGTTTGTCATTACTATGCTGAGGGGGTGATTTGTTACCATGAAATGTCGCAGCGGCCTGCACTGATGCCCAAACGTTAATTTTCTTCCGAACCCTTTTCCTACTCCGTTGTTATAGCGACTCAAAAAAAGGAGCAAAAATGTCTATTCGCATTATCCCCAAAGCACAACAAGGATCCGGCGCTTTCAATGGCGGCGAAATCCTGGAAAACAAGCCCATCGGCTTTCCGCAAGACCACTCCAGCATTAAGCCTTATTCTAACCTGTTTTACTGGGCGCATGCCCGCGCAGTAGCCGAAAGCACCATTGGCTTACACCCGCACCAGGGCTTTGAAATCTGCTCATTTGTGTTGAAAGGAGAAATTCGTCACTACGATACCAAACTCAAAGAATGGCGCCCCTTAAAAGCCGGCGATGTTCAGATCATTCGCGCCGGAAACGGTATCAGCCACTCAGAATGGATGGGCAAAGATGGCGAGATGTTTCAAATCTGGTTCGACCCGAATTTGAACAAAACCATCACGCAACCAGCCAGTTACGATGATTATCGCAGCGCTGATTTTCCAGAAAAAACAGTGGGTGCAGCCCGTGTCAAAACCCTGGTCGGCGAAGGCAGCCCCTTCCGTATGGATACCCCCGGCATCGAAATCCTGAGCATCGACATTGCTGCTGGCGGTTTTAGCCTGCCTGTTCCAACGGGAAAAATTGGTTCTGCTTACTTGCAGGAAGGCAGTGCCAAATTCAACGGCGAAGCTGCTGATACCAGTGATTTTATTTTAGTGGAAGGGCAGGAAACGCTGGAAATAAGCGATGCAGCCAGCGCACGGGTGTTTATCATCTTTTCGCCGAAGGAATTGGATTACAAAACGTATGCGCAATTGCGGTTTTAGCCACTCAACGAATCTCCATCCGTATTCTCCGCTCTGGGGGCAAATAGTTGTTCATCCGATTCGGCAACGCTTTTATCCAACCCAGGTTCAGCCCACCGTAGCGGCAAAGCAACCAGCCTGTGGGACTTCCCTCCGGCAGTTCAAACGTTTCTTTTTTCAGAAAACGCAACGCTTGCTCCAATGACAAATCCAGACCGGGCAGTTGTTCCGAAACCATAAGGCTGAGCGCCAGCGCATGATCTGGCACAAAATCCTTGCCTTTGAACTCCCCGATTGGCGTGCCGAACCATTTGATTTTCAGATGCTTGTCCAACAACAGAAAATCATTTTCCAAACCAGCGGGCAAGGCGAGCACATTGCCCATTGTTGTTTGGAATATTTTCACATCGGCATCTTGGCGCAACCAGCGGCTGGCTTCTGGAATAAGTGCTTTTGACAGCGGCGACAAGCTGCGAAAGGTACTTGCTGCGTGTTTCCGGCTGCTTGGGCTATCCATTTTTCGAAACACCGCGATAAAAAAGCCCTCCCCACGGAGGCGATGGGGAAAAAACTGATAGCCGCCACCACGGGGCTCGATGCCCCACCCTACTGGAATTTCCAACGGCAATACCTCCAGGTCAAACTCCGCTGCAAGCCATTGTACATTGTCTCCATTTTCTTCGGAATTATACGTGCAGGTACTAAAAACCAGCACACCGCCAGGTGCCAGGCAGTCTACTGCGGCACTGAGTATCCGTTTTTGACGGGTAGCACAATTCGCCACCGCATCCAACGACCATTCCGACGCGGCATTCGGGTCCTTGCGAAAAAGTCCCTCGCCACTGCATGGGGCATCCACCACGACCACATCAAACCAATCCTCCAAGGCAGAAAAAGCTTCTGCTTCGGCACTCGTGACGGCAACGTTCGGATAGCCCCATTTCTCCAGGTTTTCACGCAGCGAATTGGTACGCGAGCGGATGGTTTCGTTGGCCACCAGCAGCCCGTTTTCGCCCATCATAGATGCCAACAAGGTGCTTTTCCCACCTGGCGCAGCGCATAAATCAAGGATTTTCAATGACTTGGAGAAATCAACTGTCTGTCGCAAAGCTTCATGCAAAAACATAGAAGATGCTTCTTGCACATAATACGCTCCTGCGTGAAAGGCTGGGTCGAGGGTAAAAATCGGGCGCTTTTCCAAGTAAAAACCCTGTGGATGCCAAGGTACGGGTTCAAGATCAGGCAGCCCTGCTTGCTGCAACGGTTTGCGCGGATTGAGGCGAATGCTCACGGGCGTAGGCTGCTCCAAAGCAGCGCGAAACGCCGTACATGCTTCATCGCCGAGCAAGCGCTGCATTTGGGTAACAAAAGGTGGTGGAAGCATGTGGAAAGACGTGGTGCGGACAAATGATCTGGCAAAAATGCAACGAATCCCTTGATTCCAGGAAATCATCTCTATTTTTGACCATTAAAACTGCTCGAAACATTACAAATGATAGAAGCAAACAAGGCTATCCTGCTTGTTGTCCGGCAAATAGATGATTTACTGCAACAAATTGAGCCTCATGTCTATAGGCGCCCTTTGCCGGAATTTGACGGCAACACGTTGGGGCAACATTTTCGTCATATCCTGGAGTTTTTTCAATGCCTGGAAAAAGGGGCCGGGGTTGGGCTGATCGACTACGCTTCCAGAGAGCGCAATATGATGTACGAGGACAATCCACTGTTGACAGCATCGGCCTTCAACGACTTTATGCAGCTGCTGGAGTCAGGCCCTGAGGATAAAATGCTAGATGTGAAAGCGGAATTCGGTGGTGTAGATCGGCCAGTGTACAGCAGCACCTTGGGCCGCGAACTGCTTTTTGTTTACGATCATGCCATTCATCACCTGGCGATGATCAAAATTGGTATCCGATGCCATTTTCCTGAAATCCAAATAGACCGTGACTTGGGCGTATCGCCTTCCACCATCAAATCGCGGCAAATCTCCTCATAAACAAACAGCCCATATCAGGGCCCCGGTTTCCAATTCCACTTTGCCGAAGCGCAATTGGTAGTTGTGCCAAAAGTCGTTTTTTTCGATAACGCCGTTGGCCTTGCCCGTTTGCCCGTCCCATTCGACAGCCTCCACAAAAATGTTTTTCCGAAAATCTAAAGCTTTGAGACCGTAGGCTTTATACAGGCTTTCTTTGGCGGTCCAGTACAAGTGGTACAGTTCGAAACGTACCGATTCCGGAAAACCTGCCGTAAAATCAAATTCTGCTTCTCCCAGAAATTTAGGGGCAAGACGGGGCATTTTTTCTACCAAAACCTGAATGTCACAGCCACAATTCTGTGCCGAGATCAGCGCGCCGACCACACCTTGCGAATGGCTGAGGGAACAGTACAAATCTGGCTTATCGAGGAAAAATGGCTTAGAGAATGCGTCTTTGGCCAAGGGCAAACGCTGCGGCGCGCCCGTTATCTTGTGCAAGAGCCAACGACTCGACAGCCATTCCATGCGCCGAAAAGGCTGCATTAGCGCCATTTCTTGCGTTTCGGAACTGCTCAACGGCAATTCTTTCTTGAAAAAATCTTCCGGCTCGGCTATTTGCCAAAGACCGAGCGTCGCGCCAGAGAATGGATGGGTGCTGTGTAATAGTGCCATAATGCAGCGCAAAGTTGCAAAAACAAAAAGCGCTGCCCAAGGAATTTCCCCTGAACAGCGCATGATTGTCAATATCGGACTAGCCTAGTGGCGCGAATACCAAGTAACATATAGGTTAACGGCCAACCGCTCTAACAATCCTTGTATTAACGCGCCACGATAAATCTTTCGGTGACGGTATTTTTGGAAGTCTGCAACGTGAGCACATAAAGCCCCGGCGCATAATTTTCAGCGTCAACTTCAAATTGCAAACTGCCCGCCTCATGCCAGTCGTTGGCAGCGAAGCTTTTGATCAAACGCCCTTGCATGTTGCGCACGTACAAGCTAAAAGTGCCATCCTCCGGCAATTCAGCCGTGACATAAAGCCGATAGGTCGTAGGGTTTGGAAAACAGCTCAGGCCCAATTTGCCAGAAAACGCATCCTTCTTCTCCGACCTATCTGGAGACATAGAAGCCGCAGAATTGACCAAGTCCCAGGAGGTAGGCTGAAACGCAGGGCTGATGTTGCACTCCCGGATCAGCGCCCAATAATCACTGCCTTGCTGGGCCCAAAAACCAACCTTCATGTCGATAAAATTGCCTGCCTGCATGATGACCTTGCCGCCGGGGCTGACGACCCCATTGGTACTGATGAAGTCTTCAGCCATGTACAAGCCTGATGGGATCGCGCCGCCGACAAACAGGCTGGGGGTACACGTATTCAGCAAAGTGAAATAATCGGTGCTGAACATCCCGCGCCCGTGTGTGGCGGCTGCTACCAGGTGGTCGCTGCTGCGGTATTGCAGCATGTCTACCCGGACATTTGCGAGGCCGAAGGTGTTGGTTGGCCACCATTGGGTGTTCACGCCATCCAGGTCGTCGGTGCTCCAGATGCCCAGTTCGGTGGCCAGCAGCACCTGGTCGTGGTTGAATGGATTGAACATGGCCCAGCGGATGGGCATATCAGGCAGGTCGTCATCCAGGTCTACCCATGTTGCGCCGCCGTCAGGGGTTTCCCAAACGCTGTTTACGCCAAAATTTGAGAAGATTACGAGCCAGTGGTTGTCATTGCCTGGCTCCATTTCAATACAGGAAATATAGGAGGCGGGCATTCCAGCTGGTTTTGCAATAACCGTTGCGGTAGTTGCGCCAGGCATGTTAGCATTGTCAACCCTTACAATTCGGCCATTCGTGGTGCCTACGATGATTTGGTTGGCTGTAAGGGGAGCTACTGCGACTGCACTCACATTGCTGCCGCCAAAAGCTCCTGCATAGGTTTCTGTGGTATTGGTATTGGCACCACCAACATCCGAAATGCGACCCAGGGAATTTAGTGTATCGGAATAGTACAGGATATTGGCCGTGTTATCGTATTCAGAAGGAGCGATAAACAGTACCTTAGTGTCGTCTCCTCCAGGAAGTAATCCACCAAAACTGGCGCCGCCATTGGTAGAAATATTGTACTGTCGGTTTTGAAAACTGGTGATCTGAACATTCGGATTGTCCTGGTCAATAAAGGAAAAGGCGCCATCGCCACCAGTTGCCAAAGAGGTGTTGGCAAGCCCTGCTGCCGTAAATTTTTGCGTGCCGTTATCCTGGGTTCCGCCCAACATGTAATTGGATCCACTGCTCGGATGCAATGCGTTAGACAAAAACTGCGTGACGTTGTAACTGGTATTGCGTTCGGTCAAAGCAGGGTTTGCCGCAGCACCGTTAGTGGTTCGGTAAACACCACCGTCGCAACCAAATACAATGTCGTTGGAGTTGCCTAGCCGATACACAATGGCGTGCTGGTCGCTGTGACCGATACCGATGCCCGTCCAGTTGGCTCCAGCATCAGTTGAGGCAAACAAGGCAACAGCGCCGACCCAAACCCGATTGGCATTGTTGGGGTCAACGGCAAGGACTAGGTTGTACCAACTTTGACCGCCAAGGGCTGGCAAAGTGACTGGCACCCAGGAGTCTCCCCCATTGGTTGATTGGAACACGCCCAGAACAGAGTCTTTGTTTGGATCATCTGTTTTCTGGTGTGCTGCGTACAATATTGTGGCATCATTGGGCGCACAGGCAATTTCCACCCGCCCGAAATTCATGCTTGGCAATCCGGTATTTACGGCTGTCCATGCACCACCTGCCTGGGAGCGAGACACGCCGATGCCTGGCCTGGTCGCAAACAAGTCACCATCTGCTGCAATTTCAAAATCTTGAACGGCATTGCCTGCGCCGAAAATGGTCGGCCATGAGTTGCCGTTGTCCATCGAGCGGCGCAAACCGTTGTTGGTCGCAGCATAGATGGTGCCCGCATTGTCGATCACGATCTTGTTCACATTGGCAAAAGCGGTTGGCAGCCTTGTCCAGTTGGCACCGCCATCCAGGGAGCGCCAGATACCGAGTCCGCCCACCGCGTCATAGTTGCCAAATCCCTCGCCTGTTCCGAAGTACATTGTGTTCAAGTTTGTAGGGTTTTGCGCTATGGTCGTAATGGCCAGGTTGTCGAACAGGTCGTTGATTTTTGTCCATGAAATAGCGCCGGCGTCAATGTCGCCCGTGCGCCAAAGCCCGCCTGCCACACCTGCCGCCCATACTGTTCGGCCAGAGGGGTCGTTCCCGTCTATCAGGATGCCACGGGTGCGGCCACCGACGTTGTTCGGTCCGCGCTCGTCCCAGTATACCGGGATGGCATCGTCTTTTGAGGCCATTTGAGCGCGTTTTTGTTCCGCAATCTTCTGAGCTTTAATGAGCCGTTCCCTGGGGATGGTATTGGTTGCGGGGTCGCGAGTCATCAAGAATTCTTGTTCAAATCGACCTTTGATTGTTGTAGCGAGATCTCCTTCTTTTTCATCGTCCATTTCCATAGGCTCTAGTACCATATTGTGGAAGCAATTCCACAATGCAGGTGCAAACCAGGCGAACGAAAAAATCGAAACACAGATCGCTATTATTTTTATTGAATGTTTCATAATACGATGTGTTTGATGGTGAAAAATCAGTGCTTCGCTGTTGTTAGGTCCGTGCGCAATGCGTCGATTTGTTTTTGTTGCTCGATGATAATGAGGGTGAGTTGTTCTATTTTTTCAAGGAGAATGCGCTGGTTTTCGCCGAGTTCAATACCGCCAGAAGCGGCAACTTCTTTTGCAGAAGGTACGCCAGGCAAGTGCTTATTTTCTTTTATAAATTGCTCCCAGGCTTTGATATCCGGGACGGGGGCATCGAACACATAGTCGGGCCAGGTGGCTTGTAAGGCCACGCGTACTTCTTCAGCAATCACTTTTCCGCCAACGCTCAGCATATAACCTGCGCCGTAATTTGCTGCACCGATTTTCATGCGCTGGTCGAAATTTGACTGCCCGTCCACGTCCAATTCCGCTTTCAGGTGGGTGTTTCCAGTCACATCCTGGGTACCGTCTACATTTGAATTCCCATCCACATCAGCATTGCCAACAACTTTCATATTGATGCCAACATTGAGGTCATTGCTCACATTGGCGCGGCCATTGATACGGGTATCGCCGCCAATGGTAAGCAGGTAAGCGGGGTCGGGGGTTACTGTGCCAATACCTACATCAGTGCCATCGTCGAAAAGCTGGCTATCGCCCAATTTGCTGGAAGGGTTGTCGGGAGGCAGGAAGCGCGCGATACGGTTTGGCGTGCCTTTAATATCCGCACTGGTAAGCAGTTTGTCCCAAGCAGCAGTCCAGGCAGCATTGTTTTCTGTTTCGCGGCGGTTCCAGATGCCGTCTTGTCCGAAAAAGAGCTGGTGGTCGTAAGCGCCGCCACCTGGGGCAAGGCTCAACACACCGCCGAAGTTATTGGCCATTGCGGAGGCTGGCACGCCGAGCGTGGAACGTTGTCTCCTTTCAAAATACGCTTCATTGGTGTACGTATTTGGCGCATCGTTGGCAGCAGAAAGCTGGTCGAAATGGATGCGACCGTGGAACCGTCCAGAAGTGTGGGTGTTGCCAACAACATCCAGGTTGAAGGCAGGGACGAGGGTGCCAATGCCTACCAGGCCTGTTTCTGTGAGTATCATGTGCTCCGTAAGGGCAGCGCCATTGTTGGTAGCAAAAAGCATGTTCGCCGTCAAAGAACCAGAAGTGGTTGCCTTGGTGATCGACCGAATGCTAGCGCCAGTTCTAATGGCATTAATATCCGTCAGGCCGTTCCATTTTATGGTGCCGATGACATCACCTGTTTGGATGGCAGTTGGGTTGTTGCCACTGCTACTGCTGTTATGGCGATACATGATCAATTCAGGTTTTTTGCCTGAAACTTGAGCGAAGGTGGTTTGTGCGACCATACAGCATAGTAGCACGATCAATGTAAAAAAAAAGGTTGTCGTTTTCATTGGAAAAGGAATTTGGTGGGTGAAAATGTTTGAAAATAGTGGCTGCTAATCAGAAGAATTCTGAGCGGACTCTAATGGCTGGAAGCTTGAATTATCTGGTTCGTGTGGTTTATGAAAATAATGGAAGAATCGTGAACCAGAAGTGTGACTTTTTTCAAAGAATCCGCTCAAACGGTGGGGCTAATTGCTGCGATGGAGTCCAGCATAGTCAAAATATCAGCCACGACAGCAGATAAATCCCGCTCCACCGCTTCATTGCTAAAGCGGATTACGGTGACGCCAAGTTCTTTTAAAACCTCTGTTCTGGTTTCATCATGTAGCATTTGTTCAGTACGAAAGTGGTACCCGCCATCAATCTCAATGGCCAGTCGTTTAGCATGGCAATAGAAGTCCAGGATATATTTTCCGATGGGGTGCTGCCTGCGGATTTTGTAGTTGCCGAGGCGTTTGTCTCTCAGTGCTTCCCACAATATCGATTCAGTGTTGGTGGGGTTATCCCGGTGTTTTCGGGCATATTCAAATAGTTTGGGTTTAGCACCATGGTGCATGCGCGGTTTGGGTTCAGGTGGGGGTGTTTTCATTGTACGAAAATAACGGGATTTTGGGAAAAATACAAGTACTTTTTCGCACTTATTGGCAATTTGCTGCGGGGCATTTTCTTGGCTTTAAGGACCTAACAATATGGCCTGCAGGGCTTGGGGACAAGGGAGGGTTTGTTCGTTTCGCGCATTGCCCCCCCCCCTGCCCCTTGCAGGGGAGTGCATTACTGATTAACTTGGTATTTCGTCATTTAATGAACGAAATGTACCCTAACCGAAATGCACTCCCCTGCAAGGGGCAGGGGGTCAATGCGCAAAACGAACATACCCCCCTTAACCTGCGTCCCCTCGCCAAAACTGTACAATTAAATATGCCATCCAGGCGTCAAAAGCACTTTTCCATATTGCATACTCACTATCTTTTGACCATAATGATTTAACTTGCACTCCTAAATTACACACGACTAATTTTTTCACCAACCTAAAGCTAATCTCATGCTAAAACGTTACGCATCCTTCGCCTTTGCACTGTTGCTCGGAATGAACTTTTCTTCAGCAAAGTCAGTTGACTTCCTGGTGCCAATGACTCCTAAAAAGTCCAAAATAGTCAATATCTCGCTCCTTACTTTAGATACCGGAGATGTCCAAGCCCCCATCATTACCTGCATGAATGGCATCTCGGTCAATATTATGCCCACTGGCGTGATAACACTGTGGAACACTGATTTTGCGATTTCGGCCAAAGACAATGAGACACCTGTTAATCAAATAAAATTTGGCATCCGCAAAGCAGGAACCGGCACTGGATTTCCAGTAGATTCAATGGGAAACCCTATTACCAACATCACATTTGATTGTGAAGCGTTGGGCGTTCAAACCGTTGAAACCTGGGCAATAGATTTGGAGGGAAATGCTGATTATTGTACGACTACAGTGCAGGTTTTGGACAATAATATGAACTGCAGCAACAATGGTTTGGATGGAAGACTGTGTTTTAGGGAATATTGCAGTGGTTTGGGCATTTCCGAGGTTGTCCTGCGTATATACTCTGATACGCTCCTTTCAAACCCTCCCGTTATGTTTTATCAAACGGGTTCCGACAATGCATGTTTTGATGTGCCAAATTTTGATCTGATTGATTCGACTTTTATCATGGCCTTGGCTAAAGATGACAACCCGGCAAACGGGATAACTACCTACGATATCCTACTGATAAGCAAGCATATACGAGGAATCCAACCATTCACAGAACCTTGGCAATGGGTCGCTGCCGATGCCAATCAGGACTATATGGTAGATGCCCAAGACAGCCTCGAACTCATTCATTTGATTTTGGGCATCAACCAATATTTGCCCAATGAGGCTTCCTGGCGCTTCGTCCGCTCCGATTATGTATTTCCAAGCCCCAACCCATTGTCACAGCCTTTGCCTGAAACAATTAGGGTTGGCGAATTGGTTGATTCAGCTCAAGTATTATTTCTGGGCATAAAAATCGGCGACCTTACCATTGATTGCCAACCCCAAACCCCGGTGAAAACGCCTGCCAATTCTCCGAATTTCTACGCTGCCGTCAATCCGAACCCAACCACTAAAGGCACCATGCTCAGCGTTTACGTGGAGCATGCAGCAACGGCACGCCTTCAAATCCGGGATATTTCAGGGAAACTGACCTTTGATTCGGTGATTCAGCTTCCCGCAGGGAAACAATCCTTAGAAATCCCAGAAATTGCCTTGCCCGTTTCGGGGATGTATTTCTATAATCTGCAAATTGAGGGAAATATGGTTTCCGGGAAAATTATCCGCATATAATTGCCTTCCTCCTCTCTGCCAGCTTTCGAAATGGAAAAATCCGGAAGCTGGCGGAGAGTTCCCAATTTATGCTCTTTCAAAACTTATGTGAAACTTGTGCCGTACGGCTACTATTGGCAAATTAAGCCCCAACTTTGCCAAAATTTTCAACAGCCCGATTATGCGATTTCTTTCAAAAATTATACTTGCATCATTTTTTGCCACCCTTTTTACAGCATGTTTTCAAACTGCAACCGATCGCCCTTTGCCCATCCTCGGCGAGCGCGACATCTCACCCGCTGGCGACACCATATACCCCACGATTCCTGATTTCCAGTTCATCGATCAGGACGGTCAAATCGTGAACAACGCCACTTTTGCCGGCAAAGCTTATGTGGTGGATTTCTTCTTTATTCACTGTCCCACCATTTGCCCAAAAGTAAAGGCCAACGGTCTGCGGGTGTACAACAAATTCAAAGACAACGACGGCGTATTGATGCTTTCTCATTCCATTGATGTACGGAACGACACCGTAGCAGCCTTAAAACACCATGCTGAGAAACTGGGCATCTCCTCTAAAAAATGGCACCTCGTCACGGGCGACCACGATGCCATCTACGGTATAGCGGACAACTACTTCAGTGTAGCCACAGAAGACCCCAGCGCACCCGGCGGCTTCGACCACTCAGGCCGCATGATCTTAGTAGACAAAAACCGCCACGTACGATCTTTTTGCGATGGCACCAACGCTGAGTCTGTGGATAAGTTTATGCTGGATATTGAAAGGTTGCTAAAGGAAAAGTAAAAGGCCAATCTTGATTTGGATAATTTCGCCTAGTGCACGGACAACTACCAAGCGTCACTATTCCGAAATCCGCACTCCGAAATCCGCATTCATTCATTCGCTTTCCACACCCGCAACACATTGCCGCTGCAAATCTTGCGAATATCCTCGTCCGAATAACCGCGCCGCATCAGTTCCTCAATGAGGTTGGGAAACATGCTCACATCGGCCAAATCGGGCGGAAGGGCAGCCCCTGCCCCATCGAAATCGCTGCCAAGCCCGATGTAATCAATGCCTACCAGGTTTTTGATGTGGTCAATGTGGTCGGCGACTTCGCGCACGGATATCCAGAAAGGTTCGCCGTTCTTTTGGCCAAATTCCTTGTAAAAAGCGAAGGCTTCAGGTTCGTGTTCAGGGAGTTTCAGCGCTTCACGGGCGGAGTCGGCCATTTTCCAGGCGGCGCGTACCTGGCCACCCAGGAAGAATTGGCTGAAAGGCACTTGCACCACACCATTTGTTTTGGCAATAGCTTTAGTTTTTGATACGTAATGCTATGTTTTCTATGTCCCTATGTGGGCGTCAATATCGGGAAGATGTGTTGAGAATTTTATCAAGTTTTTAGTGAATTGATATTGCTCCCCACGTTTGGGGTGCGGCAGCATCAACGATCGAAACTAAAAATTGCGGCATCCTTATTCTTTAGCCCGCGAATTTTATCCGCAATAATACCCGCTGCAACGACACTAAAAACAATTCCGTTGCCCCCATAACCCATTGCAAAATGCACACGGTCATGGTCGTAATTCCCAATAAAGGGCAAGCCATCTTTTGTTTCTGCAAAAGTACCCGCCCAGGAATAATCAATTTGAAAAGGAATGTCCGGAAATATTTTTTGGAAGTCTGCCTGCAACTGTACTTGCTTTCTAGGAAGAAGCGCGTCTCGTTTTTCAGGGTTTTGGAATGTTTCATCTCGCCCTCCTACTAATATCCGGTTATCGCTGGTTGTACGCATGTATAGGTAAGGTGTTTTTGTCTCCCAAATAAGCGCATTTTGCTTCCAAATTGGTTTCTGTGCCATTGGCTTGCTCACGATCGCGTAGCTGGAGTTAAAGTCTGTTACCTTTTTATCCAGGTATGATTGTGTTTCATATCCACATGCAACAATTATGTGATCGGCATGGATTTCAAATCCGTCGCTTGTCTTAAGAAATACCCCATTTTTACCAGCTTCCCACGCCTTTATTTCGGATAAATCATAGACACTATTGCCTCCCGCAGCAACATCTCTCAAAAGGTAGTGGCATAATTTATAGGGATTGACTTGTGCGCCCTGGCTGGATAAAATCCCGCTAGGGGCATCAAATCCAAACCGGTTTTTTATATCTTTATTTGATAAGCATTGTACATCGAATCCTAGTTTCTTTCTAGCTGTGTATTCCGGCACAATAATTTCCTTGCTATGCTTTTTATAACTCGCATAAAATAAACTGGGATACTTTTTAAAATCTGCTTTGTCTGAATATTTACTTGAAAGTTGCGCTATTTTATCAATGGCATGGGAGCACAATTGATACGCACGTCTCGCATTCGCTTCCCCTACCATCGTTTCCAACTGAAAGAGCGGCACATCAATTTCATATTGCAACATGGACGTGCTTGCTGAAGTACTTCCATAGCCAACATGGCGTTTGTCAACTACAGTCACCTGCATTCCACATGAAAATATCCGGTGCGCAATCAAGGCTCCGGTAATACCGCCTCCAATCACCAGAACCTGTGTCCGGATATTTTGGCGCAGGGTAGGAAATGATTGAATAATCCCTTCTTTTATCATCCAAAAGGGGTAATCCGAATGTAAGTTCATCTAGATTCTGAAATGAAGGCTGCCTAAAAATAAAAAAACGGCGCAACTGTGGGAGTTGCGCCGAAAAAAAAATTAGCTATGGATATTTTCCAAGGTCTGTGCGTGCATTTTGTTGGCATTATGGGCGCTGCGGATTGAAGCCAATTGGCGGCTAAGCACCATGTTCACATCGGCCGGCAAAGCAGGGTCGGTTGATTCGAGCGCAGATTCGTAGGCCTTGATGGCTGCTTCATCACCATATACACATGAATTGAGTGCCGATTCTTTTTCGTGGCTGGAGAGCGAAGTTTTTATGTCCATCCATGTTCGGTGAATCATTCCACCAATGGTAGTTTCAGTGGCAGGTTCTCCGCCCAGGCTCCGAACATGGCTGGAAAGCTCCTGAATAAAACGCTCGCTGTCAGACTTGTATTGGCTGAAGGTTACTGTGGAGGTAGTACCATTACCTTCTGTGACATCCTCGATGGCATGGTCATATCCCTTTACACGGTCGCGGTTAATTTGAATGAGATCGTTCAGGGTTTCAGCCTGAGATTGTTGGTTGGTCATAATTTAATTATTTTAGTGTGATTGTTTTTTGTTGAGTCCCAAAAATATATGCCACGAAAAGTAACATAACATATATGGGGCAGGATAGACAGGCTGGGGAGAAATATTCCCAGAAGGGCACTTGTTTTTCAATTACATCCTCTAAAAAATCTGGTCATCATCGTCAGTGTCAAAGCCTTCGGCATCATTCATTTTTTCTCCACGAGATACGTCAGTGTCTGTCCTCTCACCTTTGCTGTTCGGTGGTTTTTGAGTGGTATCACTGGGTCTCTGCTTGGATTTATCTGCGGTAATTTCTGGTCTCTCTCTGTGGGGATCTGGCTTTTTAGTTGGATCTACAGGTTCAGAATGCCGTGGACGACCTCCTCGATCCATGTCAGGAACATGCTTTTTTTGGACGCTGGTACTTTTTTCGGACTTTTTCATTTGTTGAAAATTCTATTTGCTTAAAAATTGTTCTTTTGGTTGGTTTGGCGTGTTGAACCGTGTTGTACCGCATTCAATAGAGTACAAGTCAGTACATCACAAGGGTATTCGTAGCTTATCCGAAAAATTCCATGCCTGACAGAATTGTGGAGTTTTGTCCGCAACATGGGGACAGATTTGTTTAATAGTGTGGATTTTTTTCCCTTTATTAAAACAACATTGATTCTTCGGCTATTTTCGCCCAAAATATTTTCCCTTGTCTGCACAAAAAATCATACTCATCTCTCCTGCGCACCCGCTCCGTGGCGGTATTGCCGCCTCCTCGGAAAGGCTCGCGCAGGCATTGCAAGCGAAAGGTCATGCCGTAATTATCTATTCATTCTCCCTGCAATACCCGGCCCTACTGTTCCCTGGCAAAACGCAGTTCACGGATGAGCCAGCCCCCAGAGACTTGAACATAAAAACCCAACTAAATTCCATCAACCCAATCAATTGGTTATTGGTTGGACGAGCCATCGCCAAAGAAAAACCCGATCGGATAATCGTCCGTTTTTGGCTGCCCTTAATGGGTCCATGTTTGGGCTCGGTGCTGCGCATGGCACGTTTTTTTTCTAAAAAACACTTTCCCATTACGGGCTTGGTAGACAATATAATCCCCCATGAAAAACGGCCTGGAGATAAGCCTTTTGCAAGCTATTTCGTACGTGCCTGCGATGATTTTGTCGTGATGTCAAAATCTGTCGGCCTTGAAATCCAATCATTTGCCAAAAAGGAAGTGCGCTTTGCGCCCCATCCTTTGTACGATACTTACGGCCATTCCATGCCAAAACCGGAAGCCCGCAAAGTGCTAAACCTTCCAGGTCAAACACCAATCGTGTTGTTCTTTGGCTTTATCCGCAAGTACAAAGGGCTGGATTTGTTGCTGCAAGCCTTGAGACAAAACCCTGAAATTCATGCCATTGTAGCCGGGGAATGTTATGAGGACTGGGCATTTTATCAGCAAATTATTGAAGAGAACAACCTCGATAGCCGCGTGCATTTATTCACCGATTTCATTCCAACCGAGCAGGTACGCGTGTTTTTCTCCGCCGCTGATTTGGTGGTGCAGCCCTATCGAACAGCCACTCAAAGCGGCATTTCACAGATTGCCTACCATTTTGAAAAGCCCATGGTGGTTACGAATGTAGGTGGGTTGCCGGAAATTGTGACGGATGGGGTTTCTGGGTATGTGGTGGAGCCAACTGCAGATGCAATAGCGGCTGCCATGAGGGAGTTTTTTGCCCATAACAGGAAGGAGGTTTTGGAAGCAGGAGTAAAAGCAGAAAAGAATCGTTTTTCATGGGATAACTTGGTGAACGAGCTCCTTAAAACTTCACCGGGATAAAAATAGAAAAGCCCAACATCCACTACGACGTTGGGCTTTCTAGTGATCCCGACTGGGCTCGAACCGGTAACCTACAGATTAGAAATCTGTTGCACTATCCATTGTGCTACGGGACCAAATTATTTTCGCCGCAAAAATAGCAACTTTTGTGCAGTCAAACAGCGAGAAATTCACAGAAAGTTCCCACCAATATTTTTTCAAGCACATTTTAAGCCATATCTCGTTTTTTTCCCTTATCTTTTCCTACTCAAAAACAACCCAACCAAGCACCATGGATCAAGCAACCGTTACCAACGTCCAAATCGAAGCATCCTGGAAACAGGTGCTGGAGGAAGAATTCCACAAGCCATATTTCAGCGACATCAAAAAAGTGTTGCTGGAAGCCAAAGAGGCTGGCAAAACCATTTACCCACCCGGCCCGCTCATTTTCAACGCTTTCAATAAAACGCCCTTCGACCAAGTGAAGGCGGTTATTCTCGGCCAGGATCCGTATCACAACCCCGGCGAGGCCATGGGACTGTGTTTTTCGGTGCCAGAAGGCGTAAAAGTGCCGCCCTCACTCGTTAATATTTACAAGGAAATAAAATCCGAACTCGGCATAACGCCGCCCAACCACGGCGACCTCACGAAATGGGCCGAACAGGGGGTGCTACTGCTCAACGCCATGCTCACCGTCGAAGCGCGACAACCAGGCTCGCACCAAAAAATCGGCTGGCAAACATTTACCGATGCCGTCATCCAATCAATTTCAGACAAAAAAGAAGGCGTGATTTTCCTGCTCTGGGGCAATTTCGCCCGGGGTAAAAAGAAACTGATCGATGAATCCAGGCATTTTGTCTTGGAATCAGCGCACCCTTCGCCGCTTGCTGGTAATGCGTTTCAGGGCTGTGGGCATTTTGCGTATGCGAATGAGATTTTAAAATCCCAAAGCAAACCCGAAATTGACTGGAAGTTGTGATCCGAAATGCGGCCAAACATTCGCTTTGGGAGAACATCGTGGCGAATATTCACAGATAAGCTGTCCTTCCATTTATTGTTCAAACCATTGATAATCAATGGCCACTTCGCTGCCTACCCTGCTGAATTGTCGTGCCTTAAGCATCCGTCCACGTAAAAAGGGGGGGTAGCGCTGGATGCTGCTGCATTTGTACAATCAGCGCCTTATACTTGGACGGATGCCTACAGCACGACAACTCAGGGTAAGGGTTTTAAGCATCCGTCTACGTAAAAAGGGGGGGTAGCGCTGGATGCTGCTGCATTTGTACAATCAGCGCCTTATACTTGGACGGATACCTACAGCAGGACTACTCAGGGTAGGAGATGTAGCGTTTTTCAACAATAGCCAAAGCGCGCTAATTCCGCACTCCACATTCCGAAATCCACATTCCGAAATCCGCACTCTAAAACCCAGTATCGAAGAAATCCTTTCTGTAAGGCACTTTGAGGAACTCCAGCGTTCCCGGTTTCACGCCAATAAAGAACGAATACGTGCCACGATCAGGCTGCCAGCGCAAGCTGAGCGACCAGCAGTGCAGGTCGCGGGTAAAGCCTATATCCGGATACACCAAGCTTTTGGAAGGGAAATCATAACTGATATTGCCCAGATCTAAGGACCATTTACTGGTCAGTTTAATGCTGCCTGATAAACTAATGTTGTTCGTTCCAATGGCGAACGTATCCCGTGCAGTACCAAAACCCGTTGGTATCAATAGGCGGTTGACCGATATTCGATGGCTCACCCTAAAATTGTCGAAAAGACTGAGCAAGTTGTCTGCATTCACGACAGTGTTTACAGGATTGTTCTGAATGCCCTTTTTTGTTCCTGAAACTTGCGCATCGGCTTTGCCCTCAATCAAATCTCGGATTTGCCGGATTGAAAAGCCCGTATTAAGGGCAAACCCCAATTGTGTGGTGCGCACCAATCGCCCTTTTTCTTTGGTCATAAACTTGTTGACCCGCTGGCCGTTCCCATTGGCGATATAAGGATCAAAAGTTACGTTCCAGGTAAGCTGGCTCAAACCTTTGAACAAGCGAAACAAGCCACCCGTACTTACCGTCGACCACTTCAAAGAGTCTGCAGTAAAGCTGTAACTTCCAGAAAACGACAAGTTTTCAAAAATCCTTTTCTTCAATACGGTGTCGCGCTTGGCGGAAAAGTGCTTGAATTCCAAGATATTAGACAAGGAGTAGCTGAGTGCAACATTGCGCTTCCCCAAGTCAGGCCTGCTGTATATAGCCTCATCATAAATGCCATATCGAATAGAATCGCGTTGTGGCTGGCGCAGATCTGTGTAATAATATTTGAAATAGCGATCTTGTTGATTACTGAAATCCGGCCCAAATCCGATACTGGCCGTAGGGGTTGCCTTGTGCCGAATGCCCCGAAACCAACCTTTTTTGAATTGTTTGGTGTAAAACAAGGCAGTATTGGTAGAAATGCCCACGTCGTATTTTCGGAAGGTGTGGAAGTTCCAGTCCCGCGTGGTTTCTACTTCGCCATAAGTCGACTTTCTTTCATTCAGTACAGGATCAATGGTTCCATCCGGGAAAAAGGTCGTGTCATATACCTCTGTGATCTTGTTGTTCAGGAATTTTTTGATGGTGTACGGGTACCAGTTTTCTTCGTACCGGATGTTTGGACTGACGTTTATGAACTTGAAAAGCTTGAAGGTGTAGTCGCTGCTCGCTTGGTGTTGTATACCAATGCGGGCGTTGTCAAGGGTGCTTTGGGTAAACAATAGTGTATCGGCCGTACGAAAGCTGTTGTCGAACTTGGAGGAATAAGTAAGGGAAATTTTTTCATACCACAGTTCCTTGCCGATGGTGACCTTGCGCCGGAACGGAAAAATGCGCTGCATGGTAAAATTGACGCTGGGTAAGGTGATGTCCATCTGCCGCGTTTGGGTATTTTGCGAGTGGCGCAGCGCAGCGGAGAACTGATAAGGTTTGCCGGGATAAGTCTTGTTAAAGGTCAAGTTAGACGTCAGCGTGTTTTGATACACGCTTTGAAAATCATTCTGGTTGCGGTTCTGGTCCTGGTTGGTTTGGATGTTGACAGATCCATTCAATCGGCGCGAAGGATGCGCCTTGGGATCCTGGTTGTGCGTGAGCCGGAGGCCAAATGATTTGGCCACTACTTTTTCTGCGCGGCTGTCTTCCGTCACCCTTCGGTTATAATTAAGGGCCACATCGCCCGTAAATCTGTATTTATAATTGTATCGCACCGTGCCGGATGCTCCCAAAGTACCACTGGTAAACGCCCGGAAAAGCACCGTGACATCAGCATGTTCACTGACAGGTTGGTACCAGCCCAAGTCATTGATGCCCAAGCCTTCTTGCCGCCGCCCCTGAAAATCCTTCGGGATCAACAGGCCCGCTTTCCGCTTAGTGGTCATGGGAAAAAAGCCAAATGGGATGATGATGGGGGTGGGCACGCCACCCAGCTCCAGATTCGACATGCCCGTGACGACCAGTTTGTTGGGAATAACCTTTAACTTTCTCGTTCGTATGCCATAATGCGGGTGTTCTGCATCACAAGTGGTCAAAATGGCATCTTGGTTGTAAATAATGTTTTTAGATTTTTGGGTAGTGTCAGCGCTGGCGCTACCAACAAATTTTGCCCTGGTGCCCAACACGTACAGATCATCCTGTTTCGTTCGTGCTTCGTAAATGATCCCCTTTCTTGATTTGAAATTGTAGCGCAGGCGTGTGGCGGTGAAGGTTTGTTGACCATCATTGAATTCTGGCAAGCCTACCAATTGCCCGGAGCTGTCACGCAATTGTTCGGCGCTAATTTCGTTTTTGGCATAGTCAAGCAGGATATAACCCGCTTTTATGTCCAATGTAGTGTATTTTACCGCCGCATTCCCATATAAGTGAACCTGTTTATGCACCACATCAAACCACATGGAATCTTTGGCGCTGTATGCCACTTCAGCATCAAGTCCTTCATTGCTAAAGCGGATGTCAGACAAGTCAACTATAGAAGAATCACCCCTACCAGACGGCAAAGAATCAAGTGCCGGAACCGCTGTTGAATCCGGTATTTGCGCTTGCAAGCCATTCAATACGAACACTAGGCACACGATTTGCAAGAAAAGCCGATATTTGCAGGGTATTTTATACACAAAACTGAATTATGAGATCAAACTACGCACTACGAACGCTGTTACTCCTTACAGCGTGGCTTGTTTTGCAAAATTTTAACCTCGGCCATAAAGTTGTAGGCACTACAGCCAAAACGGAAACAAACGCTTGCGATCAGCGCAAAAGTATGGAAACTCTTTCCTTACTTCCATACCTGGCGACAAACAAGCCTCTCCCAACCGCAATAAAACCAACGCTGGCCCCGTCCACCGTCTACCGCCCCCCGTCTACCGTTGAGAACTACAAAATTAAAACCATCGTTCTCGATGCGGGCCATGGCGGGAAAGACCCAGGTTGCTCCGGACCCACTTCCAAGGAAAAGGACAATGCCTTGGCCATCGTTTTGCACCTTGGCGCGCTGCTTGAAGCCAACTTCCCCGAGCTCAAGGTTGTTTACACCCGTGAAACGGATGTTTTTGTAGAGCTCAACGAACGCGCCGCCATTGCCAACCGCAACGCAGCAGACTTGTTTATTTGTGTGCACTGCAACGCCATGTCCGTCTCCCATGTACATGGCGCTGAAACCTATGTACTTGGATTGCACAAGGTTGGCGATAACCTTGAAGTTGCCAAAAGGGAAAACGCTGCTATTTATTTAGAGGATAATTACGAAAAAAACTATGGCGGTTACGATCCCAACAGCACCGAAGCACATATTTTCGGGAGCAGTTGGCAAAGTGCCTATTTGGAGCAAAGTATTTTGTTGGCACAATATGTCCAACAATTTGCCAAATCGGAAGCATTACGCGACGATCGTGGGGTAAGGCAAGCTGGCTTTTTGGTCTTAAAAGAAACTGCGATGCCTGCAGTATTAATAGAGACAGGTTATTTAACAAACGCCACCGAAGACGCGTACCTTGCATCCCCGGAAGGTCAGGAACAGACAGCAATGGGCATTTTCAAAGCCATTCGTTCCTATAAAAATCACATGGAAAGAGGTCAAAACAGTGTTGCCGCAACAAGTAATGCGCCTGTAAAATCGGTTGCCAGAAGAACTCCGGCGAACGCTACAGCCAAGGAAGCTGTCGCTGTAAAGTATGAACCAGTTGCTGTAAAAAAAGCTACCGCGACTTCCACGCCCGCCGCACCAACATTTAAGATATTTTTGCTTTCATGGCCCAATCGACTCGATCCTAATACTGGTCAAATGAGCCTGCTATCAAATATCAAAGAGGAATTAAGAGAGGGCAAGTACCATTATTACGTAGGCAATTATGCTACAAGGGCAGAAGCCGAAAAGGTATTGCCTGAGATCAAAAACCTCGGCTTTAAAACGGCTAATATTGTTCAATAAATTGCTGGTTTTTTCCCCACTTAAGTCTATTCAAATTCTCCAACAACTCAACCATTAACAATACAATGCTCAAAATCAGCAACGAAGTAAAAGTCGCAGTGCTCGCCATTATTGCAGTAGGACTCGGCTTTTGGGGGTTCAAATTCTTAAAAGGAATAAACGTATTGACACCCTCAAAGACTTATTATGTAAAATACACCAATGTTGATCAGTTGCGGCCATCCAGTCCGATATTTATCAATGGCTTTCAGGTTGGCATGGTGAAGGATATGTATATCGACAAAAATGACGATAAAACCATCATAACCGTGCTGAATATTGATAGGGGTGTCGATATTCCCAAGGATGCTGTTGCAACCATCATCGGTCTTACACTAATGGGCGGAAAGGCCGTTGAAATTATCATAACAAATCCTTGCAAGGGTGGTGATTGTGCCGAAAGTGGCAGTTACTTAAAAGCTGACTCCAAGTCATTTTTATCCTCTGTTATCGGTGATCCCAGCCAAATTGATGCCTATACCGACCGTCTCAGAGCCGGACTGACGATCAACATCGACTCTCTGGCCAGAGTACACCCCGATGGCGTTGCCGCTTCCGTTGATGCGTTAGACAACTCCTTGAAAAATATGGAGCGGATGACTCAACACCTCAATGAAATCCTGGCGCTGAATAAAGCAAGTATTGGCATCATCACAAGCAATTTTGCCTCGGTCAGCGGCACCATTAAAGCCAACGACAAAAACATCAGCGAAGCCATTGCCAACCTCAGTGAACTCAGCAAACAACTCAAAAACGCTGGCATTGACAAAACATCCCAGAAAGCAGCGCAGGCCTTGGATTCCATCACCTATTCCCTCAACACCCTGCGCAGTACCTTGACTGCGACAACTAAAACCATCAGCCGGGTGGACACCATCGCCCAAAAACTGGTAAATGGCGAAGGATTGGTCGGAAAAACCCTGACAGACGAGGAACTGTACAACAACTTGGTGAGTACAAGTCGCCACATGCACCTTTTGCTACAGGATTTGCGCATGCACCCGGAACGTTATACTCGGGTCAAGGTGAAATTGTTTGGCAAAAATAAACCGCCAAAATATGCCAATCCATTAGACGATGCAGCCTACCAAATGCTGGTAGATAGTCTTGAAAGAGAATACAGCAAAAAGCTGAAAAACTGATGCGCAGTGCCATCAAATCTGGCGAAAGCAAACTCAATAAAATAAGACTGCTGTACGACGAACACGGTGCAGAAGGCTATTACCGCGATCATGCCGGGGAATATGAGAATCCGCACTTGCCCCTGATCCAGTTGCTGCTGGAGCGCAACTTCCACCGTCTGGATTGCACTGGGACGGTGCTTGATTTTGCCGCTGGCGGTGGAGAAGTGACCCAAAACCTGCAAAAATTAGGCGCTGAAAACGTTGCAGGTTGTGACCCATTCACCTACGCGCTTTTTGAAAAAAAGACAGGAATTCCCTGCCTCCGACACGCTTTTAAAGACGTGGTAAAAAACGGCCTTTCTGAACGCTACTCCCTGATTATCAGCTCTTTTGCACTCCACCTTTGCCCACAAAAGGATTTGTTCCCCCTCACCTGGAATCTCTTTCAGGCCGCCCCCACCCTGGTGGTCATCACGCCCCACAAACGACCGGAATTGGAAAATTTGCCTGGAATTTCCTTGCTATGGGAAGATGTGGTTGAAAACGAACGGGGGAAAAAGGTGCGCCTGAAAACGTATACGTCGTTGTTGGTTGATCGTTGATACGTCATCTTAGTTCTTAGTTGTCAATAGTTAAGCATTTAGTGAAGTAAGCTAAACAACAACGAAACACCAAGAGCTCGGAAACGAACAACTAGCAACGAACAACTAACAACGAAACAACTAGCAACGAAACAACGAACAACAACCTAAAACTTCGGGCAAATAATCTCCTCGTTGTCATAATTACCCAAATATGTCACAGAAAGCTCGAATGCGCTTTGGCGCTGGTTGGCTTGCAAAGCTTTCAGGTTCAGGTCGTAACTGAGTCCAAAAATCATATTATTCAACTCTATTCCAGCCAACGCAACTACAGCATCGAGGCCGAAGCCATCGCTGTTGCGCACCGGGCGTACCCAGGTGCCTAAATGCAGGGCAGTGGCACCGTATTGGCCCATCGCAAAACGAAGATTGGTGCCAGCATTTACCTGCAAGTGTGGGCCTTGCATGGCAAACAGCAAACGCGGGTGAATTTGGGCGCGGTTGTCGCGGGAGAGAGGCAAATTCGCGGCCAATTGAACGGAGTACTTTTGATACAATTTATCGCCCTTTCCCGTATTTCGATAAAATGAAATATCAGGTTGCAACAAGTGGTGAATGGCTGCGCCAGCAAAAAATCGGCCGTGCGTACCTATTTCAGCCATGTAATTAAGTCCGACATTGAAATCAGGATAAGAGAAGTTGTTTGGCGGCAATACTTCCGCTGTTGGCATGGAGTAGCCTGTATTTCCATCAAATTGGTCATGGAACTGCAGGGAGCCATACCCCACATTGCGCTGCGACAGGCCGCCTTGTATGCCTAGGGTTAGGAACTGGTTGTCATTCGCACCAAGTGCTTTGTGATAAGCGAGCGACAGTGCAATCTGCGTCGTGCTAAAGTCCAGCACTTTTACTTTATCATTAAAAAACATGATACCCAAGCCAATGGCATCATCGCTATTTTTTTTGCCGCGCCGATCAAAACGCAAATCCGCCGCAAACGAAAAAGTTTGGATTGGATTATCGAGTACTTTGCGCCATTGGTCGCGATATATAGCGCCAACCCTGTACGTGCCTTCCATAGCACCAGATAAAGCAGGGTTCAAGCTGAGCGGTGAAGCGTAGAATTGCGTAAAGTTTCTGTCCTGGCCAAAAAGGGCAGTTGATAGAACGCAAACAAAAAAGGTGTAAAGGAGATGTTTTTTCATACTGTAAGTAAAAATTTGGGCAAAGGTAGCGCAGAAATCTCGCGCAAAGGCATTGAATACAAGCCAAACGTCAAAGTTTGCCTGTCATTTTTAAACTTTAAAAATTAACTATGTACTGGTCGACTTGATTTTTCCACACTACTGGACATTTTTTCTACCTTTCGCCGCTCCAAGAACAAATACACGTAGGCTTGTGTGTACGGTTGTATGTGCATTTTTTCAATCAAGTTAATAACCTAATTTTATGGAAAACAAACCAGCCTTTAAGCCCTACATTGCTGCTGACAATGTATCGGTCAAAGAGTTCACCCTGCGCGCTGTCATTATCGGCTCCTTGTTCGGGGTGCTTTTTGGCGCTGCCACCGTTTACCTCGCACTTAAAGCAGGCCTGACGGTATCGGCCTCTATTCCGATTGCAGTACTGGCCATTTCGCTTGGGCGCAAGTTTTTAGGAACCACAATTTTAGAGAACAACATCATACAGACAACAGGCTCCGCGGGGGAATCCGTGGCGGCTGGTGTAGTATTTACATTGCCCGCTTTTCTTTTCCTCAGCGACGGTGTCGGCAAGGGGTATTTTAACTATTGGACCATCCTTTTACTAGCCATTTTCGGCGGTATCTTAGGCGTATTGATGATGATTCCGCTCCGCAGGTCATTGATTGTGAAAGAACACGACACCCTGCCTTACCCGGAAGGCACAGCTTGCGCGCAGGTATTGATTGCCGGTGAGAAAGGCGGTGATTTTGCTAAAACAGCTTACCAGGGTCTTGGTTTTGCCCTTGGGTACGCAATGCTCCAAAGGATTTTTCATGTGATATCAGAAGCACCTCAATGGGTTTCGAGTGCGACCAACAAATATTTGCCCGCAGCAAGGTTGAGTGGTGAAATCACACCTGAATACTTGGGGGTTGGTTATATCATTGGTCCACGCATTGCGGGTGTATTGGTAGCGGGAGGTGTTATGGCCTGGTGGGCCCTCACGCCGTTGTTGGCGACCTTGGTTCCGCACGATGTTATCGCAGCACAATTGGCCAAACTTGACCTGATGAAACTGGCTGATACCAGTGCCCGTTTTGGTTGGGATCCGGCAACGCAAACTTTTTCAAACCTGTCTGAAGCCATTTATCGGGCCTATATCCGGCAGATTGGCGCAGGTGCCGTAGCTGGTGCAGGTTTCATTACCTTGATCAAAACCATGCCGACCATCATCGCCTCTTTCCGCGACAGCATGGGCGACTTCAAAAACAGGGCTCAAAACATCGCCAAAGTTCGCACTGAAGACGACCTATCCATCAAAGTGGTCGCCATCGGCAGCTTGGCATTGATAATCCTCATGGCGTTGCTTCCTGGAATGCCGGGCGAGAGCTTTTTGGGCAAAATCCTGATCGGTATCCTCGTTATTGTTTTTGGTTTCTTTTTTGTCACCGTAGCAAGCCGTATCGTTGGCATCATCGGCAGCAGCAATAGCCCTGTTTCCGGGATGACCATTGCCACCATCATGGGTACAGCCCTGGTGTTTATCGGGGTTGGCTGGACAGGCAAAGTGTTCGAGCCAATGGCCCTGGTTGTCGGTGGCATGGTCTGCATTGCTGCAGCCAACGCAGGTGCCACTTCCCAGGATCTAAAAACGGGATATATCATCGGCGCTACGCCACGCTACCAACAGTTGGCACTCTTTATCGGCGTAGTCGTTTCTTCCCTAGTCATTGGCGCTACAGTACTCTTCCTCGACAACCCAACGGCAGAACTCCGCGCACTCGGTATAGAACACGCCATTGGAGAAAAATTTAACGCGCCACAGGCTACTTTGATGGCGACGTTGATAAAAGGCCTGCTTTCTTTCAACCTTGACTGGCAATTTGTGTTGGTAGGATTGTTCTTTGCCATCACGCTGGAATTGTGCGCTGTGAAGTCCCTCTCCTTTGCCGTCGGCTTTTACCTGCCCTTGGCCACTACCCTACCCATCTGGATCGGTGGTGCTTTGAAAGGTCTCACCGACTGGATGGCAACGCGTAAAGGCGAAGCGGTAGAGGATGCAGAACTCGGTAAAGGAAGCTTGTTTGCCACTGGTCTGGTGGCAGGCGGCGCATTGGCGGGTGTCATTGTTGCCTTATTCCAGGCATCGGATGGCACAGCAGCATTTTTCAATAAAATGTCATTTGAACACGGAATTGTGCGCGCTATTGGCCAAGGAGGATATGATCTGCTGGGTATTCTTGGGTTTGCGACGCTGGCATTCTTCCTCATTCGAGCATCAAGGGAGAGATGAGTGATGACAACTCTCATCACTCATCTCTCATCACTCATCTCTCATCACTAAAAAAAATATGGCTCACTTCAAACGCAATGCATCCGCCATTTGGCACGGTACCGGAGCAGACGGCTCTGGCGAACTCAACGGCCCATCGGGCGTACTATCCTCAACCCCTTATTCAGCTGCCAAGCGCTTTAATAACGAAGATGGCAAGGCTGGCACCAACCCGGAAGAGTTGATTGCTGCCGCGCACGCCGGCTGCTTCGTCATGGCCCTAAGCTTTGGGCTTACTGCTGCTGGGTTCACTCCGACAGAACTGCGTTGCGAAGCCACCATTGACATGGAAAAAGGTGACGCAGGCTGGGGATTTAAGCAAATAACCCTCAACCTAGAAGCGGACATCCCAGGCATCAGCGACGACAAATTTCAGGAACTGGCCAATGGCGCCAAAGCAGGCTGCCCAGTCAGCAAAGCATTGTCCGCAGTACCGATTGAACTGGTAGCTGTGTTGAAATAAGCACAATGTTGCACCATAATTGCGGTATCGAAAGTCCCATCGGGACTTTACCTTTGGTGTGCAATGCCAGGGAATATTGCACCCGTTCCAGCGGAACGGTATCTTGTGCGCGATGGTGGTGCATAAATGCATAAAACAATTACCATGACCAAGAGAATCGGTTTAGGGCTGGCAGCCCTTTTCCTGGCCTTTTCAATGGCTGCCCAAAGCCCATGGGCACGCAACAAAGCGGGCATTTATGCCCAGGCCAGCTACAATTTCATACCTACTTACTCCACCTTGTTCGGTGTAGGAGGTGACGATATTGTGTTGGACCACGAAGTGTCGGAACGGCAAATACAGGTTTACGGAGAGTATGGTTTGACAAAAAAAACAACGCTCATTCTTTCAATACCGGTCGTTTTTAATGAAAGAGGTGCTTCAAACCCTGATTCTACCTTGATGTTTGCGCAGGAAGATACGGGCAGCATTTCGGGGCTGGGTAATACGATGTTTGCCGTGCGCCACCAGTTTTTGAGCGGCAAAGTTGCGCTCGCTGGCACATTGCGCATGGGCTTCCCCGCTGGTGCAACCTATAAGCCAAGTACCGATTTAAGAACAGGCTATGATGCCATTACCATACAACCCATGGTCAATGTGGGCATGGGATTTGGCAAATCTTACGGCTTCTTGTACGGCAGCTATGGCTATCGCAGCAATAACTACAGCCATTTCATCAACTTTGGCGCTGAGGCAGGAATTCGCTTGGGAAAAGTGTGGCTGGCCGGGTTCTCAGACTTTGTCTACCCATTGGAAAATGGCGATCGGATATTGCCAGGCATTGATGTTTTGACAGGATTGTATGTCAACGATCAGGGCTGGCTGTCCATCGGTGCAAAAGCAATTTGGGAGATCACCCGCTTTGTTGGCATTACGGTTTCAGGTGCTGGCGCTGCTTGGGCGCAAAACGTTCCAAAAAGCCCAGGCGTTGGCGCAGGGGTATATTTCAAATGGGATTGATTTTTCAGCGAGTAAATCTAAAATTTCGTCGTAAAACTTAAGTATCCGGTAGTATTTCCTTCATTTTTGCCCCATTATTCACTAAAATATTCAAAAAATGCCTAATAATCACGAAATAGATTACAAAATTCACGGAGAAGAAATGCAATGCGTCGAGATCGAACTCGACCCACAGGAAACAGTTGTTGCCGAATCTGGCAGCTTTATGTTTATGGACGATGGCATTGAAATGGCGACGGTATTTGGCGATGGCAGCGGCCGGGAATCAGGTTTTTTTGATAAGCTGCTTACCGCAGGCAAACGCATGCTCACCGGAGAAAGCTTGTTCATCACCACATTCACCAACACGGTCCACGGCAAACAAAAGGTTACATTTGCTGCACCTTATGCTGGCAAAATCATCCCCATGGACCTGTCACAACTAAACGGCAAGGTCGTTTGCCAAAAAGATGCTTTTTTGTGCGCGGCAAAAGGTGTTCAAATCGGCATCGAATTCCAGCGAAAACTGGGAACCGGGCTTTTCGGCGGTGAAGGATTTATCATGCAAAAGTTGGAAGGCGACGGCATGGCATTTGTCCATGCGGGCGGATACGTCCTCGAACGCGAGTTGGCTGTTGGCGAAACACTGCGTGTGGATACTGGCTGTATCGTAGCCTTTACCGACCGTGTCAATTACGACATACAATTTGTGAAAGGCATAAAAAACATGGTATTTGGAGGCGAAGGTCTTTTCTTTGCCACCCTTCGCGGACCTGGAAAGGTATGGCTGCAATCACTGCCGGTGAGCAGGCTTGCTGCCAAGATCATCGCTTATGGCGTAGGGCCGCGTAAAGAAGAAGGAAGTATCCTGGGCGGCCTGGGAAACCTGATTGACGGGAAATAAGGAGCTAATTATCAATGGATTATAGAAATATCAGAAAAAGCAAAGGCTGGATATACAATGCGCTGCTGCCTGCCATTTATTTGGAGTACCGGATGCTTTTCCGCAAAATCTACCTGCACAACAGGAAAGGTGTACCATCCAACAAGCCTGTTCTGATCGCATCTAACCATCCCACCGCGTTTATCGACCCCATTTTTTTTTGCCTCTTTTTCGACCCTCCGGTGTACAACATGACCCGGGGGGATATTTTTCGAAAACCCTTTTACCGCAAGTTGTTGGAGCATTGCAACATGTTCCCAGTCTACCGCAAACGAGATGGATACGGCAAACACGACCGAAACGACGAGGTGTTTGAGTATTGTCAGCAAAAAATGCTCGACGGCGTAGCGGTGAATATTTTTGTGGAAGGGGAACACCACCTTGACAAGCGCGTCCTTTCCATGCAAAAGGGCATCGCGCGCATTGCCTTTGGCACTTATGAAAATCACAAATTGGACGATTTACAGGTCATCCCAGTCGGTTGCAACTACGTAGCCGGTGATATCCTGCGCGATGAAGCAAAACTCAATGTCGGAAGCCCGCTATTCATAAAGGACTATTGGGAACACTATCAGGAAAGCCCTGGGGCAGCGATCAATGCCCTCTGTTCCGATATCAGGAATGCCCTGATTGAAATTTGCTACCACATAGAAGACCAGGATGATGATGTATTGGCGGAGCAATTGCTTACCCTTTGGCGCAACGACAACCCTGCCAACCTGCTCCCGATTGTAGAAAACAGCAACAACCGATTTTTGGGTGAAAAGAAGGTGTTAGAAAGTGTCAATACCATGGCGAAGGAACAAAAAGTCGTGCTGTTTGAGCAAACGAGCAACTATTTCGAGGCCTTAAAACAAGTCGGCGTCAATGACGAGTCGCTGACGCAACCCCAACGAGGCGACTGGACTTGGATGCTACTTTTTATCCTGGGCTCTATTCCAAATGCCTTGGGTTATATTTTGAGTTGGCCAGTACAGGCTTTGGCGCAGTGGGTAACGAAAAACAAGGTGAAAAAGCGAGAGTTCCGTACCAGCATTTTGCTGGGCGTTGGCGCCATCGGCAATCTTTTTTACTACATCATTGTGTTTTCGGTTGGCCTGTTTATGGGTTGGCCAATTTTGGTTTCTACAGCCATAATGTTGCCCCTGCTTACCTGGTTTTCATTTTTTTGGAATGAGAGACTGGCGCAATGGCACGCGGCAAGGGCAGCCTTAAAACATCCCGATCGCGACAAGATGTTAGCGATGCGGAAAGCAATAAATTATTGATTATCATCACTTTGCAGCACCAAAAAGCCTGGGTCAAAAGGCTCAAAAACAGTCAAAAGCTCGGACAAAAAAGCATCCCCGTATTTTAACAATAAGGGCAAAATATTATCAGTACGCTCTTGCAAGCCATTTCCTGGAAACAGCTTTTCTTTTAACCCGTTTATTTGATTGATGGTAACCTCGTGTTTCTGCTTCTCCGCACGAATAAGCCTGCTTTCCCATTGCTGAACCCCCGATATGGCTTTTACCTCTTCAGCTCGCAAGGATTTTTCCAGGGTTGGATCTACCAAACTTGCCTTTTCACAAAGCTTATTGTACAAAGTGCGCAAATCCTCCACTTCAGCGGCAAGACTCACCTCTCCTGCGGCATTTTTTTCAATGTATTCGCGGATCAATTTATCCGTATCATCAAAAAATGCGGTAGCACTAAACCCGAATTTTTCTAATTTCTTCTCGGCATCCTTATCCAACCAAAGCACCGAATGCCGCCGCACCAGCATAGGAAATGGCACACCAAAATGCTCGAATTGGGCCTTTCTTTCAAGCCAGTAAGCCAATTCGCCGCCACCGCCCACATACGCGAGGTTGGGTAAAATAATTTCCTGAAAAATGGGCCGCATCAGCACATTCGGGCTAAAACGCTCCGGGTGGGTATTCAACTCCGCCTCCATGGCTTCAGCAGAAAAAACAAGCTCGGTATTTAGTACTTTGAAAACGCCGTCCACGTGTACAATGCGCTCGCGGGAACCGGGCTGCAAGTAAAACAAATTGATCTCCCTCGGCGCTGCCTGGGTTTTGAAGCCCGCTTTTTGCAGCTCGGCAATGGTTTCGTTGACAATGCGAAAAGAAGGCTGATCAAACAACTCCTGCCGCATAAACGGGATAAAATGCCGCTTTAGCAAGGGGCTTCCCATGTTGATGACCACCAAACCAAAATTGCCCATAAACTCATGCAAAAGTGCCTGAGTAGCTTCCGCAAAATTCTTTTCGCCCGAATATGCCCGCTCAACCCGCTCAAAAAGCGCTTTGGCGGATGGACTGTCCCCTAAAATGGATTGTAGTTCTTCTAAGGCAGGCGCGACCGTAGCTGCAGGCATACTGCCCACGGGGCCCGTTAAACCAGGTTCCCACAGCACTTTTTTGCCAAACAGATTTGCCTTGTTTAATTCTTCCAAATCATGGTCTTCACTACCCAATACAAATACAGGTACAATCCGGTTTTTACCGCCCATTTTCGCTTCCACAGCTTTTGCTAAATTAATGGCAGTCAGTGCTTTGTATATAAAATAAAGCGGCCCCAAAAAAAGGCTTGGCTGGTGGGCTGTGGTAATGGTAAAAGTGCTTTCCAGCCGTAGTGCAGCGATATTATCCAGCACTTTTCCTGTATTGGGAAGAGATTTGTATTGTTCTTCCAGCAGGTCGGCAAGGTCTTTCCTTGGATAGTCATGCGCGCTTTTCTTCGCTATGATGGCATCGAAAGAAGCCAATACGGGTTGGTGTTCGTAGAAAGGTTGGAGCAGTGGATCGCCTGTGGCATACGCAATGTCAGTTTTGGAGAGTTGGGCGACTTGGGCAAAGGGAATGAGTGTCTTTTTCATGCAGGAATGTTGCTGAGAAAAACACGGGGAAAAGAAATTGGTTTATTGCATGTATTCCTTAAAGTCCTCAAGTGGTGCATTAAAATCCTCGAACATCACGAAACGAAGCAGGTGCAAATGGCGCATATTTGGAACTTTAGGGAAATTTACGGGATAAAATCTTCACCACCAACGCGACGCAAAGCAAGCAAACTTGTTACATTTGTCGCACCATGGAAAAACGACAGGTTATCGACTGGCTATCGGAATTAGAAACGGATTTTGAAGAGGAAAATTTCTTCCAGTTTCTGGCACTTGAATTTGTAGAACTCAACGATGAGTTCTGGCAGCGCAGCACGCTTTCTGGGCATTTAACCGGCTCTGCCTGGGTGCTCAATCCCGGCAAAGACAAAGCCCTCTTGATTCACCACCGCGGACTCGACAAGTGGTTTCAGCCGGGCGGCCATGCAGAACCGACCGATGCTTCGCTGTTGGAAACGGCTCGCCGGGAAGCTTCCGAAGAATGTGGCTTACAAGGTTTGACCTTGCTGTCGGAGGATGTTTTCGATTTGGACATCCACATCATTCCTGCAAAAAACGATGTGCCAGAGCATCTACACTACGATTTGCGCTTTGTTTTTTTGGCTGAATCTGAAGCGCTTGATGGAGATTTGGCAGAAGTAAAAGACCTGAATTGGGTGCCATTGGATACCCTCTTACGTACACTTGACACCCAGCAATCACTGCGGCGCATGGCCATCAAAAGCCTAGTGCTTTCCGCATTTTAAAGTGCGGTATTAATACCTCTTCAAATTCATCGCCCACTATTTCATAGTGCATACTTAGGTAAAACGGCACGGCTGCCTTGCGGGCGTGCAGCACTATTTCTGTAAAATTCCGATCCTTGGCGACCATTTCGGAATAGGCCACCATTGCTTTGCCAATACCTTGCCCCTGATAAGCCGGGGCCACGGCCACCTGTCGCATTTTCACCAGCTTGTCATCAACGGGGGTCAGGTTTAAATATCCCGTCATTTTGCCACTGGCATCGAAAGCTGCAATGTGGATATTATCCCATTCTGTAGCTATTTGTTCCAGTGAATAATCAAGCCCAAGGGGTTTGCGGAGCACCTCGTAACGGATGGCTAGGGCTTCGTCGAATTCAGGTGTGGCAAAATCAATGGTGTAAATTAACATGCGCCTAAAAAATTATTTGTGCAAAGTTGTTGCACATATTTGGTACGCTGCTACCTTGCAGCGACAATCTTTCAAATTTTCACCTAAACCTCTGTTTTTACAATGGAAAACTTTGATCAACCCATTGACATGGGAATGGCGCCAAGCATGGATGACAGCCTGCGGATAACGCCAGAAGTACGCCAGTATTGGAAGGAAACTTCAGCCTGGGCCTTGTTTTTTGCCATCCTGCTATTCATTGTATTTGGCCTGGTTTCTCTTGCGGGCATTTTTCTGTTATTTGCAGGCGGTGTCAGCGGGTTCATCTCTGGCATATTTGTCATCGCGATTTACGGCGTGTTCCTTTTCTTCCCCGCGTACTTCTATTTCCTTTTTTCTTCACAGATGAAACAAGCACTCAACACAGAGAACAGGGTACTTTTAGACCTGGCCTTCGTCAACTTAAAGCGTTTTTATCGCTTTGTTGGCATCTTGTTAATTGTGTTGGTAGCCTTGGGCATATTTGCCTTTCTCATTTTTGGCGTCGCGTTATTAAACAACGGACCTTCAGGATATTAATTTTACCTTAAAAATTGCAACTTATGTCAATACTTGATGATACGCTTGCCCACAGTATGGATTCCAACACAGGACTAACCGTTACGAGCACCATGCAGCGCAACTGGATGACAACCTCTAAATGGGCCATGTTTTTCGCCATTTTAGGCTTTATCTGGATAGGGCTTTCTTTGCTTTCTATGGGATCAATGGCTTCAGCTATGCAAATGATGCAAATGATGAGCGGGGACAATCCTGTTTTCGCCATGTATGGTGCTCTAATGCCTTACATGACGATTCTTACCCTGATAACGGTGGCCGTTATGTTCTTTATTCATTTTTTCCACCTGCGTTTTGCCACCCAAATTCAACGTGCTATTAACTTCACGGATCAAACAGCTTTTGTAGATGCATGGCGCAACCTCCGCAACCATTTCCGGATTTACGGCATTTTGGTTTGTGTTTTGCTTGTATTCTACGGTATTATACTCGTTGTTATGGTGACCACAGTGGCAAGCAGCAATAACTTTCCGATGGAATAAGTTGGATGTAACAAGCTGACAATAGAAGCGGCTTCCTGGATGATTCAGGAAGCCGCTTTTTTGCCTTAAATATGCAACACCAATTTACATAATGTGCTTCACCCTAGGCCGATGCGGCGTAATATCGCCCAGTCTTGCTTTTTTAGCTTCTTCGTAATCACTGAAACTCCCCTCAAAGAACACCACTTCCGCATCATCTTCAAATGACAGGATGTGCGTCGCCAGACGGTCAAGGAACCAGCGATCGTGGCTGATAATGAGCACACAGCCCGCGAAATCGTCGAGTGCGTCTTCCAGTGCACGCAAGGTGTTCACGTCAATATCGTTGGTCGGCTCGTCGAGCAGCAATACGTTGCCGCCTTCCTTGAGCGTCATTGCCAGGTGTACGCGGTTGCGCTCACCACCGGAACACACGCCGAGTTTTTTCTGCTGGTCAGCGCCCGCAAAATTAAAGCGGGACAAATAGGCCCGCGCATTCACCGAGGTATTGCCCACCTGGATGATGTCGTTGCCTTCAGAGACAATTTCATAAATGGTTTTATCCGGCAACAGCGCTTCATGGCTTTGATCCACGTAGCTCATTTGCACGGTATCGCCGATGGTTACCGTTCCAGCATCTGCTTTTTCACGACCAGTCAGTATTTTGAACAAGGTGGATTTACCCACACCGTTCGGCCCAATGATGCCCACAATAGCGTTTTTCGGGATGCTGAAATTCAGGTTTTCAAAGAGTATGCGGTCGTTTTTATTGGTGGTACTGGAACTGGCAAATGATTTGGAAAGCCCTTTTACGTCGATCACATTGTCGCCCAAGCGCGTGCCGTTGGGTATCCAGAGCTCAAGCTTGGCTTCTTTTTCGCGACCTTCTTCACCTGCCATTTTATCGTAAGCATTCAAACGGGCTTTGCCCTTAGCCTGACGACCTTTGGCGCCCATGCGCACCCATTCCAATTCGCGTTCAAGCTGTTTGCGGCGCTTGCCTTCAGACTTTTCCTCCTGGGCCAGGCGCTTGGCTTTCTGTTCTAGCCAGGTGGAGTAATTGCCCTGCCATGGAATGCCTTCGCCGCGGTCGAGTTCGAGTATCCAGCCCGCTACATTGTCGAGGAAGTACCGGTCGTGCGTTACGGCGATTACGGTACCGGGGAAGTTCTGTAAGTATTGCTCCAGCCAAGCCACCGATTCTGCATCCAAGTGGTTGGTTGGCTCGTCGAGCAGCAGGATGTCGGGCTGAGACAATAGCAGGCGCGCTAAAGCGACACGGCGGCGTTCGCCACCAGAGCAAATTTTGATGGGTCGGTCGTCTTCCGGGCAGCGCAGGGCATCCATAAATACGCCGAGGCGGTAATCAAGTTCCCATCCGCCCACATGCTCGATTTGCTCCAACACTTCGCCCTGGCGTTCAATGAGCTTCATCATCTCGTCATCATCGGTGACCACGCCGAGCTTTTCGCCAATATCTTCGTTTTCTTGCAACAGATCAACAATGGGCTGTACGGCCTCTTCCACAATTTGGCGAACGGTTTTCGTTTCATCCATTTCAGGTTCCTGGGCCAGGTAACCGATCTTGAACTGCTTTTCAAACTCGATTTTGCCCTCGTAATTCTGGTCGAGACCCGCGATGATTTTCAGCAGCGTCGATTTACCGGAGCCGTTCAGGCCCAGTACGCCAATTTTAGCGCCGTAATAAAACGAGAGCCAGATGTTTTTCAGGACTTGTTTGCTTGGCGGGAACGTTTTGTTCACGCCAGACATGGAGAAGATTATTTTTTCGGACATAATTTAAAAGGAGGTTTCAAGTTTCAAGGTTTCAGGTTGTGCGTTACTCTAGGGTTTCAGGGCGCAAATGTCGGAAAAAGGATGGCAATATTTTCGAAAACCTCGTAGGTTTAGGCGCATGAAACCGGAAACCTTGAAACCTGAAACCCTAAAAATCTTCTCCCCCACCCCCTTGGCCGGGCGTCGGCTTTTTCTTGCACTGGTGCAACCCTGTATTACTCGGCAACGCAGGATCATCCCTTGCGCCTTCCGGATGGTCGAATTTGAGTGGTAAAGGGTCGAATAGTGGAGGGGATGGGGGTAATCGGGGTACATTTGTTGCCAATACACATTTTCACCATGCAATCATTCCTTCAGCGCCACCGCATCCTGGTATTGCACTTGTCTTTTTGGTGCGTCTACTTTTCGTTTTTTTTCTACCAAATCGGCTTTTCCCGGCGCGACGATGATGTAAACCTTATGAGGGCCTTCCAGAACACGGTGTCGCATGTTTGCTTCGTGGCCAGCGCAGCCTACCTTAATTACTTTGTTTGTTTGCCGCGCTTTTTAAAACATAAAAATATCCCACGGTACTTTTTTGAATTTTCCGTTCCCTTCGCAGCATTGGTTTTTATAACTGTTCAGGTAAAACGATTCCAAAACGAAGGAATAGGTTATTTTTATAGCCAGAAGTTTATCGTGCAACTGGTGGTTGGCTCTTTATTTATTGTAGTTTTTATTGCCTTGTTGAAGTTTGTGGAAGACTGGTTTGAACTGGAAGCCAAAAAGAAAGCGCTGGAAAATGAAAAACTGAACGCCGAGCTGCGTTTCCTGAAAGCTCAGATCAACCCACATTTTTTGTTCAATACGCTCAACAACCTCTACGCCTTGGCCTTCGCGCAATCACCCAATACCACTGAAGTCATCGCCAAGCTTTCGCAGATGATGCGCTACATGATCTACGATTCCAACCACTTGAAAGTGCCGCTCAACAAGGAAATTGAGTACATGGAAAATTACATCAGCCTGGAAAAGCTGCGCCTCAATGAACAAATCCCCATTGGTTTTACGGTGGAAGGCGACCCGAAAACCATTCAACTTGTCCCCTTGATCCTGATCGCTTTCCTGGAAAACGCCTTCAAACACGGCGTGAGCAACAACGCCAAGGATGCCTGGATTCGGATCAACATAGCGCTACAGGGGCAAAAATTGGTGTACACCATACAGAACAGCAAGCTTTCTGATAAACAGCATGAGCCATCGGGCATTGGCTTGCAAAATGTGCGGCGCAGGCTGGAACTGAGCTATGCCGGCAACTATTCATTGGACATCCACGACGAACAAAAACGCTATGCCGTGCGCCTGGAGATCAATCTTCCTTAACTTCGCCCTCTATGACCTGCGTTATTGTTGAAGACGAACCACTTGCCCGACAATTGTTGGAGCAATACATACAAAAGGTGCCGCACCTGGAGTTACTCGCCTCGTTTTCCAACCCTTTGGAAGCGCTGGACTACCTCCGCGACCAGACCGTGGATGTACTTTTTTCCGACATTCAAATGCCTGAAATAACGGGCATCACCCTGCTGAAAATCCTGCAAAAAAAGCCACTGGTCATCCTCACGACCGCTTACTCCGAATACGCCATTGAAGGTTACGAACTCGATGTAACGGATTACCTGCTCAAGCCCATCACCTTCGATCGTTTCCTGAAAGCGGTAGAAAAAGTAACCCAGCGCTTGACCGTTGAAAAAGCTGTGGAAACAACTGCGCCTGAAAAAGCTGTTATAGAACGGAGTACCACGTTGGAACCCGCACAACCCTTCATTTTTGTAAAAGACGGCGCCAAACTGGTCAAGATTCGCCTCAGCGACATTCTGTACATCGAAGGGTTGAAAGACTACGTGAGCATTTACACACCTGCCAAAAAGGTGGTCACACTACAAACTTTGAAGGCCCTCGCCGCGCTTTTGCCCTCCGATAAATTCATCCGGGTACACCATTCTTACATTGTGGCTTTTGACTGGATAGACGTTATTCATCGGGATCAGGTGCAGGTTGGGAAGGCGATGTTGCCGGTGAGTGATACTTATCGGAAAGGGTTTCGGGAGTTTCTTGAGGCGCGGCAGGGCTAATACTCATAGGTTATTCGGTGGACTCGGCACTAGTGGGCCACCAAGTCAGTTTCGAAGGGTGGATTACCACCTATTTGAGCAAAGGATTTGAACATTCGTCCAAATTTGTCAACATAAAAAAATGTTGACAAATTCTCACTCCGCCGCCAGGCCAAGCAACCGAACAGTTTTGACAACTTTTTTTTGAAGTTGTCAAAGCTCGCCCAGCGCCCAAGTAAAACTGTGGACAACCAATTCCAACGATACATTTTTTGTAGAAAACGACACTTGCCCAGTAAGCAGGCACCCGTCGAAACTGACTTGCAGGGCCACTTGAATGAAAAGCCTATTCCTTTTCATTCAACGTCCACAAATAATCAATATGACTAATCGGCGTCTTCTCCGTCAATTTCACGTCAGCATATCGGTTCAAAAACGCCCGTACAGACCCCGCATCACGTTCAAAATCACCACTAAACCACTTAAATATTTCTGAAACTTCAGCCTTTTCAGCCGTAATGCGGTTGCGCAGTGGGTCATTGACAAAACTGCGCATGCTGCTGTCAAGTTGTGCTTCGAGCTTCGCTGCAGTATAGGCTTCATTGAGCAGTTTAGGGCAGGAATATGAAGCGCAGTTTACGGCTGCGTGAATGCGGGCATCTTTGAAAACCGGGCGTAAAATATTGTGCTCGATGTTGTTGAGGTCGTAAGTAAAGCCTTGAATTTTGATGAACTTAATATCCCAAACCGAATTGACGAAGGCCACCCCGCGTTTGATGTCCTTGATACTTTTGACTGGGTAATGCTGCATGACAAGATGAACGGTATAGGCATTGTAGGCATTGATCCAATAGGCCATTTGTTCGTTGCGCGACCAGTTTTTGTCGCTTGGGTGCGTGGTCTCCAACAGCCTCAAATATTTATTTAGCGCAGCACTGTCCTGAATAAACCCCTTATAATCTACAAACCCATCCTTGCTGACGTGCTTTTTTACGAGTGCATCCCACATTTCATGGGTAACGGGTTTTGTATCCAACTTGCGTTTGATGGTGCGACAATTGGTACAAATAAATCCGATCAGGGTGCTTAGCAGCACGATGCTTAGAACAGATACTGTCTTTTTCATAGGAATTTGATTCTAGAACTGTGAAACGGTACGTCATTCACTGTACGCGGCACTAAGGAAACATACGAAACCATGTTCCAGTTGGATTTAATTCAAAATCCTTTTGTAAGTGTCGCGGATACGACATGGTTCTATACCCAGGCGAAACATGGTAAAAGCCGTAAAATTGGCGATTTGGACGCGGAGCCAGCTGTTTTTTTCATATTTCCGCGCAGAAACCACCGCATTTTTGGGAATGATTCGCAGGGGATATTGCTTCATCGCACGTGTCAAAAAATTATATTCTTCCATAACGACAAAGGTTTCATCATACCCCTGAAATTCCCAAAAGACTTCTTTGCGGATAAAAAATGTTTTGTCGCCGCCCTGGCAACAGAGCCACTGAAAGCGAACAAACCAGGCATTAAACTTCAAAAACAGGCTGGAAGAATCAAATTTATATCGAAAACAGCCCATTGAGGTGCCAGCCTTTATTTCTGCCAAAATATCCGTTGCAAAGGTGCTGGGCGGAATAGAATCTGCATGAACGAAATACAAAATATCGCCGCTGGCTATGGAAGCGCCTTCATTCATCTGTTTCGCTCGAGAGGCACATTGAATATGAGTCACTTTTGCTCCAGCAGCAGCAGCGGTTTCCTTTGTATCGTCGCGACTCCCACCGTCAACAACAATAATTTCCGCCAAATGCCCTTGGCCATTCCCCAATAAATAGGTAACCAGGTCCCCAATCCTTTCCGCTTCATTTAAGGTTGGGATAACAATGGAAATTTTTATGGACTCAGATAGAGGGTTCATAGTTCTTTTGTCAAAAAGCCTCTCCAATTGTAATATATGCCCCTGAATTCCCTTTCCCAACCCCAAAACCGTAATCCAGCCGCATGTGCAAGTGCTGCTTCCGGTCAAATTCAAAACGCAGTCCAAGGCCGGCATTGGGCCGGATTTTAAGCTCCTCGCCTTTTGTGCCAAATACGGAACCAGCGCCACCGAACAACACGCCCTTGAAACGCCAATAAACTGGAAAACGCCATTCTGCCTGTGCCATCAACAGGTTGCGGTCGCGAAATTTCCCATCGGGATATCCACGCAGGCGCCGCCCGCCGCCAAGTTGGGGCAAGTTAAAAAAGGGCATTCCACGAGAGGTGAAAATGCTTAGCACATTGAAGGCTACCCTGCTTTTTTCTCCGATTGTCAAGTAGCGAATTGCATCGAAGGAAAAGCGAGCGTATTTAAAATCGCCGCCCGACCAAGGCCCCTCGCCCGTAATCGTGGATTCTAGTAACCATCCATTTCCTGGGTAAAATTGATGGTCGCGGGAATCAAAAAGCCAAACGCCCCCAATGGAGGAGGTTAAGCCGCCCTTGGCTCCCCTCAAATTTCCATCGGCAATTTCACCATCATTGTCTTTCTCTATAATATGATAATTATCAGAGAACCAGCGAATTCCAGCATAATGCAGCCCTTTTAGGCGGTGCGCTACGGTAATGCGAACACGCGGAAACGCTGCTGTATATGTTTCTGAAAAATCATTGGCGTAGGTATTGCCAATGCCAAAATACTGGTATGCATACCGGAACCAACCGAACTCGCCATAGGCCCGCCACTGTCGGTTTCGGCTGAACAACTGATACGGCAGGTACACTAAAAACTGCTTCCGTTGGGTGTAGGCAAGTCCAAAGGAAATACTTGATCGGTAAGGCTGCCCTGCAAATGTGACGATCCCTAATACCCCCGCACCCAATTGCGTATCAGGGGAATAAAACAAAATCGGCACGCCAAAGAAGCGTGTGGTCGAATCGGTAGCAACCCGTTGTGCTGTAACGGATACCGCACAGCAGCAAAAAACAATTAGAATCGTTATTGATTTCAATATTTGCACAATATCATTCAGCGAAAAAACCGTTCCAAAAAACTACCCCCGCCCCCAGTACAACATACCCCATCCAGTCAGAAAACTCAAACCGCCCAAAGGGGTTACTGGGCCCGCCCAAGTTACAGAAAAAGGCATCAAATCACGGCATGCCAGCAAGTAGAGAGAACCCGAAAAGCAAATAATACCCGCAAAAAAGAACCATCCAGATCTACGAAGCCAAACGTTATTTGGATTTTTTTCAAGCAAAATACCAATGGCCAATATGGCCAACGCGTGAAAAAACTGGTATTCCACCCCTTTTTCAAAAATAGCGATTTGGTACTCACTCAGGTGCGGTTTCAAGCCATGTGCGCCAAACGCGCCAATACCCACGGCAGCCGCACCCATCAGCGCCGCGATTTTGATGAATATGTTGGAGATGTTGTTCATAAATACTGTTTTACACGCCGAAGATAATACTTGGGGTTTCAAAGTTTCATGGTTTCAAGGTTTACGCGATCTGTTCGTTGCTTTGAAATCCATCCCAAAAATAATAAACAGATCACGTAAACCTTGAAACTTTGAAACCATGAAACCATGAAACCCCTCTACTGCAGCAGCATCCATTTCTTCAAATACAACAACCAAACAAAGCACCCAATCCAACCCAGCAGCACGATCTGCAAAAAACGATCCCGCAACAAAGCCCTGGTCGGCGATTCCGTTTTATCAAATACCAAAGTCAACTGCAAATAGCGCAATATCCCAATCACCACAAAAAAGGCGGTGTAAAATATTTTGTCGCTCCCGATGCGCTGTGTAACTTCTGGTGAAAAGCAATACATCAAATAGGCTACGACAGAAATAGTGGAGCAAACGACCATTGCCATGTCAAGAAAAGGCAGATTATAACCTTCCAAGGCTTTCCTAAAGTTGTTTTCGCCCATGGCTACTACGTATTCACCTCGGCGTTTGGCCAATCCGAGTATCAGGGCTAACAAAAAAGTAAGTATAATCAGCCAATTGGAAACAGCAACACCTGTCACTGCGCCACCTGCCAGCACCCGAAGCAAAAAGCCCAGGCTTATCAGGGAAATATCAATAATGGCGAAGTGTTTGAGCTTGAATGAATACGCTAGGTTGATGGCGAAGTATAACAAGGTGAATATCAGCATGTCGGTACTCAAAACAGCTGCGGTGAAGCCGCCAAGCAAGAGCAGTGCACCCAAAATAACAATGGCTGATTGCGGCTTAATGGCACCACTGGCAATAGGCCGCCGGCATTTGTCGGGGTGGTTGCGGTCTTGTGGTGCATCTATCAGGTCGTTGAGCACATACACCGCGGATGCCACCAGTGAAAAAGCGATAAACCCTATCACCGCCCGCTCCAGGATCAGTGGCTCGCTCAGGCGTGCTGCGAAAAAAGCAGGGATGAACAAAAACAGGTTCTTCACCCAATGCTCGATCCGAAGCAAATGAATGATGCTTTTGAATGACATGCGGCAAAGATATTTAGGAATGCGGACTTGGGAGTGCGGATTTTGGAATGCGGAGTGCGGAATTAGTTGTGGGGGAAGAAGATTTCGAATAGATCGTCATCAGAGGTGCTTGCCTTTTCTTTGGGTACGGCTCGGTTGGAGCTCAGGAATGCGCCTGAGCCATCCCTTTTGAGGACAAAATATAGGTCATCGGCGGGTGAATTGATGGGCGTTCCGGCGTTTTCCGTACCCGTCCAGTCATTGCCTTCCCCTGTGGTATGATGCACGTCGAGACCGCCAATACTGGGGTGCCCCATGCTGCTGAACCACAGCGTTTTGGAAAAGGCATCATAGTATGGGGTGGTTTCATCCGCACCCGTATTTACTTTGGTTCCGAGGTTGAGGGGAAAAGAAAAGTCAAAGTCATCTGCCAGTAAGGGGCGTTCGCAAACGTACAAATCCATGCCACCCATGCTACCGGGCCGATTGCTGGCAAAAAACAGCCATTCCTCATCGCCAAAATCACAGACATAAGGCATTGTATTGGAGCTGCCTGCCAAGTTTATATACGATCGAAGCCGCTCTGGTGTCCCCCACTCCCCGGAAGCATTCCGGCGTATTACAAATAAAGCACAATCCTCCGCACCTACACTGCTGCCCTTGGAAGCCAAAGGCGGTTTGTCACAACGGGCAAAGTAAAAACGCTGTCCATTTGAAGAAAATGAGCCGCATAAAAAGTTCTTGGATGCCACTTCTGGCAATCCTTCGGCTGCAACGGCTGCCCCCCAAACCCCTGCCCTCCTGACGCTGCGCATCATAACGGATTGCGGATTTCTGGCTTGGGTAAAATACAGCAAGGTGTCGGAAAATGGCAAGGGCGCAAAGCTGTTATCGGCATTGGAAACCGGGGGCGGCAACCAGGCAAGGCTTGTATTTACCACAGTTGAGTCATACTGCTCCAACAATTTAGCTGCCAAATCGCAACCGGCTACCTCATTTTCAACGACCTGTAAAATAACTTCTTTGTGATCGCCCGTGTAGGATTCACCTGTTTTACGAAAGGCAGACACGGCCTCGATATAGCGCCCTTGTTGTTTTAGAGCGCGCGCGAAATACAACCCGGCCAAGTGAAACTTTGAATCCTCCATTGCAGCGCGGTAGCAATTGGAAGCATTGACATAATCACGCACTTGATTGTAAGCTTCAGCAGCTTTGAATAACAAAGCCGGGTCGCTGTTTTTGATGCGGCCAGCTCGTTCAAATTGGGCTGCCGCATCAGCAAATTGCCCTCGCCTCAGGCTTTTTTCTGCCTGGTGTTGCAGTTGGGTTATTGACTGGCCAGCCATGTCAAGCACCAAAACACAGCAGACTGCCATGAGCATCAAATAAGGAACCCTGCTTTTGAAGTCGAATTTATCCACGCCTAAAGGTCAAGCTTTTTCAGAAAAAAAATGAGTCATCCCAAAATATGGAATGACTCATTGCGGGATTTTTACTGCTTTGGTATTGAATTACCAAGCTCAAATACAATAACCGCCTCGGCTTTCAATGCAAGTTGCCTATTTTCATCTTGCTTTTTTGCCCTTTGCTGATTTGCCTATTTGCATTTTGCAATCTTAGTCTTCGTACGTCTTCGGCTTTTTCTCCGATTTTTTCTCGTGGTAGCTTCCAAAGGAATAGCCGAACTTCAACGATGCCTGTCCATACCAGCCGCTTAGGTCTGCGTCGCTAAGACCTGGAAGTGAGGAGTCGCTAACAAAGCGGTAACCGCCATCAAGGCCAAGGTGGAACCAGCGAAAAATATTGATTTCTAAGCCAGCGGATGGCTGAACAACGAGGATACGGTCGCTTATTTCACCCAAATCTACTTTACCACGGCCGATTTCAAAACCAACTTGTGGGTGGAAAGGCTTGTGATTTTTGATGCCGTATTGAAGCAAAAACGGCCTCCAGCGCATGTCAAACTGCTGGTTTTGGATGCCATCCCATTTGAATTGGTCAATTAAAGAATAGTTGCCCCAGCCAACCAGTAAGGCTTTTCCGAATTCAAAGCCAAAAAAGCCGCCATTAACGTAGCTGGTTTTGTCACCGAATTGGGTCAATTGATGTCTGTAACCGCCCCATAACCCGGAAAATCCGAGGCCACGATCGCCGATCACGGTTTCTTCTTTTTGGGCAAACATTTGAAAGGAGGAAAGTAAGGCAAGTGCCAGGAGAAATGATTTGAGTGCGTGACAAAATCGGGGCATCATTCCCTTTCCCTTCCAAAATGATAAAAGGTGGGAGTTTAAAAGTTTTTCTAATTTTAAGTTGCAAAACAAAAATTTTAAAACTTAAAACTCCCG